>Ga0209660_1000660_pt1 | contig 19728 bp, 17 predicted proteins | sample SaaInlV_100m_DNA_2_FD_184659 | JGI IMG/M metagenome (GOLD analysis project Ga0209660, IMG submission 184659) | Marine microbial communities from expanding oxygen minimum zones in the Saanich Inlet - SI072_LV_100m_DNA (SPAdes) (version 2) | ecosystem: Environmental > Aquatic > Marine > Intertidal... | reverse complement strand
CCATTGTCTTTGATACAGGTACAGACTGCACTGAAATCCTCAACTACCTTCGGGGTAGTAACATTGGTCTCGCAGCAATCTGTGTAACACACTCACATACTGACCACATCTCTGATTTGGATGCCCTTCGCACCAGCATGAATAATCCGCCTTCATATATCCATGTGAAGGAACCTGTTCATGGAGCAACATTAATAGAGGAAGGATGGAGTTTGGAAGCAGCAGGTCTTCGCCTTAGTATACAAAAAACAAGCGGACACTCGGTGGCAGGAATCACATATTTAATAGAAGGCATGAGCTCACCAATCGCAGTTGTTGGTGATGCAATATTCGCAGGTTCCATGGGAGGGGGTATGGTCTCCTACGCCGAAGCGCTCCAGAATAACCGCGAGAAGATTTTAACTCTTCCAGATAACACAGTATTGTGTCCCGGACACGGTCCATTGACAACGGTTGGACAGGAAAAAGAACATAATCCATTCTACCCCGAGTTTAAAAATAGGTAGAGATTATTCCACTACTATCTGGCAAAAAATAGGACTCCAAAAATAATCACTGCAGCTAGAGCTCCAAAGCCAACAGGAAAAACACCTGTAAAGGCTGCCTCTCTGAGTGATTTTCTGTTATCCCGGACTTGAAGGTTTCGACCGCTCCAGAGACCCCACTGGGGCGTCTGCAACCAAGCCATAAGATGAGACGGAAGGTTGTTCAGGAAACCAATAAAAAACGGTACTGTTCGCCCAAGGATCAGTGACTTGACAGCAACATTGATACCATTCAGGATCAAGTCCAAGAAACGGTTAACAAGCGCCAACCCTTTTCGATAAAACCAATCTGCATCTAAATTTGTGGAACGTAATTCAGGGGGATAAAGCTTGAACATCTGAAGCCCTGCAAAAGCCAGTGCAGAAAAGCATAGCAACTGAAGTTGCGCAATAACATGGCTCGTGGTGTAAGGCTCATAATTAATGGGCATGGGTAGCATATCATAAAGAAAAGAAGGATTACATCCGATAAATATGCAGAAAAATGCACCAATACCCATGGCACAAAGCATATTCAATGGAGCCTCCCTCCCTTGGATGCCAGTTGTTGGAAGACGTAAATCTGGTGCAGTTGTATCATGATGATAAAATGCAAAAAATGGAATCTTGATTCCTGCGTGGTGGAAGACGCCGGCGGCGGCGAAGAGCAGGATAAACCAGATCCAGAGATAGCCTTCCTGTGCAGCGGCGGACATGATGAGCGACTTGCTTACGAAACCGGAGAATAGAGGAAAGGCTGAAATGGAGGCTGCGCCGATGATGCAGAACCCGGCCGTCCAGGGCATGGTCTTGTAGAGGCCGCCGAGGTCGGAACCATTGATTCGTCCGGTGCGCATGAGCACGGCGCCCATCGACATGAAGAGAAGGGACTTGTACAGCACATGGGCGAAGACGTGCGCGCAGGTGCCGTTTAAGGAGAGCGATGTGCCGATGCCAATACCGACTACCATGAAGCCAAGCTGGTTTATCATACTGTAGCCAAGAACCCGACGAAGGTCGTTTTCAATAACCGCATAAAAAATTGGTAACAAAGCCATTATGCTTCCAATCCAGATAAGCAATTCAGTGCCTGCGAAAGTACGTGCCAAGGTACAAACTGCAACTTTTGTCGTGAAGCAGCAGAGAAAAACTGTGCCAGTGGGTGTACCTGCCGGATAAGCATCCACCACCCAACTATGAAAGCCCGGAAAAGCGCACTTGATACCAATAGCAAGAAATATCAACCAAGATGCTGGCCCTCCAAGTACTAACTGACGGACAACCAATGAACCAGTTTCATGGTACTGCAGAGCCACACCACCAAGGAGAAGTAAGCCAGAAAGGACATGAAGCATCAGGTAGCGTTGACCGGCACCATAGGATTCTGCGCTCTTGCGAGCCCATATTTGGAAAACTGATGTTACCGCTAATAGTTCCCAAAAAAAGAAAAGAGTTATGAAGTCCCCAGCAAAGACTGCGCCTACAGCACTACCAGCATACATCATTCCCGTTGAAGTTTGAACGACATCCTTAACGTGCAAGGAATAAAGGGCACAGATAAAAGCGGCAATATGGAAAAGAAGGCCAAAAAGCAGCGCCATCTTGTCGGCATTACAGAAGATTAACTCCAAACCGAGGAATCCGCCTTCCATGACTTCTCCAGCATCGATCCCCCAAAGATTAACAAGACCCGCAACCGGAAGAAAAATGACAAATAAATGACGCCATCGACCCTGGAGAAGTGGCACCAAGGCACCACCGACAAGAAGGATAAGACAAGGATGCAGGCTATTTCCGATCATAGTAGTTCTCCTCCCGCATTAGAAGCTTACGTAATTCCGTAGCCAACAAAACCAAGACAACACAGGCAATCAGTCCATAGAACCCGTAAAAACCGAACCAAGTGTCGCCTTCGAAAATTGGACCATCATATTTCTTATTACCATTATGGTCATCAAAATGCTCCCCAACATCATATTGGTGATTGTGATTATCATCGGTGAAATGCTCGCCAAAAGTGAGATGCTTAGGGTAGATGAAATCCAAGGCAAGTATCAACCCACAAACAATGTAGAAGCCCCGAATAAACTTACGGACATTGGACGGCTTGTCCCATATATGAACCCGCCGATCCCTTGGTTTGTCGATACGCATTGTCAGTAAGTTATCTTGGTTTCAAAAAATCTGCTGAACTGCTACAAAGTTCTAGCAGTGGACCGGAAAAAAAGAAAAGTAAAACACTGAGTACTGCAGTTACACAAAGAGGCACTACACATTGCCATGGGGCCTCTTTCACACTTCCATGGAAGGCACCCTCATTTTTGGGAATGAAAAAGGCACGAACCGCGATAGGCAAAAGGTAGATAATATTAAGAAAGGAACTGGTCAGGAGAATTACCATCACAAAGAGATACTTGGCCTCAAGCGCGCCCATGATTAGAAACCACTTACTAATAACACCTCCCGTGGGTGGCAGGCCAATGACGCTCAATGCACCAATAAGGAATGCGATCATCGTAAATGGCATACGACGGCCAATTCCATCAAGTTGGCTGATATATTTACAACCAGATGCCACAAAAATTGCTCCAGCACAAAAAAAGAGGGTGATCTTTCCACAAGCATGCATGGCAATGTGGAGAATGCTACCTGTCATCGCCTGCGGACTCTCAACCCCAGATAAAGCACCAGAAGAAAGCATCGAAACACCAACAGTTATATAGCCAAGCTGTCCGATGGTTGAAAAAGCAAGACGTCGCTTCAGGTTATCCTGAGAAAGAGCAATAAGGGAGGAAATGAGGACAGTGAAGGCAGCAAAATAGGTTACAATTACCCCAATATCCAAAGACTGAAGCAGGTCTTGATCAAACACACCAGTATAGACTCGAATAACACAGAATACCCCGACTTTAACAACAGCAACAGCATGCAGAAGAGCGGATACCGGAGTCGGTGCAACCATTGCGCCTGGAAGCCAAGAGTGAAAAGGCATCAGTCCGGATTTGGCAAAGCCAAACACCAACATCAACAGCAAGATTCCCCCCATCACGGGGTCAATTTGCGCCCCAAGAACCTCAGGTGAAAGAAAATCCACCGCGCTACCAGTCTTGGCATATATAAAAATGATGGCCGGAAGGGCAAAAGCCACGGAAGTACCAAGAAGATAGGTCAGGTAGGTTCGTCCGCCACCCCGTGCGTCTCTATCCTGATGGTGGGTGACCAAGGGGAACGTAGCCAGAGACAACATTTCGTAAAACAGATAGAGAGTGAAAAGGTTGGCCGCGAATGCCACTCCGATAGTCGCGCCCAAAGAGACGGCAAAAAAGGAGAAAAAACGTGTCTGGGCATGTTCTTTTAATCCACGCATGTAGCCAATACCATACAGCGTGGTAACAATCCATAGGGTGGAGGCCACCATTGCAAAGATCATACCCATTGGGTCTGCACGCAGACGGATGTGTACATCGGGCAGGATTTCAAGAAAGGTAAAAACGTGGTAGTTACCGGCCAATGCGTCAGGCAACATGGAGAAAACAATTCCGCATTGCGTAAATGCAGCAACAAAGGTTGCCCCCTCCCGCCAGTTTGGCTTCTTCCGCAACAGGTTGATGAATACCAGACCCAACAACGGGGCGAGAAAAGCAAGTAATGGCTTGATTGAATAAATCTCCATCTAGCCCTGCCCTCCCATGGCCACGGTATTTAGAAATTGCGAGAGATAGCCGGCGATCTCCTTATTGAAAAGGCCAATGGCTATCAAGGCCACCGAGGCTAAAACAAGCGGGACAAGCATGGACGGCGGATTTTCCTCCATACCTCCCTCATCATGGCGTTGGTGATGCCCGTGCGCATCATCCACTTCCGGAAGTTTCCCAAAGTAGGCAAACTCGATTATACGAAAAAACAGGACCGCATTGACCAAACTCGAGATAATAAGGGCGGCCGCAAACTCCCATCGGCCCGCTTCAAATGCCCCGGAAATCAAATACCACTTGCTGAAGAAGCCACACGTCGGCGGAACCCCGATCATGGCCAGTGCACCCACCACAAAACAGGCCATTGTTACCGGACACTTACGGAACAAACCCTTCATGTCCTCAATACGACTGCTACCAGCTTTAACGATCATCGCGCCAACAGCAAGGAAGAGACAAAGGGTCATGGCTGCGTCGCTTATAATATGATATCCTGTTCCGACCAAACCGGTTGCCGTGGAATAAAGGGATTCCCCACGTGCCATTCCTCCGGGTGCAAGCAACCAGGCACCACCCACCATGTAACCGACCTCAGCAATAATCAGATAGCTCAACATACGGCGAAGATCTTTTTGGCCAAGTGCCAGAATTGATCCAGCAATTATTGCCACGACAGCAATCCAAACCATGGGACCGGACCACGACAGTTCATCGTAAACATATTCAGGCCCAAAAACGGTAAGCATAATGCGGAGCATGATATATACGGACACCTTGGTCATCAGTGGGGCAATAATGCATCCAGTCGCTGTGGGAGCGCGGGAATATGCATTGGGTAACCAAGTACTGAGAGGAAAGAATGCTAACTTGATCCACACGCCCACAAAAATGAGAAGGAAAGCCACATAGACGGCCGGAGATTCAAGCAGTCCTTCGCCAATCAGGATATCATGGATGCCCTGCATGTTTAGAGAACCTGTCTTTATATAGAGGTATCCAACACCGAGCAAATAGAATGAGGCTCCAATTGTCCCCATGATGAGGTACTGGAAGGCAGCAACAGATGCGCGACGACTTCCCATGGCAATAAGCGCGTAGCTTGTTAACGATGAGACTTCCAGAAGGACATACAAATTGAAGGCGTCAGCTGTGATTGTCATCCCCATCAAGCCAACTGCCAAAAGCAAGAAAAGTGCATAATATTGTGGCTCCTTGCCAGGCGTTTCCATGGACACGAATTGCTTCGAGAAAATGGCAGCGAGTAGTGCCACCGCTGCAATGACGATCAATAGCATGCCATTGAGAAGATCAACTCGGTATTCAATCCCCACTCCGCGAGGAAATTCAGAGGCATTCCATCCCCCCAGAAAATAAATAACTTGATGATCGGAGGACGCAGAAACCTGAAGGAAAGTGATTACGCTAAAATATAAGGCAGCTATAAAACCGATAATGGTTAATGGCAGACACAAAGCCTTCCAACGCAAGCCAAGGAGCGCACAAAATACAGCCGCTAATAAAGGAACGACCATAAGCAAGACTGGAGCGTGCTCAACCATGGTCATCCGCTCTCACTTTTTCAAGAAGTTGATCCTCCTCCAGAGTACCGTATTCACGATAAATCTTCTGGGTAATGGCCAGTGCCAAGCCAAGTGTCGCAACACCCACGACAATAGCTGTCAGCATCAGGACATGAGGAAGCGGATTGGCATAGCCGTCAGGATCAGGAATCTTTGGACCTACAGGGTGTGCTTGATGGCCGGCATGATCATCATGTCCCCCATTTTCATGGTCATCGGATACCGCATGTGCTAAGGCAATCTTTGGACTGTAGTCGTGTCCATGGTGTGGGAGTATGGGAATATTCGCAGTCTCCGATTTAACAGCGACAGATACATAAAAAAGAATAATAGCAGTCTGAAAGATGGACATCCCAATCAATTTTTTGATCAGGTTGTTCTTGGAAATCATACCCCACAACCCAATCATCATTAGGATTACGTATATCCAGTAGTTAAAACGGCTTTGAATAAATTCTTCCATACATTCAGTAATCTATAATCGCTAAAGTCCGGCCGTCATCTTGCCACGGGTCGCTAGAAGTCCATAGATAAGAAACATGATGCTGGTCACGGTGAACATAACGCCAATCTCGACTCCAAGCATTGCATAATAGCGAGCCATCTCGGGACTGTCTACCCCGGGTAAAATCTTGTGAATGATTCCATAATTAAGGAACTCTTCGCCAAGAAAAACAGAAGCTAATCCGAATCCAGCATAGATTAATATGCCAATTCCAGAACAGATAAAAGCCTGTTTCTCAGAAAAGCGCTTTAAGGCAATATCCAAATCCCAAGCCAGCGCCACAAGGATAAAACTGGCACCCATAATGACACCTCCCTGAAACCCTCCACCAGGACTACTGTGTCCGTGGGCAAGCACATAGAGAGCAAATAATTGGATAAGAGGGATAAGAAGGCGACAAGTATTAGTGATGATAATATCAGGTTTTGTGTCGGCCGTGACAACCCGACTTGCTCCACCATGCTCAAAAACCCTTACAACTGCAAAAATACCCAACCCAGCTACGAATATTACCACCGTCTCAAACATGGTGTCGTAGCCTCTATAGTCAGCAAGTACAGCAGTCACCATATTCGGTACCTCTGTATCCACAATTGTGTTTTTAATAAAATATTGGGATAGAGGAGATTTGTTCGCAGGGGAATCCGGGGTGCCCCAGGAAGGGAAATCATCCAAGGAACTCACTCCATAAAGGAGAATAAGCCCAACAGTGAATACAACGATACCTGCCAGTTTTTTCATCTCAATCAATCCGATGAATTCCTTTTGGTATTAAAAATTGTTGCAATCATGAAGACAGCACTGACCCCAGCGCCAACTGCTGCCTCAGTAAATGCAACGTCTACGGCACCCATCTCCGCCCAGAGGAGACACATGAGGAAACTATAAATACCAAATACCATTGCCGCAGCCAACAAATCTTTAAGCTGTAATGCAACGATGGCTACTGGAATAAGGAAAAGCAGGATAATGAAATCAAAAGCGAAGATCATGACGCATTTCCCTCCTTCTCCTCGGGTTCTTCATCATCCAGTGTCTCCGGATCATTACCAGACTCATAGCCTGCCTTCATTAAAGCATGAGTGCTTGTGGGACTCGTCAACATGATGAAAATAGCTATAAAACAAAGTTTAACCAAAACGTTCCAATTAGCAGCATCTCCACCTTGGGAAAAATTATACAGAATGAAACCGCCGATAATCAGGACGGTTGAAAGAGTATCTCCTTTCCCCGCAGCATGCATCCGTGTAAAAAAGTCTGGAAATCGCAAGAGTCCAATCACCGCTCCAAAGAAAAAAACGATACCAAGCAGAATAAGGGTGGCGGCAACGATTTCCATGTCCTCAGGCTTCTATTTTTTCCGTTGAGTTGTCAGAACCAGCAAGACGGTTTCGTGTCTTGTGAAAATATCGAGAAACAACCAGTGATCCAATGAAATTTAGCAACGCATAAGCCAAGGCAAAGTCAACAAACATGTGAATTTGGCTACCTCCATTCTCTCCCCGCTGTATTATGGTGCCGATGAACACCAACAGGACTGTGGTTTTGGTTCCAAGTACATTGATGCCGACAATCCGATCAATCGCTGTCGGGCCAACAACTACACGAAAAAAAACGGGTAGCATAAGGAGCAGGAGCAAAACACCAGTTATAATAAAGAAATTTTCCATTATTCCTGATCAAATATTTTGGCTACCCGCTTTTCCATCTCGCCGGGTAGTTCATCTGCAACCTTTTGGCTGATTGCATGAACCACAAACTTATCTCCCTCAACGCTCAATGTAACTGTACCCGGGGTCAAGGTGATGGAGTTGGCAAAAACATAGCGTGCAAATTCCGATCGGAGAGAAGTGCGAAAACGTACCATTTGCGGACGCATTTCCTGATTGTTCGAAGCTAGGGCAAGTTTGAGGACGTGAATGTTAGCGAGTATTATTTGCCACAAGAGCCAAAAACAATATAAAAGAAATCGGCCCGCCTCGACAAACCGAGTACCTATTCCTTTACAATCATTGCGAAAAAGAAAATCTGAGGAAAGCCAAGTTACAATAGCACAGGAAATCCCACCTAGGCTCAGGTGAAAAAGGTCTATCACACCGGAAAAAATTACCCAAGTGATAAATAAAATAAGGAATGTAAGTAGTTGGTTCAAAATTACTTAATTGAGACGCCGCAAGATGGAAAAAAGATGCCGATTGTCAATGAAAGGAGGGAGATTGATTCCGACTCATTGACAACTGAGTGTAGTTACAATTCGATCAGATAGACACTCAAACCCAACCAGAAAATGAATCGACAGGAAGTCATTAACCACATCGAAACTTTCAAAAGTCTATCTCAGCAATTCGACCGACTTAAGATCAGAAGCCTCGACCTGCAGTCGAGGATTGGTGCTCGTAAACGTGGCTACTTCACCCCGGAAGAAGAAGAGGAGACGGCACGCCTATACATTGCCTACATCCACTCTCGTAACGCACTCCTTGAAACCGTCATGGAACTCCGTGACAGCGGCGAAACTAAAGAATCCAGCCAAGCCTTTATTCTTTGCCTTGGTGGAGCACTCATGCTGGTGGACGCAGCCCAATTCCTGCGGGATACCTTTGGTGACAACAAGATCATCCGGGCAAAGCTAAATGAGGCTAACCCAGTCTTTGGCATACCAACTGGCACCTATGACCAGATTCAACGCTCTCTAACCGACCCCAACAACAACTGGCATCTCCAACAGGGAAGGAAACACTATGAACAAACACGCACGGAGCTATCAGAAAAGGCCCCGGAATGTCGACCCATCATAGAGAAAATTGATGAGATTTCAGGACGCCTACAAGCAACATTAAGTAAATACCTAAAGGAGAGGCTTGGCGTTCGAAGCGATCAGCTAACCAAAAAAATAGGGCACAACCTCTTCGGGCGGTTTATTTATGATATCCAGAAATCATTTGCCTCCTTGATGGCCGAACTATCCACCAAACCCGGACATCAACCGGGACTTCCGCAGAATATCGATCGACAGCTCCGACAAATTCTGCGCCCCGGTGACGTCCTCCTAACCCGCAAGGAACATGTACTAACCAACTACTTTCTCCCGGGATATTGGCCTCATGGGGCATTGAACCTTGGTTCCATGGAAGAAATTGGAGAACTCGGTCTTGGGGATCGTCAATATTTCCCACAACAACACGAACACCTCCATGATCTTGCGCCCAACGATCCATCACGTGCCATCGAGGCCCTCAAGGATGGAGTCCACCTTCGAACGCTTGCTTCCCCCCTCGGTGCCGACTCCATCGTTGTCATTCGTCCAAACCTCTCCCGTGTCTATCTGGCCGATGCCCTAGATCGTGTTCTCCAGCACACAGGCAAACCCTATGACTTCGACTTCGATTTCACCCGAGCTGATCGCATGGTATGTACTGAGGTCATCTACCGGGCCTACGATGGCATTGCAGACCTACGTTTCCATCTTACAAAACGTGCCGGTCGAATGACGCTCTCCGCAATGGATCTCATCCATATGGCTCTCGAAAAAAACCACTTTGAACTCGTTGCCTCCTATATTCCGCCTGCTTCTGGAGAATTGCTTCAACAAAATGAAGCCATAGATGCTGTTCGTACTATGATTTAAAAAATATTAGGCTTGTGAATGTATTGTCAAAAATTCGATTGGTAATATTTGTTTAGCGAGTATAATGAAAGAAGGTCCTAGTATCACCAATAAACGAGGAGCAGAAAGTGGGTGAGGATCGGTAATTATATTACTATGGTACTCCCACCAGGACTCGAACCTGGATTTTCGGCTCCGGAGGCCGACGCTCTATCCATTGAACTATGGGAGCTAATGGGAAAAATAAAGAAGGATGAAAAGGGCCAATGGTCAATAGCAATTGGTGCAACATCTTACAAGTGTACTGATTTATGAAAAAAAAATTTAGTGAAATTTAAAAAACTGAAATATCAGTGAAAAATAAATTGTTATTTGAGATGGATTCTCAATTAAAAACAAGCCCAATCCTAATGATGGAGTAGGAAGAGCACAAGACGCACCTTATTGAGACAGGTTCTCATTTTGAAATTGACGGATGCATTTATTTTATTGAGACTGAGTGTCATTAAGATCGTAAGGCCATCTTAAAAAACACAACAACAATAATGAAAAATAAATTAACGAAATCATGCGTAGCGTTAGCACTTTTCAATATCTGCCTAAATGGTCAGAATGAAGGTGCTGAAAATCAGCAACCAGATGTGCTTGAGCCTTTCTCTGTAATCGGCTCAAAGGAAAATATTTCAAATCTACCAGGATCTGGTTATTACATAGATTCCAAAGAGTTGGAAATATTCAATTATCTGGATATAAATCAGATTCTTAAGACTGTTCCCGGTGTCTACTTGCGTTCAGAGGAAGGTTATGGATTATTTCCAAACATAAGTCTACGTGGGGTCGATCCGAATCGCTCAAGCAAGGTGACCATTCTCGAGGATGGAGTCCCCTCATCACCGTCACCATTCTCGGATCCTTCGGCTTATTATTCTCCTACGTCAGGACGCATGAGTGGATTTGAAGTACTCAAGGGATCCAGCCAAATAAAACTAGGCCCAAACACAACAGGTGGAGTTATCAACTACCTCTCAACACCCATCCCACAGGAGGTAACCTCCTATTTCCGTGGTTCCTATGGTTCTAATAATGAGCGGACTGGTCATGCTTATGCTGGTGGACAGGTGGAATTAGACGGTAGTAAACTTGGATATCTATTCGAGTTGTTCGACACCCATACTGATGGATGGAAAACAATTAATGCACTTGCTGACAGAGTAAGTTCAAATGCACCAGTAAGCAAAACCGATATTATGCTTAAGCTCAGCTATGAACTAAGTGAAAGCAGTTATTTAGAGTTCAAATTCGGAAGGACTGACCTTGATGGTGATGTTAGCTATATTGGTTTAACAAAGTCAGATTTTGCGGTAAATCCTTACCAACGCTATGCTGGCACACTCTATGACAATATGGATTCTGACCAAGAAAGAATGTACCTGAGGTATTTGAACGAATTTTCAGATAGTTCCAATCTTGCAGTAACCATATTCAGAAACGAGTTCAACCGCGACTGGTACAAAATAGGAAAGGTCAAAGTGGGTGCTGGAGGCTGGAACTCAATTGGGAAAGGTGCATTTGGTACTACTGGTGTCAGAGATGTGCTGAACGGAACAACTTCAGGACAAGTAAAATACAAGCACAATGACAGGAGTTACGTAAACACCGGTGTTCAAGCCAACTACTCTTTCGAAGTTGGGGAGCATGCCCTAGACGCTGGATTTAGGTATACAGATGATCACTATACATACAAGGATTATACCGAAGACATATACAATATTGGAACTACTGGACTATCCTATGACAGCACAAGTACCGGATCCAAAGGTACAGGTAAGGATCGCATGTCAAAAGTGTGGGAGTGGTATCTTGAGGATGAGTTAAAATTTGGTGAAATCACAATTACTCCCGGACTCAGATACACTCGAGCCTCCTATGAATACAAGGGAAATGAAAAAATCTTGACCGATATTCTACTCGGAGCAGGTGCAACCTACAAAATAGATGATGGATTAACATTCTTTGGAGGAGTCCACCAAGGTCATGCGATGCCTGGATATGGTGCAGCATCAGGAGATATATCTGAAGAGCAATCACTTGGCATCGAACTTGGTGCGAGAGGAGAAGCAGGAATATTCAACTATGAAGTTGCATATTTCAACACAAGTATTGATGATATGCTTGCAATACCTAGCCTAGGAAGTGGCTTGGGTGATGATGCAATCAACATCGGAGAAGCCTCATCCAGTGGATTTGAAGCACTGATATCAACAGACCTCAATCGTAATGGAGAGTTTAGCGTTCCAGTAGGAATAGCAGTGACTTGGACAAACGCAGAGTTTGAATCCACAACAAGAACAGATGGAGAGAGTCGTTATGAAGGTGGAGCAAGCGGAAACGCTATCCCATTCATCCCAGACTTACAATATAATCTACGCGCAGGGCTTGTTTATGATAAGTTCAGCACATTCCTCAACTATAGTTATCAGGACAGTGTATTTGTAAATGCATCCAACACTGCAGAAAACGGATTTGATGCTAAAATTGATTCCTACAGTGTGCTTGACTGGTCGGCTACATACCAAATTTCTGAAGACTTGAGTGTCTTTGGTAAGGTTACTAACCTCACTGACAAAGATTATGCAGTCAGTGACCTACCAGAAGGACTACGCCCTGGAGCTCCACGCTTGTTCCAGCTTGGTGCATCGTATAAATTCTAAATTTCCAGAAATACATCGAGTTTGTTGTTCAAGGAATAATAAAAAGCGAATTAACGGGCTTTGGTATCCCGTAAATTGACTAGGCCAGCCTTCTTTGGAAGGCTGGCCTTTTGATTTATACACATTAAAACTGATTAAAAATAAAACCAGGAGTCATTTTTGTTCTTTTGACTACAGCACGGATCGGTTTCACCCACACTTGTAATATCAAATATGAATAGCTTCACCATGTACGGAAGCGGCGGCTTCACCCATGGCTTCACCCAGTGTGGGATGTGCATGGATCGTGGCATGGATCTCATCGACTGTAGCTTCGAGCTTCATGCCAAGGCCAAACTCCGCGATTAATTCAGTGGCATCATGCCCGACAATGTGTGCTCCGAGTATTTCGCCATGCTTCTCGCCAACAATAAGTTTCACAAAACCTTCAGGGTGATTAACCGCAACGGCTTTCCCAGAGGCTGAGAATGGAAACTTCCCGAGCTTGTAGGCAATGCCCTCCTCCTTGGCCTTCTCCTCAGTAATACCAATACTTGCAACCTGCGGCAGGCAATAAGTGCAACCGGGAAACTCTTTAACCCGCTGCGGATCTGCATGTCCAAAAATACCATTCACCGACTGCACTGCCTCAAATGTTGCAACATGAGCAAGCCAGGGTGGACCAATAAGGTCCCCGGCTGCATAGATTCCCTTAACCGTAGTCTCGTAACGGTCATTAATTTGAAGGTACCCGCGATCAGTCGTAGGTTTGACCTTGGGCGAAAGCAAACCGTCAGTATAGGCTTCGACCCCGATTGCAAGCAGGACGCTCTCGACCTCCTTCTTCTCAGACTTGTCGCCCTTGACGAAGCTAAGACTTACGGAATCCTTCCCAACCTTGATGTCCTCAACCTTGGTGCCGGTATGGACATTGATACCCTGCTTCTTGAAGGCTCGGGCTAATGCGGCGGAAGACTCGCCGTCCTCGACCGGCACAATGCGGTCCATCATCTCAACCAGCGTTACCTTGCAGCCAAAGGCATTCAGGAAATACGCAAACTCAACTCCAATGGCGCCAGCGCCCATGATGACAATAGACTTTGGCATCTTTTGCATCGCCAGAGCCTCACGGGAAGTCATCACCCTCTCGCCATCAGTTTCGAGTCCAGGGATTTTACGGGCACGGCAACCGGTGGCCAATAGGATGTTCTTGGCACTGAGGAACTTCCCCTTGTCCGGGCCATCAATAATTTCCACCATGCCCGGCACATTCACCTGTCCCCGACCGATCAAGTAGTCCACCTTATTCTTCTTGAAAAGGAACTCTATACCGTTACCCATTGTATCGGCAACATTGCGCGAACGCTTCATGACCTTGGCAAAATCAACCTTGATGTCCCCGCAGGTGAACCCGAACTCCTCGGAATGTTGCGCCGCTGTATAGAGTTCTGCGCTCTTGAGGAGAGCCTTGGAAGGAATGCATCCCCAATTTAGGCATGTTCCACCAGCACGCTCCAATTCAACACAGGCAACTTTCCTGCCAAGCTGACCGGCACGGATTGCTGCAGCATAGCCCGCAGGGCCACCCCCGATGACAACGAGATCATATTGGTTGTTTGTACTCATTTAAATTTATAATAGACAGAGGCATTAATGGACACAGAGCGGAAGTCAATACGACGAGAAAAAAAGAAGGTTCGACCTTGACCAATAATTTAATGTAACAAATTTAAATTAATTAATTATTACCTTTAATGTTTTCTCATATCCCCACCAACAAAAAACCCATCATTCATCTAGTGGCAACCATGCTATTGAGCTCGATCTCATTGCCTGTTTTCACTTATGGGCAGGCAGATAATCTTCCAGCCACCAGCGCAGAGGCCCGGCAAGAAATCGAAGAGAAGCTGGCTACGCAGCCAGACGACCCTCTGGCAAACTACTTGTACGGTTTCTGGCAATTAGCAGAGCTGGCGGAGTCTGATGAGTTCCAAGCAATGATGGTCTCCATTGGTATGCCATCCTCATTCCATGGTCTCACTGTCTTCGACGGAGAGATTCCAAGCAGTAAGGATGCGGAAATTAATAAACAGTTCCAGCCAAGTGAACTACGTGCCTACGTTGTAGACAACCTCCTTCCTGTTCTGGATGCACTGGGAACCCGCTTTGCTTCCCTGGGGAAGGATCAAACAATACAACTCTCTGACGAATACTACGATCTTGAAAATGATATCATCATTGATTATGCAGACTCGCTAGTACTCCAGGCCTTGGTCAAGGCTTACACGTTTCTTGTTAGAATTCAGCTTGCATACAATTGGGAACTATCAGTCAGCTCACTTATTGAACTAGATAATAATGGACTGGGCAGTGTAGAATCCATACGGGATATCGCCTCAAATATTGGTGCAGTCTACGATGCCACACTACTGGTTCAGGCTGGCGAGAACTTGAAGGATGCAATCAACTACTACCAGAAAGCCTCGCCTCTATTGCGAAATACCAAACGCAAAGTTGGACTATTCGTGCTCGAAGCCAACGATTTCGAAGAGGAAGTCGAGTTTTCCGACCAACTCTACAAGGTGGAAAACACTCTTGATGGCACCCAAGCGTGGGGAGTATCAGACCCGGTAACAGTCAATCTCCAGCCCTTCTTTGAGGGGAACGTCGACTTCTCACTACTGCTACCAGATTCAGTGGGCAACCAGTTTGTTGATGCCACCCTGACCGACCCCACCTTTGGGAGTATCCTGCCCGACATGACCGACTCCGAACTTCGTAACCATGCCAGATCCGCAGACCTTTTAACGGAGAACATCTGGATTAGTTCGATCCCTTTGCAATCCATCGGATGGTGGGACTGGCACTTGACAACCGCAATTGCAGGCCATTGGTGGCAATCCCACTGGCTTGGCATCTACTTCAGACAGGCCCCCAATAGCTGGCACGAATACGAAAATAGAATCTTTCCGAACGAATGGCTTTACCATATATGGATGGGCTGGGCCTATCCAGTCACTGGCACACCCAAGAGCGTCTGGCTTTGGCAACAAGATCCGGGGCAATGGATTTGGACCAACAGCAGTTTCTTCCCGGTATTTTTCAACTTTTCACATGGGGGCTGGTTCTACATCTCGGAAACAGATGGAAGTTACTACATTTGGGATGGAACCAAGTGGACTGAATGGCAGGAATGAAAAATCTAACCCCCGGAATTATCCCTCAAATTCTGGTGATGTTCCTGTTGACTGCGAAGGCGTGGTCAACTGATGGATCGCTGCTAAGTATAGAAACAATCCGTAAAGCACAGGATGTCCAAGTGAGGCTATTTGACAAGGAAACGGGGTTGCCTGCAATGGAATTGCGATATGATGGGATCCACCGCTCACGTCCAAAGATTGGTCCTCTGCATCTAAATTTTCACGTAATGCGAGTGGAGAATCTCCGGGTATCGATGGATTTAAATCACTCATCCAGCAAAGCACTTAATCTTCAACTCAATCAATTGATGGCATCGGGGCCTATCCGGTTCATTTACGCGGGTCCCTTGGTACTGGTTGCAAAACGAGGGGAGACTGAGGTCATCCGGATCGAAGCAGACCGCGTAAAAATACATCGGGATGGAGGTGTTTATCTCTACAGGGGTGTAAATTGGAAAGCACAGGGAGCCACTGGAAAAATTACCAATGCCCTTTTACAGACCAGCGAGGACGGCAAGGGGTGGATATTAAAGACCGTCAATCTCAAACCCATCGCTGAGCTCCGGTTTGACAGTTGAAGCCCCCCCTACTTCTCCCCTTTTAGAATCTGCTCCTTGATCGCCTTCCACCTGGACAAGCGTTCCCTGATTTGTTCCTCGGCCCCATTGGTCCCAGGCTCGAAAAAGGAGATGGGTTTAATCATATATTCCTGCCCTGAGACGGCTTCAGGAAATTCGTGACTGTATTCATAACCCTTGCCGTGCCCAGCATCTTTACCTGCCTTGCTATGAGCATCACGCAGCCAGAGAGGGACAGTTTGAACCGGGCCTTTACGAATGTTTGCACGTGCCTTGAAGTAAGCTTGACCAGCTGAATTGCTCTTGGGGGAACAGGCAAGAAAAACAGTGGCGTGTGCAAGGTGGTACTGGCACTCCGGCATACCCACAAAGTCACAAGCTTGAGCGGCGGCGTTGGCAATAAGCAGGCCACGGGAATCTGCTAGGCCGACATCCTCGGAGGCAAGGATAACCAAACGACGAGCAAGAAAGCGCGGGTCCTCCCCGCCAACCACCATCTTGGCCAACCAGTAGAGAGCGGCATCCGGATCGCCGCCACGGATGCTCTTGATAAGGGCAGAGGCGGTGTCATAGTGTTCGTCTTCATTCCGGTCATAGCGAATGTGACGTTCCCGGGCAAAGGCTTCCACGTCCTCCGCCTTCATCTCAGAACCGACAGGCAGACTCAAAACGAGAGTCTCAAGGGCATTGAGGGCACGACGTAGATCGCCGTCACTCATCTCGGCAATGTCGTGAAGAAGTTTCTTATCAGTATAGACCTTGGTCCCGCCAAGACCCCGTTCGTCATCGGCTAATGCTTTTTCGAGGACTCCGGCAACTGCATCCACAGGGACTGCTTCCAACCGGAAAAGCTGGCTCCGACTGAGCAAAGGCGGGATCAGGTAAAAGCCCGGGTTGTGTGTCGTTGCTCCAATGAGACGGACGTGCCCAGACTCGACATCAGGCAACAGGAGATCCTGCTGAGACTTGTTGAAGCGATGAATCTCGTCGATAAAGACAATGCTACGGTTCTTTGTATCATAACGGGCCATACGGAGCACGTCCCGTAGTTCCGCGGTATTGGATAGTACTGCATTTACGCGAATCATGCGGCACCCGGTCTCTGCAGCAATTACCTCAGCAAGACTGGTCTTTCCGCAACCCGGCGGTCCCGAAAGCAAAATACTGCCGAACTGATTATTTGCCACGAGCCTTGGCAGCAAGGCGCCCTCCCCCAGGATTTGCTCGTGCCCCACCAATTCGGAAAGGCAAGTGGGCCGCATTCGCACGGCCAAAGGAAGTTTACGATCGCCCGAGGATGGAGAGTGCTCATTGGATTCTCCATCAAACATCTCCTTGAATTCTAATTCCTCCATGAAATCATGACTTCCCTTTTTGCTTACTATTTTTTTCTATTAGCAAATGATAGAAGATGGAAAAAGCAAGAGGTTGCCGATCGCCCTGACAATAGCGGGATCTGATAGCGGTGCTGGAGCAGGCATTCAGGCGGATCTACTAACATTTGCAGATTTCCATGTATTCGGCACTTCAGCCATCACCGCATTGACCGCTCAGAATCCGGACGGGGTTAAACACATCCAGACAACCAGTCCGCAAAACCTAACAATCCAGATTCAGCAGGTGCTGGAGTATTTTCCAGTTGCTGCAATCAAGACGGGTATGCTCCCTACAGCAGAATTAGTGGAGATTGTCGTTTCAACACTGTCAGAACTATCGCCAAATGTACCGCTGGTTGTTGACCCGGTATTGGTTGCTACCTCAGGAAACACACTTGTCGACAATCAGGCATTTGCAGCAATAAAGGAAAAGCTACTGCCACAGGCAACCTTGGTCACACCAAACCTGGATGAGGTTGAGGCACTTGGGGAGTCACGACCGAGGAATCCTGAAGAGATGAAGCAATCTGCAGAGAAACTGGCACACGCCAGCAACTCGGCGTTTCTGGTAAAAGGCGGACATCTCAAAGGGGATGAACTTGTTGACGTCCTGGCAGAACCTGATGGAAAAACAAGGGTTTTCTCAGCCAATAGAATATCAGATGTGAACACGCATGGCAGCGGTTGCACATTGTCAGCCGCAATTACCGCAAACCTTGCCAATGGGGACGAGCTCCCTGAAGCAGTAAAACGAGGCTGGCGCTATGTGCAAAAAAGTCTGCAGAATCCCTTGAATATCTTCGGAGAACGTTTCATTCGCCACGGGTATAATTAATCCCAACATATAGTGAGAGGTTGTATCGCAGCCCACCACCCCCGCCCCATGTTTTTGTATTGTGTTTTAATATATTTACATTGCTTGTTTTGTCTGGATTATTTTGTGCGTGCAGGATGACTCTCCAATTCAAGATAACAATACAAGCGTACGGGCACCACTTTTGTGGTTACTGGTTCCACAAATATTAGGTTACCTGACAGGATTACATTTCGAAGTTTTTCCGGGGCTATGCGCACTGGGCGGATTGGTGCTTTCCGGTGGTACATTACAGAAAGTTATTATAGAATCTTCAGCTTGGAAAATCACATGGGCAGGATGTATTTTTAGTGCAGCTTTTCTTTACGGATGGGGTTGGTACCAAATACGGGATCCAATTATACGGGATCATGGATTACTAGAACTTCCTCCAAGAGCCGTAGAATTTACAATCGAAATCCGGCGGGTGTTCGTCAAAAAAGATCAATACGGACGAATTTCTGGAATTGCATACGTTGATAAAGCGCCCCCTACATTGGATTACATTGTTGGCAGGGAGATATATTTCCGTGCATATACCCAAGGTTTAAAGGGACAATTCGTGCGCGGGGATGTGTTACGCCTAAAAGGTATTGTTCAATCCTTGTCCTGGGGAAATTCAGAAGATGAGGAATTTGATAAGTTTCTTCTTCGAGCACATGTTTTTCATGCATCAAAAAGGGCAATTATTGCGGAAAGAGTAAGTCCTGCAAATACCTTCTTTCAATTTTGCCACGACACCAATCTTCTTTTTCAAAACACTCTCCGCGATGGCAAAAGTCCCGGGAGTGATTCTCTGGCAGATGTATTTGTTGCCATGATGCTTGGTGAAAAAACTGCACTTACACATTCCCAAAAACAACAATTTCGACATAGCGGAACAATGCACTTATTCGCTATCAGTGGACTCCATGTCGGGGTGGTGGCCATGCTGGTATATTGGGTGTTTAATGTATTGCCGATACCAGCATGGATACGAATCTCTGTGGGTTTGTGCGTAATCTTTCTCTACGTTCAGATAACGGGAGGTCAACCATCGGCGATAAGGGCCTTCCTGATGGTGGCATTTGTCTGGGGATCTCGAATTATCGAGCGGAAAAGTAATCCATTCCCGGCCCTG
>Ga0209660_1000656_pt1 | contig 19751 bp, 19 predicted proteins | sample SaaInlV_100m_DNA_2_FD_184659 | JGI IMG/M metagenome (GOLD analysis project Ga0209660, IMG submission 184659) | Marine microbial communities from expanding oxygen minimum zones in the Saanich Inlet - SI072_LV_100m_DNA (SPAdes) (version 2) | ecosystem: Environmental > Aquatic > Marine > Intertidal... | reverse complement strand
TGCATCAATACCAATTACAATTTGGTCACCAAATTCATCAACTAATTTACGAATAAATTCAGGGTCTTCACAAGCCCTTGTCCCAATAATAACCCGGGAAACTCCGGTCCTTAAATATTCACGAATTGTGGAAGCGTCACGAATTCCACCACCAACCTGAACCTTAAGTCCGGAGGCAAGTATGCGTTGAATAGCAGACTGGTTACATGGAGTTCCATTAAAGGCTCCTTCAAGATCCACTACGTGCACCCATTCAGCGCCATGGTCGCGCCAAATCTCAGCCGGTTGGCCTGGGTCTTCATAAAAGACGGTCTCCCGGGCAACCTCGCCCTGTTGAAGCCGCACACACCGGCCTTTATTAAGGTCAATTGCTGGATATATCTTCACAGACGCAAAGTAGTTGACACCCCGATGAATCCAAGCGGAAAACAACTCAGATCAAAAAATATTTTCACATACATATAGAAAGAAAGATTCATGACCAAACTAAACCAACCTCCAAAGTTCCTTAGAGATCTCCTTGAAGCCCGCTCCCCATCAGGATATGAAAATGAGGCGCGCGCAGTCATAGAGAAACATATTAAGACCAAATCCGATGACTACTGCACAGATAGTATCGGTAACGTCTTCGCCACAGTAAACCCCAATGGGGGACCTTCCCTAATGATGGCAGGACATATCGATGAACTTGGTTTAATCATCCGTTATATCGATGAAAATGGGTTTCTCTATTTTGATACAATCGGAGGTCATGACCGAGGACTCATATCCGGTAGACGCATTGACATCCTTACTGAAAACGGAATTGTGAAAGGCGTCACGGGAAAACGAGCGCTTCATCTTATGACTATTGAGGAACGAAAAAAAGTTCCGGAACTGCACTTGATGTGGATAGACATTGGTGTAAACAATAAAAAAGAAGCCAGTAAACTGGTGAAAGTTGGCGACGCTGCCGTATACAATCATGGTGTCGATATGATACGGGGAAGTATTGCCAATTCACGAGCATTTGATGATAAGGCTGGCGCGTATACAGTGATGGAAACTTTACGGCGAGTTGCTACAAAAAAGCAGTTACATGCTCGAGTGACTAGTGTCGCGACAGCCCAAGAAGAAATCGGTGTACGAGGTGCCACCACTGCGGCCCATGCTCTTAATCCAGATGTGGCAATTGCAGTTGATGTAGGCCATGCAACAGATCATCCAGACTGCGATAAGCGTAAGTATGGAGATTATAAACTAAGTGGTGGTCCAATTCTATGCAGAGGGCCCAATATCCATCCCCAAGTTTATCAGCGATTGGCCGATGTAGCAGAAGACAAAGGAATTCCTTACCAATTGGAAGCGGAGGCAAGACCGACAGGAACAGATGCCCGTGCCATACAGATCACACGTTCAGGCATTGCTACTGGATTGGTCGCAATTCCGTTGCGCTACATGCACACTCCTTGCGAGACAATGGATCTCGCAGACATCGAAAACACAATCAAGCTCCTAGAGGGATTTGCACTGAGCTTGAAGAAAGGCGAGTTTCAATTTAACTCACCGATGTAAACTAAAAGACTTAAGCAGCGCTTTTGCGCTTTCGGCTTTTCCTAACCTTAGGGCTGGCACGGCCTTCCACAGCAGCCCGGTTGATGGTAACTTCCTCAATGTCATCGAGTTCAGGAAGATCAAACATTAGGTCTAACATAATCTTCTCCATAATGGAACGAAGAGCCCTGGCACCAGTCTTTAGTTCGATAGCCTTTTGTGCAATTGCAGTAATCCCGTCTTTCGTGAAATGTAATTTAACCCCTTCCAGCGCAAGTAATTTGGAAAACTGTTTGGTTAGAGCATTCTTGGTCTCAAGTAGAATTTTCTCAAGGTCCTTTGCCGTAAGGTCTTCAAGGACAGAAACGACAGGAAGACGGCCGATAAACTCTGGAATCATTCCATAGCGTATAAGATCCTCTGGCTGGAGTTCCTTTGTGATTTGATCTGCCAACTCGGCATCACGACCAGCTTCATCATCGGTGGCACCATAACCCAAAACACGATTCCCAACTCGTTGGTGAATGATCTTATCGAGTCCCTCAAATGCACCTCCACAAATGAAAAGAATATTATCGGTATTCAGTTGGATGTATTCCTGATTTGGATGCTTTCGCCCACCTTGAGGCGGTACATTGCAAGTAGTGCCTTCGAGAATTTTAAGGAGAGCCTGCTGCACTCCTTCGCCCGATACATCTCGAGTTATTGATACATTATCAGTTTTTCGGCCAATCTTATCAATTTCGTCGACATATATAATGCCGCATTCAGCCTTCTTTGCATCATAGTTTGCAGATTGAAGAAGACGAAGTACGATATTCTCTACATCCTCCCCGACATAACCGGCTTCTGTAAGTGTGGTGGCGTCGGCAATAGCAAAAGGAACATCCAGCATTTTGGCCAGATTACGGGCAAGCAATGTCTTTCCACTGCCAGTGGAACCAACAAGAAGGATATTACTTTTCTCAATCTCAACATCCGAGTAATCAGAAAGGTTATAGGCAGGGACGCCAGACCCTTCTATCCACTTCATCCGAAGACGTTGATAATGGTTGTAGACAGCGACACAAAGCACCTTTTTAGCGGATTCCTGACCAATTACATGCTCGTCGAGATGAGCCTTGATCTGAGATGGGGTCTTAATTTCAAAGGATGGCTTGTCCTCAGCCTTTGTATTTTCCTTGAGTTCACGGTCAATGATGGTCTTACATACTGTGACACAAGAATCACAGATGTGAACACCGGCAGGCCCGGCAATAATTTTCTGTACCTCATTCTGAGACTTGCCGCAAAAAGAACAGAAAGTAAGCTTAGTCGACTTGGCCATTGTAGCTCGGGGACGGGGGGGGGCGCTTGATCTAAGTAGGAGGCAGGGGGAGTACCTATAAGTCTAGGACCAAAGTTGTCTGGATTTTTCTAATCCTTGGACTTCTTTGAAATGACATTATCGACGAGTCCATATTCCTTGGCCTCCTCTGCAGTCATATAATAATCACGATCAGAGTCTTTTTCGACCTGTTCAACAGTTTTACCACTTTTTTCTGAAAGGACTTCGTTTATTGTTTGACGCCAACGAAGAATCTCCTTGGCAGCAATGGAAATGTCAGAGGTCTGACCTCCGGCTCCACCAGAAGGTTGGTGAATCATAACGCGACTGTGCGGAAGAGCATTTCGTTTGCCAGGTGTTCCAGCTGAGAGAAGGACAGTACTCATACTTGCACACAAACCGATACAATAGGTAACCACATCGCAGGTCAGGAAAGTGATGGTGTCGTATATGGCCATCCCATCTGTTACACTTCCACCCGGGGAGTTTATATAAAGATGGATATCCTTTTGAGGGTCTTCCATCTGAAGAAATAGCAACTGGGCAATAACAGCATTTGCAACATAATCGTCAATAGGCGCACCTATAAAAACAATGCGATCCTTTAGGAGTCGACTATATATATCCCAAGATCGCTCAGTGCGACCGTCGCGTTCAAATACATATGGAAGTGGTTGGTAAGACACAGTAGACTTGAGAAATGTATAGTTCCTTGTTTAATTAAAAAGGAAAAGATTATGCAAAATGGCGCCAAAATTGAAAGGCTAAAATCAATCTTCAACAGCTGTTTCATCGCCATCATGATCATGGTGATGATGGTCTTCACAGCATTCATCTCCCTTAATACCGTGAAGTATATCGTGTAATGCCTTATCAATGACAATGTCGTCACGAATACCTTGCACAATAGAAGGGTCTTTGCGTAAATCCTTAACCAAGTCCTCTACCTTGACCTTCTGCCGCATGGCCTCATTAACAATAACAGATTGGACCTCGCTATCCTCAACACCAATCTTCTTATCTTCCGCATGCTGAAGTAAAATATAACGAAGCTTGATCCGGTTGGTTGCACTTTCTTGAGCAACAGCGTGAAGTTGTTCTTTATTCTTTTCCAGTTCTTCTTCCCCCATACCTTGGCGGTGGAAATTATTCACCAAATTTTGGAGAAATGTGTTAGCCTCTTGTTCATGAATACTTTCTGGAACAGGAAAATCAGAACGCTCTTGGAGGGCCTGCTCAATTTGACGCCTATGCTGCGTCTGGACATTCTGCTTCTTCTGTTGCTCAAGGTTTTCACGAATCCCCTTCCGGAGATGTTCTTCATCTTCCACGCCCAGTCCCTTGAAAAACCCTTCATCCATATCGGGTAGAATCTTTTCTCGGACTTCCTCCACGGCAATATGATAAGCCACGGTTTTCCCCGAAAGGGCCTCAACCTCAAAGTCTTCCGGATAAAGATGCTCAACGTCCTTCTCATCACCAGCCTTCATCCCGATAAGACCTTGTATAATAGCCTCAACAGATGGAACTCCCTCCTTGCTCTCACCCGCTTCCTCCCAAGTAGAACTCTGACTACCATAAACTGGACGATCAGTAACAAGTTCAATGACAAGTTGATCATCCAGTTTTCCTTCATAAGAACATTTAACATAGTCGCCTGCGACTGCAATTCGATCAACAGTTTCAAATGTAGCACGCTCGCCAAGTAATTGCTGTAATGAATTCTCAACATCTTCATCAGAAACCTCTATTGAGATTTCCTCCAACTCAATATCAGAGACATCTGGAACGGAAACTTCGGGCTTGATATCAACCGTGATGGTAACCTCTGCATCCTGTCCCGACAAGAATTCGTTGCCTTCAACATTGAGCAAGTTAACAATGTTAAGCTTGCTCTCCTTGAGTCCTGCCTGATAAGCACTGTTGCTGAGACGCTGGGTTAACTCCTCCTTAATGTTTTTACCGAACTTGGCCCGAAGCATTTGTTCCGGGGCCTTGCCTTTGCGGAATCCCTTCACGCTGGCTTGACGGGCAAATTCGCCGAGAAGATTATTTTCCTCCTTGGTAATTTCTTCACCGCTAACTTGAACGAGCAATTGCTTGCGCGTTTCGTTGATATCTTTTACTGTAGCGTTCACTATGATAAGAAGTTGAATGGATGATGAATAAAAGTGATGTAATTAAGGAAAGTTGAATTATACTGAGCACCCTGAAATGAGAGAGCGACAAGGAAAGTCTTTTTCAAAATCCTGTCCAGCGCGAACTTTAAGTTACAACTTAACGGCGGCCGGATTCAATTGGATCAAAATCTACCGAAGCCACTTGTTCCAGAAAACTGACCTTCTCTTTAGCCTCAGACAACTTACCAATCCCAACATCAATCAACCCCACAATTACAAGACCTTTCTTTTTGAAATGCTCTCTTGTATGAAGTCCAAGTGGGATCAATTCTGATTGGAGATCCTTGATCCTGATCCCGGAATTCAACTTTACAACAAGTCTATCTGCCGCAAGAAACTCAAATAATACAGGGGAGCCTGAATTGTCAGGATCAGTCTGAAGCTCCGTAATCTCGACCAGAGGATAATTTTTATCATACTTAAGAATCCAGGTCCGCCCGCCAACAGGAACTCCGTTTTTAAAATGTAAAATCTTGCCGTTCCGCAGTAACTCAGGGACAGAAACAGGAAGAGGTTGAGCCCACTGGGGAATAGGAGCTTCTGACATGATTTCTGTTTCGGACTGGACTGAATTCCTGCGACCGATTAAACCCGCGACCACAAGGCAACCGATCAAGGCACCCAAGCCAAACGTGGTCAATCTTTCCTGTTCCGACAATGGCATGTACTCACTTCATAAAAAAAACAACTTTGCTGGACCTATCTGAGTTTTTTCTGCTTTCTATAAATATCTTCATAAAACAACTTAGCAAAAGGAATGGTCACTGCCTGCAAGGAAATTCGCGTCCGATATGCGGAAACAGACATGATGGGTGTAACCTATCATGCCAATTATTTTGTATGGTTCGAGACTGCTCGGATTCATTTACTTAAGACGTTGGGTATCTCCTACAAGGAGCTGGAGAAGAAAGGTTATCTATTACCTGTCATCGAGTGCCATGCACAATTCCATAAGCCAGTAACCTTCGACGACCTGATCGTGGTGGATACTTTAATGGAATCAAATCCTGGCATCCGGTTTCGAATCGATTACCAAATTACCTGTGATGGACAAAAAACGACAACTGGTTACACGACGCACGTTTTCATGGATGAAAAAGGTCAAGTAACTCGTCCTCCAAAAACATTTTTAGATGCAGTTGAGGCCCACCCAGATGGACCTTCCACCAATTAAAAACGCTTTGGGGACAATGTTCGATAATTTCGAACAACATGCTCGACTACCTCGGAAATACTCCGTTGGTCAGTAAGGATCGAAGCATGCGCAGCGGCATAATAAGATTGTCGTTCTGCAAGAAGTTGACTGATTCGCTCCCTGGGGTTGTCAACGTTTAACAAAGGACGGTTTAAATTCCCTCGAGTGCGATCAAGAATGGTCTCCACCGAAGCATGAAGGCACAGTAAAACTCCTTTAGACTTAAGAAACGGCACCATCCCATCCTGAGTTATCAAGCCTCCTCCACAAGAAATAACACAACCCTCTACTGGGTGGCCACTATCAATAAAGTCCCATTCTAATTGGCGAAAATATGCCTCTCCATGTTTGTCGAAGATTTTAGCAATTGGTAAATTGGTAGATCGCTCAATTTCATCATCAACGTCCAAAAACTGCATCCCAAGCTTACGAGCCACCCGGCGGGAAATTGAAGATTTACCGGTGCCCATGAATCCAATAACATAAAGGTTCGGGAAGGAATCGGCGACTCCTGAACAATCTACATTCATTGACTCTCTTGATCCGGAGAAAGATCCTCACCAGAATCCTTCTCATTGTGCAAAACTGAGTCAATCCGAGTGGCACTCGCCAAATCCTCTGCAAGCGCCTCAAGAGAATCAGCTAATTGTGATTTTTCAGGAAGTACACCCTGTATAGAGATATCCTGTTTCTCAATCAGGGGTTTGGACACTCGCTCCAACAATCGGTTAGCCTCACCATTACGGACAGATTCCAGCAAGGCAGCTTTGGCATGCTTGCGGTCGGCAAAATTTTGCCCCTCAATAATCTGCTTTTGCAAGACTCCAGATACATCTCCCGGTGTCCATTGTTGTGGATAAGAGAATCTGCCTGAACTGATCTTGACGGATTCAGGCTGAGACGTGAGTACCTCGAAATCCTCTAATAGTGAAGCGAGGTCGGAATCATCTATATTTTGGTCTTCATCTACATTTCCCATTTTATCAGTAACAGATGAGAAAACCAAATACATAGACACAAGCAAAAGAAGCATAAGAATGATGCCACGTAGTACCGCCAAATCCTTCATGACCGCCACCGCCTACCTTAATCGAGAAGTTCTCGAAGTTGCTTAAAATCACCGTTTAGTTGGGCCAACTGTCTCTCCAATTCCTCGACCCGAGCCTCTAGACTCTCGATACATTCAGCACTTACCCTTCCAGGTGCCTTATAGGAAGGAACACCTTCATTAAATCCATCAGGAATATCCAGTGGATATTCACTATACAACTGATGATAACGATGTTCCTTACGTCCCTGGGAAGGTGGAATAACCTTAACGAGAGGCCTATGCCGACCTGCCAAGTCTCGCAGTATTTGTTCCACCTCTGCAGTCGAATCAAAAGCATATAGGCGCTCGGTGCGACTTCGAATCTCCCCCGGAGTCTGGGGTCCGCGAAGCAGAAGAACGCATAGAAGCGCAGCTTCATCATTTTCAATATCAATGGTTTCAATTGCGCGATGCTGAAACTTGGGGGTACGAGCTCCAGCTTGATCTACACGATGAACCAATCGCTTTAAACGCAGGCCCTCAATAGCATCAATTATATCACCCTCATCCAAATCTGTCACGGGCAAGCGACTAGTCTTCTGGTTACACGCATTAGTAAGCGCGTTTAAAGAAAGAGGATACGAATCAGGAGTTGTCTTAGCCTTTTCAATGAGACAGCCAAGAACACGGCCTTCTTCAAAAGAGAGAAGTGGACCGGACTCCTCCCCTGTATTCTCAAGTCCATCGTTACTAACATCTTCAATGGATATATCAGCGTCAGATGTAAGCTGCGTATTTTCAGAATCAGAAGAAAGTGGTATTGCTCTTTCTGGCTCACGGTAAGGAATAGCCCCATCACCACTGGGCTTGTAATCATCGCCCGAAGTATTGGAAGAGGGAGAATAGTCAAAATCCACCATTGTAGTTGTATCTATAAGGGTTCTAACCGGAACAGCCCCAAAGCTTGCGGTCCTTGATCATGGTGACAACTTCGGAAGGAACTTCTAATTCCCATGAATCGTCTCCTTCTTTAATTTTGCAAACGATATTTTGTGAAAAAATATCAAGGCACTTCGGATCAAATCCTGCAAGTGGCTCTAGAAATCCATTTTCTTTCAAATAGTTGTACAGGGTCTGTAAATGTTTCTCCGGACAGAAAGTATTGGCTGTGATCACGGGAATACCGTTCTGGGTTTCGCAAATTTGCTCACCAGTATCTTCGAGACCACGCATTTTCTGGTAGTTACAGAAACTCTGCATGGTCATAGGATAGATGAACAACTTCACAGACTGTTTGAATAGACGCCCAAAAGATTCCAAGATTCCACCGTCTAAAGTATCATAATAATCCTCGTTGAAAATATCTGCCAAGTTGCTGATGCCAAGTACAATGCCGATAGGTTCCTGTGTCCAACGCCGAAAATAGGCGCTCAATCGATAGTATTCAAAATACTTGGAAATGAGGACGGCATGTCCAAGCGCAGTCAATGCATCCACTCGGGAAAGAAAATCAGTAAGATCCAGTTGATCCTCTGACCCGAATGTAGTGGCAAGATTCAGCTCAAAGAACATCAGGACATCATCCTCTTCAACACTGGGGTCCTGCGTAAACCGTTTTCTTGCACACTCGAGCATATCAATATGAACATTATTGACTGGATGAAAGCTGCCACGCTCCATAAGCACAGCCTTTTTATATAGTACCTCAGCCGGTTGCTGGACATTGCCATTGCAATCAAAGATCACCGCGTTGGTCATACCTTCCTGAACAAGCATCAGACTGAGAATTCGATTGTCTACGGAATCAAATCCAGAACCAAGAAACTGAATCATGTCGACCTCGATCCTCTCCTTTCCAAGATTGTCAGCGAGGGAGCAGATAAATTGACGTGGATCATCACGTAAATGAAAAGAACCGTAAACCAAGTTGACCCCAAAAACTCCTAGGGCTTCCTGTTGCTGCAAGTTATAATTATCAAGCATACGGACATGGATAATAATTTCACAGGGAGGGGATCCTGGATGAAGTTGAAAGCGCATGCCCATCCATCCATGACACTCCCTCCCTCCTCGAAAGCTTTGGGCAGCAACCGTGTTGGCAAAGGCAAAAAAGGTTGTATGGTTACCCCGCGCATCTGTCAGACGCTCCTCAAGGAGAGCATATTCATGCTCGAGCATCTGGATGAGACGTCCACGAGAAACATATCTATCGGCCTGACCATATATCTCATCACTGAACTTCATATCATAAGCGGAAATGCTCTTGGCCACAGTTCCAGCAGTCGCTCCAGCTTGGAAAAAATGGCGCACCACTTCCTGACCTGCACCGATCTCAGCAAAAGTTCCATATTTGGATTCATCAAGATTGATGGATAAGGCCTTTTCGTCGGTTGATAGCATTTTTTTGCTCATATTTTTGGAATTATAAAAAGTGAATCCCTGAAACGTAAATTAAAATTGAAAAGGAATTGAAAGCGGACAGGCTCCGTCCGCAACGATTTTAATCAAACAAAAGAAATCGACCGAATCTAATTACAGAATGAAGTTGTTCTTCAAGTCCGTCCTACAGCAAGCTGCTGCTCAAATTCTGGCTGGAGTCCTATTGATGGGATTCGTTTTTCTGGGATTCGCAATAATTATTGGCAAGTTCGCAGTAACAGAAATCGACATACAGAAAAAATCTGTCCTCGTTTTGAACCTAAACGCTAACATCACGGATACACCCGCACAATATGGGCCGCAAGACTTGATGCTCGAGGCCATGCAGGGAGGAGGGAATCAAAGTCTACACCTCTACAAGATTCTAGAAAACATCAATGCCGCTGCAGAAGACTCAAAAATCAGAAGCCTATTTCTTCATGGCAACCTCATCGCTATCGAGGGTGGTTCCGGATATGCGGCACTCAGGGAAATACGTGATGCAATCAAGAAATTTAAAAATACCGGTAAACCTGTTTACGCTTACACACTTACACCCAACTTAAGGACATACTACCTAGTCTCATGCGCAGACCATCTCATGATGAATCCTTTTGGTGACATCACTCTAAATGGCCTCTCATCTGAAGTAACCTTCTATCATGGAGCAATGGAAAAGTTTGGTATCGGAGTACAACCAATCCGTGTGGGCAAGTACAAGTCTGCCATTGAGCCCTTTACCCGGAAAAAATTTAGTGAAGAAGGGCGCGAACAGATTCAAGAACTACTTGATGACAGATGGACATCAATTATCAATGAAATCAGCGAAAACCGTATGTTCGAGCCCCATGTCTTGAACAAAATCCTGGAAAACTCTTTCCATTTCAAACCCGCACAAGCACTTAAGGCAGGCCTTATTGACAAGATATCGACACGGCAACAGTTAGTGGAGCAATTAGTCAAAATCGGGGTGGAGGATAAGGAGAGTGGAAGCTTTCGTCAGATCGGCTTAGTTGAATATGGGGAAAGCCAGTCAATTGACAAACAAATGAGATCGAAAAAAGATAAAATTGCCGTAGTCTACGTCGAGGGAACAATCGTAGAAGGAGAAAGCTTTCCGGGCTACACAGGTTCATCAACTATCCAGCGTGTGCTTTCAAAATTGAAAAAAAGAGAAGACGTAAAAGCAGTTATTCTACGCGTGAACAGTCCTGGAGGTAGCGCAACCGCCTCTGAAATCATGCAACAAGCAATACGTGCCTTCCAGGAAAGTGGGCGACCCTTGGTGGTCTCAATGGGGGCACTTGCTGCATCTGGCGGATACTGGATTAGTGCACCCGCCCAACAAATCTTTGCACAACCAGAGACCATCACAGGATCAATAGGCGTCTTTGGTCTACTTCTGAATATGGAAGGACTCGGAGAAAAAGTCGGCCTCACATGGGATCGTGTAAGTTCAGGACAACAAATCAACCCGTTCACTATTTCCAGACCAAAGTCAGATGAAGAATTGGAATTTGTTCAAAAAATGGTGGATGACATTTATGATACATTTATATCAAATGTGGCTAACCATCGTAACCTTGAAAAACAAGAGGTACACGAAATAGCTCAGGGTCGTGTCTGGTCTGGATCAAAAGCACTTGATATTGGACTTGTCGATTCACTCGGCGGTTTGGGACAGGCTATTGAGACAGCAGGTGACCTGGCTGGTCTGGATATTTACGAGATTGAGCACCACCCAAAAGAAATGACTGGAATCGAACTCCTTGCGGAAGTCTTGGGTAAAGACCTTGTTAAGGCCCGCACTCGCTCTTTAGCTGAAACACAACTGAGCCAAATCCAACATCAGATCATCAATCTGCGAGCGTGGAATGACCCGCGTAATGCCTACGTCAGACTGCCTTTTCGCCTCCCATAAAAAATTAATTTGTGGCATTCCCCCCTTTGGTAAAAAAGAATGGTGTACAACTTAAATATATGAAAAATAACCAAAAATCATCATGCCAACTTTAATTCGTGACTGTGAGGCCACCATCATCCCATCAGGAGAAGAAGTTCTTCTGCAAAAAAGTAGCATATATAGCGTCAAGCAGGCCCTTGGGGAAAGCGTCACTCTAGCAAACGAACTTGGCCTTTTCCGCGTTACAAAGGAAAACCTCGATGCACTTGGTGAAGATGGCGCAACCCTTTCAGCACAACTGGATGCCCAAATTGCTGAAGCTGATGATATTGCTTACGGAGAATTCTCAGAAGATCAACTATGGGATGCATTGAGGAAATGTTATGATCCCGAAATACCAGTGAATATTGTGGATTTGGGCCTTATCTACGACTTGCAGCACGAAGCCTTGGAAAACGGCCAAAATAATATCAAGGTCAAAATGACTCTTACTGCGCAAGGTTGTGGCATGGGACCGGTTATCGCCGATGATGCCCGGCAGAATCTTGAAGCCCTTAAAACTGTTTCTGCTGCTGAGGTAGAAATTGTATGGGACCCTCCCTGGAACCCTCACATGATTTCAGAAGTTGGGAAGCAAAAACTTGGGATGTAAAGTATCTATAAACTAAGAGCAAGAAAGAGGAATATCAACAGCCTCGGAGGATTCGCAGTTTGGTCGCGCAATAAGTCCAGGATGGGGCTCATCTGAGTAAAATACTCCTGCATTCCCATTGTTGATAAGAAATTGATCGCAGACACCAAAAAAATCAGTCTCATTATTTGTACGTCGAATCTGGTATAGAAACTGGCCTTCCTCGTCCACAGAAAGACCGATGAAGTTTAAAAATTTTTTTAATCGAGCAATATGCGCATTTTCAGGAATACCTTCAACCCATGTGGCCCGATGCAACTTGTCTACATATATCCGCACATCCTCAAGGGTTGGCTGAAAAAGTGAATCCCCTTTGCAATACTGGCGAAATTGGGAAAAAATCCATGGATTCCTTATGGCCGAGCGTCCGATCATTACTCCATGACAACCTGTGAACTCCAGTACCTTTCGAGCCTTGAGAACTGAGGTAATATTACCATTGGCCAGTACCGGACAATCCAGACGATCTACCGCCGTCTTAATAAAATTGTAATTCACTCGACTTCGATAGGAATCCTTAACCGTACGAGCGTGTAAACTCAGAAGGTTAATTTTATGCTTCTCAATCAATTCAAGTAGTCGGTCAAAGTGGCGGGCATCATCGAATCCAGTTCTCATCTTTACCGTGAACAATCCCTCCACATTCTCCCGGAGCAAGCTCAGGATTCCATCTAGTGCCTCAGGATCCCGCAGGAGCCCACCGCCCACATTTTTCTTGTAAACCTTGGGAGCCGGACATCCCAGATTCAAATCAACGCCGGCAATGGGATATGGTTTAAGGTCTTCGACCGTCCGCTTCAAATCTCTCAAGTTTTCTCCGATTAACTGGGCAAAGACTGGACGACCTGTAATATTATCAATTATGGAGGATAGAATTTTCTTATCCAATCGTGAGCTCTCATGAACACGAAAAAATTCGGTAAAGAAGTAGTCAGGCGGGCCATAATGAGCCACAACATCCATGAATGGTTTGTCAGTGACATCCTGCATGGGTGCCAAGGCTGATGATGGCACTCCAGGAAGAAGCGTTGGAGGGAGACTTCGCATTTCAATCAGCAACCATTGATTTGCCCATCATGAAACATGGCTATCCTCTTTGATTGTTATTTGAGTGAAAAACGAAAATCTTGGACCAAAATAATACGCAAGCTCAATCCTGTTGTTTCAAAATGCGCTCAAGTATTTCAGTCATGTCTTCGACAGTATTGAATACCTTGGCACTTACCTGAATGGGCACATCTTCCAATAGTGCCAAGGTCATGGAGTCACTGGGACGAACATCCAATTCCAATATTTTTTTTCCAAGTTCATTATCCATTTCCAAGAAAATTCTAGCGTAAAATGTACCTTCATCGACATCACTGATGACCACTTTTCGTAAATTTGCGCCAAATCCCTTAAGAACCATCCCAATCAAGTCATGTGTCAACGGTCGCTCACGCTTCACACCGTCCATAGCCATGGAAATCACATTACCAATTCCTTGGTCAACATATATGACAAAGGTTTTTTCATCTGTACCAAGAAACACAGCGGAACCACTATGAGTCGGCAACACGCCTTTTATTGTGACATCAAAAACCTCGCTATTCATTGTCATATTAGAGTCTTTGTAAAAGGTTTTTTCCGCAAGAAAATAAAAGTCTGAGACTTTATTGTCTTTAGGATCAAGGGGCATTTGGTATAAATAGGAGTATGTTCAAATGCATGTAGAGAATGCAGAATCTGTAAAATCTGTCGTCTTAAGCAGTGGCGCACTCGGAGATAGCGTACTTACACTTCCACTAATTCGCCAACTTTCAGTTCTGGGACCAGTCACGGTCCTGACAAGAGATGGGTATTTCCCGATACTACGTGGTATGTTGCCAAAACTTAATCTGCTATCCATAGACTCGGCAAAGGCAGCCACTTTATTTAACACCCCAGATAAATGCTGGGAACCAATCTTCAAAGGCGCATCTGTGTACAGTTTCCTTAAAGATGAAAAAGGAAATCTTCAGGAAAACCTGCGACAATTGGGAATAAAAACCTATCGTCAACTTGCATCGAGAACCAAACGAAGACCTCATATTGTTGAACAAATGTTTTACGATGCAGGATTGGTCTCACCATTAAATCTCTTGCAAACTTCGCAACTCAGCCATCTACGCTCAGGTGCGGGCACTCATTTCTGGATCCATCCAGGAAGTGGATCCCCTTCAAAAAATACCAAGTTGGAACGATTACGAGAAATCTATGAATCCGATTGTCGCAAGCTTCCCATACTCGCTAGTTTTGGAGAAGCTGATCATCGTCTAATTGATGACTTCATGAAAATCTTTTCGAACTTAAAATATGATTTGATAATGCCAGAAAACACAGCTGATCTTCTCTCTAAAATAGCAGCAAAAGCAGCAGTTTTCCTAGGTAATGACTCTGGCCCTGCTCATCTATCTGCCGCCTTGGGAATTCCCACAATTGTTTCCTATTGTTGTACAGATCCAGCTATATGGAAACCCGCAGGACAAGACGTAATAATTAAGTGTCAAATAAGCAGGTGGAGGTAGCACTGACTTAAATTATTTATCCCCGAGCATCTGAAGCTTGTATTCAAATGCATCCCTCAGTGCAACCCATGTAGCATCAATGACGTTATCACTGGCACCAACAGTGCCCCAGACTTCCTTGCCGTCAGTTGACTCAATCAACACTCGAATCTTTGAATCAGTACCGATCCCTCCCTCAAGAATTCGAACCTTGAAATCAGTCAGCTTAACATGATCCACATCCGGGCTCGTTTTCTTGAGAGCCTTACGAAGAGCATAATCAAGTGCGCCAACAGGACCATTGGATTCAGCAACTGCATGAGTGACTTCATTACCTGTACGAAGCTTCACTGTGGCTTCTGAACCCATCTTGCCCGTTTCGTTATCGCGTTGGACAGAGACGCGGTAACCGAGAAGTTCAAAGGTGCTATCCGCACCTTTTAAAAATTTGTTCAAGAGAAGTTTAAATGAGGCATCTGCAGCCTCGTACTCGTATCCCTTAAATTCCAGATCCTTTAATTCCACAAGAAAATCCTTCATCTCAGGGCTCTTGGAGTCTACATCAATACCTATCTGCCGAGCCTTCATCATGATACTGCTTCGCCCAGAAAGGTCGGAAACAAGGATGCGACGGCGATTTCCCACTTGCTCAGGTTCCATATGCTCGTAGCTATGTGAAACCTTGGCCGTTGCATCCGCATGGATTCCCCCCTTATGGGCAAAAGAACTGGCACCGACATAAGGGGCACGGCTATCTGGTCTTAAGTTGGCAACATCATCCACGTAGAGAGAAAGATCCCGCAGACTTTGGAGTTGTGAGGAACAAGATGTATCGAGGCCCATCTTGAGAATAAGGTTGGGAATGATGGAAGTGAGGTTGGCATTACCGTTTCGCTCACCATAACCATTAATGGTACCTTGCACCATGGAGGCACCAGAATCAACCCCGGCTAAAGAAGTTGCCACACCGAGGCCAATATCATTATGGCAATGTACGCCAATGCGATGTTCAGCAAATCGTCTGGCAACAGTTGCTGTGATATCACCGACCTCGGCGGTAAGTTTACCCCCGTTGGAATCACAAAGAACCAGCCAATCAGCACCCCCAGAAACCGCAGCTTCAAGGGTCTTCATCGCATATTCGGCATCCGAAAAATAGCCGTCAAAAAAATGTTCGGCATCATAGACAACCTCCTTACCTCTTGATTTTAGATGCCTGACAGAATCCTCTATCATCAAGAGGTTCTCGTCCAAGGTGGTTCGGATAATCTCAGTCACATGTAACCCCCAACTTTTGCCAAAAATTGTCACTACAGAAGTTTCCGCATCCAGCAAAAGTTGAATCTGCGCATCATCCTCCACGGTTACATTTGCGCGGCGGGTCGAACCAAATGCCGCCAATTTGGCGTGTTGAAGTTTTAGGTCCTTGGCTGCCTCGAAGTAGGCCATATCACGTGGATTCGATCCCGGCCAACCGCCCTCTATATAATCAACCCCGAACTGATCGAGTTTCTCAGTGACTCGTAGCTTTGCGCTTACAGAAAAAGAGACCCCTTCCCCCTGTGTGCCATCACGGAGAGTTGTATCGTATATTTGAATCTTAGGTTTGCTCGACATGTCAAATGAGGGAATGAAAAAATACCATTCACAGACAATGACAACCAGCAAATGAACAACCTTCGTCAATTCTGAGTCTCTGAATACCCATGTGCATGTGTAATATGTGTTGAAGATGAAGAAAAATTTGTTTGAACACCAACCCAACCACGAAGATAAAGCCAAGACCCGATACGAACCCCCATATGACAAACAACCACTGGGAAAACGCCCGGAAACTTTTCAGGGAAGCCTGCTTCCTCCGCTCCATGGGTGATGAAAAAGGTGCCATAGGCATCCTTTCAAAGGATATGCCTGGCACTATTTCCTCATGGATGGCCGACTCCAAGTTGACCGCGGGTGAAAAAAAGGAGCGACTTCAGGAAATGTTTCAGGAGGAAATGAGAAAGGTCGATGAATCTGTCGAACTCTGCGAACTCATGCTAAACCGTTTCGAAGAAACCTTCTCATTACAAATTCGCAGTATTCTTTACGACTTTCAGCTCCTGATATACGAAGTATTTGGTTTGGATACATCTTCAGTCCGAACGCCTTCTGAGCCAATTGCCCCAGCCCGAAAACGAACAAAAGGCAAGGCGCCGTCTAAAAAAACTGCGGTTCCCATTCCACCACCATCTGCAGAGGAAATGGCAGACAGGCTTCGTAAATTCAAGGAAACCAGACTACGCACCAACAAGGAATGGCAAAGCATCCTTTTCAACGATATAGAAAAAATCATCGACTCCGTTTTGGATAAAGAGGCACAATCCCGTACAAAAACAACGAAACCCAAGCCAAAAACCAAAAGAAAATCAACCCGCGCCAAATCCTCATAATGAGCTCCGAAGAACTGACCCAACCCGAACTTCCTTCAACTCCTGACGCAGTCGATGTTCCTGCGGAAACCGAGAATGCAGTAACAGAACCTGCTGTCGGCGATCAATCCAACTACATCATCGTCGGATTGGACCTCGGCACCAATACCTCCTGTATTCAAGCCGTCGACGCAGCAACCGGCAACGAAGTCTGCAATACCGTGGTGCCCACCATAGTCGGCTATGCAGATCGTGGCATTCTAGCAGGTATCCTGCCGGATGACTCTGCAGAACTCTTCGGCACAGAAGCCCTACGGAATGAGTTGCACCTCAGGATATCACGCCCCTTAAAAAATGGTGTCATTGAAGACGTTGATGCTGCAGCGAAGTTTGTGAAACATCTGCGTGACATAGTTGACCCTGGAGGGAAAGCCACAATACACGCCGTTGTCGGCATTCCGAGTAACACAGACGAAGAAGCAAAGGATAACGTACAAAAAGCAGTCTCCGGCATATTTGACTCTGCCATCCTCGTTCCTGAACCTTTTCTTGCCGCCTATGGCTTCCGCGATGAATCGCGACTCAAGGACCCCGAGTATGTTGACCCTGTAAAAAACTCTCTCTTTATTGATATCGGTGCAGGCACGACAGACTATTGCATTATTCAAGGCTACTTCCCCACTCCTGAGGACCAGCTTAGCATGCCAATCGCAGGGGAAAACGTTGATGAACAACTGGAAAAAGGATTAGCTGAGGCCTATCCTGACACACGTATATCGCTAAACAAGGTCCGTGAGTACAAGGAAAAGTATTCCTATGTTGGTGAACCCCAGTACGGGATGAAAGTACGTGTGCCAGTCGGAGGGAAACCACGTACAATTGAGATTGGGAAACAGATTGGTGAAGCCTGTAACATGCTTCTTGAGAATGTTTTTCAATCCTTGGAAAAAGTTATCCCCATGGCCCGACCGGACTCAGTCTTCGAACTACTGCAAAACATAATTCTTACCGGTGGTGGTAGCATGATAGAAAATTTACCTGAGGAACTACAGCGACTTCTTCTCGAAAGTGGATATGAAAACCCACGAGTACTCGTTGCTGGGCAGGATTTCAAAACCTTTGTGGCAAATGGTGCGTTAAAGGTTGCACAAGCTGCGCGGCCGGAACAATGGGCAAACTCAAAGGTCTAAGTTGAAATTTTCCAATTACTCAATCTATCTGGATTCGTAAAAAAACCTGCCGGGAACCAGGGCAGTAACCCAGTTCTTGTAATAGTGATCCAATAGTTGTAAACAAAAGGAGGATGTTCTTGCCTTTTCCATATAGTCACTTTTTTTGACAAAATTTGTTTGTCCTGACGCCAAGCTATTTGAGCTTGATTTATTCCTGTATCAGGGAAAAATCCACAGCCCAATTTTTATTTAAGCTAATTCAACGAACCCAGAAGACACAGCAATGATCGAAGCAAAGAACCTGACCAAGGACTACGGCAACTTCCGTGCCGCAGACAATGTCTCGTTTACCGTCGAGAAAGGTGACATACTCGGATTTCTCGGACCAAATGGAGCAGGTAAGTCCACCACCATGAAAATGCTGACAGGATTCCTGTCACCGACGGGAGGCACTGGTGTCATTGGCGGCAATGATATTCAGCAAAATCCACTGGAGGCCAAGCGCCTCTTTGGATACTTGCCGGAGAGCGGCCCCCTATACACAGAAATGACCGTGAAGGAATTCCTCACCTTCATTGCGGAAATTCGCGGATACCATGACAAGGATGCTGCGGAATCCGTAATTAAAAGAGCTATTGAAATCTGCCACCTGAAGGAAGTTAGAAACCAAACGATTGAAACCTTGAGTAAAGGTTATCGTCAGCGCGTTGGTTTGGCTCAAGCTGTCCTTCACGATCCGCCTTGTCTTATCCTTGACGAACCGACTGATGGGCTGGACCCCAATCAAAAACGTGAAGTTCGTAAATTGATAACTTCAATGGCAAAGCAAAAAGCGATTGTCCTATCAACTCATATTCTGGAGGAAGTTGACTCAATGTGTAACCGAATCATAATTATTGCCAACGGAAAGGTCATTGTGGACAGCACGCCGGACGGACTTCGCGAAAAGCATCCCGGCAAAAGCCTCGAGGATATTTTCTGCGATCTCACCACTTCCCAGAAAGGAAGCTAACCTGCCAGCGTCCCCCCTGCAACGAACCCTGAAACTTACTGATGAAAACCATTTACTATTTATTTAAAAGAGAGTTCCTCGGCTACTTCCGCTCACCGGTTGCCTATGTATTCCTCTTCGTCTTCGCTGGCGCCTCAGCTGTTATGGCCCTAAACTTAGGAAAGATGCTAGAGACCAATGATGCCAGTATGCGCACGCTGTTTCACTATCAACCTTGGATTTTCCTAGTCTTTATTCCGGCTATAGGCATGCGCCTTTGGGCGGAGGAGAAAAGGTCAGGGACATGGGAACTGCTATTTACCCTACCGATCACCCCCATACAGGCAGTCTTGGGAAAGTTCCTTGCCGCCTGGA
>Ga0209660_1000655_pt1 | contig 19754 bp, 13 predicted proteins | sample SaaInlV_100m_DNA_2_FD_184659 | JGI IMG/M metagenome (GOLD analysis project Ga0209660, IMG submission 184659) | Marine microbial communities from expanding oxygen minimum zones in the Saanich Inlet - SI072_LV_100m_DNA (SPAdes) (version 2) | ecosystem: Environmental > Aquatic > Marine > Intertidal... | reverse complement strand
AGGAAAGCCGGGAATGACCTGGGGTTATTGGCTGCCGAGGATCATCTTGCTCTCCTGGACGACACCCAGGTTGGAAACACCGTTCTGGATCCAGTTGCCGGGGTTGTTTTGGTTGCGGTTGTCGTCTCTGCAACGACTGTTTCCATGTATGCACTGACGCCTCCCAAGGACCGTAAGGATATTATCAATCCCCTGATGACTGGTTACTACCAAAACTTGAAAAAGACCAGTTTCTTCCACGGGATAAACTTGGGCCAATTCCTTGAGAAACTATGAAGAACGTAATTTATGTTTCCTTTCTGTTTCTCATTCTCCTGGGAATGTCCGGCTGTGACGGAGGGGAAGTGAATGTTAAAGATGGCGAGGCGAGTATGGTGGATGCGTCAGCTCGCGGGAAGACCATCTTGCCTTGGGAGGGCGATGCACTTGGGTTGGTTAAAGTATATGTCCGGCACGCGTACAAGGGCGGCAACAAGAAGGTTGCCAGTTATGTCGCCAAGGGTTCGGGTCTCTTGTTTTTGCACGAGAATGGACATCATGAGGTGGTTACAGCCCGACATCTGGTTTTTCCAGACATCGGTCTAAAGAGTCTCCGGGTCAATAAGAAGACCATTGAATTTGATTCAATTGCTGAAGCTGAGTCTACCGTGGTGGTCGGTCCTATTTCCGTGAGGCCGAAGCGCTTCCTTTATTTAAAGGATTCAAACATGGACATCGCCCGGCTTGATATCGGGAAGGATTCCAACGAGGAAGCCCTTCTTTTTGGTATCCAAAACCCAGGCATTAACGGGTACTTCCAAGAAGAATCCGACTTAAAAAAAAGTCTCAAGGTAGGGGATAAAGTGTCCGCATATGGATTTCCCGGTGAGGGGGCTGCATCACCATCAGCACAAATCAAGGAATTACAGGTGGCATCCATGACGACGGATCGAATCGTACTCAATGATCTCCTTGAGCCTGGTTACAGTGGTGGAGTTGTCTGGCTTGATTCCGGTTCAGAAAGAAAAGTTGTTGGGATGATTACCCGGAGTGACCCGGCAAACAAACAATCCATCATCATTCCCTGGCCCAGAATTTATTCGACTTTCCTTGCGAGGACAAAGGAAACTATTCCAGTCAAGAACGGGGAGTCCGTTATCCTCGGTCAGGTCAAGGTCAACTTTTCCTTTCCCAATGCTTTTCAGTTGGAGCCAAAGAAAGCCTGGTGGAAATTGTGGGATTGAAGGCCGCAATTTAACGTATGCTTTAATCTGTGGATTGTCACTGCCGTAATCACTTGTTCGAATCGAATAGGTCGTCGTTTTCAGCGTGAGCTCCAAGAATCTCCAGAAAGTGGGGGAGTTGCCGTCGTGCCTTGACTTCCCCAATCCCGTTTATGGAGAGTGCCTCCTCCGGGGTTTGAGGTCTGTGGATGGCGAGTTCCTGAAGTACACTGTTGGAAAAGATGCGGTAGGGAGGTATATTTCCTTGGATGGCGGCGAGTTGGGCCCTCTTTGATTTAAGCTTCTCGTAAAGCTCGGGATCGAACTTGAGGGTCTTCCCTGAGATGTCAGGTGCCTTGGCCGGGGCAGATGCCCTCGGTCTCGAAGATGTACCGGCTGGTTTTGACTCAGGCCAGGACAGCTCGAAGGTAGTTCGGTCCTGCATGACCTCAATACCCTTGGTAGTCAGCGCAAGGAGGGGATACTCGCCATCCTCGGTCTGTACTAGTCCTGCCTGTTCCAGGGAGTTGAATAGCGAATCCACGTAGACCTTGCCTTCTGGTTTGAGAATTCCATAGGTGGTGAGTTCTGATGCATCAAACCAGTCGGCACTGGCTTGTTTGCTCCCCAGAAGCATCTGGATTATACGGCGCTTGCCGAAGCGTGCTCGATAGTTGTCCGTACCGTTTTTCCATGACATTCGAGCCACTCCGCTGAGGGCCTTGCGGACGATGGTTTTTTCTTCCTCGTCCGCGGGTTGCCTGAAGTCACCGGAGACATCGTTGTTGCATCCATTGCAACGGCCGCATGTTTTTGCCTCCTTGTCTCCAAAGTAATCGAGCACCCATTTTTGCCGGCAGTCCCGACTGTATGCGAACTTAAGGATCGCATTAAGTTTTTCCCTGTCCCGTTGTTCTTTTTCAGCTAGTGCGGCTGTGTCAATGTCGAGCTGGTGTGCATCGAGTTGGGGCTGGAGGAGTCGGGTGCCGCGCATACGCTGCCCTGTAATGTCAAAGCGCTCGATGATGCGGTTGCGGGCGAGTATGGAGAGCACCGTCTGGATGGCCATCGGGTTTGTCCGGGGTCCGAGGTGTTGGCGAAGGTCGTCATTTGAAAGGTGAATTTCATTCTGTGGGTCTGCCTTGTCGCGGAGTAGCTCGTAGAGTGCCTGAAGGACAGCCAATGGTGGATTGCTTCCTTCATGGAACATTTCCTGGATGCGTTTATCCGCGTAGTTAAAGAGCAGTTCGCAGGTGGCTGGTTTCTCATCACGGCCGGCGCGTCCTGCTTCCTGGTAATAAGCTTCAATACTGCCGGGCATTTCAAAGTGGGCGATGAAGCGGATGTCGGGTCTGTCAATCCCCATACCAAAAGCGTTGGTGGCGATAGCGATGTCGATTTCGCCCTGGATGAAGCGATTTTGCATCTGGTCCCGGGTATCTGAATCCATGCCACCATGGTAGGTGATATGTTGAATATTTTCCTGGGACAAATGCTTGGCAACCTTCTCCACGGATTTACGGGTTGCGCAGTAGACGATGCCTGAGCGGTGCTCGTGAACAAGTTCCATGATGTGGGAGAACTTTTCCACGTTTGAGCTGACTGGGCTGATGTTGAAGGACAGGTTGGGGCGGGCGAATCCGGAGATATAGAGGGCCGGGTCGCGCAGGTGAAGGCTATCCTGGATGTCCTGACGAACCTCTGGCGTCGCGGTTGCTGTGAGGGCGGCAACGGTGGGCCGCCCAAGTTGATCAATTGCACGATCCAATCGAAGGTAGTCGGGACGAAAGTCATGTCCCCACTGTGACAGGCAATGAGCTTCGTCAATTGCCATTAAAGAAACAGTGATGCTGGAAAGAGTTCGGAGAAAGTTGTTGTTACGGAATCGCTCGGGAGCAATGTAGACGATTTTTGTATCGCCGTTGCGCAACTTATCCAGTTGGTCATGTTGCTCACCTGCTGTAAGTGAACTATTGATATAACTGGCGGCGATGCCACGCTCAAGAAGGGCGTCGACCTGATCCTTCATCAGCGCTATTAGCGGAGAAATGACAACTGTGATTCCCTCCAGCAGCAGTGAGGGCAACTGGTAGCACAGGGACTTGCCTTTGCCGGTCGGCATGATGACGAGGCTGTCACGACCGTCCAGAATAGTTTGAATTACTTCCTGCTGAGGTTCGCGGAATGTGTTAAAGCCAAAATGTTTATTTAGATCCTTACTGAGGTCCATGTTCAGAATACAATGCGCTGGCAGGATGGCGCGAGTCAAGATTCGTGGATGAACAGCCGCGATATAAACACAAAAAAGGAGATGACGTCCAGGGGATGGACGCTCTCCTATTTTGTTGGGGAATCAGGAGTCTGCTAGCCCGCAAGCACGGGTGTCATTGGCCTGATATTATTCCCGTAACAGTGTTTGCCAACCGGGGTAGTTGGCAATGGGGTGCGGGGAATTGGGTAGGTTTCATTAAGAAATCGTTTGCTAATCGTTTTAATAACTTGCTGAATTTGCGATTGGATGGAACTCTAAGTTATTAAAAGTTATTCACAATCTGATGAATAACAGTGAAGGTTTGGTTTTACTGTCTTGGAACTTCCTTTACTTTATAGGGTCCTTAGGGACCCTTGGGATGTTTCAGAAAAAAAAACGTTGAAACAAAAAATATTATCGTATTTTGAACGCCAAAAAAAATGCAGGTTACCTTACTTAAATCAAAAATTCTTCGTGCCAAGGTCACAGACGCGAACATCGACTATCAGGGGAGTCTCGGAATTGACTCCGTCTGGATGGATGAGGTCGGTTTATTGCCCTATGAAAAGATCTTGGTTGGGAATCTAAACAGCGGGGACCGATTTGAAACCTATGTCATCCCCTGTGCTGCTGATAGTGGTTCAATAAATCTAAATGGTGCGGCAGCACGTCTTGGAGAAGTTGGAGACCTTCTTGTGATCATGTCTTTTGCTGAAGTGGATGCATCGGAGGCTGAAGGTTGGGAGCCCAAGATTCTTATTTTGAACCGCACCTAAACGTTTTGCCACCTCTTATAAATTCAATGAGCTACAAGCTTTATATTCCTGGCCCGATCAATGTATCAGAGGAAACTTATGCGGCAATGTGTACCCCTGTAGTGGGACACCGCAGTCCTGATTTTGTTGAATTATATCAATCGGTGCAACCGGGTTTGCAACGTTTGTTCATGACGAGTGGTCCGGTCTTTATCAGCACCACCAGTGCATGGGGGGTTATGGAGGGTTCCTTAAGGAATTGCACCAGAAAGAAGGTGCTGAACTGCATGTGCGGTGCGTTTTCAGACAAGTGGTTTGATGTCGCTCAACGCTGTGGCAAGGATGCGGGTGCCCTAGAGTTCGAATGGGGCCGTCATGTTGACCCGGAGGCTGTGCGCAAGGAATTGGAGACGGGGGATTATGACTGTATCACCCTTGTTCACAATGAGACTTCCACGGGTGTGATGAATCCGCTGGCGGAAATCATGGCAGTCATTCGGGAATTTCCGGAAGTGATTTCAATTGTTGACTCCGTGAGTTCCTGCTCAGCAGTTCCAATCCCGATGGATGAACTCGGTATTGATGTGTTGTTGACCGGTTCCCAGAAGGCGCTTGCTTTGCCGCCGGGGATGGCGATTTTCTCCGTATCACAGCGTGCGCTTGATCGTGCTTCTGAATTACCGGATCGTGGCTATTACCTAGATTTTCATGAGTTCCTGAAGAACCACCAGAAGGGCATGACGCCCAGTACCCCGGTCATTCCCCACATTAATGGATTGAAGCACCAGCTTTCGGTTTTCGAGGCAGAGGGACTGGAGAACCGCTACGCCCGCCATGCCCGTTTAAATACCATGGTTCATGACTGGGTGGAACGCAATGGGTTTGAGCTCTTCCCTGAATTGCAGTATGCATCGAAGAGTCTCACCTGTGTTAAAAATACCAGGGAGATGGATATCCCCGAATTGAACCGACTGCTTAAGAGTCGCCACAATTGTGTGATCGACGGCGGGTATGGAAAAATCAAGGGAAAGACCTTTCGAATTTCCAATATGGGTGACGAGACTGAGGAATCCATTGGAGAATTACTTACAAACCTTGACTCAGTTGTTCGTGAGTTATTTTAACTCAGGCGACTTTTGCTGAATCTGCCATTTATTTAGGATACATTCATTATGAAACGACTTATCATTGCTGAGAAACCTAGTGTTGCCGCCGACTTGTCAAAAGCCCTTGGGGGGGCCAGTGCAGGCATTAAGAAAAAGGGTGAGTATTATGAGGGAGACGATCTTGTTATCAGCTCTGCAGTTGGGCATTTGGTCGAATTATATATGCCGGACGATATTGAGCCCAAGCTCAAGTATTGGAAAATGGGCACGCTTCCAATTGTCCCCGAGACTTTCCAGTTGAAGGTGATTCCCAAGACCAAGCGCAAATTCAATGAACTCAAAACATTGATGAAGCGGAAGGATATCAGTGAAATCTACAATGCCTGTGATGCCGGTCGTGAAGGGGAACTCATTTTTACCTACATTTATGAATTGGCTGGTTGTAAAAAACCAGTCCACCGGATGTGGATGCTTTCTATGACCCCTGCAGCTATCCGTAAATCTTTTGAGAAACCACGCTCAGGGGATGACATGTTGAGTCTTCAGAACGCAGCGCGCTGCCGTTCGGAAGCCGATTGGTTGATCGGGATCAACGGCACCCGTGCCATAACCCTCCAGATGGGTGGTCTTCGCAAAATGACCACTGTGGGTCGAGTTCAGACACCAACCCTGACCCTTGTTGTCAATCGTGAGAAGGAGATCAATGCCTTTGAGCCTCGCAGTTACAGCCGTCTTGTCGGTAGCTTCAAAATTGCCTCGGGGACCTATGAGGGCGTTTATCAGCGACCTGACTTTAAGCGAAGTGATGACAAGCATGACCGGGTGGACCGCATCTGGAACCCCGAGGAGACGGCCCGAATTCTTGCTGCCTTGGAAAATGGAACGTCTGCATCCTTGGAAGAGAAGAAGAAGCGCACGCCTCAAATCTCCCCTCGTCTCTATGACCTTACGACTCTTCAACGTGAGGCCAATAATAAGTTCGGTATGTCTGCAAATCGTACTCTCCAAGTCGCCCAGGCTCTTTACGAGAAATATAAGGTTATCACTTACCCCAGAACTGACTCCAAGGCCCTGCCTCAAGATTACGGTGATTCATGTATTAATGTTCTGAAATCAATTTCCGGTGAAGATAAACCTCATGCAGAAAAGGTTCTGGAGAATAACTGGGTCTCCACTGACAACCGTCGCATTTTCAATGATAAACAAATCAGTGATCACTTTGCGATCGTCCCCACCAATCTGGAACCCAAGAACCTGAGTGCCGAGGACGCCAAGATTTATCGGATGATCACCCGGCGTTTCATTGCCGTCTTCTATCCTCCTGCTCAGTTTGACGTGACAACCCGCTTTTCCCAAGTCGGTGACCACTCTTTTAAGACCGAAGGAAAAGTTCTTGTTGAGCCTTCCTGGCTTGCAATTTATGGAAAGGATAACGGGCAGAAAGAAAATCTTCCTGCCCTTGCTCCCGAAGATGGTAATCCTCCAACTGGTTTACTTGCCTCTGTTGAGCGCCAGGACGAAGAGACCAAGCCTCCACCTCGTTATACGGAAGCCACACTCTTGTCTGCCATGGAAGGGGCAGGCAAGCTTGTTGAAGACGAGGAGATGGCCGAGGCCATGAAGGAGAAGGGCCTTGGCACTCCTGCAACCCGTGCTGCCACAATTGAGCACCTTATAAAGGAGGAGTATATTCAACGTGATGGACGCGATATTCATCCCCGAGAGAAAGCCGAGGACCTGATCGAGTTCCTCAACGCGGTGAAAGTCGAAGGATTAACTAGTCCAGACATGACTGGTGAGTGGGAACACAAGCTCCTTCAGATGGAAAAAGGCGAACTTTCCCGTGAGGAGTTCATGAATGGCATCGTCGGCTTTACCAAAAGTATTGTTGAGCGTGCAGGGAAATATGAGGATAGCGATGATTTCCTTAAACCCACAGAAATACTTTCTCCCACTGATGGACAGGCGCTTCAGGAGAGCCTGACTCACTATATTTCCAAGGACAAGAAATTGAAAATCAACAAGACCATGGGTAACCGCAGAATCTCGATTGAAGAAATTGCCGAGATTTTGGACAAGGGTTCCATGGGCCCGTTGGAAGGCTTTCTTTCCAAAGCCAAGAAGCCTTTTATCGCTTACCTCAAATTTGACCCTGATGATTTACGTGTGAAATTCGACTTTGATCGGGATACGCCAAAGTCCGGTGAGAATGGCGAGGAAGCAGGGGAATCAAAAGAAGACCCTCGTAACGGTGAAAATATTGGTTCCTGTCCCGGCTGTAAACAAACTGTTTTTGAGACGTCGATGTCTTATGCCTGTCCAGACTGCAAGTGCAGTTCGACTTCTCCATTCCGTAGATTCAGTAAGAACGTACTAGGAAAAGCGGTTTCAAGGGACCAGTTCCAATTGCTGCTTGACGGTAAGACCACGGAACTTCTTGAAGGTTTTCGCTCCAAGAAGACAGGACGTTACTTTTCGGCCCGTCTTGCTGTTCGGAAAAGCAAGCTTTCCTTTGAGTTTGAGAATAACAATAAAGGAAAGCAAAAAGCAGCCCCCAAAGGGGACTGAATTACTGATTTCTTGAGCGATAAACAGCTGGCGTTGATTATGTCAGCAACCCTTGCAGTTAACCGGAATTGATGTTCTTCGGTTTGCACCTTTTTTAATTTGCAAGATTATTTAATTTGAGTGATAACTATTATTTCTCTTAAATATGATTAATATTGTAGCCAATCCCTTTGGTTTGCTATTAAAGGCAAGCTTCAGGGTTAAGGTCGCAATTTATACTTTTGCAACCACTGTCATTGCTCTGTTCATCGCAGCGATTGCCTTTCTATGGTTACTTAACCTGTCCATGAAGAATATTGTGACCGTGGATTTACGGGGAACAACAGACCAGCTAAACACTTCCTGCGCAGCATCTATTCGATTTGGAGATGAAATCACTGGGGCGGAATACCTCAATCATGGAGGAAACCAGCAGGTACTATCAGCCACCTTGTATCTGCCAGATGGATCTTTGTTCGCTCATTATGACCGAGAGGAACAATCTGCCCCGAAATTCCCGGGGCAAACAGACGGGGAAGTACATTTTGAGTGGAACCGTGCCTCTATCTTGAGACCCATGCAGGAGAATGGTGAACTGATTGGGTTCCTCTACATGGTCCGGGATCTTGGCGAAATATATGAGCGTTACTTTACATTCGCCTGGCTTTTTCTTGGTCTCCTATTTGCCGTGCTTGCTCTAACTCTTTTATCGACTACTTGGCTTCATGGGTTTTTACGTAAACCCATACAGGAATTGGCACATGCCGCATCGAAAGTGGATCCTGAAAAAGGCTATTCCATTCGTGCAAAGAAAGTTGGAGAGGATGAACTGGGTACACTGACGGATGTATTTAATGAAATGATGGATCGTATTCAGAGTCATGAAATGGATATGCGTCACAGTCAGGAAAGGTTGCGCCAAGTGATTAACCTTGTTCCTCATATGATTTTTGCAAAGGATCGAGATGGTCGCCTTGTTCTTGCGAATCAATCAATGGCTGATACCTTGGGTATTCCTGTTGAACAGTTAATTGATAGTACCGCTTCAAAGTGGTATTCTCGTGAGGAATACCAAAAAATAAGATCTCATGACATCGAGGTTTTCAAGACGGATAGACCTCATTTTTCTGAAGAAGTTTTAATTGATCATGAGGGGAATCAAATTCGTCTGCAGACCACAAAAATCCCTTTTGTTCAGTCAGGCACAAGTCATAATGTTTTACTTGGGATTTCTATTGATGTAACCCGTGCCAAATTGGCTGAGGAAGCCCTTAGGAATTCTAACGATGAATTGGATCTGCGGGTAAAGGAACGTACCAGCGAACTTAGGGAGGCTGTAGCCAGAATGGAGCGCCAGGAGAGGCTTGCCTTGGTTGGCCGAGTTTCAGGTAACATCGCCCACGAGCTGCGAAATCCACTGGGAGCTATCCGGCAGTCCATATATTATCTTAATATGATTTTTGAGACTGAAGATTTCGATGTTAAGAATTTGAAGATGATCCGCAAACATATGGGAATGATTGAGTCTGAGGTTGATGCTTCCAATCACGTTATCACTAACCTTCTGGGAACGACTCAGGTGGATCGACAGAGGAAGAAAGAGAAGACTGATCTTTCTGATGTAATCCAAGTATCTGTGCAGAGAGTCTGGGTTGATGAATGGGCAAAACTCAATATGGATGTTGATTCTATTTTGGTGTGGGGTGACTTTTTACAATTGCGACAGCTCATGATTAATTTACTGGAGAACGCGAAAACTGCAGTAAAAAATCAATCGGATGCCACGATTTGGATTGATACCAAGTTTGATGGACAATCTGCATTTATTCACATTACTGACAACGGGAGCGGTATGAGCGAAGAGACATTGACCCGTCTTTTCGAGCCTCTATATACGACCAACCCTCAAGGGTCTGGTCTGGGTCTCAGTATTTGTCAGGAGATTGTAGAGGAACGACACGGTGGCACTATTCAGTTTGAGAGTCAGGAGGGTACCGGAACACAAGTTAAAGTTACTCTGCCGCTCTTCTCTCCACAGGAAGAGCGCCCTCTTGGTAAGGAAAATCTTCATACTGAATCTTTTGCGGATTTATAGAGGAAATTATGGAGAAAAAAGCAATCTTAGTAGTCGACGACCATTATTCCTTACGAGTGTCACTCAAAGATATTCTTGATGCAAAAGGCTACAATGTACGAAGTGTTTCAAATGGGTTTGACGCCCTGAAGGAATGTGACGCAAACTTTTTTGATCTAGTGATTATAGATATTCGTATGCCTGGAATTAATGGTGTTGAGTCTATTAGACAGATTAAAGAGATTCTTGACTATGCGCCCAAGTTTTTCGTTGTGACTGCTTACGCTGTTGATGAACTTCGCGAGGAAGCCCTTCGGTTGGGAGTGGAGGAATTTCTTTCTAAACCCATTGATGTGCAACTCCTAATAAAGCGTATTGAAAGAATGTTTTCCCAGAAAAGAACTTCCTCGTAATTAGTTCTAAGGTTGACAGTTTTATTTGTCCCGGGTTTCAGGAGGCTTATGGATCAGAATTTAACAGAGCAAAAACACGCCCTAGTAATTGGAGGTGGGACAGGGATGGGGGAAGCTATTGCATTGGCTTTTTCTCGAGAGGGTTGGCGGGTTGTTATTGCTGGCCGACGGCTTGAGAAATTAGAGGATGTTATTCGACAATCTTCCATGGGAAACCCTATCCAGAAGCATGTTGCTGATGTTGGTGAAAGGGATTCCGTGGAGACACTTTTTCAATGGTTTCGTGAACAAGTCGGGCAACTGGACATCCTGGTGAATTGTGCTGGTGTAAATATCCCTGACCGTTCCATCGATAAACTGTCTCCGTCAGACTGGGACGATCTTATTCGGATTAATGCCACAGGAGCCTTTGACTGCATGCGCTGTGCACTGAAAGATATGTGTCCTCGGGGCGATGGTCTAATAATTAACATTTCCTCTGTTGCGGGAAAGAGGGCGGCTCCACTTGGTGGAGTTGCATACAATGCCTCCAAGTTTGCAATGACTGCTTTAGGTACAACCCTAGCGGAAGAAGTTAGGGACGCAGGAGTTCGTATCACCAGTATTTTTCCTGGTGAAGTGAATACGCCCATTTTGGACAATCGACCCGAGCCACCGCCAGAGACGCACCGCAAGCGTATTCTTCAACCTGAAGATGTTGCTGCTGCGACCCTCATGGTTGCCAAGTTGCCGGCTCGTGCCCATATTCCGGAACTGATTATCAAGCCAACGATCCAGTCCTATTTCTAGGTAATAACCTTGGTCTGGAAATGGAACGTTGACCGACCCAATCCGCTGATAAGGTTTTCTGTTGCAGAATTGTCCTTAATTCTTCTAATTCATCCAATCATGAAAGCCACTTCATTCTCGGTGCTCTCTTCTGTATGGGTTGCCTTTTTGCTTTTTTTCTTTGGAATTAACTCATTAAGGGCCCAGACTGATCAAGCTTTCGAGGATGCAACAAATCTTGAGGATAACTGGTATCATTTAGATTGGTTCGGATACTTCATGATAAGTGATAATGACTGGATTTATCATTTGGAACATGGGTGGATGTATCTTTCATGGGGAGATAAGGATGGGCTTGGCAGAGTTAAGGGAGAATTTTGGCTTCATGACATGGACATGGGATGGTGGTGGATTAATTCCCGTAAATATCCCTACATTTACAGTCCGACACACCAAAATTGGCTTTGGTATGTATTGGGTTCTTCGAATCCTCGCTGGTTTTATTGTTTCTGTAACTGCTCATGGGAATCATTGCCTGCAACTGTTTGGGTTATTCCATCGGGACCACCTCCAGGTTTAGTGGAGATACCTGCAGGGGCATTTAATATGGGACAGGTTCTCAATGGGGCTCATTACTCTGTGCCAGAGCATACAGTCACGCTTGATTCCTTCCATATCGGCACACATGAGGTGACCAAGGAACTTTGGGACGAGGTATACGCATGGGCCCTTTGCAACGATTACGTTTTTGATAACCTGGGTAAGGCTGAATCCGGATCACATCCTGTTTCAGATATAAACTGGTACGATGTTGTTAAGTGGTGCAATGCCTATTCCCAGATGGAGCATAGGAATCCAGCCTACTATACGGACGCGACCAAAACAGAGGTGTATAAAACAGGAAACCTCGAATTAAGTAATGATGCGGTTGATTGGAGTGTTAATGGATATCGCTTACCCACTGAAGCAGAATGGGAGAAGGCTTCACGGGGGGGACTGGTCGGGAAAATGTATCCATGGGGCGATGGTAGTTCTGAAGCCGCAACCAAACTGAATTATGGAACGACACCTGGAAAGGCTCTTGTTGTTGGTCAGTTCGCGTCCAATGGATTTGCACTGTATGACATTGCTGGCAATCTTGGCGAGTGGACTTGGGACTGGTACGGTGCATATTCTGCAGATTCCCAGAGTAACCCAAGGGGACCAGAATCTGGCACGGATAGGGTTTATCGAGGAGGTAGTTGGTGGCATGATATATATCGTGCGCGTTGTGCTGACCGAAGTGAGACAAAACCATGGAACCCCTTGACCATCCTTGGCTTTCGTGTTGCCAGCACGGCCCAATAAGTTGAGCTCAACTCTGAACCCTATGTTTTTTGGGCTCAGTGATTTCCCACCTACTATAAATTTGTTAATTCCATTGGGAAATAAAGCCGCATCAATGATTGAGGCTTTAGCTTAACAAAAATATATTAAACTGATAATTATTTATACCTTTTTCGGCACAGTGTATGGGGCTTTGTAGATGCCTTTTTCAATTTTATTAGCCTTTGCTGCTTGTGCCTTTCCGGTGAACTCTTCAGTTTCGGGGTCCATGATGAGGTTTGCCCCCAGCGAGACCTTGTCTTTTGCGAAGTCAATGCCATTGGAGTCCAGGTGCTGCCCCAGACGATCAAAGGATTCGCGAAAGGATTTATTGTCGCCGATGACCTCTTGGACTACTTCGGGAGTGGATGTGCTTCCAATCCGATAGGATGTATTGGCCATATGGGCGAGCCCGGCGGACCAGTGACCATGATGTACCTTTGAGGTATACAATTGATTGCCTGTCTGGATCGATTTGATGTAGTTCTCCAGATGCCCTCGTCCACTAACATCTCCAAATTTTTTGATGGTTTTTCCATCCTTGTCAAAGGCTCTATTTTCAGCGATATGCCCACCTTCAAAGTGGATAACATTACCTATGCGGATACCCTTGTAGTTATCCATTCCATTGTTCCAGTCGAGTCCTTTGCGAGGAAGACCACGGACTTCAAAGATTAGCGGACAGGGCTTGTAGTCGAAGTAGGCAATCTGTGTATTAGCTGAAGTCCCATCGTCGTCATAACCGAGTCGGCAACCTACACTGATCACGCTGGTTGGCAGTGAGTCCTGCCCCAGAACCCATCGGGCAACGTCAAGTTGGTGGGGACCTTGATTACCAATGTCGCCATTACCATATGGCCATTGCCAATGCCAGTCATAATGGAATCTGCTTCTCATGATGGGAAGTTTTCCTCTTGGGCCGCTCCAGAGTTCGTAATTGAGTGTCTCCGGTGGCTTTTGTGGACCTTGAACTTTTCCAATACTTTTACGTGGTTTATAACAGAACCCATGAGAATAGAGCATTTTACCGAGTGGTTCATCCTTGATCCACTCCATAATTTCGTTCCATCCATTTGCTGACCTCCGCTGCATACCATGCTGGACGATAAGGTTACTGTACTTCTCTGCCGCTTTTACGAGTTGACCACCTTCCCATATATTATGGGAGACTGGTTTTTCCACGTAGACATGTTTGCCTGCTTGAAGCGCCCATATTGCCGCCAGAGTGTGCCAATGGTTGGGCGTGGCAATGATTACAGCATCCACCTCCTTATCCTCAAGGAATTTACGGATATCCGTGTAGGTGTTGATTTTGGTCTTGGAGTCAGCAAAAGTTTTCTTTTGGCGGGCCAATGCGGTTGTGTCAGGGTCGCAAACCCCGGTTACCCGTACACCTTTACTTTTCAGGCTTTTTAGGTGTCTGGCGTGTGCAGAGCCTTTTCCTCCGCAACCAATGACCCCAACACGGACATCCGTATTGGATCCTTTTACACCGGCCCATGCGGAATTGAATGTGGTGGTTAAAGTCAGCCCTGTGCCCGTGGCAAGACTGGCTCCAATGAATTTTCTGCGGTTGGTCTTTTGCATATCTGGAAGTAGGGTTGATATTTGGTGATGTGTTTTCAATAGATAATGAAAAGAGCCCCGGATTATTTCTACAATTTTTAGCCCCCCATGTTTTGCATGATGCCAATAATTGGAAGGAACAATGCAATCACGATGAAGCCGACTACCACTGCGAGGAAAACAATTAATACTGGCTCAATAATAGATGTGATGGCGCTGACGGCATTATCAATATCCTCATCGTAGTTGTCTGCAATCTGATTGAGCATCTCCGGCAGTTGCCCTGTTTCTTCACCGACTTCGACCATACTTGCCAGCATGACCGGAAAAATCGTTTCGCGTTGCATGGGTGCGGTCACGGACTCACCATCACGGACACAATCATGCACTCGACCGAGAGCTTTTCTATAGTGTACGTTATTGATGATATCTGTACTGATCGTCATTGCCTGCAGTATGGGAACGCCACTGTCCATGAGCGTGCCAAAGGTGCGGGTGAATCTTCCCATACTGACGAGTTGTATCATGCTTCCCACCTTGGGGATATTCATGGTGATAAGGTGCAGGAAACTTTTGCCCATCTCGCTTTTAGCAAACAGACGATAGCCAATGATCGATCCTGTGACTAGCCCTGCAGTTCCCATGAAAGCCAGGGGGTTTGTAAAGACCGTCTTAATTATATCACTTATATTAATGATGATTTGCGTTGGGAGAGGCATTCCACTTCCTCCATCTTCAGCCATATCTTCGAACATGGATTGAAACTGGGGGACAACGAAAACCATCAGTACCGTTACAACCAATACCGCAACGAAAATTACGACAATGGGATACACCATGGCTGACTGAACCTTCTTGCGTGTTTTTTCAGCTTTTTCCATGAAAGATGCCAATCGGTCCAATACGACCTCAAGGACACCTCCAGCCTCACCAGCTCGCACCATATTTACGTATAGATTGTCGAATAGTTTTGGGTGCATCTCCAGACCATCTGAAAAGGAGTTCCCTGACCGGACATTTTCCGCGAGAGATTCAAGAATGTCTTTGAATGCAGGGTTTTTCTGCTGTCTAACCATCACCTCTAGGCTCCTGAGAAGAGGCAATCCTGCATTAAGGAGAGTGGCCATCTGTCGTGTGAAAGTGGTCAACCCTTCCTTGTTTATGGCCTTGCCGAAGGACAGTCGATTTTTCTTCTTTCTGCCAACTTTTTCTCCAGCATCCTCTGCAAATTCCTTACTGCGACGTTGGATGTCCTTGGTGCGGTTCGCCTTGGCACCACGGGTTTCTACAGCGAGTTCCTGAACAAAATATCCCTGTGTTTCCAGTTTTTCCTGTGCCTCTTCTTCACTCCCAGCAGTGACTCTGCCGGTCTTCTGGTTGCCTTCAGGGTCGATTGCGGAATATTTAAACTTTGCCATGTCGAAAGAGTTTTTTGTGGCTTGAGATTAAGAAAATTAGAGGCGACCTTGTGTCTTACGCAAGCTTCGTTTACTTAGGTGAATCGATCCTTATGTGTATTTAAGGACTTCCTCAATGGTCGTGTCTCCATTGAAAATGGCACGAAGACCGTCATCGCGAAGAGTTCGCATTCCTTGTTCCATCGCCTTGTTTTTGATGACCAGGGTTGGCGCCCTCTCAGTTATCAGTTGCCGAATGGAATCGTTAACCTCAATCATTTCATAGAGGCCCAGGCGTCCCTTGTATCCGGTTTGTGAGCATTCACGACAACCTTTGCCATAGAAAAAATTCTTTTCTGCAATTTCCATTGGATCTGCTTCGAGTAACTCGATTATATCCTGATCCGGCTCAAATGCGGTTCTACAATTCTTGCAGATTCGCCGTACGAGTCGTTGTGCGAGTACTGTCTCAAGCGATGCGGCGATAAGGAAAGGTTCCAGTCCCATATCGATAAGTCGAGTTACTGCACCAGCAGCATCATTGGTGTGGAGGGTGCTAAGTACCACGTGACCCGTGAGGGAAGCCTGGACTGCGATTTGGGCAGTCTCCAAGTCTCGAATTTCCCCGACCATGATTTTATCTGGATCTTGCCTCAAGAAGGCACGGAGAACTTTTGCAAAATCCATTCCCACTGCATGGTTTACCGGGACTTGGACAATACCTTCAAGTTCATATTCAACCGGGTCCTCTGCAGTAAGTATCTTCGTGCCGATCTTGTTTACTTCCCGAAGTGCTGCATAAAGTGTTGTTGTTTTACCGGATCCTGTGGGACCCGTAACAATAAATATTCCATTGGGTCGATCCACTGCAACGCGAACTCCATCAATGATCTCCGATGGCATACATAGTGAGTCCATGTCAAGGTTGACTGCCGACTGGTCTAGAACACGACAGACCACACTCTCACCGAATTGTGTTGGAAGAGTGGAGACACGAAGATCCACAGGACTCCCTCCAATTGTAATTTTTATTCGACCATCTTGTGGAATGCGTCTTTCTGCGATATTTAGGTCTGCTAAAACCTTGACCCTAGAGATAACGGGGACAGCAAGGGTTAGCGGCGGTGGTGCCATTTCGTAAAGAGCACCATCAATTCGGTAGCGAATTTTAAACTCATCTTCAAAGGGTTCAAAGTGTACGTCTGATGCCTTGTCCTTGATCGCTTGGGTCAACACAAGGTTTACGAATCTTACAACAGGACCCTCGTTGGCCATCGCTGTAAGTTCCGTCGCAGAAGCTCCTTCCTCCATATCCGCTATGGCATCCGCATCAATCTCGGAAAGAAAATCCTCATAGGTCTGTTCCTGCCCATATAGTTCGTTCAGGACGTCCTCCACCACCTCTGGGTCGCTAACCAGGACTTGGATATCCATCCCCAGATCAAACCCTAACTCATCGATGACGGAAAAATTAAAAGGGTCTTTGGGTATGAGTGTTAGTGTTGACCCCTCAACGTTTACAGGGACGACTGCCAGACGACGAGCTTCCTCGGGGTCTATGCTATGCAGCGCATCCTGGGAAATCTCTTCTGGCATTTCATCGACGTAGTCATAGCCCAGAAAGTCTGCAATCAATCGAAAGAATCGATTCCGTGGAATGGATTCAGTTGCCAAGACAACTTGGGTGAGAGTGCTTTCGTCCTCATCCCTTTTTGCGACCAAGTCCTTGAGTCTTTCCGGCGTAATTGCCCCGCAGTCCTGCAGGATTTCAAGAATTGTGGGGTCGTGTTCCTTAAACATTTAATTTCAGGATTCGGCCACGGTGGCCTTAAGAACCTCTTCAATTGTTGTCTGTCCCGCCAGTACCTTGCGAATACCATCTTGACGCAGGGTTCGCATGCCTAGGTCCCTGGCTTTTTCGCGCAGTTCAACTAAGTTGCGGTTTTCGTAGATCATTTGTTCGATCTCCTCCTCAACTCGGAAAATTTCAAAAATGCCCAGACGCCCCTTGAAGCCTGTACCTCGACATTTCTGACAACCTCGACCTTTCATGAATACCGATTCAGCTGCTTGGTCCCGCTGGATTCCAAGTGAATTTAAATCCTTTTGATCCGGTACGTGAGCTTCCTTGCAATTGTCACAGATTCTTCGAACAAGACGTTGGGCTAGGGCCCCACGCAACGAGGCGGATACGAGATAAGGTTTAAGTCCAATATCTACCAATCGACTGACCGCGCTTGGTGCATCATTGGTGTGCAGTGTACTGAATACCATATGTCCTGTCAGGGAGGCGTTGACAGCAATTTCTGCAGTCTCACCATCGCGTATTTCCCCAACCATTATGATATTTGGTGCTTGGCGAAGCATTGACCTCAATGCCGCAGAGAATGTCATTCCAACTTCTCGCTGAACTTGAACCTGGTTTATTCCCTTGAGCTGGTACTCCACCGGATCCTCGACCGTTATGATTTTACGATCTGATTTATTGATGACGTTTAGAGCCGAGTACAGAGTTGTCGATTTACCTGAGCCTGTGGGGCCTGTTACAAGGAAGATCCCATCGGGCATATTAATCATCCGTTCAAAAGCCTCTTGATCATCACTAAAGAAGCCCAGTTGGGGCAGTCCTATACTCAGGCTTTCCTTGTCCAGGATACGCATTACGATGGATTCCCCGAAGTTGGTTGGCACTGTGGAAACGCGCAGGTCAATTTGCTTCCCTCCAGCATTTGTCTGGATTCGTCCATCTTGAGGGATTCGTTTTTCTGCAATACTAATGCCTGACTGAATTTTAAGCCGTGAGATAATGGCTGGCTGTAGCCGCTTTGGTGGGTCTTCGATTTCCTGGAGCACGCCATCAATTCTCAAGCGTATGCGGAAGCGTTTTTCAAGAGGCTCCAAATGAATGTCCGAGGCACGCATACTGACCCCTTCAGTAATCAGGTTTTGTACATATTTTAGAATCGGGCCGGCATCTTCGTCGCCCAAGTTATCAAGTCCAAGGTCGGTCTGTTCAAGTTCAAGTGTCGCTTCCTCAAGACCTTTAGGTGTAAGACTTTCCCCGAGTTTCCCATCTCGGGAAACCCCTGCGCCACCTTGGTAATGTCGATCTATAAATGTATCTAGTTCATCTGCGCTAACCAGATAAGACGTGATCTCCATTTGGTGGTGTTGCGCGATATCATCGGTTGCATCGATATTGGTGGGATCACAGAGAGCAATATACAGATTATTCCCATCCATGTAGACAGGAAATGCGCTGTAACGTTCTGCCAAGGAAAGTCCTGAGCTCTCGTCTTGAGCCTTGAGCGTATCGATTAGTTCGGGTGGGAGGTCCAAATCGGGTAATGAGACAACTTCCATTTCGAAGTCAGCGGCAAGCACATCCCTAATTTGTTCATAAGACAGAATTCCCTCATTGATCAACTCTGTGATCGTATCTTGGTCAATATTCAAGGAGTTGTTTGCCTCTTCTACCTTGATCCGGACTCCATCGACATGGTCTTCTGGAATAAGTCCATGGTAGATAATGGACTGGAGGACGTTTTCCGGCGAATTGAAGCGCATTTGCGTGTCCGGGTTTCAGTCTGGTGGGTATTGTCTGGTTTTCACAAACCTTATTGGCTTATGGACATTAGGAATTCCGCGTTGGTCTTGGTCTTTTTTACGCGGGTGATGAGGGTTTCCATTGCATCTAGGGTTGGTTGTCCCTTCATGCCACGGCGCAACATATGTATCTTGTTCATTTCATCAGGGTGGTAAAGAAGTTCTTCCTTTCGGGTACCACTTTTTTCCATGTTGAGTGCAGGGAAGATACGTCGTTCCACCAACCCTCGGTCAAGATGTAACTCCTGATTCCCCGTGCCTTTGAACTCCTCAAAAATAACCTCATCCATTTTACTTCCGGTTTCGACCAAGGCCGTTCCCAGGATTGTCAGGCTACCGCCATCCTCAATATTTCTTGCTGATCCAAAGAATCTCTTGGGTAGCTGCAGTGCATTGGCTTCCACACCACCTGTTAGAATTTTACCACTACTGGGAACAACTGTATTGTAGGCTCTTGCCAGTCGAGTGATGGAATCAAGCAGTATGATGACGTCCCGGCCGGCTTCCACCATGCGCCGGGATTTCTCAATAACCATTTCTGCAGCGTGCACATGGCTTTCTGCCGGTTCGTCAAAAGTCGATGCGATGACCTCGCCGGTTACCTGTCGCCGGAAGTCGGTGACCTCTTCGGGTCTTTCATCTACTAGTAGAATTATAAGATGGGCATTAGGATAGTTGATTTGTATGGCCCTGGCCATTCCCTG
>Ga0209660_1000646_pt1 | contig 19917 bp, 13 predicted proteins | sample SaaInlV_100m_DNA_2_FD_184659 | JGI IMG/M metagenome (GOLD analysis project Ga0209660, IMG submission 184659) | Marine microbial communities from expanding oxygen minimum zones in the Saanich Inlet - SI072_LV_100m_DNA (SPAdes) (version 2) | ecosystem: Environmental > Aquatic > Marine > Intertidal... | reverse complement strand
CAAGCGCCGCTCCGCATGCTGGCAGACACGAAGATAAAGGGAAGATTGATTGATGTTATTCACAAAAAGATGAAGGCTGGTCTTAACCGCCCAATCATGGCAATAGATGGGGGTAAATAAAAGTTTCTTATAAAAATGCTGAATAAATCCCTTTTCTCAAGGCCTGAAATTCGCTAACCCCCAACCTTTCAAATTTTTAATTCATGATATTTTCAAAGAAATACGAACCGGGAGATGTCGAACCCCGATGGTATGAACAGTGGTTGGAGTGGAACTGCTTTGAAGGCAACCCTTCTCAGGAAGGTGAACCCTACAGCATCGTCATCCCACCACCCAATGTAACGGGCATACTAACCATGGGGCATGTACTGAATAATACAATTCAGGATATACTCGCACGACGAGCGCGGCAGGAAGGCAAATCAGTCCTATGGCTTCCCGGAACAGACCACGCAGGCATCGCCACTCAGACCAAGGTCGAACGTAGCCTTCGTGAACAGGGAATCAATCGCCGCGACCTCGGTCGTGAGAAATTCCTGGAAAAAGCATGGGAATGGAAGGAGGAACATGGAGGGATTATACTCAAGCAACTTAGACATCTTGGTTCATCGTGTGACTGGAACCGCACTGTGCACACCCTGGATGAAAGTTACTCCAAGGCAGTTCTCAGCGCCTTTGTTAAACTGTTTGAAAAAGGTTATATATACAAGGGGCACCGCATGGTGAACTGGTGCCCGTCCAGCCTTACTGCGCTCTCGGACGAAGAGGTCATAATGAAGCCTCAAAGCAGTAAACTCTACACCATTCGTTACGAGATCGTGGAAGAACCCGGCACCTACGTCCAAGTCTCCACTACCCGACCGGAAACCATCATGGGAGACTCCGCGATTGCCATCCACCCTGAAGATGAGCGATGGCCAGACCTGGAAGGGAAGCACGTCCGCCGGCCACTCAATCCCGCGGAGATTCCAATCATTGCCGACGATGTCATCGAGAAGGATTTTGGGACAGGGATGCTCAAGGTCACACCTGCCCACGACAAGCTCGACTTTGAAATCGGTGAACGTCATGACCTGCCTGTAATTGACATCCTCAACCCTGACGGGACCATCAACCCTGAGACTGCCGGACCAGACTTTGGGGACATGGACCGCTTTGACGCCCGCAAGGCCTCCGTCAAGAAACTTGATGAACAAGGGGATCTCATCGAGATCGAGGAGCATGAAAATAATGTAGGGTTCTCTGAGCGAGCCGATGTCCCCATCGAGCCTCGCCTGTCCGACCAGTGGTTTCTTCGCTATCCCAGAGTTGAAGAGGCCAAGGCTGTGGTGCGCGAAAAGTTCATCCGCTTCCACCCCGAAAGATGGGTCAAGACCTACCTCCACTGGCTCGACAACATCAAGGACTGGTGTATCTCCCGACAACTTTGGTGGGGGCACCGTATCCCTGTATGGTACAGAAAGGATTCCGACCGAAAGGATCCGACGAATATCCACGTGTCAGTTGAAGGGCCTGAGGATTCAGAAAATTGGGAGCAGGACGAGGACGTTCTGGATACATGGGCATCTTCCTGGCTTTGGCCACTGGCCACAATGGGGTGGCCCGATAAGGAAGAAATGGAGAAAAAGGGGTTGAATACCTTCTACCCGACATCGGCATTGGTCACGGGTCCAGACATAATCTTTTTCTGGGTTGCCCGCATGATCATGGCAGGGCTTGAGTTCCACATCCCGGGGACTGATAATGGAAACTCTCCACTCACGACCGATGAAATGCGTGCGGCACTCCCCTTCCGTGACGTATATTTTACCGGTATCATTCGAGACATCGAGGGACGAAAGATGTCCAAGTCATTGGGTAATTCACCTGACCCACTCGACCTTATTGCTAAATACGGCGCGGATGGACTCCGCTTTGGCATCATGAGCATCGCACCCACCGGGCTCGATATCCGTTTTGATGAAACCCGTGTTGAGACCGGCCGTAACTTCTGCACCAAGCTTTGGAATGTTTGCCGATTTCGCCAAATGTCCGGTGAATTAGGCGACAACTCAACATTAACAAGCATCTTGGAGCGCATTGACCCAAGCCATCTCGACACTGACGATCATGCCATCCTGACCCAGTTGATCCGGACACAGGACAGAATCTTCAATGCCTACGGGGAATTCCAGTTCAACGCGGTGGCCCAGTCACTCTACACCTTCATCTGGAACGACCTTTGTGACTGGTATGTTGAGGTATCCAAAACCAAGCTCCAGAACCCTGCCCAGAAGGAAAACTGCCTCGCCATTCAAGACCTTTGCCTACGCCAGAGTCTCATCATGCTCCACCCCTTTACCCCTTTTATTACCGAGGAGCTCTGGTACCATCTCCACTTCAACCCCAACTGGGAAAGTGAACCCACCCGTGAGGGATCCATCCAATACATCGACCAAGGTGATGGGGAATCCCTGAACCAGGCACTGGAGGGAAAAGGGATCAAACTTGATGGGAAGGCTCTGGATGAAATCGCCAAAATTAGGGAAACAGTCACAAACGTCCGCGCACTCAAGGCCCAGTTCAACCTGGCCACCAATAACAAGGTCGCACTCCAATACGAGTCAGACGAAGCAAGCCAAGCCATCCTTGAAACCCACAAGGACAAGCTGCTCCGCATAATCGGGGCCTGTGATCTCATACCGCGTGATGTTGACGATACCACACCCGCCACGGTCACTCCACTCGGGACCATCCACCTTGATCTAGGTTCTGCGGTCGACAAGGAAGCGGAGACAGCCCGCCTTACAAAGGAACTGGCCAAGCTAGATAAAATTATAATCTCAGCCGCGGCTCGCCTCTCGAATGAAGCTTTTCTGGCCAAGGCACCTGACAATGTAATAGAAGGTGCCCGTAGCCAACTCGCCGAAAATAAAAAAGACCGCCAGGAAACCCAGAAGCTTCTGGACGCCCTAAAATAAAGGCACCGGAATGAAGCTTGAAGGCAAGACCGTCCTTATCACCGGCAGCACTGCCGGTATCGGCGAAGCCATGGCTCGACGCTGCCATGCAGAAGGAGCCAATATCGTCCTTCATGGTCTTGAGCAAGTCGAAGGCCACGCAATTCTTGAAGAACTTGGTGAGCGTGCCGCTCTTCAGATCAGCGACCTCGCCGAGCCAGGGGCACCCGAGACCCTAGTCCAAAAAGCGATGGATACCTTCGGCGGCATTGATGCCATCGTTAACAATGCAGCGACAATTCCTCGAGCCACCATTCACGAGACCGATGCAGAACTATTCGACCGCACAATGGCAATCAATGCCCGGGCTCCCCTTCTGATCGTGAAATCCGCCATCGACACCCTTGCCAACAATCAGGGCGTGGTGGTTAATATTGGTAGCATCAATGCCTACTGCGGAGAAGCCAACCTCCTTGCCTACAGCATGTCCAAGGGGGCACTCCTGACAATGACACGAAGCCTTGGTGACCACCTACACTCAACCAAAGGCATCTGCTTTTACCAGCTCAATCTTGGCTGGGTTCTCAGCCAAAATGAAAACAAGCGCAAAATCGCCGAAGGCCTTCCCAAAGATTGGCACGAGAACATCCCCAAGGAGTTTGCCCCCCGAGGCACTATTCAGAGACCGGAGGAAATTGCACGCATGGCCCTCCCTTTTATAGCTGGAGACTTTCGTCCAGTTAGCGGTTCCTCAATTGAACTGGAGCAATTTCCCGTTATCGGACGCAACCCGGTGAAAGAATAAGTTTCAAGTTGTGTCCAACTAACTCCCTGTCCAGCCAGATATCCATTGCAAAATAAACTTTGGTTTCTCCATGGCAACCTTCAGACACCCAAAGTCTGGACACAGTTTAAGGATACTTTCACGAACCTTTTGGACAGCGGAAACAGGCGACGTTTTGAACTCGAGATGGTGAATTTGTGGGAGCAGGTAGCAGACGGCTTCCTGCCGTGGGCGGAACAATTTTGTAAAGAAGTTTCGGGAAAACAAGTCCACCCCGACCAGTCACAATGGATAATTGGATATTCACTGGGAGGGCGGTTGGCTCTTCATGCGATCGTGCAGGAACCATGTTTATGGACAGGGGCCATCATCGTGGGGGCAGATCCTGGATTAACGGATGAACAGGAAAAGATGAAACGGCTACGGGTCGACCAGGAATGGGGACAAAGGTTCCTTAAAAAACCCTGGAATGACTTAACAAGAGAATGGGACAACCAACCCGTCTTTGCCGGTCGACCCAATTCTGCACCCAGGGATGAAAATGATTTCAACCGCAATCAGGTTGCCCGAATATTTGACAAATTCTCCAGCGGTCGCCAGCAAAACCTTATCCCAGTCCTGTCCCGTCTCTCATCACCTCCAATAATCTATATCTCCGGAGGCGAAGATTCAAAATGTTGCGAAATCGGATGTCGCCTAGAAAAAGCATGCCCGACAATTACCCATGCAATTATTCCATCGGCAGCTCATAGAGTTCCTTGGGAGAATCCAATCCTGTTCTCGCAGATAGTACAGGATTTCATTAATTCAGTTTAAGACGCCCAAGTATAATAACTCGCTTAATTCCCAATACCACCAGAATTTAGCTGGCGTTGTCTCAAGGGGGAATTAACCAGTGGTTTATCGAGACTTCCCTCGAAGAAAGGCTTGATCCGCCAAACTCAAACGGCTTAGTGGCACCCGGATTACCCGGCCATCATTCTTTTGCAAAATAACACTCCCCGCCTGTATGCCCTTAAAGACCGCCTCAACCTGAAAATTCCCCGTGTTATCCTTCCATAATCGTTTTCCAGACGTGACTGATCGACTGGGATCTCGAACATCATAGCAAAGGATTTTATCCTTACCCCGTAGATATAAAAGCCCACCATTCACAACAGGATGCGACCAGCTTTTTTTCATCCCATCCGGAATCTTGAAGGAGCTGATTTGCTGAAAACCGCTGTCTGGTGAAGAATTCACCAACGCCATGATACCATCTTGATAACGAAAATACAGGCGCCCATCAGCATACGTCACACAAGTGGAACCCCCACCCTGACCATCACCATCACGGCGCCAGATTACTTTTCCTGTCATCACGTTGGCACACCATGGCCGGCCCCGATCATCCATGTCCCCGTATATATAGTCCCCCACCTTGACGATGCCGCCATGCTTGTTCTTCAATTCGCTATTAAAATAGATTTCCGTGGCTTGGACTCCCACACCATTTCTGGATAATTTCAATAGAGCCCCCCCTTTACCGTAACCGGCAGCCGTAAAGATGTAGTCATCAAAAGGAATAGGTGTCGGGATATTGGCCGTATTTTTTCCAAGCTTATCGTAACGCCATAAAAATCTCCCATCGGCAGCGGCAATCCCAAATGTTCCTCCTGCAAAAAGCCGCACGTATTGTTTAACCTTCGCTGCGTTTGAAACCACCCATGAGGAATAATGAGACTGACCTCCATCAGGCAAGGCGGTCTTCCAAACAAGCGCACCGGTTTGCTTGTCGAGTGCAACTGCCGTCGCATCATTTCCACCCGGCGAACAAATCAATCGATTCCCGTCAATCAAGACTGATTCGCTGTAATTCCATCCCCCGGAATTTCCCCCGAAGTCCTTGGCCAAGTTTTTCCGCCAACGCTCCTTGCCTGATTTGGTATCCGCACAAACCAAATCCCCGAACTGCCCCAATGCATAAACAAGATTCCCGTCCACCGTTGGCGTACAGCGTGTACCCGAATAATTGCCGCCGGCCTTTCCCACGTCAAGGGACCACAGGAGCGCCCCTCCCTGCTGCTTGAGTGCAAAGATATGGCTTTGCCCTGCCTTGTCCCCCATTGTAAATATTCGTCCATCACTAATTGCCAGGCTTGAAAATCCATCGCCCACGGCGCCTCCCTCCCAAAGAAGTTTTGGTCCACCATCCGGCCAACTCTGCAACAATCCCTGTATCTGTGGAAACTCCGGATCTGTCAGGTCCACGCCATTGAGGCCAATCTCCTGCCCGGGCGATACCAAGGGATAGAATAAAGATACAAATCGGAAGACAGAAAACTTTTTGCATGATCAAATTCCTCGGTTGAATTCAAAGTAAAGGTGGTCATGGGAAATGTTCCTGTCAAAACGTAAGTCGTTACAAGTCATTTATAAGAATCAAGTATGGATTGATTTTTATGCAGGGTTTCTTGGATTAAAAGAATAAGGAAGCCTGTTATGGTTCCCGTAAAAGGGAGGAGGGGAAAAGGGACGCAGTGGACTTGATGTGCCGAAGAAACTTGGTTCCAACTACTATCGAATACTTACTGAACAAAAAAGACCGGAAGTCTCGGTGAAGGCCGGATTTAATTATTGTGAAGACACCTTCGGCAAATTCGTGGAACATGCTACTGCAGCGACTCAGTCATGGTGGGATAAGTACGAGGCTCAATGACTATGACGCACTTTTCTTAAAACTTTCGGCTGTCGGATTTGACAACTGGATCAGTATAGAGGATGGTATATAAGGTATGGAACAGCCTTCACACAGCTCAAGGTTCCCCAGGGACAAGATTCGCCAATGCTGGCCGGATTAAAAAAGTAACCGACTCCACGGACAAATGCCACACCTCTGTCACACGCATCTGATTAACAGGGGTGTCCTGTCTGGAATCAAAATATAAGCTGGCCGATTCGAAATTTCATAAATACCTCTAAATCAAATTAGAACAAGGAAAGTACTATGGCATTAATCACACTGAGCACAGACTTCGGGACCAAGGATGGCTACGTTGGAGCAATGAAAGGACGAATCCTGTCCATGCATTCCGAAGCGCAACTCGTTGATATCACCCATGAAATAACACCACAGAACACAGCTGAAGCTGCGTGGTGCATTCGAAGAAGTGCCCCACAGTTTCCAGACGGCACGATTCATGTCGTGGTGGTTGACCCAGGTGTTGGTTCGGAACGGAAACCCCTGCTGGTCTATGCGAACAACCAATGGCTGATTGGACCGGACAATGGAATATTCTCCCTGTTACTAAAGCGATTCAATCCTGTAGCCATCTACCATCTGGACTCAAAAACCGAGTGGTGGGACGCCCATCAGAGCTTTGACGGACTTGCTCTATTCGCTCCGGCAGCAGCCTGCCTGGCGAACGGTACCCGGCCAATGGAAATGGGGCATCCAGCAACAAACATTAAGGAACTGGACATCCCGAATCCAACCTTTGACGAATGTCATGCAACAGGAGAAATCCTTCACTTTGACCAGTTTGGCAATGCCATATCCAATATCCGCCAGAAGGACATTCTGGAACTCCCAAACGAGACATTCACCATTGAATGTGGCACACACCAATTTCCATTGGTCAACCACTACTCGGCAGTCCGTGAAGGAGAACGCCTCGCAATCCTTAACAGCGACGGTCTCCTTGAGTTGTCGGTTTGTGGCGGTTCCGCTGAGGATTCCCTGCATTTGAACCGCGGTGTGCAGGTCGTGTTATCGTAAAGAGACAAGCAGGAGGTTGGCTGGAGGCGATTTAAGATGAATCCGCCTGCTCGTAAATCTGACTGATTTTTCTAAGAATTTCTTCGAGCTCGATATAATATTTGTTCTCGGGTAATTCCTTTTTTCGATCCCGCAAACGATAGATTTCCAACTCCAATGTATCGCGCTGCTGGCGGAGTTTTGCAGGAATACGTTTTTCGAGTTCACCCAGAACAAGGTGGAACTGATGCGCCCGATAGCCATCGGGCGAACCATCCGATGCCCTCTTTACCGGCCGGATGCCCCGGAACCAGTCAGGAGGAGTGCCAAGTCGGTCACCATTATCATCCAACAGAGGGTGCTCAGTGGCAAGGCGTCCCTCTGTCTTGTAAAAATCGGCGACTTGACGGGCCGAAACAAGAAACGCCTCCAAAACGGACGTCTGTCCATCCTTGTCAAGGTCTGCCTCATGGCTGCCAATATTCAACGATAGAAATTCTCCAAATCTGGCAAAATTCTGTTCACTCCCGCTACGTGTTGCCGTCACGATAACACGATCCTCCCCCGACAGCGCTGATATAAAAGGGGCACTGGAGGATGCTGTATTCACCAATATAAGGGGCCGATTTACAGGCTTGATCCAACCGGCAAAATCAGAGGCACTTACATCCGGACCACGAAGGTTGAATCTGGCATTCCTACCGTCAAAGGTACCATGACCGACAAGTATAATCCATAAGGCGGATTCCCCGGAAACGCGGGTGAAAATCCATTCCTCCAGCTGATCTCGAGATGACTTGTTCTCCTTTGGCAAGGAGATTTCCGAATACAATGCACCTCCCTTGGCACAGGCGGACTTCCATGATGAGGCCCATGATGAAAACTTTTTTTCATAGCCCTCGGTTCCCGGCGCCCCCAGAACCAATAAAACCTCAGGAACCGCAGAAATGTTTACTGGCAAAAGGAGAAATGCGAGGATCAAAAAGAAAGGAGGTTTTAACAAAACTTCAACCGTTGCATAGATACTAAAAATTGATGAACCCGGTGCGCCTGATCGATTATGGCAAACACCAATCTTTTGAAGCCCAAGGATCATGGCAGACCTTTCATTCTGCGTAAAACCCATTCTGCACCGAATAGACCGAGCGCACAAAGAAAAACCCAGGGACTATGCCATAAAGGACGAGACCAGACCTCCATGACCGGTGCCTCCAGATCAGGAAGCCTCTTTACCAGATCATCAAGCTTATCCAAGGTGATAACCTCACCTCCGGTCTCCCGAGCCAAGGTTTCCAGAAATTCCCGGTTGAACTCAAGGGATTGAAATTCTTCTACCTCGAAATCAGCCACCCAACCAGATTCTGCCTTGCCAATCTGGACACCATCTTCATTGAGCACCTCGGCAAGGATACGATAGGCACCTGGTTCCCGAGGAAGAAAAGATGCCTGAAAAAGCCCTGCTTCCTTTGTGGAAGGTTCCGTATCAAGATCAATCTTGTCCCCGTCATCGTGGGTTACGGATAACTTGACCATGACATTTCCAGATGGATTGAACTCTTTGTCTGCAGCACGAACTTCAAGTGAAACCGCCTGACTTCCATGAGTCCCCGCTTTTTTTATCTCAATGGAAACTCGCTCCGGCACATCGGCGACAAGTCTGCGCAATGCCTGACGCCAAAACTGGGCCATGTCCTCCTGCAACTCAGGCTCGACCTGCCCCCAGCGCCAAAGATCCCCGACAGTCAAGGCCATGACCCGTCCCTTCCCAAAACGATGGCCAATCAGGGCTGGTTGGGAATCCACTTCATCCATCTCCGAAACCCCGGCCACTGTCACGGCGCCCGGCTTGATCCCATTGGCAAGATTCAGGACCCGAAACAATGGCACCTGCCCCAAGATTTTCCTTTCTTCCACTTCATTGGACCGTAATCGAGCCCATGGCATCAGCCAGCCCTCACGAGTCAATTTCCAACGATATTCTGCAGGGTGACCCGCCCCGTTAGAATCTAAGTAAACAGGCAACATCGATCCAATTGGGGTACGTGCATACCCTCCCTCGCCAAAAGATTCTAGACCACCAAGCATCATAAAGCCACCACCACGCTTGTTTACAAACTCTTCAAGCAACGTGTGCTGCAAAGTCTTGAAAAAAGCCGACTCCAAGTCATCAACAATCACGGCATGGTAAGCAAATAATTCCTCTGCCTCCTCAGGAAACCCACCGACCAATTCCTTCGCATCCCGAGTATTAATCCGTATAAGAACCGATTCGTCGTACTGCTCAGTCTCTTCATCTTCCTGATTTTCAAAACCCCGGAACAAAGGATTACTTGACTCTCCGGTTCTTCCACGAAAATCAAACCTAGCTTCTTTCTTCGCAATTCGGATGAGACCGACAAGGTCAAGCTCATCATCCTCCTGTAAGGCACGCCGCAAAAATTTAAACTCCCAGTTGGGTCGTCCAGAAACATATAGAATTCGAAACGGACCGGTTCCCCGGTCCACGGCGACGATCCGGTGATTGTTGATAAGAGTGGCCTCGGGAATGGCTTCTGATTTTTCACCCGAGGAAGGCAACTGTATCGCTTCCAATCGATAGAATGAAAGGCCAGGTTTCTCAGGCCGGAAGCGAAAACGTGCACCCCAGGAAGTCTCCCCCTCTTGAAATACATGGATTTCACGAGCGACTTCCTTGCCCTCGTCATTGGATAACTTCACCGCAACCTCCTGACCAACCATCCCTTGAGCAAGAACCTGACCTTCAATCGTAACAGGACTGTCTTCAAACTGACTCTGTGTAATTTGCAGGCTGCCAATGGCTAGGTCTGCCGGCACTACCCCTGTGCCCGGTAGGACAGGGAAAATAGGCGGCATGGTGGAAAAATCAATATCCCCGACAAGATCCGTGGCACTGCCGTCAGTGAAAAGTAAAACCCCGGCGAGCGGCCGCCCTTCAAAGCGATTCTGAAGATTTTGTAATGATCCGGAAAGTGAAGAGGAAGGTGAATTAAAATCCAGTTCTGAAAAATCTTCCAATCCGCCCAATCGGACACCGGTCTTATATTGCCGAACCAGAAAAAAACTTTCCAATGACTCCAGCCATCCCCCCTCCCTGACACCCGCCAAAAGTGAATCCTTCAGGTTTTCTCCCCTTGTCGGTCCATCTGCAGATTCACGAATCTGCAGACTACCACTATTATCCACAATCACGGCAAATTGGTTGGCCCCAGGCTTGGCACTACGGTCCCGCCATAGCGGCTCCAACAGGCACAAAACCAAAAGAGCAAAGCCACCCAGCTTCAATCCAATGGCAACAAATCGAACCTGTCCGCTCACTGTTTTTCCTCCATACCCCCACCAGAGTACACCAGCCAAGATTGCAAAAATAACCAGACAGGCCATCCACCATCCGGTGGACCAAGTCAGTTCGGCAAGAAGCAAGGGCATGAGTGAGTCGGATTAAGAATTGTATTTAAGAATGGAAAGAGCCAAAACCGCCAACCACAATACCAAACCTCGATTCTCATAAAATAATTCAGCCTCACGGTCGAGGCGACAATTCAATCAAACCAGAAATATTGGGTTCTGCTAAAATGAATTGGAATCGCTATTTCCGCTGCTTGTACTTTTTTCCCCGACGATAATTCTCTTTTTTATCCCCGGTCTTGAGATAATCAATCTGGTCACGAAGCATTGCTGCCTTCTCGAATTCCAGACTGTTTGCCGCAGCCAACATCTCGGACTCAAGCTGAGAGATCACGCTCTTGACATCCTCAGGTGAATCCTCTGCCACGGCAAGGGAGTCATCATCGTCTGAATCACTATCTGAGGCGTGAAGACTGAGTTGGTCGGATCGGACTACGCTCGTTGGAGTAATTCCGTTCTCGATATTAAAGGCCAACTGCTTTTCACGGCGGGCACGGGATACCTCCAGAGTCTGGCAAATTGAGTCGGTCATGTTGTCTGCATAGAGAATTACCCGACCCTCGATATGCCTAGCAGCGCGACCGGCAGTCTGGATGAGGCTGGTGGCACTGCGTAGAAACCCCTCCTTGTCCGCGTCAAGAATGGCAACAAGTGCGACTTCCGGAAGATCAAGCCCTTCACGCAACAAGTTCACCCCCACAAGAACGTCAAACTTACCGCGGCGAAGGTTGCGGAGAATCTCGACACGCTCAATGGCATCGATATCGGAGTGTAGATATTCAACACGAATATCGGCTTCTCGAAGAAAAGAAGCAAGATCCTCACTCATTCGCTTCGTCAGCGTGGTGACAAGGGTGCGCTCACCCATTTCACTGGCCTGTTTGATTTCACCGATAACGTCCTCAACCTGCCCAGCGAGAGGGCGAACCTCCATCACCGGATCAAGTAGGCCGGTGGGACGATTGACCTGCTCGGCAATGACAGGGGAACGATGTAGCTCGGTTGCCGCCGGGGTTGCCGAGACGTATACAGTCTGGCCGGTAACCGTCTCAAACTCTTCAGGACGAAGAGGCCGGTTATCAAGGGCGGAAGGCAAACGGAAGCCATGCTCAACTAGTTTCTCCTTCCGGGAACGATCCCCCTTGTACATTGCACCGATCTGCGGGAGAGAAACATGGCTCTCATCAATTATCAGGAGGAAATCATCAGGAAAAAAATCGATGAGGCAAAAGGGGCGGTCACCGGCCTTACGGCCACTAAGAAGGCTTGAATAATTCTCGATGCCACTACAAAAGCCCATCTCCCGAAGCATCTCGAGATCGTATTCCGTGCGCATGCGGATTCGTTGGGCCTCAACGAGCAGGTTGTTCCTTTCAAAATAAGCAACGCGCTCCTCCAGTTCATCACGGATTTCATGGATAGCTTTTTCAAGCTTGTGACGCTGGGTGATAAACTGGTTGGCGGGATAAAGGTCAAATTTCTCAAGGCGCTTGCCTGTCTTTCCGGTGAGCGCATCCAGTTCGAGAACCGCCTCAATTTCATCTCCCCAGAACTCAACACGAATCGCAGACTCCATATAGGCAGGAAAGATATCCACAATCTCACCCCGAACTCGAAAGTTCCCTCTGGTAAAATTAATGTCGTTGCGGGTGTAGAGGTTTTCCACCAGTCGCTCAAGGAGAGTCTCGCGAGCAATTTCCTCACCACTTACCAGGGAAATTTTCATGGCCAGGTAGTCCTCCGGTGAACCCAGACCGTAGATACAGGAAACACTTGCCACCACAATGACATCCCGACGACTTATCAATGAACTCGTTGCTGCGATTCTATGGCGTTCAATTTCCTCATTGATCGAGGAATCCTTCTCAATGTAGGTGTCTGAATGAGGAATGTAGGCCTCAGGTTGGTAATAATCGTAATAGCTTACGAAATACTCAACGGCATTTTGAGGAAAGAATGCCTTAAATTCAGAGAAAAGCTGGGCGGCAAGAGTCTTGTTATGGGAGATGATAAGTGCCGGGCGTTGTAGTTCCTGGATGACATTGGCCATCGTGAAGGTCTTGCCTGAACCGGTAACACCGAGAAGTGTCTGGTACCGTTTGTCAGACTTGAGGGACTGAACGAGGGCCTCGATCGCCTGGGGTTGATCCCCTTGTGGTTGGTACTCTGATTGAAGTTCAAAATCCATCTCACTCCAGGATACCGGTCTCGCCTTCGCTCTTGCCGATTACAACTGCGGCACAACTGTCGCCAAATACATTAACGGCTGTGCGAAGCATATCGAGGACGCGATCAACAACGAGGACGATCCCAATTCCTATACCAATGCTTTCCTCGGGAAATCCGGCAGCATTCAGGATGACAATGATGGCAACCAAGCTCGCAGAAGGAATTCCTGCAACACCGATGGAGGTCATAAGCGCCAGCAGGACGACCTGGAACTGCATGGCCATGTCCATCTGCACTTGGAACAACTGCGCCAGGAAAATGACGACCACGCATTCGTAAAGCGCTGTACCATCCATATTGACGGTGGCTCCAAGCGGCAGTGTGAACCCGGTAATTTTCTTTGAGACACCGGCATTCTTGTTCACGCAACTCATCGTTAAAGGCAGGGTCGATGAAGAGGAGGCAGTGGAGAAGGCAGTAAGAAGCGCAGGGGACATTGCACGATAATGTTTCAATGGATTTTGCACCTTCCCCAACACCCTCAGCAAAATTGGCAACGTGACGAGAAAATGAATACCAAGCGCAACAATGACCGTCACGGCAAACCAAACCATAACCTTGAACAATCCCCAACCCGTGTTGAGAATGGTCGGGGTTACCAGGCCAAAAACGCCGATTGGTGCAAACCGAATGATAAACTGTGTCAGGTTAACAATGGCGGTGTTCAGGCTTTCCCAGAATGCAAGCTGTGTGTCGCGCATCCTGTCCGGTAAACGGGAGGCAAAAAAGCCGAAGAGGATACTGAAAAAGATGAGGCCCAGCAGTTTTCCATCGGCAGCGGCAGCAAAAATGTTTGTCGGCACCATCCTGATAAAAATCTCGAGAAATCCCTTGCTCCCCCGATTAGCATTTTTCATCGCACCGGTAACCTTGTCAGCATCCGCCGCCTCGCCTTGGGACTGCATCTGGGAGAGAACTTCCGGATTAACCTTTCCGGGTTGGAAAATGTTGACAACCAGCAGACCAACAATCACGGCAAGCAAACCGGTCAGGACATAGAACCCAAGGGTCTTGAGTCCCAGTCGTCCAAAATCCTTGTCCCCCCCAACGTTCATGATGCCAAGCACGATCGAGGTCACAACCAACGGTACCACAATCATCTTTAGCGCATTCAGGAAAAGAGTACCGAGGAAGCTAATGCCGTATTCCGTACCGGCAAGCCAATCTGGAGTGGAACCCTCAGCAGGATGGGCAATATTATTGAGAACAATTCCGGTAACCAGGGCCAGAGCCAGTGATAAAAGGATTTGCCAGTGGAGCTTCCATTTCAAGGGATTCATGATAGTATTGATCAGGTGGAGGACTCGACGAGCTGCAAAAACCCGTCAATTGTAATTTCAGTAAGTCGCTGGACGATCTTGTCTGCAGCAGCAAGTTTTTCAGCCTTGTGGGTGGTGGCAACTCCAACAACCTTCATGCCGCCGGCAAGTCCGGCCTCAATGCCATGTAGACTGTCCTCAAAGACGACGCACCGTCCGGGAGCGCGGTCGATCCTTTCGGCAGCCTTCAGGAAAACCTCGGGGTCCGGTTTCCCATTGGTAACATCATCCGAGGAAACCAGGTCATGAAAAAAACCCTCCAACCCAAGAAGTTCAATGGATACCTCCAGATTCCTTCGCGGCGTGGACGAACCAACCACTGAGGGAATACCTGCATCCCTTAAGGCAGTGAGAAGATTGCGCACACCGGGAAGCTCCTTAATGGGATTTTCACGCAGGAGGTCTCGGTAGAGTTGCTCCTTACGAAGGGCAAGACGAAGAACTTCTTCGGGGTCATCAGTCCACTGCAGGATGCCGGGAATGATAACCGCATTGACCTTCCCAAACCCCTGCTCGAAATGGTCCGGTGGAAGAGGTTTCTTTTCCTCTTCGGCCAGAAGTTCCCAGCTACGTTCGTGTTGTGCGGCAGAGTCAATGACGACCCCGTCCCAGTCAAATATGGCTCCAAAGTTCATAGAATTATCAGAGCGGCATCCTCGTGATGCAGAGACGTTTTACAAGGAAGGATTGAAAATGTTGAACAAACCTCTTTTCTAAACGACATGAAATTTATATCCTACAGCCTGCTCCCAGGAATCCTGTTGGCCATCTTTTCTTGTTTGCGGGCAAGCTCAATAGCAAAGGGAGATGACTCCCATAAATTCCCGGATACCGATTGGCCTAACTGGCGCGGCCCCAGCCATAACGGGATAGCCAATCCCGGGCAGAAGCCACCAATACACTTCAGCGCAACCAGGAACGTAGTCTGGAAGGCAAAAGTCTCCGGAAGGGGTCACGGCACACCGATTGTGGTTGGAAACAAGGTCATCCTGCTTACGGCTGATGAGCAAAAAAAGGTGCAGTCCGTCATCGCCTATAACCGTTCCACCGGACAGCAGTCATGGAAAACAGATGTCCACTCAGGGGGTTTCATGCGACACAACAAGAAGGCGTCACAGGCCAACGGGTCGCTTTCCTGTGATGGGGAACGAGTCTTCTTTAACTTTCCCAACAGCGATGGAGCCTGGACAACGGCATTGGGCCTGAAAGATGGAAAAATTATTTGGCAAAGACGTATCACCGACTACGTTGTGCATCAGGGCTATGGATCCACGCCCTTCGTCTATAAGCATCTGCTCATTGTGGCTGCTGACAACAAGAGGGCCGGCGCCATTGCGGCACTCGACCGCACCAACGGCAAGATCATCTGGAAAAACGACCGCCCCACGAAACCCAACTATCCGTCCCCCGTGGTATTTAATATGGATGGACGCGACCAGTTGATCCTTACCGGTTGTGACCTCGTGACCAGCCTTGATCCCCTATCCGGGAAAAAGTTCTGGGAATTTCCAGGAGCCACCACGGAATGTGTTTCCACCACAGTGACAGATGGAAACAGAATCTTTACAAGCGGTGGATATCCAAAGAACCACATCAGTGCCGTAGAGACGGACGGTTCGGGTAAGGTTACCTGGCGAAACAATATCCGCGTCTATGTTCCATCAATGATTGTGAAGGACGGTTTCCTTTACGCAGTAACAGATGCCGGGATTGCAATCTGCTGGAACAGTGCCACCGGAGAGCAAATGTGGAAAGATCGACTTGGCGGGACCTTCAGTGCATCACCCACACTCGTGGGAGAAAATATATATGCAGTCAACGAGACCGGCGAATTCTTTGTATTCAAGGCATCACCCAAGGTGTTTGAGATCATGGCCAGGAATAAACTCGGCAATGCAGTATTCGCCTCACCCGTCATCTGCGACAGTCAAATCTTCCAAAGAATCGCCCTAAGGAATGGAGGCAAACTCCAGGAGATGCTATTCTGCCTCGGCAAAAAATAATTCCGGTTCTTGCCTTTCGTAGATACTTTTCAATAAAACCAAGCACCATGGTAGTTAAACCAAGAGTCCGTTCCTTTTTCTGTATAACATCGCATCCGGTTGGCTGCGCCGAGAATGTGCGCCAGCAAATCGAGTACGTCAAATCAAGAGGCTCTATTGAGGGCGGCCCCAAGAGGGTCCTCGTCATCGGGTCCTCCACCGGGTATGGCCTATCTTCCCGGATCGCCGCAGCCTTTGGGTGTGGCGCGGATACAATTGGGGTATTTTTTGAAAGGCCATCCGGAAAAGGTCGAACAGCCAGTCCCGGATGGTACAATGCAGCGGCGTTGGATCAGGCAGCCCGTGATGCCGGATTGGTATCTAAAAGCCTAAACGGAGACGCCTTCTCTAACGAATTGAAAGAGCAGACAATCCAGGAAATCAAGGATACAATCGGGCAGGTTGACCAGGTGATATACAGCCTCGCATCCCCACGCAGGACCGACCCCGAAACCGGGGAGACATGGAAGGCATCCCTCAAGCCCATCGGCGAAAGCTTTGAGAACAAGAACCTGGATACGGACAAAAAAGTGGTCGACATCGTCTCGATTGATCCCGCCAGCGAGGAAGACATACTGCACACCACCAAGGTCATGGGCGGAGAAGATTGGGAGCGGTGGATGAATGCCCTCTCTGGTGCGGGGGTTCTTGCAGAGGGGGTACAGACCCTGGCCTATTCCTACATCGGGCCGGAGGTCACCTGGCCCATCTACACGAACGGAACCATCGGACGTGCCAAAGCTGACCTCGACCGCGCAGCCAGGACCATCACTGAAAGCCTTTCATCGCTCGGCGGCCGTGCATTGGTATCTGTTAACAAGGCCGTGGTCACACAGGCCAGTTCAGCCATCCCCGTTGTACCGCTCTACATTTCCATTCTCTTCAAGATCATGAAAGCCGCCGGCAACCATGAGGGCTGCATCGAACAGATGGATCGGCTGTACAGGGATTTCCTTTCAGAAGACGACATCCCAACCGACAAGGACGGACGCATACGGCTGGATGACTGGGAAATGCTCCCAAATATTCAGCAGGAGGTAGCCGGACACTGGGTCCGCATCAACACGGATACCCTATCCGAATATGCAGACTTTGATGGCTACCAGGCTGATTTCCTCCGTCTCTTTGGCTTCGGCATCGAAGGCGTCGACTATGAAGAAGACGTGGAGGTGGAAATCCCAATGCCGAGATAAAGCAAGCCCTCTGTGGTTTCTCTCTGGAATGGTGGAGCCGATCGAGATCGAACCGTCGACCTCCGCAATGCCATGATTAAGATTATTCCTGGACTTCCACACCATCCTTGAAGTGTGTGCGAGACTCTTCCATTCCATCTTCGTTGTAGGAAATCCGCAAGCCGTCTTCCTCGCCATTCTTGTAGGTTCCCTTAAATCGCTTCTGCCCCGTATCATGCCACTCGATGTATTGACCATTCATTAGACCGTTCCTGTAGTTGGTACGGGCCTTTTCCATCCCGTCTTCGTTGTATTTAATCCATAACCCGTCCCGTACCTGCTGTTGCTGAGGCAGAAGCTTTCCATCCCTGTATAGTGAATAACGGCCTTCCTCCTTCTTCTGCCCGTTCTCGTACCATTCAGTATAAAGACCATCCTTCCTGTATTCCACCTCTCTCTGCCCATTTTCGTGCCACCAAGTTCGCTGGCCACCATCCAGTTTGCCGTCCTTGAAGGTGCCTTCCATAAATTTCTGCCCGTTCTCATGCCAACTGGTATAAGGGCCGTCCTTCTTGCCATCCCTGCATTGGCTTTCCCTCGACCGTTGCCCGTTTTTATACCAGCAAACTACATTCCCGTGAAGAAACTGGTTGAATTCCCCGGTCAAGTTCTCATCCGGGACCTTGATCGCGGTGATGGCTTCGAGAACATCCCCAAGTGTATCCGCCTTCGTTGACAATCCGCAGATTCCGCAAGGATTGCCATTCTTGTACCAAGCCCGCAACTCCGTGGGTTTCCCGTCGGTCAACTGCAGAAGGAACTTAACCTGTTCTCCACCATCATAGAGTTTCTTGATCCACCCGGTGTGAGGGTTATCTTCATTGGGCAGGTAACCCAGATTACCTCGGACCTGTATTTCGGAGGCGTACTCTGCCTTGGCGACCAAACCTACCGAGCCCTTTAGTTTCTGCTCGGCAGTTTTCTTCCCCACCCAACCTGACAGGAATGCCGTGATTAAAATGATAACACATGCCACCAGAACTAAAGCGATAATTATTGCAGCTCTTTTTCTACTGGGTTTCTTGCGGTTCACCTTCGCAGGTAAAGTTAAATCCGGGATGTCGCCCACAATTAAATAGTCATCACATCCATCAAACCACGCTCCATCCTCCAGTTCGAGTTCACCACTGGAAAGAAGCGCCTCCACATCTTCCAAGGAGTACGGTCCCAGTTCCTCGGTCAGTGTGTATGGACCAAACCCATTGCCATCTCGTTTGATCCAAATTTCCATTGATTATAAGCTTTGGCTCATAAAAGTTAAATAGGCGGGAAAGCCAAATTTATTCAGGAATAAGAAAATAATTTACCAAGAAGTGATGATTGCAAAATTTCTGACTGGAAGTAGGCGACCCAAATGGCAATTGATTTAAATGATGCCCAATAGGATGGCACAACGTGAATGGAAGACTTGGAAATCCTTGAATGAGACGCATCAATCCATACGACCACCCCTGTCAATTGACTTGTCTGCAATGACTCACCGAAGGGATCTTCACGAAATCTCTCATTATCCTTTTATTTGGAATGGTGGAGCCGAACGGGATCGAACCGTCGACCTCCACAATGCCATTGTGGCGCTCTTCCAACTGAGCTACGGCCCCATTCTCAAAGGAGGGCGGAGAATTTGCTAAAGGCGACTTGGTCTGTCAATCCCAATTTGGAAGAGAAACGAATGGCTCAACCGGGCTTAACTGTAATCTCATAGGTTCCAGAACGGCCACCGGGCGGTGGAACGACCACTCCACGACTGCGCATTGTAGTAAGGGCCTGAAGAATTGAATTATCGAGTTGGGCATCACCGGAGCGCTTTATCAAGCTGAAAGAGCGAAGGCTACCATTGTGGTTGACAGTAAAACGAATCTCGACCGGTTTGTTTGCAAGAAAGCCATCCGACGGGCGTTTCCAATAACGCTGCAGGATGCCATAAAAGCTCTGTAGATAGTTATCCTTTACCGCAGGGGAAACAGGGGGGCTAATAATCGGGGGCCGGGATACAGGAGCCTGAACCCTCTGGGCCGGAAGAGATACCTTTACCAAGGGCAACCGGGGGCTTTGCACCTTCCTTGGAGGTGATGGTTTGCGGGTCTGTAACACAGGAGGTTTCTTCAAAATCGGAGGGGTGAGCCGTTGGGGTGGATCTTTCTTCTTGGGTTTATGGATGACCGGGGGTTCCGGCGGTTTGGGTTCTGGCTTAGGAGGCAACGGAGGGG
>Ga0209660_1000644_pt1 | contig 19939 bp, 9 predicted proteins | sample SaaInlV_100m_DNA_2_FD_184659 | JGI IMG/M metagenome (GOLD analysis project Ga0209660, IMG submission 184659) | Marine microbial communities from expanding oxygen minimum zones in the Saanich Inlet - SI072_LV_100m_DNA (SPAdes) (version 2) | ecosystem: Environmental > Aquatic > Marine > Intertidal... | reverse complement strand
CAGGCGACAAGGAAATTCTCTACAATATTCAAGAGTGGGTCAAGAATGCTGTGGAAACGCAGTACCTTGATGGTTGGCTTGGTCGAGGGGGAGTGACACCGGGTTATGGGAACGGCCACCTGAACGCTGCCGGAACAGGCGTACTCACCTTTCTTCTGCTTGCCAAGGAATGTGGCGCAGAAGTACCGGACCATGCATTACTCGGTGCGTTGACACATTTCTACCGCTATGCCGGTCGGGGGAACAATCCCTACGGGGACAACCGGACCGAGATTGGCTTTGTCGATAATGGCAAGAACGGTAAACTGGCTTTCGCCATGGCTGCGGCTGCTTCCCTCATGCCTGATGGTGAGAAATCTGTTTACGCCATGGCTCGAGACACCTGTGCCATGCAAAGCTTCTATACCACAAGCTTCATGCTTCATGGACATACAGGCGGTGGGATCGGTGAGATCTGGCGGAGCGCAGCCATGGGACTTCTCCACGACAAAAAGCCGGCTCAATATCGCGAATTTATGGACGAGCGTCGCTGGCACTACGATCTATCCCGTCGCTTCGATGGTTCCTTTGGTATCCTCGGTGGCGCCGGTTATGACAAGGAACAATGGGGGGTTGCTTATCCGCTGGCCTACACCATCCCTCGAAAAACCCTTCGTATTGCAGGAGCCCCTCCATCGAGGTTTTCAAAACGCTACAAACTCCCAAAGCTTCCCTGGGGGGTGCAGGCAGACAATACCTTTCTCTCCCTGGAAGCCGTGCCGGACGTATCAGGAAGAAAACAGGACCTCTCAGGTGAAACACTGGGGGAGGATTCAAGCAAGGCCGTGCTGATCCGATTGCACAACTCGGGCGAGGTGAGCGATGCGATACTTCGCCGCTATCTTCTTCATCAGGATTATAACATTCGCTTTGTGGCCGCTAACAAGGTGCTGGGCGTCAATAGCGGTTATATCGGTTGGCGTTCCCCCGACGGTGAGGTGCGAAAGGAATTGTTAATGGAGTTCCTTCTGCATCCCGATCCTCGGGCAAGACAGAGTATGTTCGCTGCTCTTGAGAAGCGACCGGACCTTCTTACCGGTGAAATTTTTGAATTGGCTATCAAGGCAGTGGAAGACCCGGAGGAGTCCTGGTCTGTTAAGGATGCCGCCCTGCGGGTCATCGGCCATGCTAGTGCGCAATGGGTGGTGCCGCACGTGGATGCCCTTATTCCCTACCTTGCTCACAGCGACTGGTGGTTGCGGAACGCGGCCATGATAGCGTTGACGCCGGTGGTTGCCGAAGACAGTTCATATCGAAAGGTGCTGCCTCCCATGGGCAAGCTGATCCGAAGTAACCAACGTTCAGGCCTGACCCAGGGATTGATGCCTGCCATCAGGGCTAAGGTCCGGGTGGCTTCTCCCGCCGTACAGCAACTCGCCAAGCAAACTCTGCGGGAAGCCTACATCGGTTACGATGGTGTGAAGATCGAAGCCGGTGGCCAGAATGTTACCTCAACCTTCGACGCTCACCTGAAGTTCATCGCCCAATCCCTCGCTGATGTGCCGGGCGGACTGGATGTCCTCTACCAAATCTCTCGGGAACGTTATCCTCGAGAAATCCTGCCTTACAAGGAATTCTTCCTCAACGCGGACTCCAGTCAATTCGGTCCTGAACTGAAGAGGGCTATCAACCCGATCATAATGGATGAGCTGATTCCTGAGTACGTCGGCAGAAACCGGACGAGGCTTGGGCAACTGGCAACTGGGGAGGTTCAGTCTGGTTACCCTGGTGGTTCCAAGGATTCCATTGATGGATTAGTGGCTCTTTATAATCGTGCCGGTTACAATCACTATGGCTGGAATATGTTTCTGGATCTTCGCAATGCAAAATGGAAATATCACAGCTTTAATCCGATCCACTCCGAGCAAGTGCCTTTCGATCAACTAATTACCCGTTACCGGAAGGTGACCATGCCCAAAGACATGGACCAATGGTACGAGACCTCATTTGAAAGTAATGACGCGAACAATTGGGGAGCGTTCAAATTGGGCAGGAGTCCCTTCGGTCACTTTATGGGCAAGCTTCCGACCGGCCCAATTCACAAGTGTGGCTCCGGTTGCACGGGACCCGACTGTTATGGCGCCACAAAAGTCAACACGCTATGGGAAAAGGAAGTACTTCTTTTACGACAACATTTCAAGATTCCGCCCATCAAACCAGGGCACCGATATCGTTTGCGTATCAACGACGGGAATCATGTTGGGTCCGGGGGAGGGCATGCAGTCTATGTAAACGGTAAGCTCCTGATAGAAGCAAAGAACTGCAACGGACGCGGATCAGGCGCATTGCCCAAGGGAGCTTATTTCACCAAGGAGTTTATGGACGATCTGGGCCGGGGCTTTCTTGACATTGCTGCAATAACCTTTCTTCGCTTCAATGATAAATACAAGGTGAAGCCCTCAAAACCGGTCCCTCAGGGAAAATTCAGCTTGCATCTCGAGGAACAAAAACTTCCGCCCATGGATGACGAGCTCGTATTCAAGTCGGCTTCCATCGTTCCCATGCTCTCCTCCGAGTGGCAAGATGCCCAGGACCCCGAGGACCGGGAAAAGTCAGCATCTGCAGAGAAGTTTCGTTGGGACGGCCGGTTCATAAACAATCAGCAGGTTCGCGGTACATGGAAAGCGATTGCCCAGGTTTCGGAGATTGCAGAATTCGATCCAAGTAAAAAAAGTCGGGCGCATCGTCCCCCGTTTTCCACGATCACGTTTAAAGAAGAGGGACGCACGAACAGTCCGGTTTGGGCATGGTCGGGAAACACCCTGATGGACCTTACGAATTTTCAGGCCCTAAAGATGACGTCCGAGACCCTCAACGACGGGAAGAACTACCTCTTCGTTGAGACCGGTGGTTTCGGTACGCGCAACAAACCGGGTTGGGAATCACAACTACTGGTCCTGTCCAGATAGCAACGAAAAAACCTTACTCGAAACCCATGACCAATACGTTCCCTACAATTCTTCTGACACTGTTCCTTCTTCTCGGTTTATCGGCATCAGATCAGCAACTGGAGCTGGCGGTACCCTTTACCGAAAATATGATCCTTCAACGGGATTCTAAAGTGCCTGTTTGGGGTTTTGATCAACCGGGGAACAAAATTACCGTCCAGTTTGCTGGGCAAAACCAGACTGCATTAAGTGATAAGAACGGGGACTGGATGGTTAAGCTCAATCCGTTACGAGCATCCCGGGAAGAACGGGTACTTAAAGTAAAAAACGACAAAGGCGAATCGATTTCCTTCAAAGGTGTGCTGGTCGGAGAAGTCTGGTTCTCCTCCGGTCAGTCAAACATGGTATGGACAGCCGGAAAAAGCATGTGCAGTGAGTTAGCCAAGAACCTTGCCTCGTCGAAGGAGGACGTGCCTATTCGAGAAATCAACGTCAACACGGTGTCCGCCTTATACCCGCAAAAGAAAGCCACTTCCGAGGAAGGGTGGAGGAAGGTAAGCGCCGCAAGTGGTTTTTCCGCCTTATCCCTATCCTTCGCCCACGAGCTTTACAGGGAACTGAACGTTCCGATTGGAATCTTACTCAGTGCCCACAGCAACACTCGTATCGAGGCTTTCACCCGACGCCAGGCTATCGAAGCCCATCCCAAGCTCAAGGGAGACGCAGATCTCATCCACGATGCAGACCCTCTGACCAAACACGGACAAGATGCCTTCGAACGCTACTACAAGAATCTGAAAACGTGGCAGGATGAAGCCGGCAGGGCAGCAGAGGCCGGAGGAAAGGTTCCCTCCCGTCCGAATCTCCCCGGGATTGCCGGGATGTGGCGCGGACCATCTCAGTTTTTCAACGGCAAGATCTCACCCGTCATTCCTTATGCGATGCGCGGGGCAATCTGGTGTCAGGGGACAAGCAACAGCGGGGATGGCAGGCTCTATGTAGCCAGGATGGAAGCCCTCATTCATGGCTGGAGAGAGGCTTGGGCAATGCCCAAGATGCCTTTCTATTTTACGCAGATGCAACCCTACGGATCTCCTGACCCGAACAACGTCGGCTTTGCCGACATCCGTCAGGCCCAACATCTGTTCTTTGTAAACAACCGGGAAAATGTAGGTATGGTCGTGCAATCGGATATCAATTCCGCCAACCCGGGCGGGATTCATTATTATAACAAACTCCATCCCGGGATGCGAATGGCCCGCTGGGCCCTCGCCAAGCAGTACGGCAAGAATATTCCCTTCACCGGTCCGATTTACAGCGGATACAAAGTGAAGGGGAAGAAGATTATTATATCCTTCGACAAGGAAAGTCTTTTCGGTGGCCTGATGGTCGGTTCCAAAGGCATGGCCAAGGATCGCCGTGAACCCGGCAAGTTCATTGAGCCAGCCAATCCAAGCCCGGGGGACAGACTAAACCATTTCAGGCTATGTGGGACTGATAAAAAGTGGCATACCGCAGAAGCGAAGATCGCAGGGGATACCGTGGAGGTCACTTCTTCAAAAGTTCCTTTCCCCACCGGGGTTCAATACGCCTACAATGCAGTTCCCGAAAACTCAAACCTCTACAATAAGGCAGGTCTGCCTGCGACTCCCTTTGCCGCCATCGACGGAAAGTTCATCTTCGAGGAGGACGATCTTGAAAAGGTGGCCGCCCTAAAGGCGAAATATGCTCAATGGACTGATCCGAACTACCCGTTCCTGCAAGTGGCTGAATATTACAGGGACGGGGCAATCATTCAGCGCGGTCACCCGATAAAAATATGGGGTCATGCCAACCCAGACGTAAAGGTAACTGTCACTCTGGATGGGTCTACACAAACCATCTCTCCAAATGTATTGGAACAGTGGTCTGTGACCTTCCCTGCACGCAAGGCATCGACGGAACCGATCACGCTCGATGTAAAATCCAGTCATGGTTTTAGCCGTACGGTTCGTGATATTCTCGTTGGTGACGTCTGGTACCTTACGGGAGGTACCTTGCTTTCCACCGAGTGGCCCTACGACAGACGGAATAAGAAAGCCGAACTCCCGGTGGCCATGCCTCTTGTTCGCGAGTTTTGTCGAAAGACCAAAGCCAGCACCTCAGTTACCCCCAGAAAGCGTCGCTTCGAGACAGGGGGTGGAAAATACCGGTCTCATTGGTTAACCGCTGATTTCTCAAGGGAAGGAAGCGGTGTAACGATGTTTGCCTACGAGTTTGCCAAGGTCCTGAACCGACCGGGTATCCCACAAGGATTTATCACCATGTCTTCAGGCTCGGGAGGAAGGACCCGTCAGTTCGCCTCACCCCTTTCCTGGACTTCTTTTCAAGGGGTAATGAATTTAAAGAATCCCGCCTTCAAAGCGCGCCTTGATGAATTGTTTCTCCAGTATCCGAATTCAAGAGTGGCCCGGAAGGCTGTTGCCAAGCATATCGATGAGGTCAAGGCCTTCGTTCGGGACATTACGGATGGAGGCAAGATAGGCACAGATTCCTCAACCTTCGCACTCGGGGCTCCCGCTTTCCCCGAAGCCGGAAAAAATGATGCCGTGTCCACCGATACGATTCCAACTTATGCCTACAACTGGTGCGTGAGTCCGCTTACCCCGATGGCTGTTTCAGGCGTAATCTGGGTGCCGTCGGAAAGCAATATAGGGGAGAAATCAAAGGAATATGCCGTAGAACTGGAAGCCTATGCAAAGAGTCTTGCCGATACTTACGGACAAAAGGATGTTCAGTTCCTCTTTGCCCAACCAGCGGCCTCGCTGGTCGAGGGCATTGCTACTCCCAAGATCCCGTCCGCGAAGAGCGTTCCCTTCGAGCAATGGCCCAAAAGCCTCAGGGAAATTGCCACCGCTTTGGCTGAACTGGCACAATAACAATTGGTTGTAGTTTTCATTGGATTAGATTTGTATTTTTTCCAATGAAAGGTAGCGTCATCGTGCAAACGTTCGTTCTCGTTGTCTTGGCGGATATTTGTTCGCTTTATGCCTGGGCCCAGGATTCCAAGCGAGTCGACCTCTTGCAGTTCAATCGCGACGTCCGTCCGATTCTGGCGGACCATTGTTATGCTTGTCATGGCCCTGATGCCCATTCGCGCAAGGCAAAGTTGCGTCTCGATAAAAGAGAGTCGGCCTTAGGTGAGAATGATGCCGGATCTGCAATAGTGCCAGGGAAACCGGAACAGAGCGAACTGGTTTTTCGTATCGAAAGCGATGACGATGACGAGCTCATGCCTCCGCCAAAATTCCACAAGCCGTTAACCATGGCAGAAAAGAAAATTCTCGTAAGATGGATTGGGGAAGGAGCCAAGTACGAAAAACATTGGTCCTTCGAACAACCCAAGGCAAGCAAACCTCCGAAGACTAATTATTCCTCCAAGGTCATTAATCCCATCGACTCCTTCGTTTTCAAACGGATGGAAGAACAGGAGCTCATCCCATCCAATCAGGCAAGCCGGGAAACTTTGATCCGGCGGGTCACCCTGGACCTCACCGGATTGCCTCCTACTCCATCGGAGATTCATACATTCTCCAATGACCGGAATGATAATGCCTACGAAAAACTGGTTGACCGCTTAATGGGTACGACCGCCTATGCCGAGCGGAGGGCTCAGGATTGGCTGGACTTGGCCCGCTATGCCGACACTCGGGGCTTTGCCGATGATAAAATGCGAAATATTTGGCCCTGGCGTGACTGGGTCATTCAATCATTCCACGAAAACATGCCTTTTGACCAGTTTACAATTGAGCAGTTGGCCGGGGATATGTTACCCAAAGCGACCCCCGATCAACTGCTCGCAACGGGTTTTCACCGTAATGCGCCCCAAGCCAAGGGAATGACCTATCCTGTGGAGGAATACCGGATCAAAGGTGTGATCGACCGGGTCAACGTGATCGGTCGGGTTTGGTTCGGACTCACATTGGACTGTGCTGAATGCCACGATCACAAATTCGATCCCATCACTCAGCGTGACTACTACTCCATCCTCGCCCTTTTTAATAACATCGAGCACCGCGGTTCCGGTTTTGGCCAGGGTGGACCCACCATGAATTACAAGCTGCCTGCACCCAAGCTGAACTTTCCCATTGAATCCGAACGCAAGCTCTTGAAACAGCAACTTGTGGCTGCCCGCAAGGCCATGCCGAAGCCTTCCCAAATTAAAGATGAATACATCATCGGTAAATGGGAGAATTCAACTGTGGAGGTTGATCCGCAAAAGTATTCCATCACCCATAACCTCACAATCTCTGCAAAAATACGGACCAAACAAACTGTAGCTGACCTGGTTTCCAAGTACGACTGGCGGGGTAAACAACGCGGTTATGTTTTTGGCATCGGCGGGGAAGGGGACAAGGGTAGTTTGCCTGGGCACTTGTTCTTCTGGGTGTCCTCGAGGGCCGAATCCTTTAACGGAATCACCGTGTATGGAAGTCAACCTGTAAACGATGGCAAGGAGCATCTGGTGGCCGTTGAGTTCGTGGCCGGCAAATCCGTTCGCCTCTTTATCGACGGCATCGAGGATAAAGCGGCGAGGGTCAGTGGTAGACCACCGGCTTTCATTGCCAGATCCAACCGGCCTCTTGCCATTGGCTCTGGATACAATGGAAGCTCCAAGGCCAATGCCTATCGCTTCGAGGGCGAATTAAGCGAGGTGCATCTTAGCGATCAAGCCGTGGGCGATCAACTCGCCATAGGGGTAGCAGGCAAGAAGATTTATGAGCTACAAACCAGGCTTCTTAAACTGGATGATCAAAAAGGTGATCCGAAAATAGTGGATGCCGTGCCCGTCATGCGCGAGCGGGCCAAACCGCGTGAAACCTTCGTTCATATCCGCGGAAGTTTTCTAAACAAGGGCGACCAAGTATCCCCTGCGGTTCCCGAGTTATTTGAACTGCCCGAGAGCTATCACCCGCGAAATCGCCTGGAATTTGCCCGCTGGCTGACAGGAGGTAAAAACCCACTCGTGGCCCGAGTAGCAGTCAATCGTTTCTGGCAGTCTTATTTCGGGCATGGATTGGTTCGTACTCCGGATGACTTTGGCGCCCAGGGAACATCTCCCAGTCACCCTAAGTTACTCGACTGGCTGGCAATCGAATTCGCAAAGAGCGGATGGGACATGAAGCACATCAACCGCTTGATCGTGACCTCGGCCACCTACCGGCAATCTGCCCGCATCCTGCCCGAGGTCCGGAAATTGGATCCGGAAAACCTTTGGCTCTCCCACATGCCCCGCGTCCGCCTGCCCGCTGAGCAAATTCGCGATCAAGCACTTGCCATCAGCGGGCTCTTGAATCAAAAAACCGGAGGAGCTCCTGTTTTCCCCCTTCAAACGCCAGACTATTGGGAAAAGCGCGTATTGCCCGGCAAATGGAAGAATAGCCAAGGGATGGATCGGTACCGGCGCACCATATACACTTATTGGCGACGGATGGCCTTGCACCCGACTTTGGAATTATTGAATGCCCCTGCGCGTGATAATTGCGTCGTCAGAAGAAATGTTTCCAATGTTCCCACCCAAGCTCTCGCCCTCATGAATGATCCGATCTTTTCAGAAGCGGCTTCGGTATTTGCGAAGCGCTTGCTCCAAGAAATTAATTCAGATGAAGAAAAGAGATTGCAACAGGCCTTCCGCCTTGCCTTGGGGCGGTCTCCCAAAGAAGAAGAGAAAAATATGTTTTTGAACTACCTTGAACAACAAGGCAAGGCCTTGGCCAAGGACGATCAGGCTACCAAGAAAATCGCAGACAATCAAAAATTGGCGGTTTGGACTTTGGCCTGTAGCGTATTATTAAATCTGGATGAAACCGTTACCCGACCATGAGCACATATTCTTTTCTTGATTCATTGGCCCGCCGGACCTTCCTGAAAAACTCCGCAATGGGTTTGGGTTCAATTGCTTTGGCCGATATGCTTCGGGGGGAAAGTCAGCCAACAGGATTAAACGAGCATGGAGGAGTAATCCAAAAACTGAATTACAAGCCCAGGGTAAAAAGGGTGATTTTTCTCTTCATGGCAGGTGGCCCGTCACACGTAGACTTGTTTGATCCAAAGCCCCTGCTCAACAAAATGGACGGAAAGAAAATTCCGCCTCATCTTCTCAAGGACCACCAAAGTTTCGCCCTAATCCGCGGACTTCCTGCTCTCAAAGGCTCGCCTTACGGGTTTTTCAGGCATGGTAAATCCGGCACGGTCATTTCCGAGCTACTGCCCAAACTTTCCGAGGTTGCTGATGAATTGACCATAATTCGTTCGATGAAGACCACAACCAACATTCATGACCCGGGGGTAAATATGATGAATTGCGGGTCAGTACTGTTCGGACGTCCAACCATGGGTGCATGGCTTTCTTATGGCCTGGGCTCTGAAAACAAGGACCTACCCAACTACATTGTCCTGACCTCAGGCCCAACAAAGGGTTCGCAACCGCTCTTACAAAGTTTTTGGGGCAATGGATTTCTTGAGTCAAAGCATCAGGGAGTTCCATTCATGAAAGGGCCGGAACCCGTGCTCTACATAAATAATCCGGATGGAATTTCATCCAAACGCCGGCGGGATCAACTCGATTTGATCAAGTGGATGAACCAACGTCACCACGAAGAATTAAACGATCCCGAAATCCTCTCCCGCATTGCATCCTACGAAATGGCTTACCGGATGCAGTCCAGCGTACCCGAACTCACGGACCTAAAAAAAGAATCGGCCAAAACACTCGATGCATACGGAGCAAATCCTGCGACTTCATCTTTTGCCAATAATTGCCTTCTGGCAAGGCGCCTGATTGAACGTAACGTCCGGTTTGTTCAATTATACGACCGGGGATGGGATTCACACACAAATATCGAGAAACAACACGTCAGGCAATGCCATGGAGTCGACCGTCCCATTTCCGCGCTGATCAAGGACCTTAAACAGCGCGGACTACTGGATGATACTCTTGTGGTTTGGGGGGGGGAATTTGGCCGTACCCCGGTCGCTCAAGTCTCTGGAAAAACCTATGGGCGCGATCACCATCCGCACGGCTTCACCATGTGGATGGCCGGTGGTGGTGTGAAATCCGGTTTGACCTATGGTGAGACTGACGAGTTTGGCTATCACGTAAACAAGGATATCGTGCATGTCCGTGACCTGCACGCTACCATACTGCACTTACTTGGCATCGACCATCACCAGTTCAAGTACAAGTTCAAGGGACTCGACTTGGGATTAACCGGGGTGGACCCGGCTAATGTGGTTAACGATCTCTTGGCCTAGGATTTCTTGTGCACTAGTCTGTCAGTCTGCGTCAACTGGTTATAAGGCTGGTTATTTCGAGAGCTTTCAGGATTCATTTTGTTTTTTAACCGATCCTTTCTTTTTCCATAACAGGAGAGCGAGGGTGGTGGCCAGGAGACCGAGAGAGATCGGCCTTGTCACAAGGGGGACATAGCTCCCTCCACTGGCCATCAGTCCGGCACAGAGGTTTTCCTCAGCCACAGGCGCCAGGACGAATCCAATAACGAAGGCCGCCAAGGGCAATTTTGCTTTTTCCATGAGCCATCCACTTATGCCAAATACAAGCATAATGAAGACATCGAACCAGAGTCCATTCAAGGCATAGGCACCCCAGATACAACAAGCCGTAACCAGGGGAAAAAGAATTTTTTTGGGAATGAAGGACAATCTGGCGATCCAGCGGGCACACCCGAGCATGATTATATACATTACAAGATTGGCCAACAGTACAGTTCCAATGATGGCATGAACAGCTTCAGGGTTTTGACGAAAGAGGAGAGGCCCGGGTTGAAGGCCATGGACAATTAGAGCTCCAAGAAGGACTGCTCCTATTACACTTCCGGGTATCCCAAGGGCGATCAAGGGAATCAGGGCTCCTCCAACGGTTGCGTTGTTGGCAGACTCGGAGGCGACAATCCCTTCCTCGCTTCCTTTTCCAAAAGCTTCCGGTTTGGTGGAGGCCCTCTTCGCAGCCATGTAGGCGGCGAGAGATCCAATGTTAGCCCCAACACCAGGCAAGACCCCGATCAGTGTACCAATTCCTGACGAACGGAACAAGTTCACAAGCTGGTTTTTCCATATGCCGAGGGGTATCCAGGCTGAGTCTTTCCCGGATACCTTTTCCACTTTTCCTTCCTTCTCCGTTAAATCTTCAAGGATTTTTCCTATAGCGAACATGCCAATGAGCACCGGAATCAGTCGGAAGCCTTCATTCATTGAACTTATGCCCATTGTCCATCTTAATTCCCCGGTTGCAGGGTGCATGCCTGGCATGGCCACAAGCACGCCCAGGCTACCTGCAAGAAGTCCTCGTGCACGGGTGGAATCACCCACTCCTGCAAGCAGGGCCAATGCGAGGATTACAAGAGAGAAAAGCTCGAACGGCCCCAGTTTGGTAGACCAATCAGCCATTGGTTCCGATAATTGCCAGAGTGCGAGCCAGGAAACAACCCCGCCAAAGAGTGAAGCTCCAACCCCAAGCCCCAAGGCCCGTCCCGGTCGACCTGATGTAGCCATGGGGTACCCGTCCAAGGTAGTCATGACCGCGGCCGGTGTCCCCGGCATTCGGAGAAGTGTGGCACTTATCAAGCCACCACTCACTGCACCTACATACATGGCCACAAGGAGGACAAGGCCATCAACCGGTGCCATGGAGAACGTTAGCGGAAGGGATAAGGCGATCAGCATGGTTCCAGTCAATCCCGGTACAGCTCCGACTGTTATGCCCAGAATTGTTCCAAGAAGAACGAGACCGAGAATCATGGGGTTTGAGAAAAGTTCGATCATTCCTTTTTTCCTTCCATCCAAACCAGTACGGAGCAAATCAAGACCACGCCCAGAACCATCCATTGAAGAGGGGGGAGGCGAGTCGGTTTTTCGATGGTGATTTCCTTTATTTTTGCACTCCGTTGCTTGATGGTCTCACGGAGTGGTTCTCCAATCTGGAAGAGTGGGTCCATGTGAAGATTTTCAAGGCGCTTACGCACCATGTCGGTTTTCATGGTTTCTTGCAGTAGGTTTTCCAGGTAAGCAAGTCTGTCAGGTGGTGTTCCCTTGGGCGCCCACCAAAATTGAACTATACCATGAACAGCGTCAACTCCTTGCTCCCTTGCTGTTGGCAATTCAGGGAAGGAAGGTTTGCGTTCCTTGCTGAGGGTGGCGATAGCCCGGATCCCTGCGGCCTTGAATTGTTGATATTCTCCAATGGAAAAACCGGTCAGGTCGATGTGTCCACCCTTGAGTTGTGCGAGTCGCTTGGCTCCACCCCCGGTTTGCGTGAAGCGGAATTTAGCGCCTTTTTTTCCTTTTTGCAGAAATAGCGCAGAGTAATGACTGGGGGCGCCAAGGTTAGTGCCGAAAATAAGCTGATAAGGCCGCTGGACAGCTTCCTCCATCAATTCACTAAGTGACTTGAATGGGGAATTGTCAGTGACTGCCACAACGACTCCATTTCGTCCAGTTGCCGCGATCGGTTCAAATTCGGAAGGTCCCCAGTTGGCATTCCCATAATGCTGTGCTGTGTAAATGCCGTCATGCAGGCAGAGGATTGTATAACCGTCAGGTTTCGCTTCCAGTGCCGCCCGACTTCCAATAATACCTCCTGCACCCGATATATTCCTGACGACAAAAGGTTGAGGGCAAAGGTTTTGTTTTCGAATCGCTTCCTGGAATATTCGAACAAATACATCGCTTCCTCCTCCTGCTGCGAACGGTACGATGACAGTAATCGGTTTTTCCGGAAATTCAGCCAATACTGGGATGCCAATAAACAGGATGCCCCAAATATGAATAATTAAAAGACGGGGGAAACGCAGGCTGTTCGATATCTTGATTGGCATTTTTTAAAAGAGGTCTGTACTCATTCCCGGTTCTTCCGGGGTCTTGTAAACTCCACCTTCGACTCGACAGGGGTGTACAAAATGTTCTTGTAGATGAGGTATATGTTCAAGCAAAAGCGCCTCATGATTGAGACAGATGTGGTTGAACAGGACCAAATGTTGGTGGATTTGCCCCATGTCACCAACGTGTGGAATAACCGGGACATGTCTTTTTCGCGCCATGATTGAGATGGCAATAAACTCGCTTACGCCGGCAACGCGCAGAGCGTCAACCTGGCAGAAACCGAGCGCGTCGAGTTGGAGGTAATTCTTGAATATTACCCGGTTGGGCAGGTGTTCGCCTGCAGCGACCTTTGTCTTAGGTGCATAGGCTTTGGAAAGCGTGGCATGACCCATAATGTCATCTGGGTGAGTCGGTTCCTCGATCCAGAAGAGGTTTAAGTCGCTCGCTCGTTTGCCAAACTCGATGGCTCGAGGCATCGACCACTGCTGGTTGCAGTCAACCATTAGGCTGATGTTTTCCCCTGCACATTCACGGACAAGTGCGGTTCGCCTGAGGTCGCTTCCCATATCGGGTGAACCAACCTTGAGCTTCATTGCATTAAAACCGGCGTCAATAGACTTTTGTATGTTTTCCCTGAGTTGATCGTCGGAGTAATTGAACCAACCAATCGAGGTGTCGTAGCCGGGGTACCCACTAGAAAGGATCGATATTCTATCTTCGCGGGTATCGAGTTTTTCCCTGAGCAATTGGAGGGCATCCTCGCGGCTGAGTTCATCTTCGAGGTAGGAAAAGTCTATGGTTGCGACCAACTGATCTGGCGATAGGTCAAGTAGGAGTTGCCAGAGTGGGATACCTCGTTTCTTGGCCCACAAATCCCAGCAGGCGTTGCTGACAGAAGCAAGGGCGAGATGGGCGACACCTTTGTGTGGACCGATCCATCGAAATTGTTGTTCGTTCGACAGTTCGCGTTGAAATTCTCCAAAGTTGGACATGATTTCCTCGATGTCGCACCCTTTTAATCGATTGGCGAGAAAAGCTGCCGCCTGACACACCAGGTTGTTGCCATCACCGAGGGTGAAGGTGAGGCCAGAGCCGCGCAGGCCTGAATCATCCTCAAGGATGGTCACGGCGTACGAGTACTGTGGATTTCGATGAATGGCGTCCGAACCTGTATCGGTTCCAATGTCGTATCGGGCGTCGCGAGTACTGATGCGCGTGATCATTGGATTGGTATTTATATGAGTTGGTTAAAATGCAGAGGGAAATATTGTGCATCAGGCCGATTTTGTTCGAGACGCTTTGAAATTAACCAAATTCAGCAACAAAAAACCACTTTATGAGCATCTATTGGATTTAATGCACTTTTTTTTAATATTGAGATTTTCGTTTTATGCATAAAATCAGTCCAAGTGGGATCAAAAGATATCGCCATTGTGGATAATTTTTTCTAGTTTTGCTATTTGTTTAAAAGATGAAATCCATGAGACCTAATCGTAGAAAAATACTTCAGGGCATGGTTGCCGGTATCGGCGCCACCCTCGGTAATTCATTGGTTCCCAACCTTGGCTTGTCATCGCCCAAGGTTGGAGGCTCTCCCAAGCGCGTCATTTTCTTTATGCAGAACCAGGGTTTCGATCCGGCCACGGCCATTCCCTCCGGCATGAAGAACAGCAGCTCCCTGGCCAAGACGAAGCTCCCTGAGCCCATTGAGGCACTGGAACCTTTCAAGGAGAGGATGCACATCATCAATGGTCTGCATGGCATGCACACCAGTCCCTCGCACAGTCCCTTCTTCGGTGCCCTTGGCGGTTACCGTGGCGGTGATGGCGTGGCGCCCAGTGATTCCACCATCGACTATGAATTGAGCAAGGTTCTGCCCGAAACGCTTCTTCCTCATTTGTGTATAGGGATGGACTCCATTGAGAACATGAGAGCCAAGCCTACGGTAGCCAACCTCTCTGCCAGCGGGGCCGGTCAGCCCATTTTCATGCATTCCAATCCCAATCATCTTTACGAAATGCTCTATGGGGGTATTTCAGATGGTGATATCCGCAAGCAGCATGAGGCCCGTTCCAGCATGTTTGACAGGATCGAGCTTCTTGCCCGGGCCAAGGGCAGCAAGCTTCCCGAAACGGACAAGCCGCGTTACGACCAGTTTGTTCAGGGGTTCAACGACATCAACGGCCTGCGCGAACGCCTGGGCAGTGTTTCCGGGCATCTGCGAAAGTTCGCTCCCGAAGTGGACGAAGGCTACTCCAATCCCGAATTCGAAACCGACTGGCACGATCGTATTTTGGATCTTGGCATCTCGGCTCTCAAGTCTGGTATCACCAGCGTGCTCACGATTGGCTCGGGTAGAGGTGAGATTTTTGGGGCGTGGAAGGGGCTTGGGATTGAGCAGCAGGGTCACAACCTTGGCCACATGAAGCAGCCCAACAACCCTATCTGGGTCAAGATTCGCCAGTACAATAGTCGCATGTTGGTTAAGCTTATGGAGGAACTGGATAGTGTTCCTGAGGGCAGTGGCACCATGATGGACAACACTTTGATTGTTTACACGAGTAATAATGCTGACTCGCAACATACGTCCGGCAAGAACTGGCCGGTAATCCTCCTGGGCAATTACGATGGAGCCTTCAAGACCGGATGTTTTACTCAGCTTGATGGCAAGCGCCCGATCAATGCTTTGTACGCTTCCATACTCAGGGCCTCCGGTGTCGAGTGCGAACGCTTCAACATGACCGACAGGATGGCTGCCCAGTTTGATTCCGGAACCGGGCCGCTCAAAGAAATTTTGGCATGAACTGGATGACCCGCTCCCTTGGGGTGGCGGTCTTCGCCCTATTCAGTCCGGTCACCCAAGCCTCGGAAGCTTACGTCCCCGGCGAAAAACCGAAGGGAGACTTCAAGGATTTCGCAAGTTCTTTTCTTGCGAACCACTGTTTCGATTGCCACGACAAGGAAACCGCCAAGGGCGATCTTAACCTCGTCGAACTCGGGTCATTGGACGAGACTAACGCCGCGGTTTGGATGTCGGTTTGGGCTCAGCTTACGTTGCAGGAGATGCCTCCGAAAAAGAAGCCGCAACCCGAAATTGTCGACCGTCTTCGGTTTTCAGATTGGATCGTCGGCGAGCTTGAGCGTGAGATGACGGGCAAGGGTGGTTTCAGTGCTCATCTTGATCCGAACAAGGGTAACTTTGTTTCTCACGACCTTCTCTTTGGACCGTTGCCCAAGGGGATTCACTTGGCTCCAACTTCTTCACCTGCCCGCATTTGGCGGGTCACCCCGCAGGAGCATATAACGCGTCTCAACGAACTGATCAACCTCGAGCCGAAATACAATCCGGAAAAACCGGGTGTGCGCTCGCGTGGAGACCACGTCCCGACCAACCACGGGGGCGAACTCAAGATGTACTTTGGCACGGACCGGATCATCAAGTGGGAGGGCGGAACGGTCGCCTATGCCACGGCAGTGAAAAGCGTGCCCGTAGTACTTTCCTCCGCTCGCAAACACGGTTTGGAGAACTATCCCGACTTTTATACCGTCAACAGTTCCGAGGCGACCCAGATCCTCGGCAAGGCGGAGGATATTCTCAAATTCATGGCCTATGGCCCGCTCAGCTTGGTCGGGTTCCCCGAGCAAATCACCGACGACCCCAAAACATGGGACAAGGTCAAGCCCAAGGGCGATCTCCGCGGTCTCCCTACCGCTATCGTGTACAATACCAAAGTCTCCCGTCCGATCACTCCCGTTTACGACTTGATGAAGGAGCCAGAAATCACCGACGAACGGTTGCGAGCTGCGGTGAACTACGTTTTTGAGGCAGTGACCTTTCGACCACCCTCGGAGAAGGAAACCAAGGACTACCTGCAAATAGTCAAGAACTCCATCAACAAGGTTGGCAAGGAAAACGGAGTCTTCATGGGGTTGTCGGCAATCTTTCTTGATCGGGATGCCCTGTTCCGTCCCGAGCTGGTGGGATCCGGCAAACCCGACGAACATGGTCGAGTCATGTTGCAGGACTGGGAACTCGGTCTAGCCGTCAATCATGCGCTTAGTTATGTGCGACCCGACGATACCCTCCGCAAGGCAATCGTCGAGGGTCGGATGAAAACGCGTGAGGATGTGAAACGTGAAGTCGCCAGAATGCTTGCCGACAACGGTATCCGCAAACCCCGCGTATTGCGCTTCTTTCGCGACTTCTTCGACTACGACCTCGGGGGCTATATTTGCAAAGACAACGCAGCCCTGGCCAGCACTGGAGTCAGTGCGCGCGGAACGTCCCATTATCGGGCCATGTTCGATGCCACCGCCAGCACGGACCGCCTGATCGAGCTCATCCTACAAAAGGACAATGACGTATTGAAGGAGCTACTTACCACCCAGCAAGTAGTGGCCACCGGTAACGACAAAACCTACTTCGGCAAAAAGAACAGTAAGGCGGAAAGGGCAGTTGCTACCCTTGCCAGAAAGAAGGCCAATGAGGAAAGATTCAAGAAGGAGACGGTGGCGCTGGAGGACCTCGAGAAAGAAATTAAAGAACTGGAGAGTAAATTAAGGGATGCTCCGGGGGATCAGGCGCCACCTGAACTTTTGATCAACGGGAGCTTTTCCAAAGTGACTTTTGAGGAGCCCGACAATTGGGAGTTGGAAAAAGGAACCCTCAACCTAACCGAACTTGTAAATGGGAAAGTAGTTGGTGAACGGGGGGCGGTTGTCTTTGAGCAAACTTTGTCCAAGCCTATTGCTTCCAAGACCAAATTAATAGTCAAAGCCACCCGGGCCGATTCAAGTTCCAAGGCGATTCGCTTCACGGCCATTTGGGATAACGGTTCTCATTCCGCCAACATCACCCCCTCCATTGGGCAAATGGAGTTGATTGTCCCTGATGGCAAAACGATGACCGGGATCCAGTTTAATACGTATCGCGGAAATCATGGGATATCTGAGGTTTCCTTGAGGAAAGATACAGGGATTCTCAAGACCTTGACGCAAAAGAAGAAGTCTTTGGCCGCCGCCAAGAAGAAACTGGAGCAGGCCAAGAAAGCCAAGCCAGGGAACGTTGTCGTCACCCAGGCAAACTTGAATGGGGAGAGAATCTATGCCAGGGTCAGCCGCCGATCATTCGGGAATGGTTCCATGAAGCCCGAGCGTACCTTGGCCACAGCGCCGGAAGGCCAACGTCTCGGGCTTTTGACGCACCCCACCTGGCTGGTTTCTCATTCCGATGCGATGGACAACCATGCCATCCTGCGCGGTCGCTGGATCAGGGAAAAACTTTTGGGTGGCGGGATTCCCGACGTACCCATCACGGTGGACGCCATGTTGCCGGACGAGCCCGCAAACACTTTGCGGGAGCGCATGCGCGTGACCCGTGAAAAATACTGCTGGACATGCCATGAAAAGATGGACCCTCTCGGTCTACCTTTTGAGATGTACAACCACGCCGGTCTTTTTCGAACCACCGAGTTGGAAAAGCCCGTCGATACTACCGGAGAAATCATCGATAGCGGGAATCCCGCATTGGATGGCCCCGTTAAGAATGCCCTGGAGATGATCAAGAAACTGGCTGCCAGCGAACACGTCGAGCAGGTATTTGTCCGTCACGCTTTTCGCTTTTGGATGGGGCGCAACGAAACCCTCAACGATGCTCCCGTTTTGCAGGCCGCGCATCAGGCCTACCGCGAAAGCGGTGGCAGCATGAACGCCCTGATTACATCTCTCCTTACTTCCGACGCCTTCCTCTACCGCAAAGTGGAGGCCAAGCTCGCTGAAAAGTGATTTTTCCCTTTGATTGGTTATTCGTTAGGACAGTGCTTTTTTAAAATGAATCAAGTTTCACGGATTTGTTTAGCCCTGTTACTGATCGCCTCCGCAAATGTCGCAATTGCGACAGAAAAGGGTAGGGGGTTTGCCATCTTGCCCCCTTCGTACTCATTTGACCGGGACGTCTCGCCCTTACTTGAAATCTACTGCATCAGGTGTCACGGGCCCAAGAAGTCGAAGGCAGATCTTTGTATTGATCGTTTGAACCCAGACTTGCTGAAGGGGCCGGACGCCGAGCATTGGGAAGAGGTCCTGAATAATCTCCAGATTGGCGATATGCCCCCGGAGGACGAGAAGCAGCCTCTTGCAGAAGATCGGGACTTAATAACCGCTTGGTTGAACGCAAAACTGCTGCACGCCGCAGAAGTAAAACACTCGACTGGAGGAAGCAGTGTACTTCGCAGGTTGACGCGCTATGAGTACACCAATACAATGCGCGATCTGCTCGGTATCCTTCTTGATTTCGCTGAGAATCTTCCTCCGGTAGCCGCTGCAGAAGAAGGATTCGTAAACAATTATTCCGTACTGGGCACATCGGCTCTACACATGGAATATTTTCAGCGCATTGGAATCAACGCTCTTCGCCACACCTTGCTATTCGGAGACCGACCCGCGCCATTTGTTATGGAGCTCGGGCCGGGAGAGATTGAGCTTTCCCACGGCCAGTACCGAAAGTATAACGAGGAAAAAGTACCCTTGCAACCTGTTCGTCACGATGCTTGACCGAATGTGCACTCGCGCCGAGATGTTTAAGGATCGCAATGGCTCACTAACCGAGCTTCTGATGGGCTAGGCGACAAGAAAAACAAGATGTTCAAAAAATAAGAAAAAGGCCAATCGACATGTTTACTATCTTTCCGATCCATTATTTTGTCCAACACCATCAGTTCACCGCATCCCTGACTACCACACGTGGCTTTACGGCAACAAGCGTTCGCGAAGGTAGTGCCATGATTGTGTCCCGATTCTCATTAATTGCCTTCGCATTTCTTTTCCTTGCCGCCTTCCAGTTGGGTGCTGTCGAGAAGCGCCTCCCCATTAAGGGCGAGGTGTTCGCCATGGAAGGGCGACCCGCATTCCTCATTCTTCCAGAAAAACCCAAGGCAGGGCCGATTCCTTGGGTTTTATATGCGCCTACGTTGCGCGGGTTGCCGGGTGGGGCGGAGAAATGGATGTTCGAACGGTTTCTGAAGGCGGGGATCGCCATCGCCGGGGTGGACGTGGGCGAATCCTATGGCAGCCCGAAGGGGAGGGCGGTCTACTCCGCCCTGTACGAGCATTTGGTGACCAAACGCGGGATGGCCAAG
>Ga0209660_1000630_pt1 | contig 20274 bp, 15 predicted proteins | sample SaaInlV_100m_DNA_2_FD_184659 | JGI IMG/M metagenome (GOLD analysis project Ga0209660, IMG submission 184659) | Marine microbial communities from expanding oxygen minimum zones in the Saanich Inlet - SI072_LV_100m_DNA (SPAdes) (version 2) | ecosystem: Environmental > Aquatic > Marine > Intertidal... | reverse complement strand
TCTTTGTTTTTTACTTAGTGAGGATGGTATTGCTAAGGCAGTTTTTACCGGTGACACGCTTTTTAATGCGGGTGTTGGCAACTGTGGTAATGGTGGTGACGCTGAAGTCCTTTATCGCACTATTTCAGAGCAGTTTTATACCCTTGATGACAGCGTTGTTGTGTATCCTGGCCACGAATACTTAGAAAACAACCTACGCTTTACCTTGAGTCTTGAACCTGAAAACACCGATGCACAAACTTGGCTAGCTAAGGCGTTGCAAGCTGACCCGGTGATCGAGCCTCTAAACACAACGGTAGGTGATGAACGAAAATTTAATACTTTCTTTAGATTATCTAATAGAACCATACGTAATGCTCTGGACTGTTCTGATTCTAGTGACAAAGATGTTTTCGTTGCACTGCGTTCTCGTCGCGACAATTGGTAGTTTGTGATTTAAAATGCTTCACTAACAAAGTCAGTTAAGACTTTAACTAATTAAATTGATGATTTGGGATTCTAAATGACTGTTCGTACTCGAATAGCACCGTCACCGACAGGTGACCCTCACGTTGGTACAGCCTATGTAGCGCTGTTTAATATGGCTTTTGCCCATAGTCAGGGTGGTGAGTTTTTACTGCGCATCGAAGATACTGATCAGGCTCGCTCCACACCTGAGTCAGAGAAAGCTATTCTGGACGCTCTGCATTGGCTGGGGCTAGAGTGGGATGAGGGCCCAGACAATGGAGGTTCTAAAGGACCGTACCGTCAAAGTGAACGATCTGATATCTACCGTGCCCATGCAGACCAACTTCTCGATAGTGGTCATGCGTTTAGGTGCTTCTGTTCATCTGACCGGCTAGATGAATTGCGGGTCCAGCAAATGGACGATAAACAGCAGATTGGCTATGACGGCCATTGTCTGTCACTTAGCCAAGACGACGTTGCAACGCGCGTTGCCAACAACGAATCGCACGTAGTACGCATGCAGGTGCCTAGAGAAGGGCAGTGCACCTTTAATGACATGTTGCGCGGTGATATTACTATCGACTGGGCGCAAATCGATTTACAGGTGTTGTTAAAGGCCGATGGTATGCCTACCTACCATCTAGCGAACGTGGTCGATGATCACCTGATGGAAATCAGTCATGTGATACGCGGCGAAGAATGGATTAATTCGGCGCCAAAACACATTCTTCTATACCAATATTTTGGCTGGGAGACGCCCATCTTTTGTCATTTACCTCTGTTACGTAACGTTGACAAAAGCAAACTGTCCAAACGTAAAAACCCCACGAGCATTTTGTTTTATCAGCGTATGGGTTATTTACCAGAGGCTTTGCTTAACTACCTAGGTCGCATGGGGTGGTCAATGCCAGATGAGCGCGAAAAGTTTACTCTGTCAGAGATGCTTGAAGTGTTTGATATTCAGCGTGTGTCCTTGGGCGGGCCTGTGTTTGATGTCGAAAAGCTGAGTTGGCTTAATGGCATGTGGATTCGCGAAGAGTTAAGTGACGAACAACTGGCTGACCGTCTCCAAGAGTGGGCTCTCAATCGCGATACATTGATGGCATTCTTGCCGTTTGCTAAGCAGCGAATGGAAACGCTATCTGATATTGCACCCCTCGGTAATTACTTAGTATCGGGAATGCTACCTATCACCGCTGACCAACTTACTGCCTCTGGTATTGAAGACGAGACGCTAATCGAAGTACTACAATTTTCACTGTGGCGGCTTGAGGCAATACAAGATTGGCAGCGAGATACGATTTTTGAGACGTTAAAGAGTGTTGCCGACAGTATGGGCATCAAACTCAAACCATTTTTAGCGCCGTTGTTCATTGCGATAGCCGGCAGTAGCGCCTCTATATCGGTTATGGACTCAATGAACCTGCTGGGTGCAGACATGTCTAGGTCGCGATTACGTCACGCTATAGATGTGCTAGGTGGCATTGGCAAAAAGAGATTAAAGAAGATGGAGAAAGCGTATCAGCAATTGAGCTGAAAGCGTTGCGCGCTGGGGATTTATCCTTGACTTGATGTGGTCTCATCCCTATCATGCGCATTCCTTTTTGGGGCCTTAGCTCAGCTGGGAGAGCGCAACACTGGCAGTGTTGAGGTCAGCGGTTCGATCCCGCTAGGCTCCACCAATTTAAAGGGTTATAGGCGTAGTGCTTACTAACTGTACAAAAATGGTACAAAAATTTAGATGTGTATAGTAATGTTTTCAAAGGGTAAATCATCGGGGTTCATGTAATCCAGTGTAGTGGTGATAGATTCGTGAGACATTACGTCTGATATTTGCTCGTTAGTGTTACCTGTATCTTTTAATTAATAAGGTGGCAGCTAAACCTCTAACCAAGAATGGCATCGAGAAAGGGCAATATAATCTCCAACATGGGCGATCAACTGGTATATCCTTTCAAATAAAGAGTTCCCACCAATAATTAGCCAAAAAATCAATGAGTACACGTAGGTCATTAAGGGTGATCGTGCTAATCTAGTTTGTTGCCGAACTCCTCCATACCTTTAAGGGTTGCGTTTTTGGGCTAATTGTTACCTTTCTTGGATACGCCACCTTTTCATCTGCTGCTGAATATACTCTTTCAATAGATTACCGAACAATGGACGAGAGCTGGCCACTGCTGCCGACGGTTCCATCCAGCTTTCAGTCGGCAAGAGATATTAACTTCTCTGCAGGTGTAGAATTTAGCAGGTTTAAGTGTCGATTTCCGACCACTAATGGTTGAGTTCTATGGGAACTATTATCATCATAATCTTATAGGGTTTGAGCCCATTTCCTTTAATCAAAGAACCGAACATCACTTTAAACGCGCTTATGGAAATGTGGGAATAAAGGTTCAATTTGTTTTTTGAACTCTGTGTGGTGACTACTAGCAGGAGTTTCAAATATTTGAGCCGATATATTTGCTTGTATCTTAAATATTATTGTTGATTTAAAACGTTACATCTCTTGTCCATTTCCCATATTCTATAAATGACATAAGCCATCGTTCTGAAGTTCTTAGCATGTGTATAATGTTCTTCTAAACTTGATTTTTTTTGGAAAATAATGAAATTTGCAAAGCAATTAAGCCGTCTTGGCACCGAAACGGCTTTTGCTGTGTCTGGTGCTGCAACCCAATGGGCCGCTAAAGGCCACAAAGTCTATCCCTTTCACTTGGGGGATATAAACATACTAACACCAGAGAGCATTATCGAGGCCACGGCTAAAGCTGTTCGTGATGGTCATACGGGCTACTGTCCCGGAGCCGGGATACCCGAGTTGCGAGATGCTATTGCTCGCGATGTCGGCCTAAAAAGAGGCATTAAATACTCGTCTGAAAATGTCTCTATCCAGCCTGGCGGAAAGCCTGTTATTGGTAAATTCATCATGACGGTCATGGATCCTGGTGACGAGGTGCTATACCCTAATCCTGGTTACCCTATTTATGAATCTCAAATCGAATATAACGGTGGAGTAGCTGTACCATACGGCTATGTCGAAACGGCCGATGGATTTGCATTGGATTTAGATGCCCTGCGAGATGCAATTACACCGAAAACAACAGCATTAATTTACAACAATTATCAGAACCCCAATGGCGCACAATCTACTCGCGAAGAAATGGAAGCGGTAGCTGAATTAGCGTTAGAACATGATTTGTGGGTGCTTGCGGATGATGCTTATTATGAAATTCAATACAGCGGTCAACCAATGACCATTGCAGACATTCCAGGTATGCAGGAACGTACCGTTATTCTATATACCTGCTCTAAAAGATTTGCGATGACTGGCTGGCGACTTGGAGCGGCAATTGGGCCATCATCGGTGATTGATGTAATTAATAAGTTCAATACCAATGCCGAGTCATGCACGCCTCATTTCATTCAACGAGGTATGGTTGCTGCTATTGAGGGAGAGATCCTCGGCCCAGCAGATATCCTCAATACGTTGAGAGAGCGACGTGATGCGTGCATAAATGGGTTGAACGCGATCGATGGCATTGATGTAGCTGCGCCTAACAGTACTTTTTACGTTTTTCCTAATGTTAACAAGATTATGGAACGTAAAGGTCTCACTGATGTTAATGCGCTTATGGAGGGAGCATTAACCAGATCTAATGTGTCTTTTTGCACAAGGATGCACTTTGGGCGGCCAGTAGAGGGCGAGTCAAATCACTATATCCGTTTTGCTTACTCGGGTATTGATAGTGCAGATATCAATACCGGATTGGTGCGATTAAAGGACTATTTCGAGTCGACCGATTAAGGGGTAGATAAACTGATTAATGGTGCTTTAGCACCCAATGCAATCAAGAAAACAATGATTGAAGTTCATGCATTCATGGCTTAGTTCCAGCAGTCGAACAGCAGTGTGGATCTTTTAGTCGCTCACTCCTACTCAGCCATGTAATGAATAGGAGAAGACCAAGCGCGCTCTTGGATTGTGGTTGCTAAATCGGGCCTTGTCGCAACACCTGCACGAATCGCGTCCCAGGTTGACCAACGACAGGTTGGATTTTCTAGTGCACGTGCATAATAAAAAGCGCGCTGCTGAGCATCGAAGTCTGGATCATGCCATAGGGAAGCTAGTTGCGTTGCGCCAGTTTCTGGGTTGATAGTGCAGTTGGTAATATCCACGCGGGCACCATTATCAGGACAGCGGTTTGTTTGAGGATCCACCTCTGTATCTCCAGCACAGGCTACATCGATTACGTCCTCGTGGGTGTTACCATCGGCATCAATCCAGCCCTTAATGATTTGTAGGCGCTGTAGCGGCGCATTTTCTGGATCAGCTGACGCCATCACCAGAAACCCTGGAGATTCCATGCCATTACCTACAAGAGAGCCACCCATAGTGACACCCTTAGCATAAGCCTGCTCTACTCCATCTGGCGCACTTAGCATAACTTCATCAAAGTCATACCCTGCAAAAAACCGGAGTCTTATGCGCGGGCCTGAGGTAGCAAACACCTCCTTGCGACGGAACGCACTGTATAAAGATTCTCTAGTATTTTCCTCAGCCCAAGCCGCCGCAAGACCCGCCGCGCCAAACGTTGGTGTTGAACCGCCCGTATAAACGTCACCATCGATTTTCACATACATATTTTTACCCAGGGGTGTAGGGTACAACCGTGTAGCGAGGTAGCTTGCATAATAAGCAAATTGGCCGTCAATACCGTCAAAGGGAACAGAGCCGCGCTGCTCGGCCGTACTGGACAATAACCCTAGCTTAGACACAAACTTTGACTCATTATTTTGACTTGCTGCAGAGTGAGTATCGCTGGAGCCAATAAAGCCAAATCCATAAGGGTTGCCAACACCTTGTTTTTCAATTGCTAAACCGTTCAACAGCGCTTCTCGCACATAGGAGCCTTCGAGTTGACTAAGCGCCGCTGTTGCCACTCTGTAGGGCATAATTTCAAAACCCGCCCACTCATCTCGGGTGGACAATGTCGGATGAGTCTCAGATGTTCCTTTTATCTGTGTGATCTCTACAATAGGTTCATTTCTGCTGCGCTGTTCTACATAGGCTTTATCAAAAGCGTTACCGGCAAAGTCATTGGTCTGAAACATCAAACCATTAGAGCCATTTGAATTATGCGGTATCGCTAAGCTCTCGACACCTTTGGCTCTCAGCTCATCCATCCAATCCCAGAGGTCCTCGGGGTTACTTGAATGAAAACGCGAAAACGGCTCTCGGGGCAGGCTTTCCGTTCCGTCAAAAATAACGTTTCTGTGTAAATTTCCCATCCCGACACTGGAGGTCGTGTATTCGTAGGCTGCAAAGGTGGTGAACTCACCAGGACTATTAAATTGATCCGCCGCAACAATAGTGTCTTTCCATGCGGTCCTGACAACATTAAGCACCTCACCACGATCAATACTGCCCCCTGAGATACCGGAAATAATTTGAGGAATAAATCCAGAGAATGTGAGCAAGCGTTTCATGCGGCTAAAAAAGCCCGTACCAAAGTTATCTGGCGCATTAAGATCATGATAGGGTTCAGAGAAAGGATTCTTTGAAAAATCTGTCGATGTGTCTGCAGCGGCCTGCACAACCCCCAAAAACATGCCATGGTCAGTTACTGCATAAAAATCCATAGGCCGGGTTAACTGCATTTCATAGCCTGCAGGATTTTTAATAGCCTCCCCCCTAGCAAAACGATAGGCATCGTAGGGTGTGGCTAGAGTGCCAAACGCATAACCATCAAAGGAGTAAGTAGTATGCACATGCAAATCGCCAAAATAGGCATTACGCGCTCGCTCTAAGGTCTGTTTGTCGTTTGACTCCGACCGAGGTGCCCCCTTGTCCTGCAGCAACTCTGTCTCAACGTCAAATAAGGGCTTTTGGCCACCTAAAATAGCACCGCCCCGCTGCTGTAATAGCTCATCGATTTCACGCGTTGCAGCAATAACGTCTTCATTGTCATGAACATCTGCGGCAGTACTAAAAGCCTCATTTGAGGGCTCTATTTTGTCACCAGAACAGGCGGTTAAGCCAAGTCCAATAAGTAAAACCAAAATTGATTGTCGGTATTTAGCGTGCCTAGTTATCATAGTTATTATCTCTAGTTAACAGATCGTTTTACGGGTGTGGGTAGTCTAGCTAAATGTTATTGCGCATTCACCCAAATAGGTGATCCCCAAGCCATTTCTGATGAGATTAACGGCGCATCATCACGGGGAGGCTTATCCAGGCGGAGGCTGTCATAAGTGCTCCATCGACACGTAGGGTTTTGAATAGCGCGCACATAATAGAACGCATCCTCATCAGCACTAAAATCAGGGTCAGTCCACAAGGTCATTAATTCAGACGCCCCAACACTGTTATCCCAACGACAGTCAGTCATATTTACCGTCGCACCATTAGCTTTACATTTACCGGTTACAGCATCCAAGCCTGATCCACCGCAAGCAACGTCATAGACAACTTCCTGGCGCTGCCCATCCTCTATCCAACCTTTGATCACTTGAATCTTTGCCAGGGGCGCATTGTCTGGGTCCTTCACCGCCCATATAAACAAAGACAGGCTGTTACCCTCGCCAGCAACTAAGCTTCCACCCATAGGCACGCCGTGGGTATAAGCAGCCGCTATATCAGCTGTTACTGCAATATCCTCTGGTAGATTAAATCCACCAAAAGATCTCAGTTTAATGCGCGTTCCACTGGTGGCGTAAACCTCTTTGCGCTTCATTGCATCAAACAGAGCTTCTCGGGTGTTCTCAGGAGCCCATATGGCGGCTAGCCCACCAGGGTTGTTGTATTGAGTACCAACTAAGCGAGTACTCTCGTACCTTCGCTTGGCTGGGCTTGAGGCAAATGTGGTTGCACCACGATAATCCCATTCTTCGGTGTCACCCGGGTTGGAATTGTGGGTGTCTGTAGAACCAATCAATCCTACCTTAAGGGGATTAATACCGATTTGATCTTCCAGCGCTAAACCTATTTGCAGTCCATCGCGCATCATTGACGTAGGGTAAATACAGGACGTCTGGCCCTCTTCTTCACACTCTGGGAAAAATTGTTCATAGCCGCACTCTTCATCCCCAGCACCAAACGCCACGGAGCATTCTGAGTTACCCTTGATCTGAAACATCTCCACTAGGGGTTCTGATCGTTCTCGTAACTTCCAGTCGTCCTCTGTGTAAGCGGCCCCATCAATAGTTTTGCCGGAGAAGGCCAAGCCCCAAGTTTTGTTTAAATTATGGGGAATGGTCAAGAATTCGCACTCATTGGTACAGGTCGCTTCTAGTTCTTTCCAAAGGTCAATTTCAGACGCTGCATCAAAAGATGATATAGCATATTTTGGTGTATCCAAGGACCGAAATATAATATTACGGTGATGCTTACCACGATCAGGTAATACTGGAGAGTACTCGTAGCCTGCAAAGGTCGTGAACTTTCCTGGCTCATAATTTCGTTCTGCAGACGCCTGAACCAATTGCCAGGTACTTGCTGAATATTCCCGCTCTATGGCACTGTCATTATTGAATACGGTGAGGTCTCGTCGCGGCCCTCGATTGCGTAATTCTAAGAAAATACTGAGTGAGGCTCGGTCAAATTTATTGCAAACCTCTTGGGCCTCCTCACTCTTTTCCGTCTCAAGGCAGGCTAACCGCAGCCCAAACCCCTCTGCATGGTCAGTCAAGGCGGCAAAATCTAGAGGCCGGGTAAGCTCCGCTCTCTCACCAGAACGAAGCACCACACTGCGACCTTTGGCTACTTGGTAGGCTGTATCCATATCAAATCTGTTGCCAAACAAATAGGCATCAACAGAGGCATTAGTGTGAATATGAAGATCACCAAAGAATACGTTGTTCAACGGGTTGGCTTTTTGGATGATTGCTGGTTTTCTTTCAGGCCGGTAGAAGGCTTCCTCATTTTGGGCCTCAGCCGCCGCATTGACTTCAGCGATATCCTCCTCACTTTGGGGTAGCATTAGCTGGCTTCCAATTTGCGCAAGGCGATAAGCACTGACAACTACAACTATTGCGAACAGCACGCCGGCCCATTTTTTCCAACCCATATCGTTATCCCTAAGTTATGAGATTGTCTTCGATAGACAATATAGCATACTATATGCCATATTATTTATAAGCTATTTATTTCACCTGATAAATGATTCTATTCTCGCGCTGGTTGTAATCTAACGATTATTCTTATACGTTGCCCAGAATAACTACAAAATGGTTGTGACATGAAGGAACCGCATCGCAAATCTAAATTGCTAAATGACCAAGAGGTTATCGAGCGCATTTTTAGCCACATAGATAATAATACGACAGATTTGGGTGATGCGGTCTGGAGAGAGCCTGTTGATCACTATCAGTCCCAGGAGCGATTTGATGCTGAAATTGCTCTTTTAAAGCGTCTTCCTGTGCCTTATTGCCCTTCGGTAGCGTTACCGGACAAGGGCAGTTACATTGCCCGTAAAGCCGCGGGAACCCCTTTAGTCGTCGTGCGAGGGCTTGACGGCACAGTGCGCGCTTTTATCAATGCATGTCGACATCGGGGCATGCAGGTCGCGAAGGGCAGTGGTTGTTCACGATCTTTTGTCTGCCCGTACCATGCCTGGACCTATAACCTTGAAGGCAACCTCAAAAGCATACCAGGTAAGGAGGGGTTTCCTGGTGTTAACCCTGCAGAATACGGTTTGCAGGAAGTCAGCGCGAAGGAAAAAGGTGGCATTGTCTATGTGATGCAAGAGGGGGATATCACTAAAGCGATGCTGGACGATAAGCTGGATTATTTTGTACCAGAGCAAGCGATGTTTGAGCAAGGTGCCCTCACTGATGAGGCTAATTGGAAATTGCTGACTGAGACTTTGTTAGAGGGGTACCATATTAAGTCGCTGCACAAAGAGACGTTTTACCCTTACGGTCTTGATAATGTCACGCTTGTAGAAAATTTTGGTGCTAATTCTAGGGTTATATTTCCCTTTCGTCGGATTGAAAAATTACGGGATATAGCCCCCGAAGAACGGCGTATTGACGGGTTAGTAACGTCTGTTTATCTGTTATTCCCTAATGCCAGTGTTGCCGTTCTGTCCAAACATACGAGTCTGGTTATTCTTGAACCTCTCAGCCCAACCCAGTCAAAATGGGTTGTTTACCGAATGATTAATCAAGATAGCAACGGCAATGGGATTACACTCGACGAGGCCAAGCGTGATGCTCTTTTTGTTAACGAATCAGGCCAGGATGAAGACCGCGAAGCCGCCTGTGCTATTCAAGAATCTGTGGGTAGTGGTGCCAATAGTCACTTTACGTTTGGTCACTTTGAAAAAGCCATTGTCAATTTTCACCAGCACCTGAGTGAGCATATAGACTCTAACTAGTCTTGATTGGAGCTCTTGCACAAAATAGATTTATTTGTTTTTGGCGGCAATTGATTGCGAAAATCTTATTCGCCTAAACTACCTTTAAGAGCAGCAGTTGCTCCATCAAAAGTAAAATAATCGGCCAAAGAACATAAAAAAAGCTCTAAAACCTAAGAGGGCTTTAGAGCTTTTAGATATCTTCGAGCTTATTGTAAGGCTAGTTAGTAGCCACTTTGATGTCTATAGATGAATACATTCTAGAGTTTGTGCAGGATTCTATTACTTCATTTAGTGCCAAGTCTTCATTTGAGCCATTAATTTCCGCCCAGTAAAGATCTGCGGCTGCGCCAAGTTCCGATACCTTATTTGCGTACAAGGTATAAACATAATCATGGTCGCCTTGAGTACCGCCAGCCGTTGGGAAGATCATTTTCCTGCCGAGGTTGTCGCCTTTATCTTTTGCGGCTATGGCAAAGTCTTTATAAGCATCAAATGCTTGCCGTGCAGATACACCATCCTTCAGCTTACAGTCAGAGTATCTAACCATCCCGATGGTGCCTTCGCCTTCAGGCGTAGAGATTGCCCACTGCCATGTGTCGACGACCTGCGAATTGGTGATAGGTAGTTTAGCCATCAATTCTCCGCCATTGGTCAGCCAGTTTTCTAGACCCTTATATTGTGCAGTTGAGGAGGGCCATATATTAAGCCAAACAACATCGGCAGCCGCAGTATTTTGAATAAAGTAGGGGACTAGCAGCGATGTGGACATGCTATCGTAGATTCCAGATTCATTTTGCCAGTCTTTGAACTTAGCTGCCCAGTCTAACAAGTCATCCATATCTTTTCTTTCATTATATGAACCCGCGTAATATTCAGCTTTATTGGCTACAGGCTCGTGCTTAAATGTTTCCTGCGCATATGTAAATGCTGAGCATAATGCTACTAATAAGAATAATGTTTTTTTCATGAGTTAGCCTCTCGTATTATTTTTTCAATTATTTGATATTAAATAATAGCACAGAATAATTGGATTGCATTCTAAGCAATACAGGTCCTGAACTAAATCAACCTTCTAATAGTCGTCTATACTAATTTAAAAGTGATAGATCTATATCACGGGGAATTGGCGCGATAAGTTGGGATGTAAATCCTCGTCTACGTAGATAATAAGCATGAACACTCACGCAAAAAAGATTAGCCCGATGAAAAAATTACTCGTTGGTATTTTATTAGTTATTTGCTTGCTGTACACCGGTTTTACGGTAATACAGATGGCAGTGATCATTTTAGGTTTGCTTTTCGCTGGCGATGGGTTTGGACAGTTATTAGCGTTTTTTTCGACTCTGTCGGAATCTGGCTTGGTTGGTCTATTGGTGCTGATTTGGCCGGTCTTACTAGTTTATTTGTCTCTCTTCTTATGGAAAAAATACAAGAGTCTTTGATTAATTGTATTTTTAGTCTTTCCATATAATCGCCAAAATAAGTGTTCCAACCGATAGCCTGTTATAGAATACATCTTTGTTTTTAGAGTTGGATTCCATCATGGGTAGAGCCTACCAAAACCGCAAAGATTCCATGGCAAAAACATCTGACGCCAAAGCGAAAGTTTATAGCAAATATGGCCGTGAGATATACGTCATTGCCAAGGCTGGAGGGTTAGACCCCACCGGCAATTTAAGTCTGCGTAGCATCATTGAGCGTGCTAAAAAAGATCAAGTGCCTTCCCATGTCATCGAAAAAGCCATTGAGAAGGCTAAAGGCGGTGCAGGAGAGAACTTTGAGCTAGCACGTTACGAGGGTTATGGCCCGGGCAACTGTATGGTCATTATCGAATGTTTAACCGACAACCCAAGCCGCACTTTTAATGATGTGCGATTGTGCTTCAGTAAGACCAAAACCAAGATAGGCACCCAGGGTTCGGTTAGCCATATGTTTGACCATCTAACGATTTTGATGTTTTCCGGTCAAGATGAAGAGGCGGTGTTAGACGCACTATTAACCGATGATGTAGATGTGGTGGATATCGAAAACGAAGAGGGCATGTTGACAGTTTTCGCGCCACACACAGAATCATTTAAGGCTAAAAAATCATTGAGTGATGCTTTTGGCGAGATTGAGTATGAGGTTGATGAAATTCAGTTTATTGCGCAGAATACAGCGCCACTATCAGGTGATGACGTGGAAATATTTGAAACCTTTACTACGATGCTGAATGATCTAGATGATGTGCAGAACATTTATCATAATGTAGAGTAAATTTCGTGAGTCATGTACGCCGTTAAATACAAGTTAAGGATGTTGAATGATGCAGATAAAATCAAGAGTAATATGCTTGCTACTTTGTTCCTGTTATATGTCTTTTAGTGGCGCCAACACCGAGCAGTTACACGTTCAGCTGGACAATAACCTAGAGCCCCTAATGCAGAAGGTCGTCGAATGGAGACATGACCTGCATCAATACCCTGAGTTATCCAACAGAGAGTTCAAGACATCAAAGAAGGTTGAGAATCATCTTCGGAGTTTAGGGCTTGAGGTTAGAACTGGGATCGCTCATACCGGCGTCGTAGCAATCCTTAAGGGCGGCAAACCGGGCCCTATGGTTGCGCTAAGAGCTGACATGGACGGTCTACCCGTCACGGAAATGACGGGTTTATCATTTGCATCCAAAGAAACTGATACCTATAACGGTCAAGACGTTGGGGTGATGCATGCGTGTGGGCATGATGCTCATGTTGCTATATTAATGGGTGTGGCAGAATTTTTGACGTCGGTGCGCGATGAGCTTTCCGGCAGTGTTATGTTTATATTTCAGCCCGCAGAAGAGGGTGCTCCCACAGGAGAGGGCGGCGGCGCCAAATTAATGCTTGAGGAAGGGATCTGGGAGAGCAATAAACCTGATGTCATTTTTGGCTTGCACGTCACCAATGCTCCTCACGGCATTATTGGCTATCGTGAAGGTGCTTTTATGGCTGCATCCGACGCGTGGAAATTTACGATCAAAGGGCGTCAAGCGCATGGTTCTACCCCCTGGGATTCCATAGATCCAGTTATGGTTGCCTTTCAGATTGGCAATAACATACAAACTATTGTGTCGAGAAAGCTGAATTTAACAGAATCTCCAGCGGTTATTTCGGTAGGCAGTATTCATGGTGGCGTTAGAAGTAATATTATCCCTGACGTTGTTGAAATGGAGGGCACCATAAGAACCTTTGACCCTGCTATTAGGGAAAAGATATTCGTTGAGATGCGTACAATAGCGGAAACTACCGCGGCGATGGCGGGTGCCACGGTTGAGGTGTTACTCCCTAATGGCGATAACTATCCAGTAACCTTCAATAATGCTGATCTAACGCAGAGGGTATTGCCTACCCTGAGAAATGTGGTCGGTAAAGACATGGTTATTAGATCAGGACGCAGTATGGGTGCTGAAGATTTTAGTTTCTTCGCCCAGCAGGTACCGGGGTTCTATTTTTACTTAGGGGTCAATAAAATTGGAGCTGATCTCTCAAGCACTGCCGGCAATCACTCCCCATTGTTCACCATCGACGATAGTGCACTGCCTGTGGGTGTTAAGGCCCTAACGCATCTAACGGTCGACTATCTTAATGGTGCTCTTTAATCAACCAGCCAAGGCGTTCTAGCTAGGGTATAGATTAATCTCGGATTAGAAAGGAAATTATTTATGTTGGAATCTAAGTCAGTAAGTTTAGGTATAGCCAATAGAGGTAGGGGCCTGCTGTTGATCTGCGCTGTTCTTATAGCGGTCAATACTATGGCAGACACTCAGGTCATTCATGCTGGAAGGTTGCTTGCGGTCCCAGGTCAAGACCCTCTATCCCAACAGACGATAGTCATTGAAAATGGCAAAATCGTGGATGTAAAAGACGGTTTTATTGGGATTGAAGCAATAAACGAAAATGCAGAGCTAATTGATTTATCCTCGAGCTTTGTCATGCCCGGCCTGATGGATATGCATGTCCACCTGCAGGGTGAGTTAGGTCCAAATAACGATAGAGAAGCGCTGCGAATGTCAGGGTCTGATGTGGCTATGGCCAGCGTCCATTATGCGCATAAAACTCTAATGGCAGGATTTACCACAGTGCGGGACCTTGGCGGCCGACCAGAGCAGCTTTATGCGCTACGCGATGCTATTGAGAAGGGGTGGGTCGAAGGCCCTCGAATCATTGCATCTGGAGGTGTTTCAGTCACCGGAGGACATGGGGATGTTGATGGCGTAAGCCCAGATTTACTCGACATGTACACTGCTAAGACGATTTGCGATGGACCTTATGATTGCCGTAGGGCAACGCGCAGAGCGATCAAGTTTGGTGCCGATATTATAAAAATCACCTCAACCGGTGGAGTATTGTCAGATACCAATACCGGAACTGCTCAGCAAATGGAGGTTGATGAATTAAAGGAGGTTGTTAACGCCGCTCATTCTTTAGGTCGCAAGGTGGCCAGCCATGCCCATGGTGCAGACGGTATTAATGCAGCGCTCAGAGCAGGTGTTGATAGTATCGAGCACGGCAGTTATGCCAACAAAGAAAGCATACGGTTGTTTAAGAAAAGCGGCGCCTACCTCGTTCCCACACTGCTAGCGGGTAATACCGTACTGACCATGGCTCGGGATAGTGATTTCATGTCTGACGCTATTAAAACCAAGGCAATTAAAGTTGCCAGCGCGATGACATCCAATTTCACCAAAGCTCACGAAGCTGGGGTTAAAATAGCCTATGGCACTGATAGTGGCGTTTCTCGTCACGGCACTAATGCGCAAGAAGCAGTGCTAATGTTTAATGCTGGTATGAGTGCGACTGATATTTTAGAGTCTGCAACGGTCAGTGCTGCAGACCTAATTGATCACAGTGATGTGCTCGGTTCTATTGAAGTCAATAAATATGCTGATATCATTGCAACTAATGGAAGCCCGTTGGCCGATATTCAGGAGCTACTAAACGTTGATTTTGTCATGAAAGCGGGAAAAGTAATAAAACATAACTAAACCCATTGATAACCTAAGGACTTAATGTGAACACAACTCTATTTAAAATTATTGCGATTGTCCCCGGCATTCCTCTTCTAGCCAATGCACTTTTGTTTATCGTGCAGCCGAGTACGGTGGTTGCTGATCTTGGCATGCCGTTACTTGATGGTATCGGCAGAAGCACTCAGCTTGCCGACCTTGGTGCATTTTTTGCATTTTCTGCTGTGATGACCATATACGGTGTTATCAAGTCTCAAAGTGAATTGTTACGTTTAGCCGCTTTACTACTTGGCATGACTGCAGTTCTTAGAGTGCTTGCTTGGGTTGCCCACGGCGCAGGTTTAGCCACTAGCTTAATTGCAGCTGAAGTGGTCCTGGTTGTTTGGTTGGTTGCGTCCGCTGCTTATATGGATAAGTTAGCTTTGTCTAGTAATAGTGCTGAGGGAAAGATGTGAAAGTAGTTCGTTGGGTTTTAGGCCAGATTATATTGCTTCTCGACGCGCTTACCTCACCTAAACCTATGGTAAGAGCATTATCGGCACAGAAGGCCATCGACGATGCTACGGCTAGTATGGCTATGTATCAGTTTAAGACTTGCCCATTTTGCGTAAAGGTTCGTCGAGAACTCAAACGCCATTCGCTGAATATTGAATTACGAGACGCTAAAAATGATGCTGAGATAAAAGCGGAATTGGTGAGAGAGGGTGGGAGACATATGGTTCCTTGCTTGCGCACAGATAAACCCGATGGAACTACGCATTGGCTTTACGAGTCAACTGATATCATCGCACATTTAAAAAAGGAACTCAGTTTATAGTCAGACCTAGGCCGCGGTAGGAGGATTAACCCTCCTACCGCGGTCATGTAGTTTAAGGATTTAGGAGAGATTGCATCGTACTCAAATAATCTATCCATGCATCTCGACCTGAGTCCGTTAAATGCACAAGTGTTTGGGGTTTTTTACCAGCATAACCCTTCTCTTGAGCTACGTAGCCAGCTGCCTCTAACTTACTGAGGTGTGTTGACAAGTTACCATTACTCGCCCCTGTTTTGTCCAGTAATTCTGGGAAACTAGCGGGATTTACGGCTGATAAGTAGGCCATGATTCCCAAGCGAAGTCTGCCGTGAATAACCTCATCAATCGCTTCAATATCGACAGATGAATTTTTAGGCGACATATTCGGCCCTCATGGTTTTTAGCGACGGAAGCACTACGGTAATAAAGGCAAAAATGGCTGCAATAAGGTAGAAATGTGATTCTCCAAATACCGTTAAGCAGGCAATACTGGCCGCAAAAGAGGCAGCCGCAGGATAATACATCCACTTATAATGACTTGTGCGTGCGGTTACTCCGTAGGCAAGACCTTGGCCACCAAAACCAACAATGGGTATAAAATCAAAAAGAGCGACTGTTCCAGAGCCAAAAATCATGCTCGAGGTAACGCCAATCCATAAGCACCCCAGCATAATTGAGAACATAATCCATACGGATTGCTCTACCTTATTTGCTGTTGAATGAATGCCTGGCTTTTTTTTCACTCTAGATCCGAGTATTGCACTACCAACACTACCTAAGATAGCAAAAGCCACCCACAGGTAACCGAGTGCCGGAGCCTGCGCGGCGATCTGTCCAGTGACTATTGCCCAGTGTGAGCATAAAGTAGTTGAGAGTAGGACTCCCCACATTAATCCGAACGGCCCGCCTACCAGGGGGCTTTCTTTTGCCGATTTGGCAATGCCAGTAGCGTAATTAATGTCTTCGATAGCTTGTTGAGATGTCATGATATTTCCTTATATGAGTAAATGTAAAACTAGTTTGTAATGCAAACTAGTTTTTGTCAAGGGTTTAATATTTTTGTCTAGATTAAGCTATGAATAATCGTGCAGTGGGTTTAATAGTTCTCGGGGCACTTGCCTTTAAAGTTTGTGTAATAACTTTGTACGCAGGCGATGTCGCGCTCATGATCATCTGAGATATCTAAGAAGGAATCTAGCAGTATTCTTTTCTCTCCGAAGTCAAACGCGGCAAGGAACACCTTGCCTTGTACTGCATGCGCTATCCTAAGGAAACCTGATTTTAGCCTCTCAGTCTTCGCTCGTGTTCCTTCAGGAGACATAGCAAGCAAAGAGCCATTAAGTTTAGACATATTATCTATAGCAATATCTGTAAGGCCAATACCTGGCTTACTCTTATCAACTGGGATACCACCCATATAGATTAAAAACTTTCCTAAAATAGGTTTATTGAACAGGCTATGCTTGCCAAAAAAGGAGATCTTTGCATCCAGCCCCAAAATCGCAGCAAAACCGAAAACGCCATCCCAGTTAGAGGTGTGTGGACCGACAATGATGATGAGGTTCTGATTATCCGATATTTCAGGTAATGATCCTTCAACTTTCCAATTAAAGGCTCTAAGAAACCACTTTCCAATTAATTGCACTAATCTTGGACGAGAGGCTCTGTATCTTGCGGGGATTTGCTCGCTAGAAACTGTTTTATTTTTAAGGGTCATTTTTATTTGGTTTAGATAATAAGTAGGCTCCATACGCACCAAAAAGGCCACAGGCAGAGATAATTAAATAGTAAATCTTATAACCAAGGCCGCCGGGATATTGCTCTAACAGTGGGGCGCTAATTAGTGGTAAATACCATTCTGGGAAGTATCCAATCATTGAGATCATGCCAATGGCTAATCCCTTAATTTTGTTGGGGACATTACATCCGCCCAATGTAGCCCAGTACAAGCCTCGGACACCGTAGGTAAGTAAACCAATAAGTAGTACGAGAGCAACCATCATAAAAGTTGCAGATGTGGTAGGCAAAAAAGCCATCATCGAAAGTGATATCGAGGCAAGTACCAGCAGTATAGAAAGTACTTTTTCAGGATTCGACCAGTCACCAATGAACCCAGCAGCAATCCCACCTATGGGTCTCATCCACAGCTTAGCCACGGTTATCGTGCCAACTGCCACGGCCGTGAGACCGAAGTTCTCTTGTAGATAGGCTGAGAAGGAGTACGTAGCATAAAATAATTGATAGCCACAGACGATACACAGGGCGCAAAGCCAAATCTCACGACGCCTAAGTACGTCCATTAAGTCCTCTATAAATGGTCTTGTACTTGCCGTTTCTTCTGCTTCAGATTCTTCTTCGAAATCGTCAAGGAGCCAATATACGAGAGGGGATACCACCAGCAAAACGCCAACGTAGAGGTAAATAACCTGTTTGAGAGCAAGGCTTGTTGTCCCGCTACTCTGACTCAATACATAGGCAAAGATTGCGACAGCAACGGTTGCTAAAAGTGCTTCAACTAGTCCTCGACCACCATCCAAGATGCCAAAAAACCGACCCTGTTGATCTGCCCGTGCGAGCATGGCTACTAACTTAATGTGTGCTGACCAGAAGGTTAATCCAGTCGCTATACCCCAAGCACCATAGATGACGAGCAATGCATCATATGAAGGCATGGTTGAGAACCAAATTCCTAGTAATCCAGTGGCTAGTAACGAAAGAGAAAGTAGTTTGCGGGACGAAAAACGATCAGCTAGCCAACCACTAGGAACATAAGTAATGACAAAAATAAGCCCAAGCATCGAACTGCAATAGCGCAATTGTGTTTGGGTAATGTTAAATGACTCTAATATTGAAAGCTCAAAATTTTGCCGCAAATAGAGAAGAGGGTAAATAGCACCTGCAGCAATAACAATGAGCGCAAGCTGACTGTAACTCCTAAGAGTGGATGAAGTAGCTAATTGCAAAAGGACTCCAAAGTATGGAAATTTGATAGTCAGTGTAGCCTAATCGCATCTGATAAAAAACTGTTCAAAGGGGTCAACTTGCAATGCACATTTTTGCCATAGGCTTTGCTATGTTAGGGGGAAAGCAGCTACTTCTTTTAGCTATTGACTTAATGGACTAGCAGCTAAATGTGGATGTTTTTACATAGGTATACGCTTAACGAACGCTGTTACTCGGTCGGCAAGAGCTTTTGTAGAGGAGGGCGATAGAAGATCACCTGCTAAGGCGTGAGAGTTCGGATCTTCAGTATCATTGAACTCAATGATCTCTTTGTCTATTGAGCCAAAACGACGAAAAGCTTTTATGAGGGCCGGTACGCTAATTGTCTTATCTTTAGAGGAATAAGCCATGAGTGTCGGAGTGGAGATCTCATTAAGATCTGCATCATTAACAATTTTAACCAGGCCCATCATGGGTAACATAGCGGCGGTGGAATAGTCATTCGCCCAATATTTTTCATGCAAAGGGTTATTTGATTCCCAATGGCGCGTTTTACCAATTAGCATCTCGGCGATTTTTTCGCCCCAAGGCCATAAAAGAATGCTCATATTTGAGTTTGCAGGATGAAAATTTGGCGACAAAAGAATCATTGCCTGCACATCCTTGTTGCTTGGCTGCAAAGAAAGCCAAGTGATCAGTGTAGACCCTGTAGAGGTGCCGATTAAAACAACCTTATTGCCGAGTCTGCGACCTATTTCGAGCGCTTCGTTAGCGTCATTAGCCCAACCATTAACTGTACCATCAATCATGCCGGCCCCACCTCGGCCGTGACCGGCTAAGCGGGTATAAAACAAGTTGGCTTGTAGAGAGCTTGCGATGATATCAGCCAGAGGTGCTAATTCTTGCCGAGTGGCTGAAAACCCATGAATAAATACAACAGAAACATCTGTTTTCTCTCCAGGTACTCCGTCCCAAATGATCTTCTTTTCTGTACCCTCGGTAATATCTTTAAATCGAGATTCCGATTCAGATAAATAAAGATCTAGATTACTTGGAAGTTCTATTTCATTTAATGAAATACTCATATCTACTCGGGGGCCTGACAGGGCCACAACCACTATTAGGGTAATAACCGCTCCCACCAAGTAGATCATCTTCATACTTCAAGCTTCACTTCTAATACTCTCAAGACCCATAACAGCTAATGGCTGAACCATTGCCTGATAACCAAGAGCGGCTTTACTTGAGGCGTTACCATCAGCGCCGCGTTTCGCCACTCCCTGTGTAATTGCTGCTAGCCTGAAGCAACTGAAAGCAAGATAAAAACCCCAGTTATTTATTCCATCAACACCCATACGCCTGCAATAGCTGGCCACATAGTCTCTTTCCGAGGGTATTCCTAAGCTTTGTGAGTCTATTCCGCCGAGGCCGGACATAACATTCTTTATCTCGCGATAGGGAAGTCGAAGCCCCATGCACTGGTAAGCAAGGTCTGCATAGGGGTGTCCTAAAGTAGATAACTCCCAGTCTAGAACGGCGATGATTTTTTGATCAGCTTTATCAAACATAAGATTATCAAGGCGATAGTCTCCATGTACCAGAGCCACTTTGCCATCATCTTCAGGAATGTTTGCCGACAGCCAATCGATCAGATCATTCATCTCCGGGATATCAATCATCTCCGACGCCCGATATTGGCTCGACCAGCGATTGAATTGACGATCATAGTAATTACCGGGTCG
>Ga0209660_1000620_pt1 | contig 20490 bp, 16 predicted proteins | sample SaaInlV_100m_DNA_2_FD_184659 | JGI IMG/M metagenome (GOLD analysis project Ga0209660, IMG submission 184659) | Marine microbial communities from expanding oxygen minimum zones in the Saanich Inlet - SI072_LV_100m_DNA (SPAdes) (version 2) | ecosystem: Environmental > Aquatic > Marine > Intertidal... | reverse complement strand
GGGTTGAGACAGGGAACAATCCACTTAACGTGACTTAAATAATGAGCAAAAAAAAATCTCAACTGCCGATGGTGCTGGTTCTATCCGGAATCCTGGGTTGCGCTGTTTTTTTCTATCTTAATAAAGGATCTACACCTCAGGATATTGCAAATTCAGAGTTGAACGATTCCCCAAAGACCAGTTCGCAAACAGTCTCAATCCAAAGACCTGAACAAAGGGATAAGAAGGAGATCAAGGAAAATACAGCAACAGGCAAACCTAAGTCACTTGTTTCACCCAAGCGACCTGACCTTCAAGCAAGACAACGACCGGTTGCCAATAAATCGGATTTTGAAAATCACCTTCAGAAAATTGAAGGATTACCAACGAACGAACGCTATGATGCGCGTCGCAGGTTATTCACAGAATGGATCACCATTGACGCAGACTTAGTCCTGAAGGCGCTCAAGCAAGTACCAAAGGATCATAGAACCGGTACAATAAACTCAATCGCATCAGAATGGGGTAGGATTGAACCGGAAACTGCAGCCCAATGGGCACTGGAACTGCCAAAGGGAGAAAGTGAGCGTGCCTTGGCTTCGACCGTTGCCGGTTGGGCAAAGGCAGATCGTGTTTCCGCCCTAAAATACGCAAAGGATCTCGAACCCGGTCCGTACCGGGTCGAAGTCCTTAAATCAGTTGCGTCCAATTGGAATGGGCCTCCACGAAGTGCTGCAGAATGGGTATCCACACTGCAATCAGGATCCGGTCGAGATCAGGCAATAACATCCATACTCAGTCGGTGGTCACGAACCAATCCATCCCTGGCTGAGGCTTGGGTAATGCAGGCGCCTCATGGTCAACTTAGGGACAATGCAACCCTGGGACTATCAAGGGGTATCATTTCAAAGGATCCGGGGAAAGCCATGCGTTACGCCCAGCAAATTGAGGACACCGGCATACAGGCCATGCAAATGCGTTCCATTGTAAACGACTATGCCCGAACATGTATAAGTTGTCACAGGTCCGGCGCGCCGGGATGCCTTCGCGAAAATGTAATGGCACTACCGCAAAATATCGTTCCAAACATACAGAAATCACGAGTCATTAACATTGTGAGGCGCAATTTAAATAAGAAATGATTCCTAAATTTTCTTTTCAGGCTTGAAAATTTCCCCGGTTATCTTTCGTTCTCCATCCGCCCTTAATTATAAAAAATCAACCACGCTCCTAGAAATGAAATTGCAGCGAACACTCCCGGCCCTTTTAGCGGTCGCAACCTTTATGACCACCAACTCGGAAGAATCACTTTCCGCACAAGAAATAGCCGGCCTTAAGGACGGACTGTATGCGGAAATCGAAACCAACCACGGCAAAATCATGCTCGGCCTCGAGTTTGAGAAATGCCCCTTAACCGTTTGTAACTTCGCCAGCTTGGCTGAAGGAAAAATGGATACGGACCGTAAGGGCCCATATTATGACGGGTTGGTATTCCACCGTATAATCAAGGACTTCATGCTTCAGGGAGGATGCCCTCAAGGTACAGGGACCGGGGGACCGGGATACAAGTTTAGGGATGAGATTGATCCTTCACTTAAACATACCGGTGCGGGAATACTGTCCATGGCAAATTCAGGACCTGCGACCAATGGCAGCCAGTTTTTTATAACTCACAAGGCAACTCCATGGCTTGATGGTAAACACACTGTCTTTGGAAAGGTCGTGCAAGGCATGGATGTCGTGGACAAGATCGCCAACGTTGCTGTCAATCCCGGAGACAAACCCAAGGAACCTGTGGCAATGAAAAAGGTCAATATCCTTAGGGTTGGTGATAAGGCCAAGGCATTCAAGACCGGGCAGGCCGCCTTCGACGTAGCACTTAAGGGAAGTGGCAAGAAAGAGGAAAAGCACCCAAACCTTGCTGCCGGTGAAAAACACCTAACAAAGATCAAGGGTTCGGCCGGCATGAAATCGACTGAATCTGGACTCATTTACAAGGAATTAAAGCCCGGCGATGGCAAACAACCAAATGCCAATAGCTTTGTAACCGTTCATTATGAAGGGAAATTGATTGATGGAACCGTATTTGACAGTTCCTACAAACGTCAGGAACCCACCAGCTTCCCACTTAACCAGGTGATCCCCGGTTGGACCGAAGGACTACAGTTAATGAAGACTGGTAGCACATATGAGTTCCATATACCCCATGACCTTGCCTACGGTGAAAGAGGTGCAGGTGGTGTCATCCCAGCTTATTCAACCTTAATCTTCAAGGTCGAGTTGATCTCCTTCAAGTAAGGAGTCACTTCTTTAAAGAACTTTCAAATAAAACGGGCAGGTCTCTATGACCTGCCCGTTTTATTTTAATAAATTGGTTTGAGTTAACGACTTAAAGTCTTCGCGTAAGACGTTCAATATGAACCAGATATTCAGATAGATGCTTGGGTTACTTCCATACTCAATATCCTATTAAATATTTCCCATATTGTCCCTAGGATGAATTATAAAAAAAGCGGACAGGTCCGTTAGACCTGCCAGGTCCGTTAGACCTGCCCGCTTGTTGCACCAATAGGTGCTAAGCAAAATGCTTGTTGCTACTCGGCTGGAGCAGCATCTTTAGCTGGAGCAGCATCTTTAGCTGGAGCAGCATCTTTATCGTCTGCAGGAGCATCACCGCCGCCACAGCCAATTGAGAAAAGGAGGCCAATAATGGCAAATAAGGAGAGGAACTTCTTCATTTTAACTTTATTTAAGGTTTATTGCTTTAGTTACAAATAGTAACCTGATTCATCAAACAGGAGAAAGTAAAGGGCTATAGACAATCAATTGCAAACCAAAAGTTAGGGTTTCAATTGAAGTCTAAAAGTGATGTCTGGTGATAAAAAGCTGGTAGTCAGAATCGAATTATGGAAAATGAATTCATCGAAAGGATGCGCTTACAAGTTCTACATATTTATTCACTCGCCATTATATGGATGGTTCAGTCGCTATCTTCACAGGTAACAAAGCTGGAGCTTGCACGTTCCCTTTACTCCTTTCCAGATAATATCGAAATGGTTCTGGAAACCCGCCTTGAACAGGATAAATCAGCCCGTTACATGACCATCGTTTTCTATGACAAGAATGATTTTATTGTAAAGAAACTCGAGGAACCCGTATTGATGATCAACAAAGTTCCTTACGGTAAAATTACTGAAGTACGAACAACGCTTAGTGACATCATGCTGGTTCTGGCAGAATATAATCGGAGTACTGGACCCAAGGTCGAATTTAACGTGAGCTTCAACCTTTATGGGGGCCAGTTCACGCTTAACCAAAAAGGTTTCATCCATCCGCAAACCAATAGACATCGTTTAAAAAGGGCTCAGCGAGCCTTAATAAATGTAGAGAATGCCAGATTAAAACTACAGGCTTCCCCCAAAAAACAAAAAACTGAAATTGAAAATGACCTTAAACGTGCGGAACGGGATCTGGCCCTTTGCAAACGAGAAATGAACGAACCCTTTAAGGATCATGAAATCCTATACGATCATAAGGAAGCCCTATATTTCTTTCAATGGGCACTAAATGCAATCGATAGAGTCCCGGAGCTCACCAAACTTTTGGATGAAAGTGTTGTAAATAAATTTCAGAAAATAAATGGAGCCACCGAATCTGGCATAATTAACAATCCAGGAAACCGGTAACTCCCCTACTGAGTTCCATTACAAATCATGCAATCCCGAACTTTCAAGCAGACAGGTTGGCGTGTCTCCGAAATCGGTCTTGGTTGCTGGCAGCTTGGTGGAGACTGCTGGGGTGATATGGGTGATACTTCCGCTTATAAAATTCTACAATCGTCGGTCGACTCAGGAGTCAATTTTTTTGATACCGCCGATGTATACGGCGGTGGCCGCAGCGAGGAGTTTCTGGGGAAGTTTATCAAGGACTGTCCGGAGAGCATTCATGTTGGCACCAAGCTCGGTCGCCAGGCGCACGTGTTTCCTGACCAGTTTACACCTGAAAACCTCAGAAGCTGCACGGAGGACTCCCTACGGCGATTGGGCGTTGAAGTCTTGGACCTCACTCAACTTCACTGCCTGCCGGTGAAAGCACTGCAACAAGGGGATGCATTCGAGATCATGCGTGACCTCCAGACGGAAGGAAAAATCCGCAACTGGGGCGTCAGTGTCGAGAGCATGGAGGAGGCACTTATATGTATGGAACAGGAAGGATGTGTTTCACTACAAATTATTTTCAATATTTTCCGTCAGAAACCAATTGAAGTCCTATTTGAAAAAGCCAAGCGAAAGGGTGTCTCCATCATTGCTCGACTTCCTATGGCCAGTGGTTTACTCTCCGGTAAAATGAAGGCAACCCATGTCTTTGCAGAGAATGACCATCGAAACTTCAACTCTGACGGACAGCTTTTTAATGTTGGCGAAACCTTTGCCGGACTCCCCTATGCAAAAGGGATCGAACTTGCATTTGGAATTAAGAAAATTTTGCCAACGGACATTCCTATGTCCCAGTCAGCGCTTCGATGGATACTGGACCATGATGCTGTAACCGTTGTCATACCCGGAGCCAGCAAGGTTGAACAAGCTCATTCAAATGCGGCATCCAGTGACTTGAGTCCTTTACCTCAATCGGTACATAAGAAACTTAAGAGTTTCTACCATTCCAATGTAGAGGAACACATCCGGGGCCCATACTGACCGGGGAAGTGGAAATGTGACGTATCAGGATGAAATTACATTACTCACCATCCGGGCACGGTCATATGCAGGATATCACTGCAGATGTAGCTGCCACTATCCATGATTAAGGAACCCAAACCGGGACGGCACACATCTTTAATGTCGGCTCAACCGGAACCATTGGCACAATTGAGTTCGAGCCGGGTCTCGAGCGGGACATGCCGGAAATACTGGACAAACTAATTCCTCCAGGTCGCCATTATGGTCACGAGCAGGCTTGGCATGACGGCAATACCCACTCGCACCTGCAGGCCACATGGATGGGGCCCGAGCTCACTATTCCTTTCCGGGATGTCCGACCCATCCTCGGCACATGGCAACAGATCTTTCTACCTTGAATGTGATGTTTAAACCAAGAAAAAGATCCATCGTGGTCACCGTCAGCGGGGAATGAATATACCTGACAGGTTCCGCTTCTTTACAGTTTGAATTAAAGTAGAGTTTAATCCAGCGTCCTGACAATCAACTCTCGTAAACGCCAATTCCCCGGAGCCTCAACGCCATAATGCGGGGAACTATCCAATCGAAGAATTTCACCGGCCTTTAGGACACCCAGATCACTCAGGATACCCTGCTGATCCTTCGAGTCATTATCAGCGTCAACACAATAGATCGCCAAAGGTGCCTTGTCACCAATTTGGTAGAACCCACCGCAGGTTCCTGTGCCGGCAACAATAGCTGCAGATTCAATAAGGACGTCCTGACCAAAGCTAATGAGGATCGCCTCACCTGAATCGACTTGTGGAGTGCCACCACCAGCAATTCCAAGTCCCTCTTCATTCATAGTGGGCTTGCCGCCCTTTGTTGCTAGTGTGATCCTCAGGCCAGTCGGTTGTTTTTTCTTACGCCAATCAAGGATCAGACGCTTTGGTGTAGTGAATATCGCTAATCGGTGACCACCCGAATTTCGATGCCAAAGAGCCTGTTCAACCAAGTGTTCAAGAAGGGGACGAAGGTCTCCATCCTTCAAACGATTGGTCTGTTCCATTGGGTCATCAGCGAGATTAAAAAGCTCAACCGGTCTGGCTTTCCCCTCCCGCAATAGCGTCGCATCGAAAAATATTTTCCACTTCCCATTGATGATCCTGCCTCCGACCTCAGGATCATCCAGTCGCAGAGCAGAGGCAGCACCGTCCTTTCCCTCCTTGTGATCGTTAAATATCATGGGACGGGAAGCCAGTTCTTCACCACGCCAGGCAGACAACACACTAAAACTGTCCTCAGCTCCCTTTGCCCCGTTACGCAGATCAGGTAAAGGAACATTGAGTATCCTCGAAAATGTGGCGTACATGTCCTGCAAACCAATTAATGCATTGCTTGTCTCTCCGGAGGACTTTTCATCGCCGTCCCCCACCCTGCCATCCGGCCAGGCGACAAGGAAAGGAACACGATGCCCACCTTCGTATACGGAACCCTTATTGCTTCGAAAGGGACCTGTGGCAGCCTTCGCACTGATCTCGGCCCCATTATCCGAGGTAAAAACAACGATGGTGTTGCCCATCAATTTCTTCCCGGGACGTCGCGGATCATCCGTGGTCTTGAGAAAATCCAGCAATCGCCCGAGGGCAACATCGTTCTCATAAACATAGTCACCACGAACGTTTGTTTTCTTACCGGAAACCATTCGCCCTGCACCAATCACCGCCTTTCCTCCAATTTTCTTATCCGGTGTATATGGACCATGATTGGAATTGGATGCATAATATAAAAAGAATGGCTTTTTACCGGATGTCTTGCTGGAGAAATGATTCGTAAGAAATTCCATTGCACTGTCTGAGTGACGACCACCAAGCGCATGAAGTATGTAGGCATTGGGACCATCTCGATGGAGTTGCTTTCCGTTGCCAGTGGCGCTGACTGAAAGTCTTCCGTGTACGTGTCCGGGGCCTATAGCCTGATTGGGAGTGTTTCGATCCCCCTTCTTGTTCTTACCAATGCGAACGCCCTTCTTTCCGGCATCCGGGCCGGATGTACCATGGGAACGGGAGGTAAATCGGCAAAAGTCAAACCCATGCTCAGGCGGCCCATCAGTGAGAGGCTTGGTAAGGTCGGCATCCTCCCATGCAGCAGCTGGCTTCCCATCGGATCGCGTATAGCGAAGACCGACATGCCACTTGCCTACCATTCCAGTTGCATAGCCCCGGGATTTGAAAAGCGTTGCAAGCGTGGGTCGGTCAGTCTCAATCATGGGATCCCCCTGCACACCAAAAAGCACCCAGTACTTGAGACGGTTTCTCCACGGGTAGCGGCCTGTAAGCAAACCGTATCGTGTAGGTGAACACCTCGAAGATGGTGTATGTGCATCAGTGAAACGTACACCCATCCGAGCCAATCGCTCCATTTGTGGGGTGTGGAGTTGCACATCGTCTGTATTGCCGGTGAAGTCCTGATATGCACTCGTGTCGCCCATGCCCATGTCGTCAGCCATCATCAGGATGACATTAGGGTGAGCTGAAAACAAATGAAGTGAACCGAGAAAAAAAAGAGCTACAAAAATAGTCAAAGGACTCCTTACCATCCTCATTTCTTCTTTCTATTCCTGTTTGCACGAAATTCAGCGTGCTCCTGAGGAGTCATCCAACTACCCGGGGAAAAAGTAATGTCGGCCTTGGTTGGTAATTTCACCCGACTGGTCTTGCTTCCATAATCATCAAGATTTTCATTTAATTCGTCCTCGGTGACAGCATAAGTAGGCACCCCGCCTTCGGGAACTTTAGCTCCTGCAACCCAGACTATGGCATTAAGAATGAGCTTTCGATAGCCATCAATGGCCCAGTTTCGGTGATGGTGACCACCGGTAAAACCAGCTCCCCGACTACCATCCGGCCTCACATGCCCCCAAAGCAACGCCTGGGATTTACCCTTGGCCTCGTAACCGGCCTTGGTCCACAAGTTGTTGATATGATGAAGGTTCCTGGGATTGGGGATTGCAGAACCAAGGGGGATCATCTTTTCATGGTACTTGATATTGAAATAGAACTCGTCCACAGCCTTGATTTCGCCGACTCCACGAGCCGTTGCATGTCCTTCAAGAGGCTTGATATCAGCCCGCCAAAATGGATTTACGGAAAACCCATTCCTGAAATAACCACCAATCCATGGGATGAAATATTTCTCCCCCTCATTGATTCCCGGGTGTACTGCGTAATGCATAAAAAGAACACCTACACCCTTCTGGACGAGTTGGTCCATTTTCTCCCACCCACTACGGATCACCGAGGTGCCATCCGCATAGATTATGACAGCCGCTGCATCGTCCAGGATTGATTCATCCTTGGGCCAACCAGGATGAACAACAGCCTCAATGGGAACGGAATCCTGCTTATTCAAATGCTTGGCCAAAAGATGCGAACCGGCTTTAAACTCGTGATCGCCTGAGGCATGACTTCGCTTCCCATGAAGAAAAACAACCTTGGGATTTTTTTCAGCCATCAAACTTGAAACCAAGAAAAAAAGGAGGGAGACAATTAACGATAATCGATTCATTGGATTAACTCTTTGTGATTCGGATGGATTAATACAACACGTAATGAATAAAATCTAAATAATTCAGTTAGAAAGCAAATCATCAAACCCCAAAAAGCTTTGTAAAAACTAGTGATCGTTATATCACTCAATCAAATTACGTTCAACAAATCAATGAAGGCATAAGACTGTAAAAAAGCATTAGGGTAACCAAGATCAGTAGACCCAACCTATGCTTAGCTTAAAGGTATCGCCGTTACCATGGTCGAGCACGCCCTGACGATCATGAAAGTCATGTTTCCATTCAAGGCGGAGGTGCTTAAGATCGTCGATGTTCCAGTAAAAAGCCGGGCCTGCAAGCAAGGTTTCAGAACCATCATCCTCGTAATGAAAATCTGTTTCCCATAATATTGATCCATTGCTGCCAAGGGCTTCAAAATTATAACCCACGTCCAGGGATGAGTGGGACTCAAAAGGCTCATTATCGTGGTAGATCCATCCACTAGTGCCCATAAAGAAGAACCACCGGAAGGTCTCAAATTCATAAGAGAGACCCAGGCCGGTTCCCCATTCGTTATCATACACTTCGTATTCGTCTTCACCGGACAGGGGCACTCTCAGCATTGGTTTAAAGGACCATGAACCACTACGACCATCCAGGTTGAAATATTTTTTAAGGGGAAGTGCAAGAGTGAGGTCGCCTATGCCCTTGTCATATTGTGTGCCTCCGAGGGCTGCAGGCATCTCGCGTCTGGCATTGATTACATAAGGAAGCTTGGCAGTAAGCCGGATGGCCTTTTCCCATGTGTAAACCCCTTCCAGATGGATAATATTGACCTCCTCACCGAAACCCTTGTTGGCGATTCTTTCACCAAGAAGCAGATCCCTTTCTGTCCGGTGCTCAAAGATGGTTTGAATACCCCAACCACCTTTCCAGCGCGGCATCATGTTCATAATGGGTTCGTCTGCCATTAAGAAAGATGCGAACGAGAGGCCCAGTATGAGCCGTAAGCCAATGAAAAGGTTATTAATCAAGGCTTTTGGCCGGGGAATGGATGAGCCTTGAGGTTTGCGTCCTCAAAGGTGTACCACTCGATGGCGATGTAACCCGCGTCATCCACTTCCTTCTCGACTCGTAAAGGGTCAATAACCTGTCCCGTCTTTAGGGCCAAGGTGACGAGCTGAGTTTCGGCATTCATATCAACTCCCCTTTTGAATCTTTTTTTGTCCACATACTTCAACCGACTCAATTTCGAGCGTACGCCGATGGCGCATGAAGGGCAGCAAAGTCCCTTGACATAAAGTAGAGCGATTTCTTTTTCCTTCTGGAGGATGGCTGTGGCGGCCTTGGTTCGCACTTCCGGTTTTGCCTCGGGGTATTCTTTTGGGGCGGCATGCAAGAAACAAGTTCCCACGAGAAGGGATAATCCTGCCAAGCATGACCACGAAGTTTTCATTTACTAATAATGTATAGGTGACCTTAGCGTTTTCAAGAATATATAAATGAATCCTGAAAGAGTCTTTCCCCGTTGTATATTCAGCATAGAATGTAATCTGTATGGCATGAATGAATCTGCGTTGAGCTAAAACTTATTCGAGGTTTTTGACCGGGCAGGTGGTGGGTGCGATGATGACCTTGACCCAACCGTCAAGGTTCCTGCCGTTGAAGATGGACTGTAAACTCTTCCTTTTTATCCTCCGCTCCAATACATGGAAGGGTGAACAGGAAAGTCAGCACCAGCATTGTTCGATTGGTTTTCATATTTTGGTTTTACCTTGGTTTATCTTCAACCTAATTTCTCGGATACATAGAATCGAAGTGGGGAGTATGTTCATATCGATTGAACTTTCCATCCTTAATACAAAAGCGGGCTGGCAGATTCATTTCCCTTGCGAGATGCATGCCTTCCTTTGGCCCGAGAATCATCAGTGCGGTGGCGAGCGCATCGGCATCACGGGCGGTGGGGGCTAAAACGTTCACCGCCACAAGATTGTGCTCGACCGGACGACCGGTCCTTGGGTTGATCAAGTGTGAGGCAGATTTGGTTGAGTATGGATTTGGCTTCGTTTGCCGGTAGGTTCCGGAGGTGGCAACTGCATAGTCAATCAAGGCAATTTTGGTCATTTTTCTATCCTCACCCACGAAACCATCCTCCAGAGCGACAATCCAACCAGGATCGCCCATTACTCCTCCTCTAGCCCTGATCTCCCCACCGATCTCCACCAGATAATTTAACAATCCCCTGCGATCAAGCAGTTGGCAGACCTGATCGATGATTTCTCCCTTGGCTGAACCGGATAGATCGATTTGCAGGTCGGGGCGTTTCTTTCGGACTTGTTTATCAGGCAGAATTTCCAGCTTTCCCAAGCCAGTCTGCCGAAGCGCTTGCTTGATCTCTTCCTCAGTTGGAATCGCAAACCGGTTGACTGAAACCGGGCCAAAACCCCATAGATTGACAAGTGGGGCGATGGTGGGATCAAAGGCCCCCTTGGTTTGCTGATACATCCACCAGGCGTGTTTCATGAGTGCATGAAGTTGGGGATGAATCGAGACAGGTGAGGTGGTAAGGGCTTGATTGAATTGATAGAGTTCCGAGTCCGGACGCCAATGGGAAAAGATTTTTTCGGCCCGCTCTATCTCGGTGACGATCGACTTTCCCAGTTCCTCCCGATCGAGCCTTTGTTCGGACCAGACCTTGACAGACCAGGTGGAACCGAGGGCTTTTCCGTCAAGGGAAAGCATGTTAGCGTTACGGGAAACTGATTCCGGTCCACATCCAAGGATTAAAAGTAAAAGACAGGGAACGGTGAGGCGCATTATCTTTTATTTCAGCTTGAGAAATAGAGCACCAAGGCAAAGGCAAGAAATGCAAAACTGAGGTAGTCCCTCCTGTTCCAACCACGATCATTGCTTCGAAATTCAAACAACTTCAACATTGCTCCGGTCGGGCATCCGTATCTACAGTAGGCCATGGGCACGTAAGCAGAGGCAACCAATCCAAGGATCGCAATGGCGATGGTGACCCCTCCTGCAACCTGCCAGACGTAGGCATCAAATGGCTCAAGGATTGCCACGGTATGGGCCGAGGTCCTGAATGCCATTAGGACAATAAAAGCCAGTAGTAGAAAAGGGATCCACTCAAGTATCCGGTTGATCTTGACGGAAATATGAACCGGTTTAGTGCGCAACTTCCTTATCCATTGCTGGGCAGCCCCATGTGGACAAAGCTGGTGGCAATAAAAAGGCTTTCCGGTGGCCATGGGCACAAGTAGAGCTGCCAAGGTCAGCAGGGCAAGGATGGGGGCCCGTTCCCATGGAACGCCACTTTGGGCCCACCCGAAAAACAATGCCTGGGAAAGGACATGTCCATTGATAAGGCCTAGATAGCCAATAAGGAGTACTTGGTGCAAAAGGCGAAAACCTTTGTGTCTGCCTGGACGAGTAAAAGCAACGAAGCCTGCAAACAAGAGGACCACAAGGGACCCGCTGTCCATGGCGCTCCAATTCACCAAAGGCTTGGTTTTACCGGCATTGAGGTTTTCCTGTTCCAAGGCACCTGCTGTCTTTACGATTCCTTCTGCCATGGCCATGCTTGTCATTGTCGCTCCAGAAACACCCTCAACCTCTTCCTTAACCAGATCCATTATCGCCAGTTGGGGAATCGTTCGCCCCTTGAAAATGGAACTAAAATAGGCGTCGTCATTTGGATATTCAGAGTATGGTTTATTTTCATAGCTTGAGCGGGCATTCATCCCCACAAGCCTTCCATTCTGATCGATGGCAAGAAGAGTGTCGACCGGCCCCTGATAACCGATTACCTGATCTGCGTAGGGAGAAGTGCGCCCAACCTGGCCGAGTGTTTGCCCCTTCGCATCAAGGACTGCCAAGAGAGATGGGTGGGTATTCGAAGGCAGAAGTTCTGCCGCTTCAGGAAAATATGAAGTGACCTCCCCCAATTGAATGGGTTGAGGAAAACGGCTGGCCTGGGCCTGGCCACCAAAACGCAAGGCAAGTGAGTCTGTGATGGCAAGACTTGTGAGTGTGGCACCTGATACGGCCTCAACCTTATACCCCTTAGAAAGGTCTTCCATCGACTGACCTGTGAATTGATTGAAAAAAGCGGGGCTTTCACGGATTGCATCGACATGATCAATGGTATCTCCACTGGAGCGGATTGTCACCGAGGCGACCCGTTGATCAACATCCCAGGCGACCAGTAGATTGGTTGACCCGGAAAAACCAATTGCTGAGTCGCCCGAGGGGGAAGTCTGGGTCAATCTGCCAAGTTCATTGCCATCCACATCAAATGCAAGAAGGACAGTGGGGTCATCCGTATCGGGCTCCAGAGAATAGGTATCAGCCATAATTTCCCTGGCATCAGCAAGATCAATTGGTTGGCCACGCTCATGGAGTCGATTAAGAAAGTCCTGATGAGAACGGTTCACCATCCAAACAATCAATGCCAACGCCAGAAATCGGCATAGATGACGCGCAGTCCGCTTTTGCCGCTCCAAACCCATCAAATCGAGCGATCTCAATCCACAGGGAGGAGTTGGGCCGCATCCACATGAACGTTCCCCTTGGCGCCATTGGCACTCAAGCGGATGGTGACTTCCTCACCTTCCTTCAAGTCAAGGGTGCCAAGGGAGTAGAAGCCATGCTCGTTGGGAGGCTTCCTTGTCATATCGATGGTGAGTTCCCTTGCATCCTTGCCCGCCTTCACCTGCACCGGTACGGAACGCCCACGGTTTTCATGGGGTTGGTAGGTGATACGGACATCAAATTTACCGGTTTTAGGGACCTTAAATGAAAAAGTGGCGGATCCCTTGGGATCGCTGCCATAAAGATATCCATAACCGAAATAAGGCTTAAGGCCCTGCCCCCGACCCCATTTACCCTCTAGCTTGGCCTTCTTGTCATCCAGTACGATTCCGGGAAACCTGGAAGGAAGCAACCCGGACTGAGCACCGTGCGAACCTGCAAGAGGAAGCGCGTCTGATGGGATGTTAATTGGGTCATTGACGGTCGAACGACGGGCCTTGCCCGGAAGCTTCAGGAGTTCGATCAACTCTGGCAGATGCGAAGCATAGACTTCCCGGGGAGTACAATCGTGTCGCACACCGATTGAGGCGGCCCGACCCACGACCTCCCCCATCATCCCACAGGTCTTCATCACCCGCACCGTGCCAAGCGCCTCGTGGGTCACGCTTACGCAACGACCGGCCATGAACAAGTTCTCGATGTTTCGAGAATAGAAACAGCGGTAAGGAACGGGATAGCCATAACTTCGATCTACTCCCTTGCCGTGTACGGCATAGGAAATGAAAGGATTATCGGGAAACTTTTGGGCGTATTGTTTCTTGGGATAGTGCAGATCAATACTCCAGGTACTGGGGACGCATCCGTCTGGAAAATCTCTTTTGGAAACGATGTCCTGTTCATTCAGAACAACGTCCCCGAGAAGGCGGCGGGACTCGCGCGGACCACCGACATAGGCAACCCAGGTAAGTTTGGAGTTCTTGTGCTTATCCGCTCCATCCCGGTTCTTCATTGCATTGAAAGCTCCAAATACAGCCCGCAGGTTCCAGTCCCGAATTCCCTCAGCATCGCCAAGGGGATCCTTGTCATATCCGCTTTCCCAAAACCATTGCCCGTGGAAGTCGCGGGGATACGGAAAGTCTGCCATGTTTAGGTCCAGAGCCCATGGAGTCCGGGGATAGGATACTTCCTTTTTGTCGTTCCCCCATGCCCACATGTTGCTCATACCCATCCGCCCCGTGGGGGTCATCTCATGATCCGCCCCCGCAAGAAAACCGATCGTTCCGTGACCGGTGGCTTCCACAAAAAGAGTTCCCGAAAAACGGGTAACTTGCCCAGTTCGCACATCAAAGGCTTGGACTGCCGATATTTTGTTACCTTTCTTTTCCACCTTGAATGCATGGTGATACAATTGAAGGTCTATATTCTTTTCGGCCCGGACGATCCTTTCTTTTTTGGCATCCTCGAATTCCTCATAGGTACCAGGAGACTTTTTGGCCTTATCCGCAATTTCCTCGATAATTTCTCCAATGCGAGGGTATTTACCCCGACGGATATTACCCTTTGCCCACACACGAACTTCGCTCGATCCGTTTCCTCCGAGAACCGGACGATCCTGAATGAGCGCCACTTTACATCCCATGCGGGAAGCGGAAATGGCCGCCCCCATTCCGGAATAGCCACCGCCAATGACGACCAAATCATATTTCTTTTCCAGGGGTTTTTCGGTAATCCCGAGAAGCTGACGGCGCCATCCGGGTAAAATAGCGGAATCGTTTGGGGGCGTATCATCACGGGAAGTCAGGTAGATTGCATCGCACCGGCCGTTAAATCCCGTAAGGTCACGCAGGCTTATGGAATTCTTACCTTTCTTGAGGGTGATTTTCCCTCCGTCCTGCCAATGCCACTTGGCCCCTTTGCTTCCAAAAGTCGTTTCAAGAGTTTTTCCGTTGACTATGATCTGAAAGCGGCCGGGTTGACCCTCGGCATTCCAGCGGGCGACCCAGTCTTTGGTTCGTGCAAAAAGTTGATAACTGCCACTTTCCTTAACCTCAATCGTGGTGGTGGCATCGACTACGGGCGTTCCTAGTCCATGGGCCAAGAGATAAGGAGAGCCCATTTCACGGATAAATTGAGTGTCGAGCTTCCATCCACCGTGATTCGAAAAGGATTCAGCCTCTATAAGCAAATCCTTGGTTTGACCAATTAGGATTGGGCTGATGAGAAGGTGGAGAGTCGCAACTAATTTTTTCATAATTTGATATAACAAAGCTAGGTTTTTTTTGAATTCTTGCCAGACGAATAAATTTTATCACTGGAATGAAATCAGCTCAACGGTAAATATAATCGTGGAAAAGGGAGGAATGACCAACCCAACATTGCTTTCTCCGTAGGCAAGATTATGGGGAATATGAAACTCAATAGTGCCACCGGTTTTAATGAGTTGTACCCCTTCAGCAAAACCTGCGATGACCTGGTTTAGGTACAAACTGGTCGGTGTTCCCCGGTCGTAGGAACTATCAAAGACAGTGCCGTCAATCAAACGCCCCTCATAGTCCAGCGTCACAAGGCTGCTGGAACTGGCTTGATTCCCTGTCCCCTCCTCGATCACCTTATAGACAAGACCTGAAGAAGTGACATTGTAACCATCCTTGGCCCGGGTTTCAAGAAGGTGGTTTTCACCAGCAGTTTCATTCGGGTGACTGGCTTGCAGGTATGCATCAAATGCAGCCTGTCCCGTCTCAAAGGAATTGGCCTTTTCCCCAACCCGAACAATGCTCACCTTGTTCATTCTAACAGGTTCCGTTGGTTTGTCGCTTGAATCAACTGTCACAACGGCAATGGCATCCAGGACATCCATGCCATCCACAACCTGTCCAAAAACCGTGTGCTTTCCATCCAACCATGAAGTGGCTGCATGTGTAATAAAGAACTGACTTCCGTTTGTCGAAGGACCGGAATTTGCCATGGACAGGACACCCTTCCCTGTATGCAGAAGTGAAAAATCGATCTCATCCCGGAAACTGTAACCCGGCCCACCTCCTCCGGTACCAAGAGGGTCCCCGCCCTGAATCATGAAGTTATTAATCACACGATGAAAGATCAGTCCGTCATAGTAAGGCCCCTGACGCTCCGTAGTCATTGTGCCTTCTGCCAGGCTGACAAAGTTGCAGACGGTAATGGGACATTTCTCAAATTCGAGGCCAAGGGTCATATTGCCGAGACTTGTCTCAATCTGGGCATACAAGCCATCGGCCAGGTCGGTGTTCTCCTCCTCGGGAAGGGAAATTTCCGTCACGGTGACGTTGAAAGCCTTGGCGAACTTCAAACCGCCGGGGTCGGTGCCCTCCACGCGGACGCTGTAGGTTTCCTTGGCCTCGAAGTCTGCCGGGGCGGTGAGTTTCAATTCATTGCCCTCAACAGTGAAGGCGACGTTGTCGGTGTCACCCTGACCAGCAACGAGGGCGTAGGTGGGATGGGCATCCCCATCATCCGAACCATCCGGATCCGCAAGGGTGAGGCTTCCCACCACGGCGTTCGCCTCCCCGTTCTCAGCGATGGTCGCGTTGTCGAGGGAGAGGTCCGTCGGGGCCTCGTTGACGTTGGTCACCGTAACCGTGAGGGTCTGCACAGCGGTGTCTGTGCCGTCACTGACCGTGACCTCGACAATGTAGGTGTTTTTGCCATCGGCATCGCCGGGAATTTCAAAGTCGGGAGCCGCCTTGAAGGTCAGTACCCCGGTGGCGGCACCAAGGTCGAAAAGTGCCTGGTCAGTCCCACCGGTAAGGCTGTAGGTAGGGGTGTCACTCTGGTCGGCATCCGTGGCGACCACCGTAGCGGCGACTGTCTGGTTCTCCGCCCCATCAACGGCATCCGCCGAGGTAAAGACCGGGGTGGAGTTTTCAAAAACTTCCGTCACGGTGACAGAAATCCATTGATCCACATCAAAATCGTAGAATGACCGAGGGGAAAATGTGCCGATCTGGTAATACAACCAAGCCAAAGTCGAATGCCTGTACAGGAAAGGATAGGCAGCCTGGCTTGTCCAGATCCAGCCCAGTTCCTGATCATACAGCCAAATGGAGGAGGGGTCGAAATCGGCTCGGTAAAGCCAACCATGATAGACGTGATAAATCCAATTGTCCGAGGCTGCGTAATAATGACCGAACCAGGAAAGATTATACCAACCATCCCCAACACTTTCAGCAGATTCCCATGAATCCGATGAATCGGATGCTGTGACCGAGGAAGAAGCCACGAAAAACATGGAAGCCAGAAGGAGGCAGGAATGGAGTATAAACCTGTTCATGACACCACCTCGGAAACGGTGATTATGCCCCAATCAGTTTGCAGGACGACTGCGTCCGTCCTTGATAAACTGGTCCAGTTGGGCGGCCAGTTTCTTGCTCACATCAGGATGCTGGGATGCGACATTTTTCTTTTCACCGGCGTCATCAGAAAGATTGAACAGGGCAATCCTTGGGGCAGGCCGGGTTTCAAGATTCAGCTTGGCATTGCGCTTCTTCCGGGAATCATGGCGCTGGATTTTCCAGTCCCCCACCCTGAACCCATAGTTCCCGCCACGCCCGTTGTCCTGCTGTACAAGGTGATCACGCCCCTTGGCCCCAGCCTTGCCGAGCAGTGCATCCATTACATTGAAGCTGTCAAGACAGGCATCCTTGGGCAAATCCACCTTGTTGTAGGCGGCAAAACTTGCGGCGAGGTCGATGGTACACACCAGTTCATCGGAAACGCCGGGCTTGATGGTACCCGGCCAATAGGTAATAAAAGGGGTACGGGTACCGCCTTCAAGCACGCTGTACTTGCCTCCGGAAAAAGGTCCCGCCGGTTTGTGATCACCCAGTTTCTCCTTGGCTCCGTCCTTGTAACCATCGTCAAGGACCGGTCCATTATCCGAGCAAAAGAGAATGAGGGTCTTTTTTGTAAGCTTGTGCTTGTCGAGGGTCTTCAGGAGTTCACCAACGCACCAGTCAAGCTGAACGATGGCATCCCCTCGAAACCCGGTGGCAGCCTTGCCGTGAAAACGCTCGTGGGGCATGCGTGGAACATGCAGGTCATGTGAGGAAAAAAAGAGAAAGAAGGGGTTATCCTTGTTACTGGCAATCCACTCGTTCGATTTCTCAACCCACTTGTCAGCCAGGTCCTCATCACGGAACCGGGCAGCGTGTCCGCCTGTATAGAAACCAATACGACCGATACCATTGTGGATTGTAGAGTTGTGACCGTGACTCCAGTCCATCTTGAGGGTATGCCGATGCGATATCCCGGTAGGATGATCCGGGCTCGGTTTCTTTTTACCAACCCAAAGGGGATCCTTGGGATCGAGATTGAGTACACGATGATTCTCTACATAGACTTGCGGAACCCGGTCGTTCGTCGTTGGAAGGAGGAATGAATAATCAAAACCAATCTCAAGCGGGCCAGGCTTGAGTTCCTTATTCCAAAGCGGACCCACTCCCGGTTCACCCAGTCCGAGGTGCCACTTACCAACGATAGCTGTCTTGTAGCCTGCTTTCTTCAGGAGTGAAGGAAGGGTCTCGATTCCGGGTTGAATAATGGCCGGAGAGGTTGGAGGCGCAATACCGGTCCGTTCCCCACGAAAAGCATAGGTCCCTGTAAGAAAGGAGTATCGTGTCGGCGTGCAGGTAGACGCAGAACAGTACCCACTGGTGAAACGCAGTCCCTCCTTGGCCAACTTGTCGATCTGCGGTGTGGGGATATTTTTCTTCTTCGCACCATAGCATCCCACATCTCCGTAACCCAGGTCGTCGGCCATGATGACAATAATGTTGGGCCTGTCGGTCCCGGCATGGATGGAATGGGAGGCAAACAGGATAGAGATTAAAACAAGTAATCGTTTCATTTTTATTTTTAAGGATAATTTTCGGCTAAAATCCGCGAGGAAGGAAGGATGAATAGAGAGGCACGAAGGTCAAGCGGACACTGGGTGTAAACAGCGAGCCGTTAACTAGATCAATTCAACCTTGCCCACCTCCGGCTTTTCACAAACACTTACGACCACCGAACAAACCATAATATGCCACACCTTTTCATACCATTATTTATTTGCATTGGATTATTATGGTGGTGGTGGATTGTCATTCGTTTCAAGCGGACTGTGGAAAATGTACCGACCTCCAAGGTGCAGGGGGTCTTCATTGGTCTCAATGAGGTCAAGGGGGATATCGAGTCAGAGAACCCCTTAACAACCTATCTCAGTGAGATTTCCGCCGTCTGGTATAAATGGTCGGTCAAGGAACGATGGCGACGCACTGAAACCTACACTGACAGCAAGGGGAAAAGGAGAACACGTACCCGTACCGGTTGGACAACCGTGAGGGATGGAAATGACGAGCAGTCGTTCTTTCTTCGGGATGACACAGGAAGTCTGCTAGTGATACCGAACGGGGCAAAAATTGAGGCACAAACAACCTTCTCGAGAAACTGCAGGCCATCCGACCCCCTCTATTACGAAAAAGGGCCGGATCACTCGATCGCCAATTCCACCCACGAACGGAAGTTTCATGAAGAGGCACTGCAACCGGAAGACCCCATTTACATCCTGGGACCGGCAAGGCTTCGTGAGGAAGTGGCCGAACCAATGATTGCCGAGGATGAAAATGAGCGCTATTACTTCATTTCCACCAAGTCTGAACAGCAGATCATACGCGGCAGGGGCATACTGTCCGTTTTCCTGCTTGTTTTTGCATTCATTGCCGCACTGGCCGTTCCCATGACCCTGTTTGGTGTCATGGAGAACATGAAACCACTGGAGACAATCCAGTTTCACCTGTTAAGCGTGGTGATTGCCGCTTTATCCTTCTGGATGGTCTGGGGATTCCTTTACCTGATGATGTTATTCAATGGACTGGTACGTGTACGCAACAGACAGGAACGGGCACTCTCCCTCATCGACATCCAGCTTCAGAGACGCCATGACCTAATCCCGAAACTTGTCGAATGCGTGAAGGGTGCGGCGAGTCATGAACGTGAGGTACAGGAGACTGTTGCACAAGCAAGGACTGCCGCTACAGGTTGGCAAAAACAAGGAAATGATCGAGATGGTACCCTGCGAAAGGATCGTGCAGTCGTGGGAAGGCTTTTCGCACTCGCCGAGGACTATCCCGACCTTCAAGCCGATGCCAACTTCCAGGGCTTCTTCGACCAGTTGGTCGACACCGAGGACCGCATTGCACTCGCACGTGCCTATTACAACGACAGTCTACTCTCCCTCAAGAATCGGCTCAGGACCTTCCCGGACGTACTGGTTGCCAAGATCTTCCGCTTCAACCCGGGCAAACCATTGCCTTCATTGACTGAGAAGGCTTCCGAGATGCCTGAAATCTCACTTTATGAGGATGAGCAGGCTTGATTAAGCAGTAGTTTACTTGGAAATCCGGATCAACTCTTCGCCGATCGGCAGGTCAAAGGTTTCAATGAGATCGGTGTGTCCATCCGCATCCGCGCCCCCGGCAAAGAGAATCCTCCTGTCACCAATGGGAACCATGCGCTGAAAAAAACGCCGGTTCTCCAGTCGAAAACCCGCCTTTTCCCATTTCTTCCCCACCGCAGTCAATTGCCAGGGGAACGGGGTGTAACCACAATAAAACAGCCGCCCCCCCTGAACGCAGGTGGCGGATCCAAAGCCCTTCAGGCTACCTTTTGTTGGGAGGGTCGGGCCTTTCGACCACAGCATCGTCTTCAGGTCCAGCACACGAACTGCATTGCTCATGCCCATAGGATCGA
>Ga0209660_1000617_pt1 | contig 20582 bp, 15 predicted proteins | sample SaaInlV_100m_DNA_2_FD_184659 | JGI IMG/M metagenome (GOLD analysis project Ga0209660, IMG submission 184659) | Marine microbial communities from expanding oxygen minimum zones in the Saanich Inlet - SI072_LV_100m_DNA (SPAdes) (version 2) | ecosystem: Environmental > Aquatic > Marine > Intertidal... | reverse complement strand
TTCCTGACGTGGCTTTTCTCGGGTTAGAGAATTTGAAATCTGAGACCGGGCCATTGCATTTGGCTATAGGAATCTTCGATGGGGTGCATCTTGGCCATCAGGCTATCCTTAAGCAGGTTGCCCAGATTGCAACCAAGGATGGAGGTAAGGCCATTGTATTAACCTTTTGGCCCCATCCTAGCCATGTCCTTTGCCCGGAGAAACCGGTGCTAATGCTGATGGGGCGAGGGTTGCGGGAGCGCTTTCTTCGTGAATCTGGTGCTGATAGTGTTGTCTGCATTGAATTCTCGCCGGAGTTTGCATCCATGCCGGCGCATGCATTTCCTTCATTTTTAAAGAAGGCCTTGCCTTCGTTGAAGACTATTTTCGTTGGTGATGGCTTTCGTTTTGGTCGGGGCCGGGAGGGAGATGCAACTCTTCTTTCTATTGAAGGAGCCAAGATTGGCTTGGATGTCCGGCCTGTATTTCGTGTTGATATGGACGATATTCCAATAAGCAGCACACGCATTCGTGAGAATGTGAGTGCCGGGGAAATTGCTCCAGCCAATCTTTTACTTGGGCGGCCGTATATTGCAGAAGGACGAATTGTTCCTGGTGATGGCTTGGGAACAAAGATCGGGGTTCCTACATTTAATTTGGATTGGTCACCGGAATTGACACCTCGTCTGGGGGTTTATGCTGTCCGGTCAGTTTTTCCTGGGTTTGGTAGCCAATCTTTTACCGCTGTGGCCAACTATGGTATTCGCCCAACGGTTGAGGGAGAGTGTACAGAACCTCGTCTGGAGGTGCATTTGCTGGAGAGCCCTCCACCTTGCCCGGTTGAGCACATGGAGGTTGCCTTTCATGAATTTATTCGTCCCGAATTGAAATTTGACTCCTTGGAGGCGCTTGCAAAAAGAATTGAAAAGGATGTCGAGATCGCAAGAAAACTTCTTGTCGATCCTTGATGGATCTGGTCATTGTGACCATATCACTCCCTCTTAATTTTTTAATACGCTCGCTTTTCCAGTTCATGCCTCAGGGATCCAAGCTCACACCGATGATGCAGCAATACCGCGAAATGCGGGATCAATTGCCGTCAGACACCCTGCTTCTTTTCCGTCTTGGTGATTTTTACGAAATGTTTGAGGGTGATGCCGAGGATGGTGCTTCACTTCTTGGGATCACCCTTACGAAACGCCATGACATTCCGATGGCTGGTATTCCCTACCATGCGGCGGACAATTACATCGGGAAGGTCCTTAAGGCAGGGCGAAAGGTTGCCATTGTTGATCAGGTTGAGACGCCTCAACCAGGCAAGCTTGTCAAGCGCGCACTCACTCGGGTCATCACGCCCGGTACGAGCATTGAAGGTAGCCAGCTTGCGGAAAATGAAAATAGCTACCTCGCTGCGATGGACTATCGGAAAGGTACGTTCTGCGCCAGTTGGCTGGATCTGACAACCGGGGAATTTCTTCTTTCCGCAGCAGGGAATCCTGAAGACCTGCTACCTGTAATTGCATCGATTGGCCCTCGGGAAATTTTGCTTCCGGAATGCTTTTCAATTGATGATTTTGCTGTGGATCATGCCGGTGCTGCAAAGATTTTACAATGGCTCCTTGATGGTCGCCCGGTCTCGCGGTTGGCAGACTATCATTTCGATGTGGTATCGGGAACAACTACTGTGCAGGAGACACTGGGAGTCCTCAACCTACAGGGATTTGGTATTGCGCAGGATCATGCTGCCCTCGGTTGTGCAGGAGCCCTTGTGTACTATGCTGAAGAGACCCTTTGCTCCAGGCCTGGCAACCTCGCCCGTATCCGGGAGTATCAAGTTAGCCAATCATTGGTCCTTGACCCTGCGACGGTGCGTAGCCTTGAAATTTTTCGGGGCATGGATAACTCCCGTCGAGGAAGCCTAATGGAGGCCATGGACAATACGATTACCGCAGCCGGTGGTCGACTTTTGGAGAGCTACCTGTCCGCGCCACCTTTGAGCCTCGGGGAGATTCGTCGAAGGCAGACCTGTGTTGCTGAGTTTGTTGAGGAACCAGGAATTGTGAGAGACCTTCGAGGAAGCCTTCAGAAGGTGCGTGATGTACTGCGTATACTGGGCCGTCTGCAGAATAGGATGCGGAACCCCAGAGAGGTTGGAGGAATAAGGGATACCCTTGAGCAGTTGCCTGAAATAACAGGGTTGTTACATGATTGCGGAGGGTTGGAGACGGTTAAGCTTGCCCAGCGTTTTCATGCCTTTGGCCCCTTGGCTGATTTACTGCAACGCTCTATTGCTGACGAATTACCCACACATGTGCGTGACGGCGGTTATATTCGCTCTGGTTATGATGTTGATCTGGACCATCTTAGAAATCTTGGAGGTGAGAGCAAAACCTGGATTGCCAATCTTCAGGCACAGGAGCAAGAGCGAACGGGCATCAAGAATTTAAAGATCAAATACAACGGTGCATTTGGTTATTTTATAGAGATCAGTAAATCCAACCTCCACCTTGTGCCTGAGGGCTATATCCGCAAGCAGACACTGACCAATGCCGAGCGTTTCTATACCGAGGAATTAAAAATTAAGGAGAAGGAGATACTCAACGCCGAGGAACGCGCTAACAGCCGTGAAGAGGAGTTGTTTCAAGAGATTGTGACAGGAATTCTTCAGGAGTCTCCTGCACTTGTTGCCACTGCAGAAGTACTTGCGCAGATTGATCTTTTTGCGGGTTGGAGTCATTTGGCTCGGGAGTGGGGTTATTGTTGTCCCGAGATGGATGACAGTGATCGCTTGTATATCGAACAAGGACGGCATCCAGTTGTGGAACAGACTTTGCGTGCTGAAACAGGTGGGCTTGCTGGAGCACATGCCTTTGTTCCTAACGACTGTTCCCTTGATACTGTCTCTGAGCAGATTGCTCTGCTGACCGGACCCAACATGGCTGGTAAATCAACTTATATTCGTCAGGTTGCACTTATTTCCCTGATGGCGCATACAGGTTCATGGGTTCCCGCCAAGACTTGCCAAATTGGCCTGGTGGATAGGATTTTTTCCCGTGTGGGTGCCAGCGATGAGCTTTCCCGCGGCAACTCCACATTCATGGTGGAAATGAATGAGACGGCCAACATCCTGAACAATAGCACCAATCGTAGCCTCATCATCCTTGACGAGATCGGACGGGGTACCAGCACCTACGATGGACTGAGTATTGCTTGGGCCGTTATTGAGCATCTTCATGGTCCCGGGTCACAGGGGCCCCGAACTTTTTTTGCCACCCATTATCATGAGCTGACAAAGTTAAGGGATTCCCTTCCCCGATTGCGGAATTACTGTGTTTCTGTCAAGGAGTGGAATGACGAAATTATCTTTATCAGGCAGGTTGTTGCGGGGGCTGCAGACCGTTCCTATGGCATTCAGGTGGCCAGATTGGCGGGCCTTCCTGATGCGGTATTGGAAAGGGCCAAGTCAATACTCGAGCATTTGGAAAACGAGCAGGTGGAAAACAGACAATTAAAAAAGCGTAAGAGTAAGCAGGGGAGCGGGGGGGGCACGGATGAGGACCCCGAGCAAATGGAACTTTTTTGAGTCCCATTTTAAATCGTTAAATCTCACCTGCCATTAACATTCCAAAAGGCTTGTGCCCAGCGGTTTGATCCACATTATTTCAATCCGTCCCATTCTCTCTCCCCAAATTTAATAGAAAGAAATATCACGATGGCTGAACATGGTCCTGCAGTAAAACTGAAAAAGGATAAAGCATCTCCTGCCAAGGCAAGGCTCGGGATTAAATTATTCGTTATTTACGCTCTTGTTTACGCGGGGTTTGTAGCGATTAATGCAATTAACCCAGAGCTAATGGAGCGTTCGATGCCATTTGGGCTGAATCTGGCAGTATTTTACGGATTCGGGCTAATCGTCAGTGCAATAATCATGGGCGTTATATATAATTCCATCTGCACGCGCTACGAAAATGAAATAAATAAAGAGGAGGACCAATAGCGTGATTTATGAAACTTCATGGGTAGCCATTACCCTCTTCCTCGCCTTTGTCGGTTTTGTCCTCGGGCTTTCCTATTACTACGCTGCCAAAGCAAAATCAGCTTCCGGTTATTTTGCCGCAGGAGGGAACATCCATTGGTTCGTCAACGGAATTGCCTTTGCCGGTGATTATTTATCCGCTGCCTCCTTTCTCGGGATTTGCGGAATGATTGCGACAAAGGGTTTCGACGGGTTCCTTTATTCCATTGGCTATCTTGCCGGTTGGGTGGTTGCACTTTTCGTTGTTGCGGAACCTATGAAGCGCCTCGGCAAATATACATTCACGGATGCCTTGGATTCCAAGTTCAATTCCAAGGGGATTCAGTTGATGGCCGCCATCAGTACACTTCTCGTGTCAACTTTCTACCTCATTCCTCAAATGGTTGGTGCGGGGGTCCTTGTTACGCCTCTCCTCGGATTGGACCACTGGGTCGGTGTGACCATGGTGGGTGCCATTGTAGTGTTTATTGTCGCGACTGCCGGCATGACCTCTACCACCTACGTGCAGTTTTTAAAGGGAGGGTTGCTTATAATTTTCTCTGCCGTCCTCTCAATTTATCTTTTTAAGAACGGATTTACCATCACCCCCGAAAATGATGGTCAACCTTATCATGAATTTCAGGAACTCGAGGCGGATAACCCACAGGCCGCTGGATATGAATTCATTTCCACGGTCAATGTCGGCGGAATGACTTTTCATAAACTGGCCAAGGATGAAATGATTACTCTGGGTGCAAAGAAGGAGAGCAAAAAAATTCATAGCTGGTGGAAACTGGAAGACGGGAAACTCAAGGAGACCCTTTCCAAGACCCAGATTGCCGACAAAACCTTCCTCTATAATGGTGCCGTTAAAGAGGCTGGCAGGTTCTTCCAGGTCGGCCATATTCATCAGTTGCCGGACGGGGTGGAGGAAGGAAAAAGTGTCGGTCCCTTTGAATTTCTTTCCATAATTGAAAAGAGCGATGTTACCCTTTTCCCGAAAACCAGTTTTGATGATGGGGAGAACAAAGTCACCATATGGTATCAGGACGTGGTTCCCGGAAAAAACATCATGAAACCGGGCCGGAAGTTCCTGGTTCCCAAGGACGGCGAAACATCCTTTATGGAGAAACTCAACTTCATGTCCCTGATGCTTGCTCTTTTCTGTGGAACAGCCTCCCTTCCACACATCCTGATTCGTTATTACACGGTGCCTTCCCAAAAAGATGCCCGTAAATCCACGATTATTGCAATCGCATCCATTGGTTTCTTCTACATATTGACTCTTTTCATGGGACTGGGTGCCATGACCAGTGGTGTTATGGACCCGGAAAGCGGGAACATGGCGGCTCCCTTGCTTGCCAAGGGCATGAACATCATTCTTTTTTCAATTATCTCGGCGATAGCCTTCGCCACCGTCCTTGGCACAGTGAGCGGATTGATCGTCGCCGCATCCGGAGCTGTAGCTCACGACTTGATGTCCAACTATATGGGTATTGAGCTCGGTGACAAAGGCAAGGTCAAGGCCGGCAAAATTGCGGCTGTCGTTGTGGGAGTCGTTGCCATAGTCCTTGGAATCCTATTCAAGGGGTTGAATGTTTCCTTTCTCGTTGGTTGGGCTTTCGCTGTGGCTGCCTCGGCCAACCTGCCGGCCATTATCATGCTTCTATTCTGGAAGAAGACGACTGCCAAAGGAATTGCTGCATCCATTCTTGTCGGGATGATTTCTTCCCTTGGGATCATTTTGGTATCACCCAGCATGTATGATAAATACGGGTTGGATAAGGCCGCTGCGCCATTTGGGTTGGATAACCCGGGCATTGTTTCCATTCCCCTTGCTTTTATTGTGCTGATCGTGGTGTCACTCAGAACTCAAAAAGATAACCAAGGTCTCCAAGATATCAATGATGTCGGTTAAGAAAAACCTTATTCCTTGGATTCACCTGTTTGGTCACATTACCCTGCATTAACGTTTTTCTGGTCTGAAAGAGTTTCCCTTGGTAATCTTCAGGGTCTTTTCCAGTTGTCGGATGCGCCTGAGTACCGTTTTCTTTTGTGCGTAGATAATGCTGCCCGGTAGGGTGGGGTACAACTCTGTGAGGAATTTATAGGCTTCCGCGTTACGACCCATTCGGCGAAGTAATTGTCCGTAGAGACGAGCAACATAGTAAGGTGTGTTTTTATGCTCGATATATGCCTTATGGTACATTGCTGCAGCACTTTTGGTATCCCTTAGGCGGTTCAAGTGGATATTTCCGATTTCCAGCAGTATGTCCGGTTTATCCGTATGGTGAGGTCGAGCTTGTTCAAGGAGTGCGATTGCAGAATGGGCAAGGGCAACCGTATTCCGTTTTGTTTGTTCCACTGTATGTCCTTGGGCCGCTTCCCAATGAGGCATATCGTTTGCAATTATGCGTGCTCCGTTAATCCAGAAAAATTTGGGTCGGGGGTCTACTGTTGTGGTGAACTGGATCAGTGAATGGGTTTTTTCAAGGTTTTCAGATTCCCAGACAGTCATGGTTTTTAACCAAAGTATGTCTGCCATCAGTGTTCGGAAACCACCCATTACAGCAAAAATGAGTCCCTGTCCTGCATCCTGCTCCAAGTTTTCGATCTGTAGCTTGGGCTGCGTCTGGTTGGCAACTGCCAGTAATTGTCTTTCAAGTGGCTTTGCTACAATGCCGGTAATCAAGAGAACGCTAATTATTAGAAGCCCTGTTTTAATCCTTTCGTGAATGCGAAAATGTTTGTTTGCAGGAATGATTTTGTCACCGAGGTCCTTTACTGGTGTTTGCGAATTCATTTAACAGTTATATCATAGGAGTATTTTTAACTCTATGCGTTGCCAAGGGTAATTATTCCTCAATCAAGAACACCTGCCTCATTAAAGCTATAATATCCTATTCCTCGTGGATCATCAGAAGGGTTGCCCAAGATTACATGGTCGAGTAGATCGATATCCAGAACCTTGCTGGACTCGTGAAGTCGACGGGTAACCTGAAGGTCTGCTCTACTGGGTGCCGGATCCCCGCTGGGGTGGTTGTGGGCAACAATAATTGCTGCTGCACCATTGGCGATGGCTGTTCGAAAGGTTTCTCTCGGGTGAACAACACTGCTGGTTGCTGTCCCCTTGGTTACCTCGTCCAGTTTGATGAGTCGGTTTTTTCTGTTTAGGCTCAGGACCCAGAACTTTTCCACCTCAATGCCGGTTGAGATGGGTTGAAGGTGCTGGAATACTTTTTCTGCTGTGTCAATGATTGGAACTTTCCCCCCTTCACCCTGAAGGATACGGCGTGCAACTTCAAAAACGGTTATCAACTGCAGTGCCTTTACATTTCCAATACCATGTTGTGCGACAAAGTCCTCCATCCGCCAACGTAGGAGTCCAGCCAGTGATCCCGCATCACGAATTATTATATTTGCCAGGGTAAGAACATCTATTTTTTTGCTGCCGCTTCGCAATAGCATTGCCAACAGTTCCGCGTCGCTGAGGGCTTCTGCACCAAACTGCTCCAGTCTTTCCTGTGGGCGCTGACATGGGGGGAGCTCACCCAAGGTGAATTTGGGTCTAGAATCTGCATGAAAGGAATCTTTAATCATTTATAATATAAATATAAATCATCACTGGAGATCAATACGCAATCCTTAATCAGATTACATGTTTTGGAGAATTGAGGTAAAATTTGTTTGCCACGCGCCCGAAAACTCTCTGATTAACGTTTACCCATTTCGAGATTCCATATTTTTACAGAAAACTCACTTTAATTCACACTCTACGATGTCGAGCCCTCCCATGAAACGTTTTGCAACTGCCTTCTTGTTTTTTGCCACGGCCTTTTCGGTGAATGCCCAAGGTCTTCTTAAGGACTACTACCTGCATACATTTGCTGGTGTCACAAGTTCTGGCGACACGGCTATTAACGGACAGGGTGTCGATGTCCATGTCGGCAACGGTTATTCAGTTGGCATTGCTGCTGGGCGATCGATTACAAAGAACTTTCGTCTCGAACTTGAGTGGTCTTATCGGAACAGTGACGTTGACGACTTGGTGGACCCTTCCGGATTGACAGTTCTAAATCGTACATTTCCCTACCAACTTCCCCCAAACCTGCAGTCTGTCAGTTCTGCAACCAACGACTTCGAGTCTGACGTATCCTATTCTTCCATTCTTGCTAATGCCTACTATGATTATTCACCCACTGAAAAGCTGACGCTGTCTGCCGGTCTTGGCCTTGGCCTGACCATTGCCCAAGCCAACTTTTTTGGGGAAAACCCCTATGGTGGAATTACTTGGCCTGGTACAGATACCACGATTAATAGTTATATCCCACTCCCACATGATCGCAAGGGTGTGGCATTTGCTTATCAGGTTATTCTCGGCGTTGGCTACAAGGTTAACGAGAACTTCAGCCTGACTTTCGCTTACAAGCTCTTTGCCCCCGGAGAATTCGATGATATCGACAACCTCTATTTGAGCAGCTTCGACCTTGGTGCGACTTACTTGTTCTAAGCTGGCTTAAAATTCACACTAGTATAGCTTCTTTAATAGTGCCAGTCGTTTGACTGCAATGGGGTCTCCCTGATTCGCCGCTTTGGTCAACCAGTGCTTTGCTTCGTTAATATTCTTTGGGACACCTTTACCTACCCAGTACATTAGGCCGAGCTTACGTTGTGCCTCAGGATTTCCGGCGCGGGCCTGCAATAAGCATTTCGTCGATTCGGAGTCCAGATTAATCTCGGGGTTACCGTTTGGCTTACGTTCTATAACTAGATGTGGGTTTTGTTTCAGGTGTTTTTCCAGACCGACTAAAGCCTCTTTGGCCTTTTCGTGACCCATATCTGAGGCCTGTATCATTAAATTTCGAGCCTTGGTTAAATCCTTGGTTACCCCGTCGCCGCGCATATAAGCAACACCGAGATTCATAAATCCTTCAGGTAGCTTTTGTTCTGTTGCTTTCTCAAAGAGATAGACGGCTTCTTTTTGGTTCTTTGATATGCCTATTCCACCGATCATCTGGTAGAACCCGAGTGCGGCCATGCTTCTTGGATATCCCTTTGAGATTGCAACTCTATAGTGTCGCTCCATCTCTTTGGGCGCTGGAGGAATACTGATGAAATAATAATCGCCCAGTAGATCAGCCGCCAGAGGGTCTGCTTTGTCTCCACCCAACCGGAAAAGTCCGTTTAGGTAGGCGTCCTCGTAGTATTGGCGTGCTTCCTCCACTTTTTTTTGGTGGGCAATTTTATTCTGTTGTAAGCTACCACTTTCCCATAAGGCAATGGCTCCAAGGTTGCCTAATCCCAATGGATGCTTTTTCTGGGCAGAGAGTGTGGACCAATGCTTTGAATCACGATGTGATATCTTAACTCCCTTGTATCCGGTCCGGTAAAGGATGCCGAGATATCCCTGATAGTAGGCATCGTCGGACTGTGCCTTCCAGCGGATTTTATCCAGTGAATCCTTGAGCGGATCCTTAGGGGGGGCTGAGGGTCTTCCGGATAGTGTGGTAGTCATGAGCAACACCAAACCAAGAAGGGAGATGGGGGTGAATGATGATTTTAATGCAGACATGTGGGAAATTAAGTCCAAGGAAGAACATCCAGACTGAGCTGTCCAGCAGGAATAATTTATAATCGTATTGGCCATAGGGTGCCCGCTTGATTTTAAAGGCTTGCAGTTCTCTGCAAATTACCTTTGAGCTAAGTTCAGCAAATTTCACGAAGACAATCTTCCGATTTTCATTTATCATTGAGACATGATACACACGACTAAAAACATGAATAAATATCAGTTCTTTCCGCTATGTTTGTTGGCACTTTTCTCTCTTTGCACGATCGCACTTGGGGCTGATAAGTTTGAATTTGAATATACTGAGTCCACGATGTACAGTGGGAACACGGAGTCAGTCATCGTGACTGCAAAAGACAATGGCCAGCTCATCTCCTACACAGAAGTGTACACAGATGCATCTGGCCAGACGGTGACACCGGTGGCGGCGGGGACGTACAATTATTCCGTTACCTTCGATCACCCGTTTCTTAAGGATCTTTCCGGGGTGTTCACTATCCAGCAGAACACCCTGACGGTGTCCGCCAACTCACAATCCCGACAATACGGGTTGTCCAATCCCGTACTCGATTACCAGATCACCGGTTTTCAGGGGGCAGACAACAGTAGTAGCGTCATCAATGGGTCGCCTTCACTAACCACGATTGCAACTGCATCCAGTGATGTGGGTTCATACACAATAACCCCTGATGTAACGGGTTTGTCCGCTAGCAATTATAATTTTATTGGCTCAAATGGCATTTTATCGGTGACTCAGGCACCGCTTACAATTCGTGCTGACAGCACCAGCCGATCCTATGGAGAAGTTGATCCTTCCTTTACCTACAGTGCAATTGGGTTTCGCAACAGTGACACCAAGGCAGTCCTTCTCGGGGAACCTTTCTTTTCCACCACGGCAACATCGGCGTCCACATCAGGTGTTTATGTTCTAAATGTTTCCAGAGGATCTCTTTCGGCGACTAATTATGCGCTTTCCTTTGAGGCTGGGACGCTCAGCATCGGTAAGATCGGGCAGTCCCTTTCCGGCTTGCCTGCTCAAATTCAACTTAGTTTCGGTGACCCATCCTATTCCCTCCCTGCGATTTCCAGTGCCGGTTTGGCCATTACCTACTCATTGGCTCCAGGCGCACCTAGTGGTGTAGTTCAAGTTTCAGGCAGTACACTGACTACAGTGGGTGTAGGAACTGTTACTATTCTTGCGTCCCAGGCCGGAAATGAAATTTATCACCCCGTTGTCGATGCCTACATCCCTGTTACTGTTGGCAAGGCTTCTTTTGATATGTCGCCTTACCCAACACTTAAGGATATTGCATTAGAAATAGGGAAAGTTGTTGGCATCACTGATCTTCTGGCGCAATCAACCAGCATTCCTGCAACTTTTATTGTGACTTTTGGTGCTACCGAAGGAATCGTTACCGATAATGGAGATCAGACCATTACCCTTTTGTCTGAAGGTTCTGTTGTACTTAGAATTGCATACAATGACCCTGGAGGGAACTATAACTCAACTCCAGTCTACCGAACATTTGATATTCTGGATGCAACCCATCCTGCTATTGTAGGAGGTGGAGATGACGGAGGTGGAGATGGCGGGGGAGACGTGATCAAAGACCCAACCCAGCCACCCGGTGCGGTTCCCTCGGACCCACCAGCTTATAGCCCACCTCTGGAAGAAGGAATTCCAGTCGGGGACAACTGGTACTACCTTGATTGGTTTGGCTTCTATTATTGGGACGCCAGCCAGAACCAGAACTTCATTTACCATCTCAACCATGGTTGGCTTTATGTCCCTGACCCCTATCTTGCAAGTACCCCTCTCTGGATGTACAGTTTTGCCAAGAGGGATAATGGTAGTGGCGATGATATGGGCTGGTTGTATACTCAGGACTCCTCTTACAGGTATCCTTACATGGCATGGTTGGCGAATTATCCTGCAAACTCTGAAGGCACGCAAATTTGGTTTAGCCAAATGGACGATCAATCCCAGGTCTTCTTTAATTATGATATTCTGAATTTTGGCTTCATGAAAGTCAGGTGACTTCAGCATCTGCTTAATCGGTCTGACACATTGGCCTCCTTCAAGTCTTGATTTTTGAATGTTCAAGACAGTTCAGCACAAGGTATTTAGCTTTGATGTGGAGTGGATCCCTGACCCTCTTGCAGCCGAGGTTTTAACAGGGGTTAAGCATGCTCCTCCTCATAGTCTTCCTTCCGCCTTCCGAAGTCTCTGGGACTACGGTGGAGCCAGTGAAGAAAATCCGCAACCCTACATAAAGACTGTTCTTTGCCGGGTTGTATCCATCGCGGGGATTCTTCGGGAAATTAATGTGGGGGGTGAACCCGAGTTGAAGTTGATCTCTTTGCCTTCCGACCCATCTGATCCTGACAAGGCTCACGAAAAACGAATTCTTCAGTCTTTTTTCCGGGCAGTGGGGCGAAGTAAACCGCAGATCGTGGGATACAATTCTGCTAATGCGGATGTGCCAATTCTAATGCAGCGTGCAATTGTCCACGGAATTTCCAGTTCCGGTTTCGGTCAACGTCCTGATAAGCCCTGGGAGGGAGTTGACTACTTTTCACAGGGCGGTGATTCCCATGTAGACTTGGCCGCGATCCTCGGCAAGTATAAGAACACGCCGAGTCTACATGAAATTGCCAGTATAAGCGGGATTCCGGGTAAACTTGGGGTCAGTGGGGATTCTGTGGGCGAGATGTGGCTTCAGGGGAAGCTAAAGGAAATTGTCGACTACAACGAGTTTGATGCCTTTACCACCCACTTGGTCTGGGCGCGTATGGCACGATTTGCTGATCTTTTTACTGCAGAGCAGTACGAACAGGAGCAGTCCCTTGTCCGGGAACTCCTGGAAACCGAGATTGCAGGGGGAAAAGCTCACCTTAATTCATTCCTTATTGAATGGGATCGTCTTTTGGAAATCAATCAGCGTATATGATCTTTTTTGTAATAAATCAAAAAAATTGGAATTTAAGCTTGGCAAAGGCGTTAGAAAATTTTTTCTAGCTGATTCCACTTTTTGGTAGGGTATCCAAGTGGCTAAAGGATGCGGACTGTAAATCCGCCCGCTCCGGCGTTCGAGGGTTCGAATCCCTCCCCTACCACCATTTCCTACTACATCTCACCATTCTCCCCAACCCCTTTCTTTTGCTTGTAAAGTTTGTGATATTGGATTTAATTGATGTCCTTTCTTTTTCTATTACGATTATAAAACCAGTAGAACAACCGCATTTATATCCATGTTTAATTTAAAAAATGAGACGTCTAGGGCATAGACTTACACAATTAGCCTGCATCGTTGTGATGGGCTTTTTTGTGAATCTTTCAGGTCAGGTCGCACAACCCTCTGCTGGTCAGACAAAGGCGGATCTTATCAGCGCAGCTTTCTCATCTTATCTCCTCGGGGATATTTCACAGGCTCGCCAATACCTTAACCGAGCCAGCCAGATTGATATGGAGGACGTTACCATACGGAGGTTGCTTCAGAATTTGGCCCCAACTCCAGTGGCGCAATCAGTAATTCCGGTTCCATCTCCTGTCCCAGTGGCGACGTTGCCCCCTGTTACTATGTCGACACCGTCTCCCAGCGCCAATGAACAAGCCCGCATCATTGCCCAGCAAAACGGACTTTCTGAAGCTGCTATTAATGCTGCACTTCAACCACCACCAGTGCCTGTTCCTTCAGTTTCTCCTATCCCGATTCCGCCCCCTCTTCCTTCATCCCCGCCTGGTATGGGGAAGCTTGATTTTTCAGGTTTCAGGGAGAGTGCACCTTCCGTTCCTCCTTCACCTTCAGTTGTTCCTTCTGTCTCGGCTCCTGATCCGTTATCCGCTTTTCCAAATCCGCTCACTAATTTCCCTCAGGGTTCTCCACTTACCTCTTCTGCAACAGTTCCCTCCGCTGGGATTGTGACCTCTCCGAATCCGCTAATGAACGTGGGTGCATCCAATGTTTCTCAGCAGCTTGCCCAAAAGCAGCAGGAAAGCGACAACTTGATTTCACAGATAACGCAAGCAAGTATTGCCTTGAGCCAGGCTCAACGCATTGGTGATTTAACACAGGTTCAGGCTCAGGAAGCAGAACTTGCAGATTTGCGGAATCAACTTAAAATCGTTGATGTAAGCGTTGTTCAATTAAAACTTGCCAATCAGGCGGCATTATCGACTCCAACTGGATCGTCCCAGGCAACTTCCGGCGATCCCCGTTCCGACCTAATAAATTCTGGGGAGACTATAGAGCTTTTCGTCATGCAGGATGAATCATTCAATGCAATGTACCAAGTTCGTCAGGGAGGTTACATTTTAATTCCCCGAGTCGGGCGCGTTCAAGTTGCCGGGATGACCATTCCTTCTGCTGAATCATCTGTTGCCAAAGCTTTCAGTCAAACCATGATTGTGAATCCTACCATCATCATCGAAAGGCCCGAAGCAACCAAGTCTGATGATGAAAACGGAGGGGTCATCTATCTAATGGGAGACTTCAAGCGTCCTGGTACTTTTCGTATTCCCCGTGGTCGAGTGGCAACTATTCTTAATACAATCATCCAGTCTGGAGGTGAGACTCAGTCCGCGGACCTTTCCCGAGTACGTTTGATGCGCCTAGTTGAAGGTCGTAATCTTGTAGAGGAGATAGACGTTAATGAAATTCTTAAGGGTGGTCGCTTGGCCAATGATTTAATTCTCCGCGATGGCGATATTCTCCATATACCATCGAAACCCGAAGATTCAGACGGAAATATTGAAACGGCTTCTGCCCGTGGAATGGGACAGCAGGAAGACCCTTCACAACCTTCACAGGCTCGTGATAATGGCGTATTTGTTACTGGCCGGGTGAAGAGTCCGGGATTCCTTACCCTTACAGAAAGAGTGGGTATGACAGCCTATACTGCGATCCTTGCCAAGGGTGGGTTTGCACCATTTTCAAACACCAAGAAGGTCTATGTGGTTCGGGAGGTCGGCGGTGGACAGAAGGTCCATATTCCTGTGAATATTCGCAATGTGCAGCATGGACTGGAGCCAGATGTGGAGTTGCAGTCCAAGGATATCGTCGTGGTTCCTGAAAAGTTTTTCAGCTTGTAGGGTTGCAAATCCCTATTCTATCGGCATTCTTTTTATTAGCCTTACGTGGTATTTCGTAAGCTAATAATGTAAAGGCAGTTTAGAATATGGCTCAAAGTACAGGTGGTGAAGAAAAGGGCTTTTCCTTTGACGACATATTTGTACATGTCGGGATCATTTTAAGGCAGACCCGCCTTGTTGTGCTTGCTGGATGCCTTGTCATAACTGGCGGACTAATATATTACTGCTACGCCCGCCCTGTCTATGAAGCCAAGTCACAGGTTAAATGTGTTTATGTTGCAGACCCGGTTGATAAACAACGTGCATTTAAGGAACGCCCCGGGTGGCTTGCCCTTCGAGAGAACCTCCCAAGTGAGCGGATTGGCGGTTTGGCGGCAAAACGTCTGGGAATAGACATGGGTTTCCGGAGCATCAAGAAACACTTTATTCGTCGAGTACATGTATATAAGGAACGGAGTGCGGAAAACCTAAATGATGATCTTGTGCGGGTTGAAGTCCTCGGTTACACTCCAGATATTGTGGAGAAATGGAGCGAGGCCCTACTTGAAGAGTTCAAGGTCGATCGTTTGAACAAGCGAAATGCCAAGGCCGAGGTCGAAATTTCCAAGGGGGAGAGTGAATTGAAGATTGCTGCAGAAAATATCGCCCGCCTTAAGCAGGAGAAAATTGAACTTGAGGAGCGTCTCAATTACAATCGACTTGAAGAGGAAATGCGTACTTTGCGTAACTTACCTCGAATGCTCAATGAGAATCATGAGCGTCTCGAGCTCATGGTGGGTATTTTGGCACAACTGAACAAAAAGGAGATGGATGTGTTGCAGCGATTTTCATTATTAAGCTCCTACGAAGATTCTGCGCTTAAAATGGGGCAAATGGTTCAGATGCAGCCTCGCCCTGGGACATCCCAGTTACAAACCGGGGCATTGCAGTCGGCACCTCTTGTTGTCGTTACACCGGATAATGTGAAAAAAGATCACAAAGCTTGGATTGATATTTATCAAAATGCCAACGCATTACGTAAGGAGTATGATGAAAAAAGAGCGATCTTTTTGCCCGGTCATCCATCTATGCTGCAACTTCAGAACCGTTTGGAAAAAGTTGAACGAGAGTTGAACCAACATTATGAATCAGCTTACGCATCCTTCCTCCTTTCTCATTCAAATACGGATAATGAGGGAAAACGTTTACGGGATCAGATGCCTCGTTATAAAGAGGTGACCCGAAACTTTGGTGAAGCCAAACGGAGTATGGACCACATTGATAATAAGGTTAAAGATTACCAGAAACGGCATGATAAACTCCGGGATAAAGTAGAGCAGGTACGTCTATCTCACTCGATTGATCCTTTCCTTGAAATATCCTATCAGGGTTTGGTTGGCGTTAGTGACGGGTCCATAGTTCCCAATAAAGGTAAACTTCTTATATATTGCATGGGTGGAGCACTGTTACTTGGAATTGGTCTGGCGTATTTCATGGAATACATGGATTCCAGTGTGAAAACACCTGAAAATTTGGAAACAGAACTTCAGATTCATGGCCTTGGTCTTGTTCCGGAATTGCCTTCAAATGTCGATGGAGATTCTTTGGGTGTGCATGAGGAATTCCCTATGTTCAAGGAATCATTTCGTGTCATCAGGACAAACCTAATACTGCGTCAGGATGACCACGAGCAATCTCAAGTCATAATGATAAGTAGTTCCATGCCTCAAGAGGGAAAGAGTTTAAACTCTCTGGAATTGGCTCGCTCCTTTGCGGAGCTTGGTGAGAGGACACTCCTTCTGGATGCTGATTTGCGTAGGGGGAAGCAGACACGGAAGATTGTCGGCAAAAAAAAGTCTGGCCTTGCCGATTTTCTTGACGGGAATGGCCAAGTAGAGCCCATCCCGTTTGAAGACAATTTGGATTTTCTTCCATCCGGGCGCTTTTCAGCTCAAGCGATTGAGAGTTTGGGTGGGCAGACTTTCAGTGCCTTAATGATGGGATTTCGTCTTCAGTATGATCGTATAATAGTTGACGGCCCGCCGTTACTTGGTCTTCCGGATGTATTCATGATGAAGGAGTCACTTGATGGAATGGTTGTAATCGTATCTGCTGGTCACACCGTCTTTCCCCAGATTCGTCTTGCCATCAGTCAGATAAAGAATAGCCGTATCCCCATCTTTGGATTTATACTTAATCGAGTCAGTTTTCGTACTGGAGGAAGATACTATCGATATTATTATCGGAACTACGAGTACTACCAGCAGAGCAAGGTAACTGAAGGTTTCCTTCCGGAACAGACATCCTAGGCTCTGTTTTGATTTTCTAATTCGTGGAAAACAAGGAAGGCAGGAATCACCGGGCTCCATTGCCGGTCAGCATCATTATTCCCTGCTATAACTATGCAAGATTCCTGGGTGCGGCACTCGACTCCGTTTTGGCCCAAACCTATCCGGCCCTGGAGGTAATTGTTATTGATGACGGGTCCCCTGATAATACAGGGGAGGTTGTCGCTCGTTATGGCGACCGCGTCCGTTACATCCACCAGGAGAATCAAGGTCTATCTGCAAGTCGGAATAATGGCATCCAATTAGCCTCTCATGATTTTATTGCGCTGTTGGATGCTGATGATGAGTGGGAGCCAACTTTTCTTGAGTCTCTTATGGCGAAGATGCTATCGCTTCCCGAATCGTTTGGGCTTGTCGCCTGTCTGGACTACAAGATTGGTGTAGATGGGGAAGTAATCCTCGATCGCAATCGGGACTCTTTGACTGGCGAGGTAACCAGTCGTGATCTCTTATTAAAGAACCGTTTTTTCCCTGGCGCTGTTGTGATCAGGAAAGCATTATTTGCTCAGGTTGGAGGATTTGATACGGCTCTTCGTAGCTCGGAGGATCGGGATATGTGGATTCGTTTGTCTGCCGCATGCCGTCTCTGGATTATTCCAGATAAGCTGATCCGAGTCCGTAAGCATGGTAATAATATGAGTGGGCATGGCGCGCGAATGCGGGAGAACAAGAAGAAGGTTCTGGCCAAGGCTCGTAAGGAAGGTGTTGTCGGTCGATCCGCTTATACATTCTGGCTTCAGGCTCATAGTGTAGTCGATTATCAGACGTCTTGGATTTTTCATGGCGAATGTAAGCATTGGCCTGCTCTACGGGGAATTATTCGCTCTTTTCTGTTGTGGCCGCTACCGATGAATCATGTTCACTTGGATGTCCCTATATTTTTTCGCATTCGAGCCCTTCCTCGTTTTATTTTGGCTTGGCTTGGAAGCTTATTATTCAGCGATAAAGATACCAGATGAGCTTGAAGGTACTGCATCTTGTATACTCTCTCGCGCCAGGAGGAATGGAGAATGGCATTGTCAATATGTCAATCAACCTAGCTAGCGAGAAGATCTCCATGGAGGTTTGCTGCCTCGAAAGGGCCGGGCGTATGGCATCTCGCCTTTCTAAAAAATGCCATTTGCATGTACTTGGGAAAAAACCGGGGTTTGACCGAAGGCTTCCTCGGATATTACGAGATAAGATTAATGAAATTGGGCCGGACATAATTCATACTCATAACCTTGGCCCTCTTATTTATGCTGCCATGGCAAGATTTCTTGGCGTTACCATACCAATCTTTCATGGTGAGCATGCTTCCCTGACTTTAACAGATCTACGTTTGCGTAAGAGACTGCAGCGTATATTGCTCTATCGACTTTGCAAAAAAATACACACCGTAGGCGATTCAATGACTCGTCAACTGGATGAATTGAAGCTTTCTCCAACGCCCGTTCTTACTTTACGAAACGGCGTTGATACCGTTCTCTTTCAACCCAATAAAGACAAGGCACAAATCCGGAAGGAGTTGCTAGATCTTTCCGGGGAGCTTTTGCTTGTGGGGGTCTTTGGTCGTTTTGGGCCGTATAAAAGACATGAATTTCTTCTTGAGGCATTTGCTGAAATAGGAGAAAAGTTGCCAAATATACACTTGCTTATTGTCGGTGGTGGTGGAGACCGGGAGCGGGTGGTTCTGGATAAAATACAATGTCATCCTTTGCGATCTAGGATTCATGCTGTGGGTTATCAGACTGACCCCGTTGCATATTACCAGTGCTTGGATTTACTGCTTCTACCCAGCGAAAATGAGGGTCTATCCAACTGTGCCCTAGAGGCAATGGCTTGCGGTGTGCCTGTTCTAACCAACCAAAACTGTGGTTCTGAAGATTTGATTTTGCACGGAGTCGACGGCTTTGTCAGGCCATTAATATCAATCGATAATCTACTTGAAGCCCTGACAGATATTTTTGCCAACGATACGCCAACATTAGAAAATGTCAGTGTTATGGCTCGCAAAAAAATAGAGAATGATTTCTCCCTCGACAGTATGGCGAATAGCTATCGCAAGGCCTACCAGGATCTTGTACATATGATATAATGCGAACGTTCGTTTATATGCATTTTAAATGGTGACGCTTTTCAATAATCCCAACACTTGAACTTCTGTTCATGGATTTCGCCGCAACAATCTGCTTTTTGGTTCTCTACTACATTCGACCTTATGAACACACGTGGGGTCTGCTTTATCAGCTCGTGGGTTGGATGAAGCCGATACAAATGGTAACTGTTGTTGGAATAGTCTCCATGTTTCGCCGACCTCTCGGCATTAAAAAATCTGATTTTTTACAGACTCCGCACGATTGGTTCATGCTTATTTTATTTACTCATATCGTGCTTACTGCAGGCGAGTTTGATCGAATTAAATATGCGTTTAACTCCCTGCTGCCTGTTTTTGTCTTTTATATCCTCATTGTACAGGCGCTAGGGAACCTGGAGCGATTGGAGAAGTTCCTGACGGTCTGGATTACCATGATTCTTGTACTTGCATCATTGTCCTTGCTTAGCCTATCTGGATTTGATCCGACGGGCGGGAGAGACATTGTAGACGGAATGATGAAGGGGAGGTTAATCTTCAATACCTCGATTTTCAATAATCCCAACGCCCTTGGGCACTCTGTGGTTCCTGCAATTCCATTGGTTTACTTTTTATTAATATGGCAGCGCCCAGTCTTTGTTAAGATTCCAGCAATATTTCTTATCTTGCTGCCTGCTTTTTGTGTATTCCAAACCCAGTCTAAGGGTGCTTTTTTGGCTGGAGGCGTCACCCTTCTTTTTAGTATGCTGTTCAAACGTCACTGGGTCCTGCAGGCAACCATGCTAATGTTGACTTTTGGGGTGGGTATTACGCTTATCCAAAAATTACCTCGCATGAATGAGTTTAGTAAATCAGAAGGGGGGATTCAGGGGCGGCAAATAGCCATGGAATTTGGATATGATCTGACAACTGTCCAAGCGAAGTGGACTGGCGTTGGTTACAAGAAGTATCGGGAGACCATGCAGGAACAGCTGGATGGGATCGGTATCGCCAACCACGGAAGTTACAACGAGATCGGCACCAATGCCGGTCAGATTGGTCTTTTTCTGTATTTGGGACTTCTTTACCTAAGTATGCGGGTTCTTCTTCTTGCCAAGCCGAGATCTATTCGGGAAGACCGGGTTCAGCGATTGTTATTTATCTTTGTCGTTAGTTTCGCAATTTCTGCATGGGTAATCGATTGGGCATATCGCGCCACCTATTTTTTTACGGCAGCTACAGTTGCATCCTTCCATAGACTAATGATCAAGTCTCGAGAGCGTGATTTGAGTGTGGATAATGAAGATGGACAGATCTTGGAGGAAGAAGATATTCCCGAGGAGCAACAAGCTTTATCGATGGGTCCCATGCCATCCTCTTATCCAACGGGAACAAAAAGCAAACAAGAGGAGCAGTCTACAGGTTACGGCATCCAGTGGAAACGGGTGGGCTTTTTTGATATGATCATGATGACCTCTATATTATATTTATGTCTCTACATCTGGAAATTAATGATCGAGTCAGAATTTTAACTTTTTGATTCATGC
>Ga0209660_1000608_pt1 | contig 20685 bp, 27 predicted proteins | sample SaaInlV_100m_DNA_2_FD_184659 | JGI IMG/M metagenome (GOLD analysis project Ga0209660, IMG submission 184659) | Marine microbial communities from expanding oxygen minimum zones in the Saanich Inlet - SI072_LV_100m_DNA (SPAdes) (version 2) | ecosystem: Environmental > Aquatic > Marine > Intertidal... | reverse complement strand
CTTTTGATCCTATGATCTCAAATCCAACTTGATCTCTAATTATAGAGTCTTTTTTATTTTGAGATTTTCTATAAGCTTGGCCACTATAAAATATTTTCTCTTTTCCTTTTAAATTATTTTCTAAATATCTAAGACATGATGCAATAGTTAAGTCTGGTCTTAAACAAAGTTCACTTCCATTTTGGTCAACAAATGAGAAAATAAATTTTCTAAAATTTTCACCTGATCTTTGAACAATGTGATTAGCCTCAATTACTGAGGGTAAATCAATATACTTAAATCCTTTAGACTTTACTGATCTAAGGATATTTTCAGATAAGTTTTTTGACTTCATTAATTAAATCAGCTTTTGGTATTGTTTGATTGTTTTCACCCTTAATACCTTTAAGGTTTTTAATGGTAACTGTGTTGTCATTAAATTCGTTTTCTCCACAAATGATCGCAACTGATAATTGGCGTTTATTTGCCAAATCAAGTTGTTTGCCAAGATTTTTTTTAGTATTTAAAAACACTTCAGCATTAATATTGTTGTCTCTTAATAAATCAACCATCTCATAATAATTTTTCAAATATTTTTGATCCATCGCACATACTAAAACTGGCTTTTTATCTTCTACTTTAATTTGATCTAACTGCATCAGAGCGAACAATAATCTATCAACACCAAAACTTATTCCAGTTCCAGGAATGTCAACTCCTCTAAATCTTGATATTAATTTTGCATAAGCTCCACCTGAACATATGCTTCCAATATCAACTTCTTTACTTTTGTTGTTAGTAACTTTGAAATTTAAGTTAGTCTCTACAATAAAATCTGAGTAGTAAGCTAATCCTCGAACAATCGTAAAATTAGTTTTAACCTGATTTAAATTTGATCCATATCCAAGAACTTCAAATACATTTTCTAACTCACTTATTCCTTCTTGAGATAATGGGTTTTTTAAGGTTTCTTTTAATTCTTTTAAATCTTTTATTTTTAGAAAATTTAATATTTGTGCTGCTTGATCATCAGATAGTTCAGCTCCTTTAGTAATAGCTCCACTTTGATCTTTTCTTTCTTTTTTAAGCAAATCCTCAACACCTTTTAAACCAAATCCAGGTTTATCAAGTTTATCAATTGCTCTAATAACTTTTGTTTGTTTTTCTTCAGAAATTTTTAATTCATCAATTAAACCTTGAACTATTTTTCTATTACTTACATTAATTGTAAACTGGTCTTTATTTAAACCACAATCAGATAGTGTGTTTGATATTAAGTTACAAAGTTCTGCATTAGCTTGGGCAGGATCAACATTTCCAATAATATCAAAGTCTGCTTGCATAAATTCTCTGTATCTTCCATTCCCAGCTTTTTCGTTTCTGAAAACATTTTGAATAGCATAACGCTTAAAAATAGATGGAAGTTCTTGATTATTTTGAGCAACAAATCTTGCTAGTGGGCTTGAAAGATCGTATCGAAGTGTAATACTTTTATCTCCATCTTGAAACGAGAATACATCAGACATAGGATTGGCCTCATCTTCTGCAAGAAAAGATCCTATATTTTCACTAATTTCGAACGAAGGAGTTTCAAGAGCCTCTGCTCCAAATTTGATAAAATTATTCTCAATAGCATTTAACAGCTTTTTTTTGAGAAGAAGTTTTTTATCCCAACGATCTTCGAATCCTGAAGGTAATCCAGGAACTAATTTATTTTCTTTATTCATTTTTTTGGTACCCGGGCTGAGAATCGAACTCAAACTTAAAGTTCCACAAACTTTCGTGCTAACCGTTACACCACCCAGGCATTCCTTGTTTTTATATTATTTTTGTGTGGATTTAAAATTATATTATAAATAAATAGCCTACAGGCTATGGAAACAAATTCTATGAGTACTTCTTGTAGTCTCTCTATATGTAACATTTATAATCATGAACAGTCTTTTAGACAAAAATAATGATTATTCAAGGGTAAAATAAAAAAGGACGTATATCTATTTTAATAGATAAAACGCCCTTTAAAAAATTTTTATAAAAAAATTAGTCTATTTTTTTTAAATTAACTGCAGAAGGACCTTTGGGGCCATCTTCTAATGTAAACTCAAGTTTATCACCCTCATTTAGATATCTCATGCCAGCTGTTTTTACTGCTGAAGCATGTACAAAAGCATCTTTTTCTTTGTCATCTCTTTCAATGAAGCCATATCCCTTTTTACCATTATACCATTTAATTTTACCAGTTAGTGTACTCATCTTATTTCTCAGTCCTTATGTTATTTATTATATAAATAAGTTAATTTCTTTTGTGATTATTTCAAGATGAAAGTTGATGGTGGTGCCTCGGGAAGGATTCGCACCTCCGACACAAGCCTTTTCAGGGCTCTGCTCTACTCCTGAGCTACCGAGGCAAAAGTTTAACCCCTAAAGATTATTCTACCTTTTGTTAGATCGTATGTTGATACAGAAACTGTGACTGTATCTCCTTGAAGGACACGAATTCTGTTTTTTCGAAGTTTTCCTGCTGCATGAGCTGTTACTGTATGTCCGTTCTCTAACAAAACACGGAACATAGCATTTGGAAGTAGGTCAGAAACTTTTCCTTTAAGTTCTAAAATATTTTCTTCTTTAGCCAAATTATTTACCTTTCAATCTTTTAATTACAGATTGAGCATGTCCTGCCAACCCTTCATAATTTGCAAGTGTTATAACGGATGGTCCAAGACTTTCAATACCCTTTTTAGATAAGTTTATGTAGGAAATCCGTTTATAAAATTCATTAACGCTTATTCCGCTAGAATATTTAGCAGAACCATTGGTAGGTAATACGTGGTTTGACCCAACATTATAATCAGTCATTGCCATAACAGCATATTTCCCTAAGCAAATAGATCCTGAATTTTTAATTTTTGGAATAAATGATTTATAATTTTTAACATTAAGCTCTAAATGTTCTGGTGCAATTTTATTAACCACCTCAATTATTCTTTTATCAGAGCCGATATGCATTAAAATTCCATTGCTCATTAAACTTTTGTTAGCAATAGATTGTCTTGGAATTTCTTTTAATTGTTTAAATATTTCAATTTTAACTTTTTCTATTAATGATTTATCTTTAGAAATTAAAATGCACTGAGCAAGATTATCATGCTCTGCTTGACCAATTAAGTCGCTTGCAACCCATTCTGGATTTGAAAATTTATCACATACTATGGTGACTTCAGAAGGTCCTGCTGTCATTCCTTCAATTCCAACATCACCAAAAACTTCTTTTTTAGCAGCCGCAACATAAGCATTACCAGGGCCTACAATTTTATTAACTTTATTAATTTTTTTAGTACCATAGGCAACTGCTGCAATAGCTGATGGGCCTCCAATTGAATAAATTTCTTTAATTTTACATTTGCGAGCAGCATATAAAACTGCTGGATTTTGTTTTCCCTTAAACCCAGGATTAATCATTATAACTCTTTTAACTCCTGCAACAATTGCAGGAATTGTATTCATTAAAACACTTGATGGATATGATGCAGATGAACCAGGCACATATATTGCAACCGATTCTATTGGAACATATTTATATTCTAATCTGTTCTTTAGTTTATCTGTATATGAAATATTCTTAAATTTTTGAAGGGAATGAAATTTATGTATTCTTGTATAGGCAAGATCAATTGCATTTTTAACTTTTTTATCAAGAGACTTAATTGATTTTGAAATTTGATTAGAGGTGGGTACGATAGTTTTGTTTTGATTAAATTTTTTTTCATATTTTAAAATAGCTTTGTCTCCATTTTTTTTAACATCTTTAATGATACTTGAAACAGAAACTGAATCAGATTGAACCTTTCTTTTTCTTTGTAAAAGTAAATTGTCTAAAGCTTTATCAAAATTTCTTTTATTACTGTTTAATATCTTCATTACTCTTTAATTTCGTTTTGATCCTCTAGTCTTACTTCAATTGTTTCGGTAGTTAAAGCAATGTGGGCATTATTATCAAAAATTAAGTTAATTTCATAATCGTCTTTATATTTTAAATAATCTATAGCAATTAAATCCAAAGCTAAATCGTCATTTTTTTGATCAATATTTTTAGACTTTACTTTGTCAACAAAATCAAACCTACAGATACTATTAACTTTTTTATCTTCTTGGTCTGTTTCAATTTTAGTTCGTTCAATTGATAATAAAAAAACTTTATTTGACGCAAGGTATTTTATATCTGCTACTTTAACTTTTGCACCAGCAGTGCATGCAGATATCATTTGTAAACCTTCGTTATCTGTTGCAATTATTTGTGCTAAATACTTCTTATCCATTAATTAACTCTTTTAATTTTTGCACCAACCTTTTTTAATTTTTTCTCTATGCTCTCATATCCACGGTCTAAGTGATAAATTCTATTTATAACAGATTTGCCTTTTGCAGTTAATGCTGCAAGAATTAGTGAAACTGAAGCTCTTAGGTCAGTTGCCATCAATTCTGCTGCTGCAAAATTTATATTTCCTTCAACCATAGCTTTATTGCCATTAGTTGAAATTTGAGCACCCATTCGATTTAACTCAGCAACGTGCATAAATCTATTTTCAAAAATATCTTCTTTTATTAAAGATTTTTTATTTGCTTTGCACAACAATACCATGATCTGTGCTTGTAGATCTGTTGGAAAGCCTGGGTAAGGTGCTGTTTTTATATTCATACTATTTATTTTTTTATTTCCAATAATATGAATTTCATCTTTTTTTATACTAATTTTTGCACCTATTTTTTTAAGAGTGTCGATTTCAGTTTGAATAATACTTGGTATGACATTTTTAATTTTTAAGTTTCCCTCGGTAACAGCTGCTGCGACCAAATAAGTGCCAGCCTCAATTCTATCAAACATAATTGAATAGGATGTTTCGTCAATTTTGTTTACTCCTATAATTTTTAATGAACGTTTTGCAATCCACTTTATATTACATCCAGCTTTAATTAAAAAATTAACCAAATCTTTTATTTCAGGTTCAATTGCACAATTACTTAAAATAGTAGTGCCTTTTGCTAGACTTGCTGCAATAATTAAATTTTCAGTAGCTCCAACTGAAATTTTTGAAAATCGAATTTTAGAACCCATTAAACCTTTTGGGGCTGTAGCATGGACATAGCCTTCAATAATTTTATATTTAACACCAAGTTTTGATAGTGCTTTTAAATGAATATCTACTGGCCTTGTGCCAATTGAACATCCTCCTGGTAGCGAAACTTTTGCACTACCAAATTTTGCAAGTAAAGGGCCAAGAACCAATATTCCTGCCCGCATGGTTTTTACTAAACTGTATGAGGCAATTTTTTTATGTTGTTTAGAATTATCAATGATTAATTTTTGTTTATCAAATTTTATTTTTGATCCTAATGATTGTAGTAAATTAATCATTGTCTCAATATCTTTAACATTTGGTAAATTATTTAAAAAAATTTTTTTACTAGATAGCAAGGTTGCTGCCAAAATAGGCAGAGAAGCATTTTTTGAACCTGATATTTTTATTTGTCCTTTGAGCTTATTTGCTCCAAAGACTTCTAATTTTTGCATGATTAAACTTTAGGTAAAGTTACTCCGGTTTGACCCATGTATTTTCCATTTCTATCAGCATAAGTCACTTCTGGTTTTTCATTTCCTTTTAAAAAAATGAATTGTGCGACACCCTCATTTGCATAAATTTTAGCAGGCAGAGGTGTTGTGTTTGAAAATTCTAATGTTACGTACCCTTCCCATCCAGGTTCTAAAGGTGTTACATTAACTATAATTCCACATCTTGCATAAGTGGATTTACCAAGACAAATAACCAATACATCATCTGGTATTTTAAACTTTTCAACTGTTCTAGCTAATACAAAAGAATTAGGTGGAATAATGCACTCTGAAACATTTTTAGTTACAAAATTTGTTGGTTTAAAATTTTTAGGGTCAACTATTTCAGAGTTAACATTGGTAAAAATTTTAAATTCTTCAGACACTCTAGCATCGTAACCAAAAGAAGATAATCCATATGAAATACTATTACCTCTAACTTGTTTTTCCTCAAACGGAGTAATCATACCCTCTTCTTTTGACATTTTTCTAATCCACTTATCTGAAAGGACTGACATTATTTATTTTTCTTTTTTGTTTTTTTTTGAAAAAGCTTTCTTTTCTTTAAATTTTTTCTCAGCGCTAAGCTTAAACGCTCATTTTTATCTTTTGAGTTCATTCTTTATCTGGATTTGTAAGAAAGTCTAAAGTAATAGGCTTTGAAGTATCTAACGTTTTTGGTTGAGCCTCCTCTTCTTTAGGGCCCTCTTTAGCTAAACGCTTAGCTTTTCTTTCAGCGAGCTTCTTTTCTCTCTTAGCTTGTTTCTCCATAAGCTTATTGCCTTTAGTGCTCTTAAAATCGTAGTGTATTCCTGCTAATGCAATAGAACCTGAATATTCAAAATATTTCTCTTCTATAAGATTATTATCTTTATCAAACACTATTTTTGTATAAATTTTCATAATTAAATATTCAGTAAATTATTTATATCTTAATAATATAATATGGCAATAATTAGGAAATTAGGATTTTTTACTAAATTGCTCCGGTCGATTAATGGTAAATCAAGTCATTGGTAATGATTAGCTCCCTGGTCAGTACAGGGTCGGAGCACCAAAATTAATTTTTATAGAATAATTTTCTTAAAATAATTGTTATTAAGATCAATCCAAAAAAAGCTAGAATTGGAACGTATATATCTGCAGAAAAAATTATGTCTGTTATGCTGGGAGTTTCTGAATTTTGATCAATTATTTTTTCTAATCCACTACCGATAGAAACTGCTAAAAAAATCTGAGGAATAATTCCTATTAATGTTGCAAAGAAAAAATTTTTTATTTTAACATTAAAAAGAGTAGGTATAAGGCAACTAAGCTGCCAGGGTATTCCTCCTATAAAACGATAGATTAATAAAAAAGTAAACTCAGATTTTTTAAATTTAATCTCAAGAGATTTAAATTTATTTAAAAGTTTTTCTCTAATTAAATCTTTTAAAAAATAATTACCAAACACATATAAAAAAGTTGCACCGATACTTAATGCTAAGACAACAATTAAAGTACCTATCCATTTTCCAAAAATAAATCCACCCAATAAAGCCACTGGAGATCCAAATCCTAAAAATGGAAATACCCACAATATAGTTAATAATAAAAATGTTATTGATATTAAAAATAAATTAGAGTTTTTAAGTTCAAAAAAATAAGACCTATTTTCCCTAATGAAATCATAAGAAGTAAGATCTTGGAGACTAAATTTTGAAAAGAAAAAATATAAAAACAAACAAATAGCTACAAGATAAAATAACCCTATAAATATTTTAATTTTTTTAGCTTTTTCCATTAAATCTAATGCTATTTATAAAATCTTCTATTTGCTATTTATATATTTAATTACTATAAAGAGCGAAATTTAATAAAAAATTAGCCACATTTATGAAACGAACATATCAACCATCTAACGTTAAAAGAGCTAGAAAACATGGTTTTAGATCAAAAATGAAAACTAAAGGTGGACAAAAACTTTTGGCAAGAAGAAGAGCTAGAGGAAGAAAATCTTTAACTGTCTCTGTTTAAATAGATGAAAAGCAAAATACTTGCTCTTTCAAAAAACGAGGAATTCAAAAATTTACTGAAACAAAAAAAATTCTCTAACAAATATGTTACAGTTTTTTTTGGAAACTTAGCAAATAAAGATAGTAAGAATCTTAACATAAGTTTTGTGACAAAGAAAAAAATTGGAAATGCAGTTAAAAGAAATAAAATTAAAAGAAGATTAAGAAGTATAGTTAATGATGCAGTTAAAAAAGTATCGGTAAAATTTGACTATTCATATCTTGTTATTGCTAAGTCAACTATGCTAAACAATGAATACAAAAATATAAAAAAAACCTTATTTCTGGATTTAGAAAAAATTAAATAATGAATATTTTCGCTATTATTTTAATTAAGTTAATTAAAGGATACAAATTTATTATCAGTCCTTTACTTGGACAATCTTGCAGATATTTACCTACATGTTCAGAATATAGCATTGATGCACTAAAAGAATTTGGTTTGGTAAAAGGGTCCTTCTTAAGCTTAAAAAGAATTTTATCATGTCATCCAATTAAATTCTTAGGGGGTGGCGACGGATTTGATCCCATAAAAAAAGAAATGAAAGCTAAGAAATAATGGATACTAAAAATGTCATTGCAGCCATTTCTTTGTCAGCAGCTGTTATAATCTTATATAGTTTATTCTTTGCTCCACCACCAGTTACAAAAGAAAATTTAGCTGAAAAAAATAAGATGGAACAAAGCACTGATGCACCTAGTTTAGATCAAAAAGAGAATATAACAGAGATTTCAAGAGAAGAAGCTCTAAGTCAAAGCAAAAGAATTCAATTTGAAAATCAAAGTATAATTGGGTCAATCTCTTTAAAGGGAGCAGCAATTGATGACCTAACTTTTAAAGAATACAATGTAAGCCTAGATAGTGATGAGAAGGTTAAACTTTTAGCACCAAGAAATACTAGTGATGGTTACTTAATTGAAAGTGGTTTTATAACTACTGATAAAAATATCGATATTCCAAATTCAAACTCTATTTGGACAACATCAGGAAATAATAAATTAACCAATCAATCCTCAATAAGATTATCATGGACTAATAATCAAGGAATTACTTTTGAAAAAGAGATATCTCTTGATGATAAATTTTTATTCACTATTAAACAAAGAGTTATTAATTCAACAGATAAAGCGTATGATTTTTACTCATATGGACAAATTATAAGAAATAAAATTCCTGAAATATCAAACTTTTACATTCTTCATGAAGGTCTTCTTGCAACATTAGATGAGGAATTAATTGAAGAGGATTATGATGATATTCAAGAGGAAAAATTTTCAAAAACTTCTCAAAAAGGATGGCTTGGAATTTCAGACAAATTTTGGATAACTTCATTGATTCCACCAAGTGGCAAAGAATTTAAAACTACATTTGACTATAAAGAAAAATTTCGTGCAAATTTTGTTGGAACAGAGCCATTAGAACTAAAGGGAAACTCAAGCATCGAAGACAAATTACAAGTGATTGTAGCCGCCAAAAGAGTAGATATAATTGATGGGTATGCCGAGTCTTTAAAAATAGATAAGTTTGATCTAGCAATAGATTGGGGTTTTTTATATTTTATCACCAAACCTTTATTCCACGGTATAGACTATTTCTTCAAATTATTTGGCAACTATGGTCTTGCAATTATTGCAATTACGTTTTGTATTAGACTGGCATTCTTTCCACTTGCAAATTTCTCATTTAAAAGCATGGCTAAAATGAAAGCCCTTCAGCCAGAAATGGTAAGACTTAAAGACCTTCACAAAGAAGATAAAATGAAATTACAGCAAGAAATGATGGCTCTCTATAAAAAAGAAAAGGTAAATCCTATGTCTGGTTGTTTGCCTATTTTAGTTCAAATACCTGTGTTCTTTGCATTATATAAAGTTTTATTTGTAACTATTGAAATGAGACAAATGCCTTTCTTTGGATGGATTCAAGATTTGTCAGAAAGAGATCCAACTTCATTATTTAATTTATTTGGGTTATTGCCATACGATGTACCTTCTTTTTTAATGATTGGTGCTTGGCCAATTGCAATGGGGGTTTCTATGTTTATTCAGCAGAAGTTAAATCCTGCTCCAACTGATCCAATGCAAGCAAAAATATTTATGTTCTTCCCACTTTTCCTTACAGTAATTTTAGCTCCTTTCCCTGCGGGACTAGTAATCTATTGGACAGTTAATAATATTTTAACTATGGCTCAACAAGTATTTATAATGAAACGAACTACCATCAAGACAACAACAACTTAATGTTGGAGATCAAAGAAGAAGAGTTAAAAAAAATCCTACCATCTGATGGTCCATCAATTGATGAGGTTAAAAGATATTTAGAGAAATATAACGACGAATATATTGTCATTAAATGTGGAGGCAGTGTTTTAGTTGATAAAAACCTATTTGATATTTTTATTAAAGATATATCGGTATTAAATAAGCTTGGTTTTAATCCTATAATTGTTCACGGTGGTGGAAAAAGAATTAACAGTAAACTTTTAGAACTTAATATTAAAAGTAATTTTATTAACGGGCTAAGAGTAACAGACAAAAATACTATTGATATAGTTGAAAATGTATTGATTGAATTTAATAAAGAAATTGTTGATGCTCTAAAAAATCAATCTTGTGAAACAAGAAGAATAACTTCAAAAGAATACAATATAATAACTGTAAAACCAGAAAGTGATAAATTGGGTTTTGTAGGCACTCCCACTAGTATTAAAACTAATGTTTTAGAAGAAATTATTAAAGTTAATGAAGTTCCTGTTGTGGCTCCACTAGGATTAGATAAAAATAATCAAATTTTTAATATTAATGCAGACACCGTTGCTGGTTCAATAGCCAAAGAATTAAAGGCTAGAAGATTAATGATTATTAGTGATGTAGAGGGCGTACTTGATAATGAAAAAAAACTAATACCTGAAATTAACTCTCAAAAAGCTAAAGAATTAATTGATCAAGAAGTTATATCAGGTGGCATGATACCTAAAATTAACAATTGTCTCGATGTAGCAAGTAATGGTGTTAAAGGTGTCGTTATAATAGATGGTAGAAAAAATCATTCTATCCTTTTTGAGCTATTATCTGATAAAGGTTCAGGAACTTTAATTAGACAATGAGAGAATTAATAAACATAAAATATTGGATATTTGATCTAGACAACACGCTCTATAGCGGTCAAACAAAAGTTTTTTCTGAAGTAGATAAAAAGATGTCCTCTTTTATATCTAAAAAATTTGATGTTGATCTTGTAAAAGCAAAAGAAATTCAAAAAAAATACTTCTATGAATATGGCACAACTTTATCTGGTCTAATGAATCACGATAATATTGATCCCCAAGAGTTTTTAGAGTTTGTTCATGATATTGATATTAGTTGGCTGCCTAAAGACGAAATTTTAAAGGAAGAGTTAATCAAAATAAAAGAAAAAAAAATTATCTTCACTAATGGCTCACATGCGCACGTTGAAAATGTCACAAAACAATTGGGTATAGATGGTTTATTTGATGGTGCTTTTGATATTACTGATGCAAATTACGTTCCAAAACCACACTTAGGTCCATATCAAGAGCTAATCAAAAAATTTGATCTAGATCCAAATCAATCAATTTTAATTGAAGATATAGCACACAATTTAGAACAAGCTAAAAATTTAGGAATGAAAACTTGTTGGTTAGAAAATGAAGAAGCATTTGCAAAAAAAGACTCTGACAAGCCATATATAGATTATAAGATTAAGAACTTGCCTTCTTTTTTACAAGAAATTAATATATTAAAGAGTAATTAAATTAACTATCTAAAAGAAAATATGAGCGATATAGAAAAAATTATTAATGAAGCATGGGAAAATAGAGATAACGTCAATCAAGATTCTGACCAAAGTTTAAAAGATACCATTAATCAAATGATCGATGATTTAGATAGTGGTAAAGTAAGAGTTGCAGAAAAAATAAATGGTGAATGGGTTACTCATCAACATATTAAAAAAGCTATTATGCTTAGTTTTAGAATATACCCGATGGAAAATTTAAATGGACCGTACAGTAGCTGGTATGACAAAGCACACTTGTTAAAAGGTAAAACAGCTGATTGGACTAAAGAAGATCATGAAAAAGCAGGTTTTAGAATGGTGCCAAATTCTCCCGTTAGAAAAGGATCGTTTGTAGGAAAAAATGCAGTGCTAATGCCATGCTATGTTAATATTGGAGCTTATATTGATGAGGGTACTATGATGGATACTTTTAGTCGTGCTGGTAGTTGCTGCCAAATAGGAAAAAATTGTCATATTTCTGCAGGAAGTGGAATTGGTGGAGTATTAGAACCTGCTCAAGCATTACCCACTATCATTGAAGACAATTGCTTTATTGGAGCTATGTCTGAAGTTGTTGAGGGTGTTATTGTTGGAGAAGGATCTGTTTTAAGTATGGGAATGTATATTGGACAATCTACCAAGATAGTAAATAGAAATACTGGAGAAATTACTTATGGAAAAATTCCTCCCTATTCAGTAGTTGTACCTGGATCGTTACCAGATAAAAATAACGCTTCTGCTCCTTCGTTATATTGTGCTGTAATAATCAAACAAGTTGATGAAAAAACAAGATCTAAAACTTCTGTTAACGATTTATTAAGAGAATAGATTTACAATGGCTACTATAAATGAACTTCAATTAGCTAAAGAGCTAATTAAATTTCCAACAGTAACACCTATTGATGCTGGAATAATGAAGTTCTTAGAAAAAAAACTTAAAACTCTTGGGTTTAAAACTAAAGTTTTAGAATTTAGAGAAAAAGATAGTAAGCCAGTAAAGAATCTTTATGCAAGACTTGGAAATAAAGGGCCAAATTTTTGTTATGCAGGCCACCTTGATGTTGTGCCAGCAGGAGATTTAAAAGATTGGACGGTAAATCCATTTAAACCTTCAGTTAAGAAAGGATATTTAATTGGAAGAGGCGCCAATGATATGAAAAGTTCAATTGCTGCATTTGTTTCAGCAGTCAGTAATTTCATTGCAAATAAAAGAGATTTTAATGGCTCTATTAGTCTTTTAATTACTGGTGATGAAGAAGGAATTGCAATTAATGGAACAAAAAAAGTAGTTGAATATTTAAAGAGAAAAAAAGAAAAGATAGATTTTTGCTTAGTTGGAGAACCAACCAACCCAAATAAATTAGGTGAAATGATTAAAATAGGTCGCAGAGGAAGTATGACTGGAAGATTATCTATAATTGGTATTCAAGGACATGTTGCATACCCTAATAGAGCAAACAATCCATCGACTGCATTAGTTCAAATACTTAAAGAATTAAAAGAAATTAAATTTGATAATGGTACAAAAGACTTTCAACCTACAAATCTTGAAATTACTAAAATCAATATTGATAATTCTGCAGATAATGTAATACCAGGATTAGCAAATGCTAAATTTAATATAAGATTTAATAACAAACATTCTTCAAGTTCTATTAAAAAGAAAATTAATAAAATTATAAAAAAAATAAGTAATAAAAATAAATCAAAATATAAGATTGATTATAGTGTTTCTGGAGAGGCTTTTCTTACCAAGCCTAATAATACTACTTACATGATTCAAAATATAATTAAAAAAATTACAAAAATTAAACCTAAACTTTCAACAACTGGTGGGACTTCTGATGCAAGATTTATTAGAAAAATAGCTCCATGTTTAGAATTTGGTTTAGTTGGTAAAACTATGCACAAAGTAGATGAGGCTGTTTCTTTATCTGATTTAAAAAAATTAACTTTAATTTATTCAATTATACTAAAAAATTATTTTAAGTGAAAACTGGCTTAATAACTTCAGATACCTATCAAAATCATAATACAGGCGAAGGTCACCCAGAAAAGATTGATAGAGTTACTGTGGTTATTGATAACTTTAAAAGATTAGATAACAAAAATTTAATATGGGAAAAACCAACTAAGTTTGATCAATCTTTTTTAATTAATACACATTCTTCTGAATATATAGATCTAGTAAGTAAATCATTTCCAGAAAATGGTTTGGCTTTTCTTGATGGAGATACAGTTGTTTCTCCTGGAAGCAAAGATGCAACCAAGGATGCTGTGGGCTCAATAATTACAGCAATCGATGGTGTCCAAAATAAAGATTTTAAAAATGCTTTTTGTGCTGTTAGACCACCAGGACACCATGCTGAAAAAGATAAGGCAATGGGATTTTGTATTTACAACAATGTTGCTGTTGGGGCTAATTACTTAATTGAAAAGTATAAATATAATAAAGTTGCGATTATTGACTTTGATGTTCACCATGGGAATGGAACTCAAGGTATTTTTTATAATAATGAAAAAGTTTTATATATTTCAACACACCAATATCCTTATTACCCAGGTTCTGGATCAGAAAAAGAAAAAGGTAAGTTTAATAATATTTTTAATATTCCACTTGAAGCAGGCACAACTGCTGAGGAATACCTAAATGCATATGAGCATGTTTTAAAAAAATTAAAAGAATTCAAACCTGAATTTTTGTTATTTTCTGCGGGTTTTGATGCCCATATTGATGATCCATTAGCGCAACTTAGATTAAACTCAGAGGATTTTTATCAATTAACCAAAAGAACTTTAGATGTTGTAAAATCATTTTGTAATGGAAATGTAGTTTCAATTCTTGAGGGTGGATACGATCTAAAAGCTCTTCAAGATAGCACTCAACGACACGTAGATGCTCTAATAGAATTTAATTGATAATTACCATATAAACTTTAAAAAACTCATATGAAGCTATATAGAATTAAGAAGTCTGACATTGATAAAAAAGGTAGAGGACTTTATGCAACGAAAGATATTAAAGAAGGTACAAAAATAATAGACTATATAGGAAAACTAATCACTAAAAAACAAACAGAAGATTCTGACAAATACGATAATAGTAAGCCTATTTATTTATTTACAGTTAACAAAAGATACGATCTTGATGGAGACTTTTCATGGAACACAGCAAGATTAATTAACCATTCATGCAATAATAATTGTGACTATGATGGTAAAGGTTTAAAATTGTGGGTTAAGGCAATCAAAGACATAAAAAAAGGTGAGGAACTTACTTGTGATTATGGATTTGGTTATGATGAAAATTACAAACAATTTCCCTGTAAATGTAAATCTAAAAATTGCTGTGGTTATATAGTAAGATCAGAGTCGAGATGGAGAATAAATAAGAAATTTGCAATGAGCAACAAAAACAATTAATAAATAACTCTCACTAAAAAAAGTCCCTCAGGAGGTGCTGGTGGTGCACATAATATTCTTTTTTTAGACTTAAAGATTTTCTCAAACATTTTTAAATCCCATTTTTTTTCACCTAAATATTTCAAACAACCAACCATAGATCTAACTTGTTGCTGTAAAAAAGATTGTGAATTAAATTCTATTTCAATTTTATTTTTTGATGATTTAATTTTTATTGAATTAATTGTTTTAATTGGACTTTTTGCATGACAACTTGATGCTCTAAAAACAGAATAGTCATGTGTTCCTATTAATTTTTTAGCCCCCTTTTTAATTAAATCTAAGTCTAACTGTTTTCTAACATGCCACCCCCTCTTTTTTTCAATTACAGGAATACTTAATTGATTAAAAATTATATATTTATAAATTCTTTGTTTTGCAGAAAATCTGGAATGAAATTTACTACTTCTTTTTTTAATTTTAGTGATTGCGATGCCATCCTCATTTAAAAAATGATTTATTGATTTTAAAAATTTTATTAAATCTATTATTTTATTTTTACAATCAAAGTGAGCAGATTGTGCAATTGCATGAACTCCAGTATCAGTTCTGCCTGAACCATTTAAAATTATTTTTTCTTTTAAAAGCTTTGTAAGTTTTTCTTGTATAAGACCTTGTATTGTTGAACCTTTCTTTTGAATTTGCCAACCTCTAAAATTTGTACCCACATATTCAATAAGTAATTGATATCTGACCATTTAAATCAAAGAACCTTTTTTGATCTGTGAACCAAGCATAAATTCCCCTATATTTTGGGGCTTTTTTCCTTGTCTTTGTATTTCTTTAATTTTAATGGATTGTCCGTTTCCACAGGCAACTTCTAAATAATCAGAAACAACTTCACCTGGGTTTCCAATTCCATTACCAATATCTGCTTTTAATATTTTATATCTTTCACCTTTAAAAACAAAAAAAGCACCAGGCACTAGGTACAAGCCATTTATTTTACCAATAATATTTAAAGCATTTTCACCCCAGTCAATCTTACCTTCTAATTTTTGTATTTTTGAAGCATAAGTTGCCTGTGCATGATTTTGTTCAATAAATTTTGCTTTATCATCTAATATGTTATCAATGTTATCTAATATTTTTTCAGCTGCTAGTGAAGAAAGTTGTTCGGAAATATCTTGTGCATTTAAATTATTTTCTAAATTTATTTTATAAGTATTGCATATTGGGCCTGTATCTAATTGCTCAGCTATTTTCATAATAGTTATGCCCGTTTCTTTATCAAGATTCATTATGGATCGCTGTATTGGTGCTGCTCCCCTCCAAGCTGGAAGTATAGAAGCATGAATATTAATGAACCCTTTTTTAGTTAAGTTTAAAAATTCTTTTGGAATAATTTGTCCATAAGCAACAACTACTGCAAGATCTGCATTTATATTTTTAAAGTATTCAAATTCTTCATTATTATTTTTTAAAGATTTTGGAGTTCTAAATTCTAAATTTAAAGTTTCAGCAATTCCTTGTATAGGTGATTTATTAATTCGCTGACCTCTTTGAGATTTTTGTGGTGGCTGTGTATAAACATCTGAAATAGGATAACCATTTTGATATAAAGATTTTAAAATTGGGACAGCAAACATTGGTGTACCCATAAATACAATCTTTTTTGGCATTAATTAAAGAACTGCTGTATTTGGTTTTAATTTTGATAATTTTTTAATTATCATCGATCTTTTTAATTTTGAAAGATAATCAATAAAAAGTATTCCTTCTAAATGATCCATTTCATGTTGTATGCAAGTTGCAAGTAAACCATCTGCTTTTAATAATTGTTTGTCTCCATTATAATCTAAATACTCTATGTCACATTTGCTAGGTCTATCAATTTCAGCAAATTGATTAGGAACTGACAAACATCCTTCTTCGTATGTGGCTTTTGAAGGGTCTTTTTTTTTAATTACGGGATTCACAAAATACCTTGGTTCATTTTTCCCTTCTTTTTTACTAATATCCATTACTATAATTCTTTTTGGAATTCCTATTTGTATTGCCGCAAGACCAATACCATTTGCGTCATACATAGTGTCTAGCATGTCATCCATTAATTTTTGTGCGTCTTTGCCAACACGATCAACAGATTTAGATACTTGTCTAAGCAATTTATTAGGTTCGGTTATAATTGTTTTAACAGTCATTAAGTTGATTATTTTATTATAATTTCTAAACTTTTAAAGGAAGAACTTTTAGTAGAAGTTTATTTCTAATAGAATCTACATTTAGCTGGTTCAATGTATTAATTATAAAATAAACTGTATCTTCATCAATATCTTCAATTCTTTCTGGACCTATAACTTCAATAATTCTCAATAATGCTGCTCCTATTTCCTTTTTATCAATCATAGCCTGAATATCCGCTGGCATTTCAGATTGATTAATTTTGTAAAGATCATCATATTTTTTTGCAATTTGAATTCCATCTGATTTTAATGCTTCAAGAAAAATTATGTCTTTTTTAGATAAAAAATACTTTTTATTTTTTTTAATCTTTTTTAAGAATTTATTAAGATCTTCTTCAATTTTAGATTTAGGGTAATCGCCATTAAAATAATTTACTAATTTAGATTGATGTAATATTTTATTATTATATTTAATTTTTTTATTAATTATTTCTTTATCATTTTCGTGTTCATTATAGAAAGTCGTAAAATTAGATGGCACATCTTCTATATCTATCTGTTTTAAAAAATTTTTTAATTCTACATCAAAAGCATTGCCAATACCTTCGGACTCAAAAATATCTTTTAAAATTTTAATCAATTCAATTTTTAGTTTTGGTTCTTCTGCCAAAAGTATCCTTTGATAAATCAAAGCTTTTCCCTCAATTGAAGCTAAAGATTTATAAGATTGTTTGGCGTTCAATAATTGATTTATAGTAAATTGAAATTTCTTATAAAACTCAAATAGTTCTTTTTCATTATAATTCTTATCATGTGTAGCTTTTTCAATCGTTGAAATTTTATCTATATCAGTAATTTCAATATCTTGAATATTAAATAACAAATTAGAAGCTGATAAATATTTCCAAATTAATTTAGGTGTCTCTTTTTTTGGTTCAAATTCAAATTCAGGATTTGTTCTGTGAGCTAAGTGAAAATCTAAAATAGAACTTTCTGATATCTCTTTATTAGCTTCATCCACATACCCAAATAAATAATTGATTTTATTTTCAAAATAATCATCTTTAAAACCTAATTCTTTTTGTAAATCTAAAATAAGTTGAGCTTCTTCATTTTTTCCATAATTAATTAAACAATATAAATTAAATTTAGTTAAATATTCATTTTCCAAGGGTTCTTTAATTTTTGAAAAAATTTCACATGATTTCTTTACATCCGATTGAGACAAATATTTATCCACCACGTATTTCATTAACTCAGGATGCAGATTAGTGGCTCGATTCTTAATAAGAAATTGTTCTATTAATTCAAGATTAGATTCTTTAATCATCCAATTTGATTTAAATTTTAAAAACTCTTCTTCTGTAATATTTTTGTTTGGATAATAAGTATTAGTCAGTAATGCAATATTAAGAATTTCGGATGCGTCGCTTGAAAGATCGAAGTTATCTATATTTTTAAAAAGTTTTTTTAATATTAGGCCATCTGAATTTGACCACATATCCATACTTAATCCATAATCTGCAGGATCATATAATCCCACAATTTTAATTTCTTTTGATGCAAGTTCTTGATCAAGTTTTATTGAACTTTTTTTTTTATCAGCTTGCATATTATAAATATTACTCTCAGCTGTGACCCCTGTTATTTCATTTGATGAAATAGCTTCTGACGTAGTCTCTATTGCTTTCTTATCAATATTCCAGATGTCTATTGGTTGGTCTTCAGCAATCACATTAACAGATGAAAGCAAAAAGATAATTATAATTGAAAAATATTTCTTATTTAACAATTTTAAAATTCTCATTTGGGATAATTTTTTCTATTTCTTTTTTGGGTGAAGGAAAATCAATCGTATTTAGAAAAAAAACAAGACCCAAAATAACTACTAATCCAAGAATAGATTTAATTACTAATCCAATTACATTAGTTTTGCCTGAACTTGTATTTTTATTAAATTCCATATAACTTTAGTTAATTTCAAATTAAGACATATTTGTGTTTTTTCAATAAAGAAACTTATGAAATCAAAAAAAAATCTTGTTTTTTTAGGAATGATGGGATCAGGAAAGAGTTCTATTGGCTCATTGATTGCAAAAAAATTACAGTTAAATTTTATAGACATTGACAATGTAATTGAGAATGAATTAGGTCTATCAATTAAAAAAATATTTGAGATTAAAGGTGAAAATTATTTCAGAAAATTTGAAAAAAAAACTACATTAAAAAAACTAAAATCAAGCTCTACGGTAATATCACTTGGTGGCGGTGCTTTTTCAAACAAAGAGATAAGAAAAGAAGTCATAACAAATCACATATCTTTTTGGTTAAATTGGAGCAATGACATATTGTTAAATAGAATTAAAAATAGCAAAAAAAGACCTTTAGCTTTCAATTCTTCAGAAAATGAAATAATTGATTTAATTAAAAAACGCTCTAACATTTATTCTAAAGCTTTATATAAAATTGAATGTGATAATTTAACTAAAAAAGAAATTGTTAAAGAAATTTTAAAAATTTATGAAACCCATTAAATTAAGGATAAGTACAAAAACTCAAAAATACTCAATTATTATTGGATCTAATTTAGTTTCAAATATATTAAAAATTTCTAAAAACAATTCCATTAATTTTAAAAAATGCCTACTTGTTATAGATAAAAATATTTCAAAAAAAATTATTTCAAAAATAAAAAAATCATTAAATAAAACAAATCTTTACGTTCATTTTTTTAATGCAAGTGAAATTAATAAAAATCAAAATAGTGTTAGTAAAATTTTAGATATTCTTTTAAAAAAAAACTTTTCTAGAGATGATTGTTTGATTTCAATTGGTGGAGGAATAACAGGAGATATTAGTGGTTTTGCAGCCAGTCTATTTAAAAGGGGTTTAAAATTTATTAATGTTCCAACAACACTTTTGTCACAAGTTGACTCATCCATTGGAGGGAAAACTGGAGTTAACACTAAATACGGAAAAAATTTAATTGGAAGTTTCTACCAACCAAATTTAGTTATTTCTGATATTCAATTTTTAGAAACACTTCCCAAAAGAGAAATAATATGTGGTTATGGAGAAATTTTGAAACACTCCTTAATTGCTAATAAAAGTTTTTATAATTTTTTAAATAAAAATAGTGATAACATTTTTAATCTATCTTCTCCATTTATAGAAAAAACAATCCATGAAAGTTGTAAGATTAAAAAAGATGTGGTTGAGAAAGATGAAAAAGAAAAAGGATTGAGAAAAACTTTAAATTTTGGTCATACTTTTGCACATGCATATGAAGCTACTTTGGGCTACTCCAAGAAACTAAATCATGGTGAAGCTGTAATTCTTGGAATGAAAACTGCATTAAATTTCAGTTTAAAGCATAAGTTACTAAAGAAAACAGAGCATAATTCAATTATTAATCATATTACAAAATTAGGTTTACCTTCAAAAATAAATACATTTTTTAATTTAAGAGATTTAAATAAAATTCTATCATTTATGCTTAAAGATAAAAAAAATCATTCAGATAAAATTAGTTTAGTTTTGTTAAAAAAAATTGGGTCTCCGATTATAAATAAAGAATATAGCAAAAAAGCCTTAGCTTTATTTTTAAAAAACGAACTAACTAATTAAAATTTGAATTGAGTGAATAAGCTCTTTTAATTC
>Ga0209660_1000599_pt1 | contig 20992 bp, 17 predicted proteins | sample SaaInlV_100m_DNA_2_FD_184659 | JGI IMG/M metagenome (GOLD analysis project Ga0209660, IMG submission 184659) | Marine microbial communities from expanding oxygen minimum zones in the Saanich Inlet - SI072_LV_100m_DNA (SPAdes) (version 2) | ecosystem: Environmental > Aquatic > Marine > Intertidal... | reverse complement strand
AAAAAAGACCTGAAACAGGTTTTGTTTCTAGTGAGTTTTTTAATTGAGTAGGAGGGAAATAATCGTACTCAATTGCGTATCCTGGTCTAAAAAATTTAACATTTTCAAAGCCTTTTACTGAACGCAGCGCATTAAACTGAACGTCCTCTGGCAAAGAAGTAGAAAACCCATTGACGTATACCTCTACAGTATTCCATCCTTCGGGTTCAACAAAAATTTGATGCCTGTCTTTATCAGCAAACCTATTAATCTTATCCTCGATTGAAGGACAATATCTTGGTCCTATACTATTAATTGAACCATTAAACATTGGTGATCTGTCAAAACCTTCTTTAAGCAAATCGTGAACTAAAGGACTGGTGTAGGTCATGTGACAGTCTAGTTGTTTTATTAAAGGTTTGGTTATGCTAGAGTACGAAAACTTCCCTGGGTCAATGTCTCCGGGCTGAGGGATCATAACATTATAATCTAACGAACGCCCGTCAACTCTTGGCGGAGTTCCTGTTTTCATCCTTCCAGAATCGAAGCCAAAATCAGTAAGAGCTTCAGTAATTCCGAACGAAGCTTTTTCGCCAGCACGTCCACCACCAAATTGCTTTTCACCAATATGAATCAAACCATTTAAAAAGGTGCCATTCGTCAAGATGACTGTTTTAGACATTATTTGAAGTCCTAAAGATGTGGCAACTCCAACAATTTTGTTTTCTGACAAGAGCAGTCCTGATACCATGTCTTGATAAAAATCAAGATTAGGCGTTTGTTCCAACATTGTTCTCCAACATTCCGCAAACCGCATTCTATCCGACTGGGCTCTGGGACTCCACATAGCAGGGCCTTTTGACTTGTTAAGCATCTTATACTGTACGGCAGAGTTATCCGTAACAATTCCACTATAGCCACCCAAAGCGTCTATTTCTCTAACTATTTGACCTTTAGCAATCCCGCCCATAGCAGGATTACAAGACATTTGAGCTATATTTTGAAGATTCATGGTTATAAGCAGTGTTTTGCTGCCCATGTTAGCGGCTGCGGCCGCAGCTTCTGAGCCCGCATGGCCTGCGCCAACAACTATAACATCATACTTTTCTTTAAACATAACTATTGTTCCACGTGGAACGTTTTTAAATTATCATCTTCTTTGTCTCTCATTTGCTGAGTTTCTTTTTCTGAAGAGTCGTTGTATCCCATAAAATGTAAAAGACCGTGAACCATTACCCGAAGAAGCTCATCGTTAAAAGAAGCTTTATATCGTTCTGCATTTTCTTTTACGCGGTCTATAGATATGGCAATATTTCCATTTAGAATAGTGCCTTTGGAGTCATTAAAAGAAATTACATCCGTGAAGTAGTCTTGATTTAAGTGCTTGTTATTCAATAACTTAAGGTCGTTGTCGTTGAAAAAAGCATATACAACCTCTCCTACGCTAAAACCCTCTTTCTCTACGGCTTGGTTAAGCCATTTAGTGACTTTCATTTCGTTTTGCAAAACAAACGTTGTGTTATAAACGTAATCTATGTTCGTTTCCATATTTGTGCAAATATAACTTGTTGTGACGTATATAAAAACTATAAAAGACAATAGGCGGTTATTGACCTAGCATTAAAATATAAAATTCATATTTTTGAATAAAATGAAAGATTTTAAATATTTGGCGGCCTACAGTATTCCGTTGGCAACAGTCTTATCGTTGAGCCAAGATGGCTGGGGGATGTATAGCACCGCTGTTTTCGTTTTTGTGATTGTGCCTTTTGCTGACTGGGTGTTTGGAAAAGGAGAGAAAAACCTAGCCCCAAAAGAAGTTCAAAAAAAAGAGCCTATGAGGGTTTTTGATTATATGCTTTATTTGAACGTTCCTGTGGTTTTTTTTATCCTCGGATGGTCTTTATGGAATTTTTCAACTATAGAATATGAGCTTTATGAGCAAATAGGACTTGTTTTGTCGACGGGTATATTGCTGGCAACAAACGCTATTAATGTCGCTCACGAACTAGGACACAGAAAAGGGTTGTTTGAAAGAACGCTTAGTAAGTTATTGTACCTGCCGTGTTTATATATGCATTTTTACATAGAGCATAATTTTGGTCACCACCTAAATGTAGCAACCAAACACGATGGTGCTTCTGCCAAACTCAATCAAAACCTGTATTTTTTTTGGATAAGATCAGTAACAAAACAATACATTGATGCTTGGAAAAAACAAAGGGAATTACTTAAAAAATCAAGCTCTTCTTTTTTTTCATTCAAAAACGACATGTTGTGCTACACGATAATTCAGCCGCTTTATTTAATAGTGGTTTACTACACTTTTACTTATAAAACAATGCTTTTTGCCATAGCGATAGGAGTAGTATCTTTTTTGTTTCTTGAAACCATAAATTATATTGAACACTATGGGTTAAGAAGAAAAAAACTTTCATCTGGAAGGTACGAAAGAGTAAAAGAAATACATTCTTGGAATTCAGATCACAATATTGGCAGAATAATTCTTTATGAGCTTACTAGGCACAGCGACCATCATTTTAAATCTGGAAAAAAATATCAGATTTTAGATCGTTTTAAAGAAAGCCCACAGCTGCCTTTTGGCTACCCTGCTTCAATATTAATTAGCTTTATACCTCCTTTGTGGTTTAAAATAATGAATGATCGCATCCCTAAAGAAATGATCCTAGAAAAAGGATGAAAAGTTTAAACAACAATGTACTTTTGTGAAAAAATTAAAAATGACTAAAAAAGTTCGAGTCCGTTTTGCCCCAAGCCCAACAGGCCCGCTTCATATTGGAGGGCTAAGAACAGCTTTGTTTAATTATTTGTTTGCAAAAAAAAACGGAGGTGACTTTATTGTTAGAGTTGAAGACACGGATCAAAACAGATATGTTGATGGTAGTGAGAAACACATTATGGACTCATTAAAATGGTGTGGACTAAATATTGACGAGGGGCCGGAAAACAAGGGCTCTTACGGCCCATACAGACAAAGCGAAAGAAAAGAGTTTTATAATTTGAAAATACAAGAGCTTTTAAAAAAAGGTCATGCATATTATGCTTTTGATAAAAAAGAAGAGTTAGATTTTCACAGAAAAGATCATGAAAAAAAGGGTAAAACTTTTATGTACAATGCCCATAATAGAAAAAAACTTAACAACTCGCTTTCATTATCTGTTGAAGAGACTAATAAGCTTTTAAATAGCGGAGAGGAGTATGTAATTAGATTTAAAACACCTGTTGATCAAGAGGTTGTTTGTAGGGATGAGCTAAGGGGAGTTGTTCGTGTGTCGACAAAAACAATTGACGATAAAATTCTTTTCAAAAGTGACGGGATGCCAACTTATCATTTTGCTAACGTGGTGGACGATTATGAAATGGAAATCTCACACGTTATAAGAGGAGAGGAGTGGCTTCCGTCTTTGCCGCTGCACTGGCTTTTGTATGATGCTTTTGGATGGGAAGCCAGGCCTAAATTTGTTCACCTACCTTTAATTCTTAAGCCCGAAGGCAAAGGGAAGCTTTCTAAAAGGGATGGAGACAAGTTTGGTTTTCCGGTGTTTGCGATACGTTGGGGTAGTGAAGGCTCTATTAAAGGGTACAAGGAACACGGCTTTTTACCTGAGTCAGTCGTAAACTTTCTTAGTCTTCTAGGCTGGAATCCGGGAACAGAAAAAGAATTGTTCAATATGAATGAATTAATAGAGTCTTTTTCCTTAGAAGGATTAAACAAATCAGGCGCAAGATTCGACCCAGAAAAAAACAACTGGTTTAACCACGGGCATATTCAAAAAGCAGAAAACAGTTTAATTGTAAATCTTCTTAAAAAAGAGTTTTCTCAAGATTTAAGTGATCAAACTGATGAGATGCTTGACAGGATAGCGGAGCTTATCAAGCCTAGACTAAACAGTTTAAATGACATCTCTGATGTGTCTGGTTTTTTCTTTAGGTCTCCTAAAAATTATACAGAGAAACATATTAAAAAACTAAAAAAAGCTAATTACAGCGAAATATTACGTGGAATTGCTGGCTTGATTGATTCAGCCGAAAATTTATTAGAACTCAAACCTCGTTTAGAATTGTTGGTTAACCAAAAAGAGTGGAGTTTTGGAAAAGTAATGGGTTTGTTTAGGCTTTCAATAGTTGGAGAGCTTACTGGACCTGACCTTTTTCAGCTTATTTCTCTTTTAGGAAAAGAGGCTTCACTTAAAAGAATAGCGCTGTTAGAAGACGCTTTGAACAGTTTAGAAGACTAAAACATTCTTTAAAGAAGCTTTCTTTTGATGCTAATTTTTCGTACCTTATAGGCTAACCCTAAAATTTAATATATATATGATTTTTTACATTCCCTTAATTGTTATTTTGTCTTTAGTTGTTCTTTTTGGAACTTTTTTTGTAGTTAAACAACAGTCTGCAGCTATTATAGAAAGATTCGGAAAATTTACTAGTGTTCGCCAATCTGGTCTTCAGTTAAAAATTCCAATAATAGACCGGGTGGCTGGTCGACTTAGTTTAAGAATTCAACAGCTTGATGTGGTGGTGGAAACCAAGACCAAAGATGATGTTTTTGTAAAAATCAAGGTTTCTGTACAGTTTATGGTAATAAAAGACAAGGTTTATGATGCTTTCTACAAACTAGATTATCCCCACGATCAAATCACCTCATACGTATTTGATGTTGTTAGGGCTGAGGTTCCTAAAATGATTCTTGATGATGTTTTTGAGAAAAAAGATGATATTGCTATTGCTGTAAAAGGCGAGCTAAACGAAGCTATGAAAAACTACGGTTTTGACATTATTAAAACCTTAGTTACAGATATTGATCCAGACGCTCAAGTTAAAGAATCTATGAACAGAATTAACGCTTCTGAAAGAGAAAAAGTAGCTGCTCAATTTGAAGGAGACGCTCAAAGGATATTAATAGTTGAAAGAGCTAAAGCTGAGGCTGAAAGTAAAAGGCTACAAGGTCAAGGTATCGCAGATCAAAGAAGAGAGATTGCTAGAGGGCTTGAAGATTCTGTAAAAGTATTAAACGGAGTGGATATTAATTCTCAAGAAGCTTCTGCGCTTATTGTTGTTACCCAGCACTATGACACACTGCAATCGGTTGGGGGGGCAACGAACAGTAATTTAATTTTAATGCCTAATTCTCCTCAAGCTGGATCAGAAATGCTAAACAATATGGTGGCGTCTTTTACGGCGAGCAATCAGATTGGAGAAGAAATGAAAAAGGCTGCGATTAAAAAAGAACAAGAAAAAAATAAATAATACATTTATTTCTTCCAGTTGTCTCTTAAACCAACTGTTTTGTTAAAAACAATTAAAGGGGTTTCGTTGCTGTCAACAATGAAATACCCTTTTCTTTGAAACTGAAAACAATCTCCTTTTATAGCTTTTGACAAACTTGGTTCTGCTTTTGCAATACTGGTTTTTGAGGAGTTGGGGTTTATCATTTTTAAAAGCTCTTCTTCATTTTGTGAACTAGCTGGGCTTGGGTGTTCAAAAAGCCTGTCGTATTCGTTGACTTTAATGTCTATTGAAGCTTTTTTTGAAACCCAATGCAGGGTGCCTTTAACTTTTCTTTGGCTTTCGTCTGAACCAGAGCCGCTTTTACTTTTTGAGTCGTAAGTGCACAAAACCTCAATAATATTATTGTTCTCATCTAAAACAACCTCATTTGCCTTTATAATATATGCGCTTTTTAACCTAACCTCTTTACCCACGGTGAGTCTAAAAAACTTTCTATTAGCTTCTGGTTTAAAATCTTCTTTTTCGATATAAAGTTCTTTTCCAAAAGGCAACTCCCTTTCCCCTGAATTTGGGTCTTCGGGATTGTTTTCTGAAAAAACAATTTCATCAGTGTCGCTAGGGTAATTTGTAATTGTTAGTTTTAAAGGATCTAATACAACCATAACTCTGTTAGATGTTTTGTTGAGCTCTTCACGAGCACAATATTCTAACAAAGAGGCCTCAATAATGTTTTCTCTTTTTGCCACCCCTGCAAGTCTAACAAACTCTCTAAGTGCAGTAGGGGGGTAACCCCTTCGCCTAAGTCCAGATATTGTTGGCATCCTTGGGTCGTCCCAGCCGTCAACAATACCTGATTTAACAAGAAACATTAGTTTTCTTTTAGAGGTAATCGTGTGGCTTAGATTGAGTCTGGCAAATTCTCTTTGTTTTGGTTTTAAACTGTCGGGTTGAGCAATTTGTTTTAAAAACCAATTGTACAACTCTCTGTGTGGTTTGAACTCAAGGGTACACAGCGAATGTGAAATGTGCTCAATATAATCTGATTGTCCATGCGCCCAATCGTACATAGGGTAAATTACCCAACTAGCCTTGGTCCTGGGGTGTTCTTTTTTTATTACCCTGTAAAGAACAGGATCTCTTAAAAGCATATTGTTAGCGCTCATGCTGATTTTTGCGCGCAAAACATGTTTGCCCTCACCATGCGCTCCCTCTTTCATTTCTTGAAACAGCCTCAGGTTTTCTTCGACAGACCTTTCTCTGTAAGGACTGTTTGATCCTGCGCTTGTTGGCGTTCCTTTTTGTTCTGCAATTTCAGAAGATGACTGAGTGTCAACATATGCTTTATTGTTTGATATTAAATCTACCGCCCATAAATAAAGCTGATTAAAGTAGTCGGACGCGAACCTTTCTTCATTCCATTTGTAGCCCAACCAAGAAATGTCCTTTTTAATCGCATCAATATATTGTTGTTCTTCTTTTTCTGGATTTGTATCGTCAAAACGCAAAACCACAGGCGCTTTATACTTTTTGGCTAATGTAAAATTAATCCAAATAGCCTTCACGTGGCCTATATGTAAAAAACCGTTTGGCTCAGGTGGAAACCTAAACTTAAGATCTGACTCACTAAGACCTTGTGAAAGGTCTTGGTCGATAAGAGTTTCGATAAAGTTTTTAGATTCTTTCAATTGACAAAAAAAGCAAAGTTAAATAATTCCCTAGTCTTTTTCTTTGTTTAAACTATCTTTGTTTATATGGGAAAAATTATACTTAAAAACGTTCGTTGCTATTCGTTTCACGGATGTCTCAAAGAAGAAAGTCTTATTGGAAGTGATTATGTGGTTAATTTAAAAGTTAAGGCTTCTTTGAAAAAAAGCGCTCTTTCAGATAAACTAACTGATACAGTTGATTATGTTTTGCTAAATCAAATAATAAAAAAAGAAATGTCTAAACCTTCTAAACTATTAGAAACAGTGGCCAATAGAATAAATAAAAGTGTTTTTGATCTAGAGCCTAGGGTTACTGAAAGCACAGTGACAATAACAAAGGTTTGTCCTCCAATAAACGGAGATGTTGAGGGTGTCTCTGTAAAATTAAAACAAAAAAAAGATTCTAAATTTTAAAAAAGTGTATTTTTGCGCATCATTGGCACTGTGGCCGAGTGGCTAGGCAGAGCTCTGCAAAAGCTTGTACAGCGGTTCGAATCCGCTCGGTGCCTCAAAAAACCTCTTTTACAAGGGGTTTTTTTATTCTAAAAAACCTTTAAAGATTAGAACCAGCCCGATTATTAAAATAATAACATTTACAGCCAGTTTTATTTTAACAATAATTTCTTTTGTTAGATAGTTTTTTAGCTGCTGAGCTAAATATATTTTACCTAGGTCAATAGAAAAATATGTTCCTACAATGGCCAAGAAAAACATCACCATTTTATAGTCTGTGTCCTGAAAGCCCGGGCCATAATTAGCCACTACTAAAATCCAAAAAACTAAAACCGCAAAATTTATAATATTTAACAAAAAACCTCTTATCATGTTTTTTATAACATTAGGCGATTCAGATTTGGGGTTAAAACTATATTGGTCAACATCATCCTTGTTCTGATACATGCTTAAAAGTGTTATTCCTGCATAGAAAGAAAGCAAAACACCCCCTAGAACCTTCCAGGACGGGTTTTCTTGTATTGATTCTAGAAGGCTACTTGTGCTTGCGTAAGCAATTGCAAAAAAAACGATTTCAGAAAAAACAACTCCAATGTTAAAAAACACGGCTGCCTTAAATCCTTTACTGACGCTAATTTCAAGAATAGTAAAAAAAACTGGGCCTATTGTAAAAGACAGTATAATTCCTAGAAAAATTGCCGGAAGAAAATCAGTCATTTTTCTTTATTTCTGTTATGTTTCCGCCAAGAGAAATTGTTTGGTTTAGTGTTTTGGGCGCACCAAAAACATCTATAGCCCCTCCCAAAGAAGCGTTCGCTTCAAAAATATCTCTAGCATGTGCCTTGCAAGATCCTCCCGAAGATGCTTTAATTTCTGTTTGGCTTGATAGTAACTTATTTGCCTTTATTACTCCTCCCGACTTTGCAGATGCCTGAAAAGAAAACGTTGTTCCTTTAATATTTATTACACCCCCACTGTTGACATTAGCTGTTGTTTTTTCAGTTTCAAGATTTAGCTCTATTTGACCGCCGGAAGCGGCTTTTAAATACATTGTTGATTGTTTAAGGGTGTCTTTTGAAATAATTGTTGCAGACTGTTTTGCTTCAACCAAAAAAATTCTGCTTTTGTGCTTTAATTTTATAACCGTGTTTTGTCCTTTAAGTTTTTTAACAAGTTGCATTCTCAATATTAATGTGCCAGATTTGTTTATAACCACAACGTTTTCAGTATTGTCTCCTGATATTTTAATATTATTTTCTGTAGCTTTTTCTAAAATTACATTTATCCCATCTAATACTTTAAGCTCTTGAAAATCACCAATGTTTTTTTCAACTTGCGAAAAAACTATCTGAGAGAGTAGTAAAAAGATTATTTTCTTCATAAATCCATGGTTCTTATTGTTTAATAAAATTACATTTTTTCTAACAACGAAAAATCAATTTGTTTTTTTGATTGATTAACAGCCTCTACTTTAATTAAAACCTTGTCGCCCAACCTGTACTCTTCTTTGGTGTGCCTTCCTAAAAGCAACATCTCGTTTTCTAAAAAATTAAAATAATCTCCAGGAATGTCTTTTATTCTAATAAATCCTTCACATTTATTTTCTACAGCTTCAACAAAAACCCCTCTATCGTTTATTCCTGAAATAACCCCTTCGAAAGTTTTATTTATTTTTTTAGACATGAATTTAACCTGCATAAATTTAATTGAAGATCTTTCTGCTTTGACAGCAACTTCTTCTCTTGAGGAGCAGTGCAAACATAGACTTTCTAAGTTTTGATTCTTATTACTATTTGAAAGAATTCTTTCAAGCTCTCTGTGAACCAAAACATCCGGATATCTTCTTATGGGGGAGGTAAAATGTGTGTATTTATCAAAGGAAAGTCCAAAATGACCAATGTTTTTAGTAGAATATTTGGCTTTACTCATGCTTCTTATTACTAAAGTGTCTATTAAATTTTTTTCCGGCGAGCTTTCGGTTTCCTTTAATAAAGCGTTTAGTTCATTATTGATGTTTTTTGCGTTGCGTAAATTTTGCTTATATCCTAGTTTTTTAATAATTCTTTCTAAAGTAATTATCTTTTGATCGTCAGGGTAATCATGAATTCTAAACAAGCCTTTTTTATGTTTAACAAAAAGATTTGCTACTTTTTTGTTTGCTAAAAGCATAAACTCTTCAATCAACTTATTAGCGTCTAAAGATTCTTTTATGATTGTTTTTACCGGTTCTTTGTCTTTGTTTAAAACAAATTTAACTTCTTTTTTATTAAATGAAATTGAGCCTTTTGCGTGTCTTTCTTCTCTTAATTTTTTAGCTATTTTATTAATTATATATATTGCCCCTTCTACTTCTTTGTTTATTTCTTTTTTCTTGTTGTTTAAAGAAATTTCTGCCGGGATTGTTTTTGTGTTGTTGTCTATAATAAATTGAGCCTCTTTATAAGAAAGTCTTTCGTTTGAATTAATCACTGTTTTTCCAAACCATTCTTTTATTATTTTATTGTTTTTGAAAGTAAAAACAGCTGAAAAAGCGTATTTATCTTCACGTGGGTTTAAAGAACATAGGTTGTTTGATATTTCCTCTGGAAGCATTGGGACAACCCTGTCTACTAAATAAACAGAGGTGGCTCTTTTTTCTGCTTCTTTATCAAGAATAGAATTTTCTTTTAAAAAATGGGAAACATCCGCAATATGTACGCCAATTTCTATGGTGTCGTTATTTATTTTATTTACAGAAATAGCATCATCGAAGTCTTTTGCGTCTGCTGGATCTATTGTAAAAGTAGTTGTGTTTTTAAGGTTTTTTCTTTTTTCTTCTTCTTTTGAATTTTGTAAGTTTTTTAATAATTGTGCTTCTTTAATAAGGTTGTCTTCAAATTCGTAAGGTAATTCAAACTCTTCTAAAATTGCATGTATTTCATTATTTACATTTCCTTTTTTCCCTAATGTTTTTATAATTTTTGCTTCAGGAACTGCCTTTTCCCAATTGTAAATTTCAAAAACAATGATATCGTCGTTATTAATGTTTTTATTATTACAGAAAAAAACAACTTTATCTTTATTAGAGTTATAATCTATATATTTTTGATTGTTTTCAGTAAAAACAACACCAACATATCTATTTTTCTTTCTTTTAATAATTCTTACAACCTCAACTTCTCTATTAGAAATTTTAACACATTCAACTGTATCTCCATTTAATGAGTTTTTTGTGTTTTTTTCAGAAATATAAAAATCTTTATCGTTATTCTCAACTATTAAATAACCTGATCCTTTATTTGTTTTATCAACAGTTCCTATAACTGTTTTGTTTTGAACTAAAACATAGCTACCTGGGTTTACTTGATTTAATACTCCTTTATTTACTAAAGATTCTAAAGCTTTTTTTATTAGTATTATGTTTTTTTCTTTTAATCTACTTTTAATTTGTCTGAAATTTAATTTCTGTTTATTTGAACTAGATTTAAAAATTTGAATAATAGACGAATTATAGGAGTTGGTTTTTTTCTTTGACATTATAAATCAAATATAATCTTTAATAATTTTCAAAGATTAATTAATAGTTAACATTTATATAATTATAATAAATAGATTTTTAAAAATATATGGTTATTATTATAGCGTGTTAACTTGTACAATAAATAAATAAATTTAGAAAAGAGGCTAAAGAAATAAACAGGTTATACAATTTTTTATAAAAAAGATTTACTGTTAATATAATAAATGTTAACATCTGTTGAAAAAACAAATGTTTACAACTTTAAAAAAATAAATTGTTAATAATTATAAAAATAATGTTTACTAAATGAAGATAAATAATAACAAAAGATATTTAAATTTAAGAAACAACGTTTTTATAAGTGTTGTGAAAACAAGTGAACAACTAATGAACTAATTATCAACAAATGAAAATAGCTATTGGCAACGATCACGCAGGAACAGAATATAAAAAAGAAATACAAAAAATGTTATTAGAAGATAACCATGTTATTAATAATCACGGAACAGACGATGATAAAAGTGTAGATTATCCAGATCACATTCATCCTGTTGCCTCTCAAGTTGAAAACAACGAAGTCGATTTTGGAATAATTATTTGTGGTAGTGGTAATGGAGCTAATATGACAGCAAACAAACACCAAAAAATAAGATCAGCTTTATGTTGGAATAAAGAAATAGCAACATTGTCAAGAACACACAACAACGCAAATATTTTAAGCATTCCTTCAAGGTTTGTAAGTTTAAAAGAAGCAAAAGAAATGGTAAATTCTTTTTTAAACACAAGTTTTGAAGGGGGAAGGCACCAAACTAGAGTAAACAAAATTCCTAAATGAAACCGACTTGGGTAAAAAAAAAATGGACAGAAATTAGTTTAAAAGAGCTTTACGGTATTTTAAGATTAAGATCTGAAGTGTTTGTGGTGGAACAAGACTGTGTTTATCAAGACATAGACAATAAAGACCAACAAGCAATACATTTGTTAGGATATATAAACAATGAATTAATAGCATATTCTAGAATATTTAATGAAGGAAACTACTTCAAAGAAACTTCTTTTGGAAGGGCAATCATTAAAAAAGAAAAAAGAGGTTTAGGGATAGGAGATGACCTTGTTAAAGAATCATTGAAAATTATAAAAAAAGAATACGGCAATAAAAAAGTTAAAATATCAGCACAAGCTCATTTAAAAAAGTTTTATGCTAAACACGGTTTTAAAACAAAAGGCGAAGAGTATTTAGAAGACGGAATACCACACGTTTCAATGGAATGTCTTTGAAAACAAACTATTTAAACACTCATAAATATCTTTAGAAGAAACCTCTTTTTTCCCTTGAAACAAAACAAAAAGAGAGCCTTTTTTGTTTTCTAACACTGCGTTTGGCATGTTTTTTATTTGTTCTTTTACCCTTCTTTTTATTAAGTTTCTTTTAACCGCCAACGGAACAAGTTTTTTAGGAACAGAAATACCAATCTTTAAAGCGGAATCACCAGACAAATAAATTGTTCTTAAGAAACCCACAGAACACGAAGAGCCTGATTTGAAAAGAAGTTCTATTTCTTTTTTACTTTTTAAAGAATTTTGTTTTTTAAAAAGAAACATTTAGAGTTTATAAATATTATTTTCCATATCAACATCGGCCAAAAGCCCAGAAGGATCTATCTCAATTTTCAAAACTTCTTTTTCTAAAGGAACTGAATAAAAAGGAGACGCCCAACCCCAAGCAGGAAGAGTCTTAAAATTAGAATGCAATTCTTTTTTAACACCCCTCATAAGGTCTATTGGAATATAAAAAAACTGTTTTGTTTCATCAACAAAAGTAACAACAAGCTCAATAGGCATGGGTATTAAACCTTTTCTCTCTAGAATAGCGTTTCCGTCTTGATATTTAACTCCATAATCAATTTTTTCAGCAGTTTTTGTCCAGTCGTTTAGATACCACTCAAGCTCTATGTCCGAAACCTTTTCAGCAACCCTTTTGAAATCGTTAGGATTAGGGTGTTTAAACTTAAACTCATTAAAATATCTTTTAATAATATTCTTTAATGTTTTTGGACCAACTATATAACCTAGCTGAGCCAAAAAAACAGCGCCCTTGCTGTAGGCTGAAACACTGTAGGCAAAATTATAATTGTATCTGTCAGAATGAGTGGTTTGAGGCTGTTCAACGCCAGAGTTTGCCAATCTACGATAGCTGTTGTAAGATCCCTTAAAGGGGTTGTCAGGGTTTTTGCCCAAAACAGTGTTTTCAGCCAAAACATCAATATAAGACGCAAACCCCTCGTCCATCCACGGATGCTTTGCTTCATTATTGGCCAAAATATGTTGAAACCAAGCATGAGCCATTTCATGAGAGGTAGTTCCAAGCAGTCTAGAGTATTGTTCTCCACCAGTTATAAGAGTAGACATCGCGTATTCCATACCACCATCACCCCCTTGAATAATAGAGTACTGTTTCCATGGATACTCTCCAATGTTTTCGTTAAAATATTTCATAAGCCCTACACTGTGAGGTTGAAGTTTTTTCCAGTTTTCTAAATTAGTTTTATATAAAAAATGTAAATCAACATTGTTAGGCCCCTTAACCACGTCATGATAAAATTCAGGATCAGCAGCCCACGTGAAGTCGTGTACATTAGGGGCATAAAAATGCCAGGTTAATTTTTCTTTTTTAGAATGATCAACTGTTTTATTTTTAGACTGATAACCGTAACCAATCTCGTTCGGATTTTGTAGATACCCTGTTCCTCCTAAAATGTAATTTTTGTCAAGCGTTATTTTCACATCATAATTTCCCCAAACACCATGAAATTCTCTAGCAATGTATGGGTTAGGGTGCCACCCTTCAAAATCGTATTCCGCAAGTTTAGGAAACCATTGCGTCATTGAAAGCGCAACCCCGTCTTTGTTGTTTCTTCCAGACCTTCGAATTTGTTTAGGAACAACCCCGTTAAACAGTAATGTTAATTTTGTTTTTTTTCCAGGCAACAATATTTTGTTTAATCGGGCTAACAAAACAGTTTCTTGTTGTTCAAACACCAGCTCTTTACCATCTTGCTTTAGCTCAAAAACAGACAAATTTCCTTCTTCACTTTTTGTTAGTTTACTGATACGATCCTTAACTCTTCTGTCAGGGTCACTAATGTTAAGCGACCGAACATCCATTTGGCTACCAGGTTTAAAGGCATTAAAATATAAATGATAGTAAACTTTTGTTATAGTGTCAGGAGAGTTGTTGGTGTATACAATTTCTTGGCTTCCTTTAAACTCAAAGGTCTTAACATTAACATCAACAGACATTTCATAATCAGCGTTTTGTTGCCAGTTAGACTGAGAAAACAACAAAAACGGTGTAAAAACAAATAAATAAAAAACAGATTTCATATGCATTAGTTAAATAATTCGTTAAAAGAAAAAGACTTGTCTATTCTAATGCCTTTTTCTGTGTTTTTTAAAGTAATGACCTCATTGTTTGGGTCGTGCTCTAAAAACAAATAATAGTTTTTTTCAACAGCCTCTTTTAGAAAAAGCTCTTTTTCCCCCATTGTAATTAACGGCCTTACGTCGTAACCCATTACATACGGAACAGGGATATGCCCAGCAGTAGGCAGCAAGTCAGCTGCAAAAACAAGAGGCTTGTTTTTGTAAAGAACCTTTGGAATCATTTGTTTTTCTGTGTGACCGTTTACGTACAAAACTTCAAAACCCAAATTTTTTTTGAATTCAAACCCTTTTTCGTGTTCTGAAACAAAAGATAGCGCGCCAGAGGATTTTATTGGATCAAGGTTTTCTTTTAAAAACGAAGCCTTTTCTCTTGGGTTAGGGTTTTTTGTTGCCCAGTCCCAATGAGATTGTGAGCTCCAATATTTTGCATTTTTAAACAAAGGCTTGTTAAAAGATTTTTTAACGTCCCAAACCGTACCGCCTCCGCAGTGGTCAAAATGAAGATGAGTGAAAAACACGTCGGTTATCTGGTCACATGAAAACCCCGCAGCATTAATAGAAGAAACTAAATCATTTCCTCCCCACCTGTAGTAATAGCTATAAAATTTTTCTGACTGTTTATTTCCCATTCCAGCATCAATTAACACAAGCTTGTCGCCCTCCTCAATTAACATGCACCTTGAAGCAATATCAATTAAATTATTAGAGTCAGCAGGATTGGTTTTTTGCCACAAGTTTTTAGGAACAACACCAAACATAGCGCCTCCATCAAGTTTAAAATTACCAGCCTCAATAGGATATATTTTCACAATTAATTTTTCATAGTTAGTCTTAGTACTGAGCAAGCAGAATTTTCTGTAAACTTATCTTTACCTCCACCCAGCAGTAAATTTATCCACCCGTCTTTTTCTGGACTTCCTAAAATTAACAAATCATATTCTGATGAAATAGAAGAGAGAGATTCAACAGGATCTTCGCTTTCGACAATTCTAAGTTCAGTCTTAATCTTTAAAGCAGAAAGCAATGCGCTGGACTTTGTCTCCATTTTTTTTGACAGAGCCTTAGAAAAAGAAGGAGGAACAATATGCAAAAGAGAAAGGGTTGCTCCGTAAAAAGAGCAAATTCTTTCAGCAACAGCTAAAAAGTTTTTATCTTTTCTTCCAGGCCTTAACGCAATAAGGACCTTGCTAATGTTTTTAACCCCGTTGTCTTTAAAAAGAGCAAGGTTAGAGTTGACGTTTGTTAATAGCCAGCCTATTGGGTTTCGAACTAAAATACCGCTATGAGCTCTTCCGTTCCAACCCATCACAAGCCAATCACAATTCGCTTGTCCACTAAGCAAAGCGACAGTGTTAGAAACCTCATGAGTAACTAAAGACTCAAAAACAACTTCTTGTTTACGAACCTCAGCAAGCCTTTTAAGCCGCCTTTTAATTGACAAAACCTTTGGAGTGTCGTTATTTATTGCCTCTAAAAAAGTCTGATTAGGAACTTCGGTTATATTAACGGCTTGAACAGAACTTTTTATATTAATTGCACAAGCAATTTCTGTAAGCATTTCTTCAGATTTTTCGTTTCCTAGAAACGGGACAATAGTGCCTGCGTTTGATGCTAAACTAGAGTTTGCTGTTTTTTTTAGAGTTAACGGTAAACTTCTCTGGGGAGCGTCTTTTTTATAAAACAAAAACAAAGCAGGAATATGCCCGTAGTTGGTTAAAACACCAGTTCTTGTTGCTCTTTTACCAATTATTAAGTACACAATAAAGCCAATAGCAGAAATAACTAATATTGATATAAATGGAACTAAGCCTAAAAGAAATAGCAAAACTATTCCGCTAAAAATGCCAAAAAGCTGTAAAAAGGGGTATAAAGGAGATTTATACGAAGGCTTGTACCACTGAGCAGAAGTTTCCCTAAGAATTATAACACAAAGATTTACCGAAACAAACATCATAACCATAAAAGCACTTGCAAGCTTAGCTATTTTAACAACATCTAAAAACCAAATAACAAAAGCCATAACAATACAGGTGAACAAAATAGAGGCTACAGGCGTTAAATATTTAGAGTGAATTTTTGAAAAGAAAGAAGGAACTAAAAGATCCCTTGCCATTGCAAAAGGAAATCTTGATGAAGCCAATACGCCAGAGTTGGCGCCAGACATAAGGGTTAAAACACCAACACAAGCAACACTATACCCAAAATATGTTCCCCCAATTAATTCCGATAAGGTATGGATGGGCCTTAAATCTACAGAAAGCGCATTAGGATCAACATTTCCAACTAAAATAAAAGAAATAAAAACATAGACGCCAGCGATAAACAATAATGAGAGAATCATTGCTAAAGGGAGGTTTTTATCTGGATTTTTAATTTCCCCAGCAATCGCAGCAATTTTAATAACCCCAGAATAAGATAGATAAACAAAAGCAACAGCAGAGATTAATCCAATGTTTCCATCCTTTAAAAAAGGCTTCAAATAAGTGTCGTCAACAGATGAAAACCCAAGAAAAAATAGTGCAGCTAAGCAAATAAGGCTTATGACAACAATAACAAGCTGAACTTTACCTACTTTTTTAACACCAAAAACGTTTAGAAAAAAAATAAACACCAAAAAACCCAAAGCAACTAATCGAGTCATTCCGTCATCTACACTTGTTAGAACAGCCAGATATGCGCCCAGACCGATTAAAGCAAAAGAACTTTTTAAAAGCAAAGACAACCAGAGCCCAATTCCAGAAATAGTTCCAAATAAAGGGCCAAAAGCACGCTCTATATAAACATAAGTACCCCCAGAAGATGGCATTGCTGTAGCTAGCTCAGATTTAGAAAGGGCTGCGGGCAAAACACAAAGCGCACCAAGAAGATACGCCAACCAGACCGAAGAGCCGGTTATTCCGGAAGCAAAACCAGGCAACACAAAAATTCCACTACCAAGCATTCCTCCAACACTAATAGCAATTACATATGGCAAAGAAAGGCTTCTGTTTAATTTTTTCATTTAAATAAAAATAATGTTTTTAAGCATAATTCCTATAAACAAGCAGGGAAGTTTAATTAAAATATAGAATTGAGTAAAGACAATTGGTTTGACTTTCTTTTTTTCTTAATCGTTTAGCTTTAAAACAGCCAGAAACGCTTCTTGAGGGATTTCAACACTACCTATCTGTCTCATCTTCTTTTTACCTTTCTTTTGTCTTTCAAGAAGTTTTCTTTTTCTGCTTATATCCCCACCATAACACTTGGCTGTTACATCTTTTCTTACAGCCTTAATAGTCTCTCTGGAAATAATTTTAGCACCAATCGCGGCTTGTATCGGAATATCAAATTGCTGTCGAGGAATTAATTGTCGTAATTTTTCACACATTTTTTTTCCTATAGAGTAAGCATTGTCAGCGTGAATTAAAGAAGAAAGCGCATCAACAGAGCTGCCATTTAATAATAAGTCAACTTTAACAAGTTTTGATTTCCTCATGCCTATTGGCGAGTAGTCAAAAGATGCGTATCCTTTAGAAACGGTCTTTAGCCTATCATAAAAATCGAAAACAATCTCAGCTAACGGCATGTCGAATATAAGCTCAACTCTTTGAGTTGTTAAATACGTTTGGTTTTTTATTTCCCCTCTTTTTTCTATACACAAACTCATAACATTACCCACGTAATCAGATTTTGTAATTATAGTGGCTTTGATAAAAGGCTCTTCAACTCTTTCTAAACTTGAAGGGTCAGGCAAATCAGTAGGGTTGTTTACAAGTATTGGTGTTTTAGCATCCTTTCTTGTATACGCGTTGTAAGACACGTTGGGAACAGTCGTAATAACAGACATATTAAACTCTCTTTCAAGCCTTTCTTGAATTATTTCCAAATGAAGCATTCCTAAAAAGCCGCATCTAAAGCCAAAACCAAGAGCAGAAGAACTTTCTGGAGTGTAAACCAATGAAGCGTCATTTAACTGAAGCTTGTCCATTGAGGACCGCAACTCTTCATAATCTTCGGTGTCTACTGGGTATATACCAGCAAAAACCATAGGCTTTACATCTTCAAAACCAGAAACACCTGTGGTTTCAGCTGAATCAACGTCGATTATGGTGTCACCAACTTTAACTTCTTTTGCGTTTTTAATTCCGGTAATTAAATAACCCACATCACCAGCTCCAATATATTTTTTTGGAGTTTGAGTTAGGTTTAGTGTGCCAACCTCGTCGGCAGAGTATTTTTTTTGAGTAGCAAGAAACTTAATATCTTGTCCTTTAGAAATTTTTCCAGAAAAAACACGAAAATAAGTCTCAACCCCCCTAAAAGGGTTGTATACAGAATCAAAAATAAGGGCTTTTAAAGGTGCGTTTTCATCTGTTTTTGGAGAAGGAACAACGCTGATTATGGCATCTAAAATTTCTTCAATACCAAGCCCGGTTTTAGCAGAGGCATGAATAATTTCCTCTTTTTTACACCCTAACAAGTCAATAATATCGTCACTAACCTCCTCTGGATTCGCAGAAGGAAGGTCAATTTTATTTAGAACAGGAATAATTTCTAGATCATTTTCCAAAGCCAAATAAAGATTCGAAATTGTTTGAGCCTGAATGCTTTGAGCGGCATCGACAATAAGAAGCGCTCCTTCGCAAGCAGCAATAGATCTTGACACTTCGTATGAAAAATCAACATGACCAGGCGTGTCAATTAAGTTTAAAACATAGTCTACGCCATTTTTTTCATAATTCATTTGAATAGCATGAGACTTGATCGTGATACCCCTTTCTCTTTCAATATCCATATTGTCTAAAAGCTGATCTTGTTTTTCTCTACTAGTAACAGCTCCAGTGAAATCAAGAAGCCTGTCAGCAAGCGTACTTTTACCATGGTCAATATGTGCGATAATACAGAAATTTCTAATTTCAGCCATTTATGAATAAATAAGGCACAAATATAATGCAATAAACTCTTTAAGTCTATTAAGATTAATATTTTACTTTTGCATAAAAATATTAGTTTTTTGATTAAGATAGGCGAAATAGAAATTCCAGATTTTCCACTATTGTTAGCCCCAATGGAAGACGTAAGCGACCCTCCTTTTAGGGCATTGTGTAAAGAACAAGGTGCGGACGTTGTATATACAGAGTTTATCTCGAGTGAGGGCCTTATAAGGAACGCTCACAAAAGCGTAATAAAATTGGATATTTTTGAAAAAGAAAGACCTGTTGGTATTCAAATTTTTGGAGCAAACCTAGATTCAATGCTTCAGTCTGTAGATATTGTAGAATCTGTAAACCCAGATATTATTGACATCAATTTTGGATGCCCTGTAAAAAAAGTTGTTTCAAAAGGGGCGGGCGCAGGAATTCTAAAAGACATTGACCTTATGGTAAAACTAACAAGTGAAATGTGTAAAAGAACAAAACTTCCGATCACTATTAAAACTAGGCTTGGTTGGGACGAAAACTCGATAAGAATTGTTGAAGTTGCGGAAAGACTTCAGGATGTTGGAGCAAAAGCCATATCAATTCACGGACGAACAAGGGCACAAATGTACAAAGGAGAGGCAAATTGGAAACCAATAGCAGAGGTTAAAAACAATCCAAGAATGTTTATTCCTGTTTTTGGAAACGGAGACGTAAACAGTCCAGAAAAAGCAAAACTCATGAGAGATGAGTACGGTTTAGACGGAGCGATGATAGGAAGAGCAAGTATAGGGAATCCTTGGTTTTTTAACCAAGTAAAAACCTTTTTAAAAACAGGAAAAAAAGCACAACCACCTTCAGTTTTAGAAAGGATTAATATTGCCAAACGGCATCTTGAAATGTCTATTAAATGGAAAGGTGATCGTTTAGGTATATTAGAAACAAGACGACATTATTCGAACTATTTTAAAGGAATAAAAGACTTTAAACCGTACAGAACAAAACTTGTTACACTTGAAACATCAGAAGAGTTAATGAATTTATTTTCCGAACTTGAAGAAATAAATGAGTCTTTGCTTGTTACAGTTTAATTTGAAGACTTGTTTTAGAGGCTAAATAAGACCCGGTACAGCAAACAACAAAAAGAATTATAAACACAGACAACACATTTGTAAGTTCAAAACTTACAGGGTAAGGAATTTCGGTTCCGGTAAGCTTTATAAAAGAATAATTTTTTTGTAGAAAAACAAACAAAATTCCAGACAAAAGACCTAAAAAACCTCCTGTTATAGAAATCATTAAGCCGTGCTTAAAAAAAATATTTTGAATGTGTTTTTTTGTGGCACCGATTTTTAAAAGCGTTTGAATGCTTTTTCTTTTTTCTACAATTAAAATAATTATTGCGCCAACTGAATTAAACATAGCAACGGTCAATATAAGAGCCATCAGAATATTTAATATTAAGCTTTCCACATTTAGCATTTTATAATAAGTTGGATTAAGCTCTTCTCTTGTTTTCACATAAAAACCTTCATTAAAAACTTTTTTTAATTTTTGCATTAATACATTAGGGTTTTTTAGCGGCTTAATTAATATTGCCGAAATTTCTTGAGCACCTTTATTTAACAGAGATTGTGCTGAACCTAAAGAAGAAAAAACATTTCGCTGATCCTTTTCGTTTGAGGAGGAAAACACTCCAGAGGGAGCGAAACCTAAAGAACGAAAAGGTTTTTTAACCAGAACAGAGTTGTTTTTTTTGT
>Ga0209660_1000591_pt1 | contig 21145 bp, 29 predicted proteins | sample SaaInlV_100m_DNA_2_FD_184659 | JGI IMG/M metagenome (GOLD analysis project Ga0209660, IMG submission 184659) | Marine microbial communities from expanding oxygen minimum zones in the Saanich Inlet - SI072_LV_100m_DNA (SPAdes) (version 2) | ecosystem: Environmental > Aquatic > Marine > Intertidal... | reverse complement strand
TATTTTGACATTGTTTTTTATAATTTATTATTGTATTTTGCCATTTATCTGTAGGAGTTTTTTGCATATCAAAAATTAAAATGAGAATGTAATAAGGTTTATCAATATTTTAAAATTAAATTTCTATGGGTTATGTTTACTTGAAGGTCTACTTTCTAATTTTTTTCTTAATTCTAAATTTTCTTTAATTAATTTATCATTTTCAGTTTTTAATGTTTGAGCAGAATTATTACTAGTAAATAATGGATGTCCTGGAGGAATTACTGGAGAATTTTTAGACAATAAACCCGAAGCATATTCTTGATACATTGTTTGAAATCCTTGTAGTTTTTGATTTAGTGTTTCGTTATGTTGTGCCAATTGTGGTTTCATTTGATTTTGATGAACTGGAGATAAAGGATGAGTTAATCCTGGAGGCAATCTTGGAAATTGAAATGCCATATGAGGTATGTTTGGATTCAATCCATAGAGGTCTTGTAAATGTCTCATTACCATATTATCCATAATATCTGTCTAAATTTGGCATATTTGTGGCTTACTTTAGTCATTTGATATACTCTTTAGTCTAATCTCAGTCATTTTTGATCAATTTGAGTTGATCGCAGATCCTTATAGTTCACTATTTTTGATCGAAATTAATCATGGCGGAATCAAAAAAATCCTGTTTAAAATGTAAAAAGGATATCAAAGAAGAGGAATTACACAAAATTGTAATGTATGTCGTTCAAGAAAAATTTACAGAGCACCACTATGAGCATGTTGAATGTCCAGAAAAATTTACAGTTTAACTAGAAAATTGAAAAATATACTTATCCCTTAAATCCAAACACTTCATAAATTTCTCCAGTTAAACGAGAACGGTATTTCCATTCATCATTTTTCCAAACTATTTGTTTAAAATTATTTTTTAAAGTTGGATGTATGCGACTGCAGACATCACCGCCAATTAAAATTTGATTAGGTTTTGCCATATTTTGAATTTTTGCTGCAATATTCATTGCAGGACCCATTAAATCTACATGAGAATTTTTTTCATCAGAACCATATCTGACAACAATATTTTGACCAAAATCAACGCCAATTTTTACCATTAAATCAGGGTAATCATATTGATTTAGTATAGGATTAATTCCTTTTTGAATAACTGTATTCATAGATTTTGCACAATTAACTGCATTATCTGCAGTAAGTAAGGAATTACCTTCTGCAACAAAATAACCAATAACTGCATCTCCAACAAATTTTAAAACATATCCATGATGTTGTCTGATTACTGCAGCCATTTCTTGTGCAAAAGAACTCATAATAATTGCAATTTTTTCTGAAGGCAATTCTAAAGCCATTGTTGTTGAACCAACTAAATCCACATACAAAACAACCATGTCCAATTTAGAAAAAACATGTTTTCTAAGAAAGTCATCAGATTCGTCTACAACCCCTGAATATTCATATCCTTTTTTCAAAGCCCCCCAAACCCTTTTTTGAGTTTCTAAAATCATTGTTTCAGAATCCATCGATTCTTCAACATTCCTACTAAGTAACATATCTACAACGGCATTATCTTTTTTATCATTAATTTCTTCAGTCATTTTTGTTCAATCACTCCAACGGAAAATCAACGTGACAAACGATACATTTACCTCTATTGCCCCTATATCCATCGTCATAATACTCAATAATCACATTATTACAAGTATTGCACATAATTTTTGATTTCCCCATGCCCAGAAATAGTAATGAATCTATTTAGATATTGTTGAACATTATCAAAATGTACCAAAATTATTAAAATTTAGAATAATTTTGATAATGAAGGTTTAAGGAGAGTAATATCTTGGAATTTTTGTGCGCTTAGATTCAAGATCACAAGATGATTTCATACAAATACTGAATAAAAAAAATGAAGATATTCAACAAGAATTACTATCAAAAATTTTAGAATTAACAAAAACAGTAGAAATCAAAGTTATGATGGGGGATTCAACAATTACGGAACAAAAAACATTTGATCCTAAACAAATTATGAATTATCTTGAAAAAATAAGTCAAAAATTAACAGATTGGTCATTACATGATGTATCAGTTACTAACAATGAAGATCTTAGAAGAATATTTACAAAGTTTGAAATTAATGAAGGAAATTATTTAATATCAGGACACATATCATTACAATTTCATGTATTATTATTTTATAAACCACTTCAAAGGGTAATTGACTGTCAAAAAGAACTAGCAGAAATTGTTGATAAAACAAAAAATAAAGAAACAGAATTATCGAATAATAGTGATCAGCATGTATTAGATAAATTAAAAGAAATGGGATACAAAGATTTTGATCATCAAAAATTATTTGAAATATTTTATGAAAATGAAGAATTTAGTAAAAAAGTATATGAAGAGATTGAAAAAGATGCAGGAGAGGAATTTAAAAAATTAACAGAAAAAAAGAATAAGTTATTCAAAGAATTAGATTCATTGTTAATTGAAACATATCAAACAAGTTCTGTACTTATTGATGATACCAGATTAGTTGCAGGAGAGGAAGGTTGTTTGTGTACATTAGATATAGAATTTATTAAAAATAATAATCGGGAAGGTCTATTTGATCCAAGAAAAATGTCAAACACAGTAAAAGAAAATATTTTAAAAAAATTAGAAAATTTAGAAGAAGTGATAAAAAATAATCATAAAAACTGAAAATTTAGAAATAATGAATTCCTCCAAAAAATACACATCTAAAGATACATCCAATAAGTAAAAACATGAACAGTCATATTTCTCTAAAAAACACGCACAAAAATTAAATAAATGAAAATAGCATATCGATGAACTCAAATACACCAAAAAATTAGCAACATCTCAATGAATCCAACATATGATGAAATAGTAAAGGCAAATTCATTACGAGGAGATGAAATAAAAAAAACACCATTAATTCACTCCCCCACATTTAGTGATTTAACAAATTCCGAAGTATATTTGAAAGCTGAATTTACACAAAAAACAGGTTCATTCAAAATCAGAGGAGCATATTATAAAATTAAATCATTATCAGAAGAAGAAAAAAAACATGGTGTAATTGCAGCATCAGCAGGAAATCATGCACAAGGAGTGGCATTTGCATCATCATTAGAAAAGATCCCATGTACAATTGTAATGCCTAAGAATGCATCACCCGCAAAAGTTGCAGCAACCAGAGGTTATGGTGCAAATGTAATATTAGAAGGAATAAACTATGATGAATCATACTCTAAAGCAAAAGAAATTGCAAAAGAGACAGGTGCCATAATAATACAAGCATTTGATGATCCTCATATTATAGCAGCACAAGGAGTTGTAGGATTAGAAATTTTAGAAGATTTGCCAGATGTTGATGAAATCTATTTACCAATAGGTGGTGGCGGTTTAGCTGCAGGAACAGTTATTGCAATTAAAGAAAAAAATCCAAATGTCAAAGTAATAGGGGTGCAATCAAAATCATTTCCATCAATGTATGAATCAGTTAAACAAAATACACGAACTATGAGTGGAGGAGAAAAAACCATAGCTGACGGCATTTCTGTAAAAACACCAGGAAAATTAACATTTGAAATTGTAAAAAATCTAATTGATGAAATTGTATTAGTAGATGATAATGAAATAACAAAAGCAATGTTTTTGCTTATGGAACGAATGAAATTTGTGGTAGAACCTGCTGGAGCAGTTGGGTTGGCTTATTTAATTTCAAAAAAGCCATCACCAGGTAAAAAAGTAGTTGCAGTTTTAGCAGGAGGTAATGTTGACATGTATCTATTAGGCCAAATAGTGGACAAAGGATTAGCAGCGATGGGAAGGTTACTAGTAATATCAATGGCATTACCAGATAGACCGGGAATTTTTAAAGAAATTGTAGATGAAATTGCTCTAACAAATGCAAATATTGTAGAAGTTGTTCACGATAGATTAAGTTCAAAAGTAAACGCAGGTTCAGTAACTGTTACACTTAGTCTTGAAACTCAAGGTATAGAGCAATCAGAGAAATTGATTGAAAAATTAAGAGCAAAGAACATTAAATTTGAATTATTAACTTGATTATTTAAATTTCTTTTTGGCAAATTTTGAAAGACCTTGTTTTTTCAATTGATTAGATTCCTCCATAACAGAATCATGTTGATTAGATTTGTGAGTTTTTAATTTCTTTTGTAAATCTGGAAATTCATTTGCAAGTATTTTCATTGTGTATATTGCTGCATTTGCCGATTTGTTAACTCCAACAGAAACAACAGGGGACCCAGAAGGCATTTCAGTTATAGATAACAAAGAATCTAATCCACCAAATGCAGAAAATTTTGTGGTATCCGATTTTTTTGCATTCTTATCATTATATACTAAAATTGGTACACCAATAACAGGAATAATTGTATGCGAAGCTATCATACCAGGTAAATGTGCCGCACCCCCAGCACCAGCAATAATTACTTTAAATCCCATCTTTTCAGCATGTTTTGCATATTCAGATAATCTAGCAGGAGTTCGATGTGCAGAAACTATTTGATCTTCGTGTTTAATATTAAATTGATCTAAAATTTCTGATGCACTTTGCATTATCCTACTATCAGAACTAGATCCCATAATGATACCAACTAGAGGTTTTTTTGAATATGCCAACACCATAGAAAAAGATTAAGAATAATTAACAATTTCGATTTAACTAAATAATATGAAAATTATTCTAAAGTAATGCCACTTTTTTGTAAACAATGTACAGGTAGGAGGTTACCTAAAACAGTAATGCCAGAAAATAGAACATTATGGTTATGTGAAAATTGTAAAAATTTTGTAGATTTAGAAGATTTTATAGTGCGAGAAGCAAAACAAGACGAATACAATTCATCACAAGAAGATTATAAGAAATGGATCAAATCCATCCCCCCTACAGAAGGTACAAAAGATTCTTTTCGCTATTAAGAGAAATTAAAAATTAAATTCGATTCCTAAAACCATTAACTCAACAAGTAATCCAACACCCAATAATGCAGATCCTAAAAGAATTTTGAGGATTTTGGACATTTTACATTAGATATTTTTAGTGCTTTTTAATGAATTCATCTAATGACGGAAATTTTGGGAATTATAGGAGGAGGTCAGCTTGGAATGATGCTAACTGAGGCAGCTAAAAAAATGCCTGAACATATTTCTAAGGTAATAGTTTTAGATCCAAATCAAAATTGTTCAGCATCGTTAGTTGGAGCAGAACAAATAATTGCAGATTTTAAAGATAGAGATGCAATCATAGAGTTATCAAAAAAAGTCGATATAATTACATATGAAATTGAATCAGGAGATAGTGATGTACTAAAATCAGTAGAAAGTAATTCAAAAGTAAGTCCATCCCCTGAAACATTAAAAATAATTCAAGATAAACTACTGCAAAAAAAATTTCTAACAGATAACAATATTCCAGTTCCAGAATTTATAGAAGTTAATGATATTAATGAATTAAAAATAGGATTAGAAAAATTTGGTTTTCCTGCATTATTAAAAGCACGAAGAGATGGATATGATGGAAAGGGAAATTATAAAATTGATTCTAAAAATGATATCCAAAAAGCATTTGATTATTTTAAGGGAAATCCATTACTATTGGAAAAATTTATTCCATTTAAAATGGAAGTTTCAGTGATATCTGCAAGAAATACCCAGGGACAAATTAAATCATATCCACTTGTTGAGAACATACATGAAAAAAATATTTTACGTCAAACAATAGCTCCTGCACGAGTTTCAAAACAAATTATAGATGAAGCAGATCAAATTGCAGAAAAAACAATGTCAGTTCTTAAAGGTGCAGGAATTTTTGGTATTGAAATGTTTGTAACAAACGAGGAACATATTCTAATTAATGAAATTGCTCCACGAGTACATAATTCAGGGCACCACACATTACAATCAGGAAAAACATCTCAATTTGAACAGCATTTACGAGCAATTTTAGGATTAGAGTTGGAAAATACTGAATTAATTTACAATACTATAATGTACAATATTTTGGGAAATTTAAATTTTGAAGGGGAATATAAAAAAATAGATTTTTCAGAAAAAAATATATTTTTAAAAATGTATGAAAAGAAAATTTCAAAACCATTAAGAAAATTAGGCCATTTGAATTTAGTTGGAAGTGATAAGCAAACAATTAATGAATTATTAATTGAGCTATCACACATCAAAGATAAAGTAGAAGTCAAATCCATCTGATTGGTTTTTATGTTGTGAGTAGTTAATTCTAGTATGGCACTAAAGGCAGCAATGGCATTAGCAGGAATATCTATTTTGTTATTAGCATTATACGGTGCAGATGTTGCAGTTTCAACGGGTAATCCGGATCATGAGGGATTTTTACCATTAGATGATATGCAAAGAGGTATGGGACTAGGAGGTCCAGCAATAATTTTACCGATTATAGCATTTTTCATTTCACTTAGAGAAAAATCAAAAGGATTAGGAGGATTAATAATAATTTCAGGAATTTTAATTTTAGTAGGTGGTTTAGCTATGGTTTTAACACCTGCACCAGAGGGAGTAGAAAGAAATCCAATTATGTTATTTGCTCCAGCAATAATACAACTTGCATTAGGCGCAATTAAGATAGTAAAATCCTAAGAGGGTTATACTCATGCCAATTTGTGCAAAATGTAGTAATGATGTAAAAAAAGTATATGATTGTGATCATACAAAATTTGAAGATTATTGTGTAGAATGCTACACAGAACTACATTATTACATAACAGAAAATAATAAAGATGAAGATGTTAACTGCTAGAGAAGTTGCAATTTATGCATTAGGTAAAACTGAAGGAGTGAATTCACTTGCTGAGACACTTGGGAAAGGTATGGAAGATGAAAAATATATTGAATCTTGGAATAAAACAATGAAACTACTAGGAATTGAAATGCCGTTAAAGGAATTAGAAACAATCTATAATGAATTTGCAAGGAAAATGGAAGAAATTGTGAATAATACAGAAATTACTGAAAAAAAAGAAAAAATTAGAAAATTTTGATATAGTCGATAAATAACGAACTAGTTATTGAAAGTAATTATTTTAGCAGGCGGTAAGGGCAAAAGACTTAGACCAATTACAGATTATGTTCCAAAACCACTAATCCCAATTAAAAATATTTCAATAATTGAATGGCAAATAAAATATTTGAAAAAATTTGGCATTTCAGAAATAATAATTTGTTCAGGTTACAAAACAAAAATGATTGAAAATTATTTAAATAATAAAAAATTAGGAATTAAAATAACTTTTTCAGTAGAAGACAAACCTCTTGGAACAGGGGGCGCTATTAAAAAAGCAGGCAAAAAAATAAAGGATAAATCATTTCTAGTTATTAATGGAGACATAATTACAAATATTGATTTAAAAAAATTAATTAAAAAAAATAATGCAATAGCATCAATTCAATTAAAAACAAAATTTGGGATATTACAAACAGATGGAAATAAAATAATAAAATTTGATGAGAAAAAAGAAATAGAAAATTTATGGATGAATGCAGGAATTTATCATCTCAACAAAGAAACATTAAAAGAATTACCAACAGTAGGAGATATAGAAAAAACATTATTTCCAGATTATGCAAAAAAAGAAAAACTGACTACAATAAAATTTACAAATTCAAAATGGTATTCTATAGATTCCTTCAAAGATATGGAAGAATGCTCACTAGTAATAAAGAAAATAATAAAATAAAATTATGAATCTTATGCACCAGTTCGGTGTAATGTAACCATCATGTATGCTACTTCTTCAACAAATGATTCATCATCACTAGCAGATGCATATTTTGTTGCATTATGCCAAAATACACCAGTGTTGGAAGATTTTTCAATCATACTTTGTTCTGTCAATAATATGACTCACAGAATGATTGAATAATGATCAGCCTCAATCAAAATTAACCAATTACTAAAAGAGATACACTAGAATATCCATTATTCATACTAATTTCATGCGTATAGCATGTAGTTTAGGCTCATTACTTTCAGTGGAACAAGTTATTGAGTGTACAAAGATGATATCTGAAACAAACATTGATTCTATTTGGATTCCTGAAACCTGGGGAATGGAGAATTTTTCAATGTTAGGGGCAGTATCAAGTGAAACTAAAAGTCAAAAAATAGGCTCATCAATTATCAATATCTACTCAAGAAGTCCATCAACAATTTCAATGGGGGCTGCAACTACAGATATTTTATCAAATGGACGATTAATACTAGGTTTAGGCACCAGTAGTGTACCAATAGTGGAAGATTTTCATGGAAATGAATTCGAAACCCCAGTTCAGAGAATGCGAGAATATGTAGAAATTATTAGATTATCATTAAGCAAAAAACAAATCAATTATTCTGGAAAAATTTTTAATTTAAAGAATTTTACTTTATTGATAAAACCAAAAAGACAATCAATTCCAATTTACTTAGCAGCAATTAATCAGAGGATGGTTAATCTAGCATGGGAATTAGGAGATGGAGTAATTTTTTATCTTAGACCATTAGATGAAATGAAAAAAACAATTTCAAAAATGCAAACAGAAAGAAAAATTGATGTTGCTTGTCAAATAATCACATGTATTTCAAATAATTCAGAAGAGGCAATTCAGCGTGCCAAAAAAACACTTGCATTTTACATATCTGTAGGTAAAGTGTATAGAGAATTTTTAGCTAAAAATGGATTTGAAAATGAAACCAATAATATTTTTGAGGAATTTAAAAAATCTGGATTTAAATCAAATCATGAATTAATTACCGATTCCATGTTAAATTCACTTTGTATATCAGGTTCTCCAGAAGAAGTAAAAGTGCAATTAGAAAAATTTAGGGATACTGGAATTAATTTACCGATTATTCAATTCAATCCAATAGGAAACCCAATAGAATCATTTTCATTATTGAAAAAAACACTTTTGGATGAAGCATAATGTCGAAAATAGGAATCGCAGCATATGGAACAACCTCCTTTACAAAGGATGATCAGAAAATAGAAACAATATTACATAAATCTGCAAATGATCTTTTTCAAAAAAACCCCAATATCGATAAAAAAGAAATTGATGCAGTACTAGTTTCTACAAATAATAATTCAAAATATTTGGCACCAATTTTATCAGAAATGACTGGAATTCAGCCAAAAATAGCACATTCTATTGAAAGTTTGTGTAATTCAGGCACAAATTCAATAGTATCTGCATTTTCATACATTTCATCAGGTCTTGCAGATATGGTTTTAGTTTCTGGTGCTGAGAGATATGATAGTCCAGGTCAAATATTAGAATGGGATAATTCAAGAGGGGAATTTAAGCATCCAATATTTTGGGCATCAATTTTTTCAAAATCATACAAACAAGAATATGGTATTTCAGATGAAGAGTTAGCAATTGTTTCAGTTAAAAATCATAAACAAGCAAAGGAAAATCCAAATGCATTATCAAAAAAAACATACACAATTGATGAAGTGATGAATTCAAAAAAATTAACAGATGATCTTAGATTATTAAATTGTTCAAGACCTTGTACTGGAAGTGCATCTATTTTATTAGCATCTGAAGAAATTATTAAAAAATATACAGATTCACCAATATGGATTACAGGTATAGGACAAAAAACAACTTCTGCAGGATTCACAAAAAATCCATCATTATCATCAATGGAATCAACTAAAATTGCCGGAGAATCTGCATTGAAAATGGCAAATCACAATATTTCAGAAGTAGATGTTGCAGAAGTACATGATGCATTTTCTGTTTGCGAACCAATGGCATTAGAGTCATTAGGATTTACAAATCCTGGAGAAGGGATGAATATGATTAAAAAATTAAATGAGACAAACAATTTTATGATTAATCCCCGAGGAGGATTAATTGGATGTGGACATCCATTGGGTGCAACAGGAATTTCTCAAACTATAGAAATTGCACAACAATTACAAAATACTGCAGAAAATCGTCAAACAGATAACCCAAAAACAGGATTAGTTCATAACATGTCTGCTGCTGCAACATCATCAACAGTATTGGTTTTAGAGAAATGAGTTTTGAAAAAGAATTAGAAAAAGGGCAATTTTGTATTCCAGAATGTACGGCATGTAAAAAACTAGTTTGGCCACCATCAGAATTTTGTGACAAATGTAATGGAAAAATATCATTGAGAAAAGAGGAATTTGAGGGTAAAATTATCGAATTTTCAAGACAAAATGAAGAATATTTTTGTGTGGTGGAATTTGGTAATTCAATTAGAATAATTGCCAAGATGATGATGCTCCCAAAAAAGGACCAAATTGTAAAAATTTCAAAGTGTGGAATAAGCGAAGGAAGTTATTATTTTCAAATTATTTAAAATTAGTAAAAATGTACGGGGTTTCAACTGTTTGATCAAAAGTCCAAACTGTAGGCAATGAAACAGTATCAAGGACTTTCAAACTATGTTCATCAATTAAATTACTCCAACCACCATCAGACAAATTACCAGACAATTGTCTTTTTGTGTTAGTTCCTGCAAAAACTAATCCTGTTTTTACTTTTAAATTTTGAATTGAATTAATTTTTTGGATAATGCTTGTAGCTAAAATATCCCCTCCCATTTGAGGTAATCCTCCAATAAAAAATGCAGGATTTGTTAAATTTAATTTAGAATAATCAAATTCTAATGCATCACTACATTGTGGATTAAAATTATGTTTTGTTTCCAAACAAATTGTCTTTTGTAAGTCAACTAAAACATCATCAATTTCTATACTATGTGAATTTAATTCTAAAATATTTCCACAAAATGCAATTCGTCCATCTCCAGAACCAATATCCACAAGTTGTGAATATCCTAATTTTTTAGCTATAGATACCATAACATATGCAGACATTATCCATGTAGGATAAAATGGCTGACAGCTAGAACCATGTTTAATACTGTTTAACCAATATTCGTTAATGTCACCTTCATACACTATGCAAGATATTCCAGAAATATTTTCTTCAAATGAATTTAAATAAATTGGATTTTTTTCTGCAAAAATATGGAGTTGTTTTAAGTGATTTTCATCAATAGGAAATTCTTTTGATGCCTGAGATGGTATGATTTCTTGAATGTGTGCATTACCAGAGTAGGTCTTTGCAAATTTTTGTTTAATTTTAACTAAATTAGTGACCAATTCATCAAACATTGAATTTCTAAAATGATTGGGTATGATAAACTCATTGAAGTTAAGAAGGGTTTTTAGATATAATTTGAGAAATTTCTTGTTGAATTTTATCTAATTCGTTTATTGTATTTTTTTCCAACTCCTTAATTTGTTTGATTTCCTCATCTGTAGGTTCCATCATTAATTCAAAACTGAGGTGTTTTAAAATATTAAGATACGAGTCACGTTTTTCAAATAATTTTTCTAGATCAAATTGGGACATGAAAAATTATCAATTAATCAAGTATATACAAATTGAGTCAAACAAAATTACCAATACGTTGAGTTATTGTGTAATTACCTACTTTACTATAAATAATTTAATAGAAAATGACTATGAATAAAAAATTAACATCAATTACAATTACTAAGCAAAAATATTTACCAAAAAATGATAATCATAAAAAAGCAGCTAAAATACGCAGACAACGAGGGTATCAGTGGGAGGATGCAATTGTAAAAAGATTCAAAAAAACAGAAAATTGGAAAGCATTCAGATTAGGTTCCCCAAGTATTGCATTACCTGATGTATTAGCAGTAAACACAGAAAAAAGCACGATATTTACGATTGAAGCAAAATCCGGAACCAGTACATCACTCTTAGTCCCTGCAGATCAAATCCAACGGTGTTTAGATTGGATTAAAACATTTGATATTTATGAAAAAAAACAAGTGTTACTAGTATTCAAATTTCTCTCAAAAAAACGCATTGATGTAGGAGTGTATAAAAAAAGAGAATTACGAGAATTTTTTAAAATTTGGGATGAATCATTAGAAATCACTGACTGTGTATGTACCTATGATGGGAAAATATTTGTAAAAAATATTAGTTCAAAAAAAGAATTATTTCTAAAAGAGTGTAAAATGCCATTTAAGACAAAACAAAGAACTAGTGCCTAACTTTAGAATATTTTCAAATCATTATTAAGGATAGAAAAATAAGCAGTAACATGTCTGAAGATAATTCAAAGGAAGATGAAATTAAATCAACTACCGAATCATTACTAGAAACAGTATCAGATGCAGAAGTTAACTCACGAATAAGTTTTGAAGAATTTACTGATGAAAGGGCACTAATCAGTCGTGATGCATTTGGAAAAAAACAAATGAAGATCAAAGTTTTAGAGGTATCGGATGAAAATCCAGTGTTAAAATGGAAATTTGGGGATAGGGTGAAAGTCACTAAAATTCTTGTAACAATTAAACATCTTACAACACAACAAGTAGAGGAAGCTGAATTTGATATTGAAGAAATTGAGAGAGAGATATCCGAAAAAAGACATTATTCCTCTACAAATAGGTGGATCCCAACAGCAGATATCAAAAACGGATATGTTGTAGGAGATAAACATACAAGATTGATTAGTGATGCAGCTGCTATGGATTACATTGTATTTTAATAGATAAATTATTCATTTCCAAATATTCTCTGAAAAACATTATAAACAACAATTTTTGAAAATGAATATGAGTGCAAGAGAGTTTGATGTAAATGGAACAGATTACTCTATAACAATAACAGATCAAGTTGTGGGACATGTCAATAATTTAAAAAATCTCTACAATGCAGCCTATGAAGATCCAGAAAGTTTTGAAGACGTTAGTGCAGAAATTTCCAGCACAATCACAGATATTGCAAGTACTGTAGAACCAGAGGTGGAAGACAGTGATTTGGATGGACTAATTCAGGAAATTATTAAGATAGTAGACAATAAAGCTGCAGAAATTGAGAAAGAATTATCAGCCAAAGAAAAACCAGTAAAAAAATCAAAAAAATAATTGTAAATTGACCTTAAACTCAGATAAAGTTAAGAGATAAATGCTAATCTAAATAACCATACTAAGGATATGTCTAATAGTTGTGAATGTGGAATTTGTGATCACCATAGTGAGTCAGAATGTATTGAAAAAGAATGTAAATGTTGTTTAAATTTTCATGAAAGATCAGGTCCTAAACGAAAATAATCAATCGTTATAACAGTTACATTTTTTTGAAAAATGTTTAGAACATCCAATCAACTTATGATCTTTACAACCACATAAAATACATTTTTTTTTATTAATCATAAATTTTCCATTAATTCCTTTACATCATCAATCATATGTTTATTTTTGAGAGATTCCAATATTTTTAATCTCATATTTTTAACACGAGACATATCATTAGAATATAGTGAAGCCATAGTTTTAATTTCTTTTTCAAAAGAGTAATTTTCTAAATATTGAGCAAATTTAGTTTTAACGATTCCAAAATCAGATCTAGAGATTTTATCAATATCTATTTTATTTGAAACAACCTTGATGAATCCATTAATTTTTAACATTTCTTTTTCAATTTTTGCAAGATCTCCTGGCTTATCCTCAATTTCAGTAAGAATGTGATAAGAATCAAGAATATGGCTCAAAATATTTTTTAGATGTTCGTTATAGGTAACCACACTTAGATTAAAAATTACATCCATCTAAAGTTTAGGAAATTAGCTTGAGTTGTATAAAAATTTCACATTTGCTTTAAATTATCAGCAAATATCTACAATTACAAATGCAAGACAGTGCTTATCTAAAATGTATAAACCCAAAATGTGGTTTAGAATATCCAATATCAAGTACTAATGTACAATGTGAAAAGGGGCATGTTTTAGATGTTAAATATAAAAATAAATTATCGCCAAATCTTAAAGAAACATTTTACCAAAGAAGGAATTCAAAAGGAAGTATTTTTAATGAAAGTGGAGTTTGGCGATTTCGAGAATTATTGAATTTTTGTCAAATAGATACAGAAGACAATGATGAATGTGCAAAATTTTTAGTTTCTCTAGATGGTGCAGAAGGAAGACAATCAAAACCATACCAAATGTCAAAAGCAGCAGAATTCACAGGAATTAATAAAGAAGGATTATGGTTACAGCCTGAAGGGTACAATCCTAGTGGTTCTTTCAAAGATAACGGTATGGTTACAGCTGTTACACATGCCAAACTAGTTGGAGCTAAAAAAATTGTTTGTGCATCAACTGGTAACACTTCAGCTTCAGCAGGAATGTTTGCAGCAAATGAAGGAATAGATTGTGATGTATACATTCCAGCAGGACAAATTGCACCAGGAAAACTTAGTCAAGCATATCAGTTTGGAGCTCAAATTATACAAGTAGAAGGTAATTTTGATGATGCATTAAAACAATCATTAGATGATGCAAAAAATCATAATGGATACACAGTTAATTCAGTTAATCCATTTAGAATAGAAGGTCAAAAAACAATTCCTTTCAGAGCATTAGAATATTTGAATTGGGAAGTTCCAGATTGGATAATCTATCCAGGAGGGGCATTGGGAAATACATCAAGTTGTGGAAAAGCATTAATGGAATTATACGAATGGGGTTGGATAAATAAAATCCCTAGAATTGCAGTAATTAATTCAGAAGGAGCAAGTACTTTATCTGATTTGTATAATGGTAAATTTGAAGATGAAGAATTAAGATGGAATAAAGGAAATCCAAATACAGAATTAATTTCCAGATATTATGATCATCTAGATAAAAAAGGAATTCGTCCAAAAACTAAAGCTACTGCAATTCAAATCGGTAGACCTGCAAATATTTTGAAAGGATTAAGAGCTTTAGAATTTACTAACGGAGTGGCAACTACAGTATCTGATTCTGAAATGCTTGACGGTATGTCTGTAGTAGGCCTTAACGGATTTGATTGTGAAATGGCATCAGGTGCATCTGTTGCAGGAATTAAAAAATTAATGAATGAAGGAATAATTAAAAATGATGATACAGTAGTAGGAATTCTTACAGGTAGACAAAAAGATGCCATGATACCTGTGGATTATCATAGTGATTCAAATAACACATTTGCAAATCCTCCAAAAAATTAGCCACAGTTTTAGGCTCAAATAGTTCTAATAAATTAAATCATGTGAAGAGTTTAAATCCATGAGTTACTTAATTAGTATACCAAAAGATGGTGCAAAAAAACTAAATGAGTTATAGTAGTTCAAATAAATTTTCAAGGAGAATACCATGGTAGATTTATGGATTGAAATTTCAACTTTATGTGTTTTAATTGGATTATCAGGATTTTTCAGTGGATTAGAAGTTGCATTAGTTGGAGTAAGAAAATCAAAAGTAGTTCAATTATTTAATGAAGGAAAAAAAGGCGCCAAGGCATTACACAAATTAAAAATGAATCCAAGTTGGATGATGTCAAGTGTCAATCTTGGAAATAATTTAGTTAATGTAGGAGCTTCAGCACTTGCAACAAGTGTAGCAATCAGATTATTTGGAAATGATGGGCTTGGAATTGCAGTAGGAGTAATGACATTTTTGATTTTAGTGTTTGGAGAGATTACACCAAAAACATATTGTAATGCAAATTCAACAAAAATTGCACTAAGATATGCGCCAGTTCTACTTGCTTTTAGTTATGCATTTTATCCTGTTGTAAAATTCTTTGAAATCATAACAAGAGGAGTAGTAAAAATAACAGGTAGTAGTCATATTCCTCCTCCCATAACAGAAGAAGAAATCAAAGGAGTAATAGATCAAGGATTAGCAGAAAAAGCACTAGAGAAAGAAGAAATGGAATTAGTTCATGGTGCACTAAATTTTGACGATACTGTAATTCGATCTGTCATGACTCCAAGAACAAAGATGTTTACATTGAATGCAAAAATGTTACTTTTTGAAGCATTGCCACAAATCAATAAAAGTGGACATTCTAGAATTCCAATTTTTGGAGAAACAAGAGACGACATTGTTGGATTTATTCATGCTAGAGACGTGTTAAAAGAGTTAGAAAAAGACAACAAAGTAGTTATCTTAGAACAAATAGCACGGAAACCAGTTTTTGCATCACAAGAAAAAATGGTTAGTTCATTACTAAAAGAAATGAAAGGTAGAAAAACACACATGGCAATTGTTGTGGATGAACATGGGGGAGTAGAAGGATTAGTCACATTAGAGGATTTGTTAGAAGAGATCGTAGGGGAAATCGAGGATGAAACAGATCTTACAAGAGAAAAAGGATATGAGAGAATTGATCAAGACACAATAATTACAAATGGCGATATTGAAATTGACATAATCAATGAAATTTTTAAAACAAAAATTCCAGAAGGAGATGACTATGCATCACTTAACGGATTACTTCATGAAAGACTACAAGATATTCCTCAAGAGGGAGATAAAATAGAAATCAAAGAATTGAGAATAGTAGTAGAAAAAGTTTCAAAAAATATTCCACAAAAAATTAGAATTGAAAAAATTAGAATCTAATCATTTTTAGCAAAATTTTCTTGTAATGCTCGTTTTTTCTCATTCATATTAAAAATTGATTGAGTATGAGAAAATGCATCATCATATGATTTTTCAAATAACATTGCTTGCATTAACATATGATTTTCAGGAATAACAATTCCAGTTTGATCATCAGAATACATCATTTGTACAGTATCACCAATAGACGTAGTCATATTTGCATGAATGTGTATCATATTAGTATCGGTGAAATTATCCAACCATGTTCTCTGGGCAAAGTCTCTAACATCTTTAGTTCCTTTTGCAGTCCACAAAGTTGCAACACCAAACTCATTTTCAAAAATACTATGAATTTCGGAAGGCTTTGGTGCTATGTCTTTAAATCGTATATCCATAATATGCAAGTGCATTTGTCGGGTAGGAACTTTAATCGCACGAACATAAAGTGGGGCATCTTTACCAAAATACAGTTTAACATCATCGCCATGATGAGGTTTTTCAGTCATCTCAATTGTATCTAAAACATTTTTTTCAGTTTGCTCAATATCAGCCCATCTTCTAATCAAAGTTACATCAAATCTAATTAATTCATCTCCAAATTTTTCACGTAGAGGTTCCAGAATTCTACCCATTCCAGTTACATTGCAACTACCTTGCATAACATGTTTTTTTCCTAATGCAAGATCATAATTTGCACGAGAATTAAACAATAAATCTGAAACAGATTCATCACCAATTATAGATTCTCCACCTTGGTAAATTGCAGGAATATTTTTTGGTTCATATAGATTTTTTTTATTTTTATAACCATGTCCACCAGGGGAAGCATCAATTACAAGATCACATTCATCCAATACAGATTCAATACTTCCAGATATGTCATAATCTGAAAAATCATTTAATTTTCTTTCGGGGACGTATACATTAAGATCACGAGAAATAGCAATTTTTACTTTATTATCAGGAGAATATTTTCCAATTCCAACAACAGTGATTTCAGGATCATCTTTTAAGAAAGAAGTGATTCTACTGCCAATTGAACCATAACCATTAATGAATACTTTTTTCATATATTGTCTCAGATTATCTTAATTATTAACTAATTGAACAAAAGACTAAATGTACTTAGAAAAATTATGATTTGTTGATACATGCTCCTTCACTTGCCATAGGTGCAATTATTGCATCAATTACAATTACATTGGTAATTTTTGGGGTCAACAATAGTTCTAATGAAATAGAATTATCAATTGAACCTACACCAGAAATGGATCAAATAGGACCTAAAAAAATTACAATGGATACATTTCTATCAAATGGATCACCAATTTTAGGAGATCCTAATGCTCCAATAACATTAGTTGAGTTTGGGGATTATCAATGTCATTATTGCAATGTATTTTTTCAGTCAATTGAAAAAGACATATTGAAAAATTATGTAGATACAGGTAAAGTCAAAATAATTTTTAAAGATTATAACATAATTGGAGAAGACTCAGTTATAGCATCGCAAGGTGCACATTGTGCAAATGATCAAGGGTTGTTTTGGGAATATCATGACATATTGTATTCAAATTGGACAGGTGAAAATAATGGATGGGCATCTCCAGAAAATTTAGCAATTTTTGCACAACAAATTGGTTTGAATATGAATAAATGGTCAGAATGTATGAAGAAAGGATCACATTCACAAATAATTCTTAAAAGTAATGATGATGCCAGGGCACTAGAATTAACCGGTACACCTGCATTTTTTATAATTAATTCAGAAGGAAAAGTTACAAAATTGTTTGGAGCACAGCCATTTGAAGTTTTTAAAAAAATATTTGACAACCAGTTAGAAAATTAGCGATCAAACTACACACAGATTATAAAATAAGTAAAAAAAGATCCTTCCTAGTTAGATTGAATTTACAACAAATACTTAATTACTGTTTTTTTGAACGAAGCTTATGGCTGCAGGGATAGATGATATTGCGATTTACATTCCAAGATTATATCTTGATGCAGCAGATTTTGCAAATGCAAGAGGACTAGATCCAGTAAAATTACAAAAAGGTCTAGGAGTATCTCAAATGGCAATAGTTGATGCAAATCAAGATCCTGCATGTCTAGCAGCAAATGCTTGTTTACGAATTATGGAAAAAAATAATTTATCTCCAGAAGACATTGGTAGATTATACATTTCAACAGAATCTGCATTTGATGAATCAAAAGCAATGAATTCATACGTTATTGGAATGTTGGAACAAGTTTATGGTCATGGCTCATTCGAACACTGTGGCGGAGTAGAAACAAAATTTGCTTGTGTAAGTGGTTCCTATGCTCTATATGACAATACAAATTGGATTAGGGCAGGAGAAGCAGAAGGAAAAAGTGCACTAGTAGTAGTGTCAGATATTGCAAAATATGATATGGGTTCCAGTGGAGAAATGACCCAAGGTGCAGGTTCAGTAGTTATGTTACTTAATGATAACCCAAGATTATTAGAATTTGATCCAAGAGTTACATCAACATCAATTAAAGATGAATATGATTTCTACAGACCATTTGGAAAAGAGACCCCTATCGTACACGGTCAATATTCAAATTTACTTTACATGATTCAAGTTAGAAAAGCGCTAGAAGCATACAAGAAAAAAGTAGTCGCCTCAAACTTAATTCAAATGAAAGAAGGTGAAACAATTTTAGATCATATGGATTACATTAACATGCACTTACCATATAGTAACATGGGCAAGAAAGCATTAGCATATTTAGTTAGACATGAATGGAGACAGCTTCCTAGATGGAAACAAATCTTGGAACAAATTGGTACAGAAGAACCAGTACCAAAAGATCCACGTGGAACAATTGAATCAGTATTAGCTGATGAAGAATTTATGGCAAAAGATCATGAATTTACAAAAATGTTTACAAAAACACAAGAATATCAAGATGTATATGAATCAAAACTTTCAAGTTCACTTATTGCATCTACAATGATTGGCAATTTGTATACAGCATCATTATATCTTGGATTTAGAAGTAGTCTAGAATTTGAATATCAAAAAGGAGTAGATTTAGAAGGTAAAAGAATTGGATTTGGCTCTTATGGAAGTGGAAGTAGTGCAATGGTTTTCAGCGGAGTAGTACAACCAGAATACAAAGAAATTGTGAAAAGTATGAATTTAGAAGCAGAAATTGGTCAAAGAAGAAAACTAACATGGAACGAATATGAAGAATTACACGAAAATAAATTAACTCCTGAACAATCCAAGGTCCATACTAAAAAAGAATTTGTGCTAGTAGATGTAAAAACAGATGTAGAAAGTAGAGGCGAAAGAAGATACATCTTTACAGAATAATTTTAAAAAAAATTAAAAATTAATTTTATTGATTTTCAGTCATTTGTTTACGAAGTTTTTTTTCATTGGCAATCCAAATTTCTGCCATTTGATCATGATATAAAATATCTTTTCTTAGTTTAAGATCTTCATGATCTAATTTATCCATTTTTTCTTTTAATTCTTTTTTTGTAGATTGATGGAATTGAATTTTAAATAAAATTTCATCCAATTTTTTTTCTTGATATTTTTTAATCTTATTATTAAAAAAATCCATATTGAATTTATTATAATTAGTTTACATAAAAATAATTAGATTATAATAAAGAGAAAGAGGAGAGAAAACATGTCTGAAGAATCAAATCCAATCAAAGATTATCTATTTGACTATATTGAAAAATCACATACAATTGCAAAATTAATCTCTGAAAAAAAATTTGATGTCATAATAAATGAAATAATTGAAAATTGTTACGATAAAATAACTTTAATGGACAAAAAAGAAGAGGCAATTGGAATTTTAGCCACAGGCATACTGCACTATTTACTTACAAATGCCCTTCTAAACAGTCAAAGAAAAGTGGACTATCAAGGAATGGAATTAGATATTGTAATTCCAGACATCAGAACACTAGAAAAAGATGCTAAAATGACGCTATTGATTTTAATTCCAAAATCATCAGATAAAAAAATAATTGATGAAAAAATTTTGCAATTAAGAAAGATACAACCAATTAAAGAAAATATTTGGGTAGTACTATCTGAAGATATATCAATTGACTGTAAATCGTTTGTTTTATCTAAAGAAAATAATTCATTTTCAAAAATTATTTTTGAAATTGCACAATTTTCAAATGTAGGTAGATCAAATAAATTTAAAATCTTACGAATTTAATTTAAAAAATTATTTTAATAATAATTTCATATCAATATTTTTCTTAAAAATTTTATACAGAGATTTATCACTCATATCATTAATGAATGGAATGGAACCTAGAACTTTGACTCCAGTTAAATCTTCTAAATCTTTTTTCAATTGATTAATTGGGTAACCGTCACCATCAAAATTATTTATAATAATTCCTCTAATTGGAATTTTATATTTTTCACACATTTTTACAGTCATTAAAGTATGATTGACAGTCCCAACTTTACTTCGAGTTACAATTATTGTAGGAATTTTCATATCTTTTATTAAATTTGTAACATAGTAATCTTTGAGAATCGGAGTAAGGATACCGCCCATACCTTCAACAAGCATCATTTCATGTATGTCAGATAATTTTTTAAAACTAGATAAAACCAATGGAATTTTTGGTTTGATTTTTAATTTTTTCCAAGC
>Ga0209660_1000571_pt1 | contig 21833 bp, 17 predicted proteins | sample SaaInlV_100m_DNA_2_FD_184659 | JGI IMG/M metagenome (GOLD analysis project Ga0209660, IMG submission 184659) | Marine microbial communities from expanding oxygen minimum zones in the Saanich Inlet - SI072_LV_100m_DNA (SPAdes) (version 2) | ecosystem: Environmental > Aquatic > Marine > Intertidal... | reverse complement strand
AAAGCAGACGATATTGATGATCTAGATGACCTAGATGATCTGGATGATGATGAAAAAGAAGATGAGGGCGCTGAAGCTGTGGATGCCGAACCGGCAAAAGCAGATGCAAAAGCAGACGATATTGATGATCTAGATGATTTAGATGACCTAGATGATCTGGATGATGATGAAAAAGAAGAAGAAGAAGACGAAGAAGACGAAGAAGACGACGAAGAAGAAGACGAAGAAGAAGACGAAGAAGACGAAGAAGAAGAAGACGAAGAAGACGAAGAAGAAGAAGACGAAAGCGCTCCAAAAAAGAAAATTGGTCCATTTACTATACCAACAACAAAAGCCGGTAAAATGATCGCGATCGGTTGTGTTGCGGCTTTATTACTTACTGGTGGAGGAGTATATTTTGGGTGGAAGACTTTAGCTCCAGAAGAGCTTGTAGAAATGGGTAAATTAGATACAGAAGCCCCTGACGAATTGATACCAAGTCCAGAAAAAGGAACTGACTTAGTAGAACTAGAAGAAGATAAAATTACGCCGGATAAACCTCAAGATGTTTCAGGAGAAACATCTGGGGAAGGCCCTGCTGAAGACCCTATTGAAGCAGAAGACCCTGCTAAAAATGAAAGCCGCCCTACGATTTTAGGTGCAGAAGAAGACACTGATTCTGAATTAGCTAAGGAGTTGGGAGCATCAGAAGCTCTAAAGTCACTAGGAATAGAAGGTGACTTTGCTCCAGCTATTGATCCTGAAGAGCTACAAGTTAGCCTGTCAACTATTATGCCTGTTGCGTTCAATGCAACAGATATTCGAGTACTTAGCTTTAGGTTAGTTATACAAACTTTTGATAAACCTAGTGCCCAACTAATTAAAGCAGCGTTACCAATTTATGAAAAAGCGACGATGAGTACCGTAGAACGATTTCTCAAAAATAAATTCTACAATGATATATTTTATGTAAAAGAGAATCTTCAGCGTCGACTACAAAAAAGCTTCGAGTCTAAAATGGCAAGCACTGGACGAATCAAAAAAGTAAAATTCGAAGAATTTGTAGTTAGGTAAATCAACTCATTAAACTTAAATTCTATAAGTTTGTTCGCTTAGGGTAATAATTATTAAAATAACATGAAAATCAATAGTTTCCTTAATTTGAATTTTCCCCAACCTTTTTTTTTCAGGCATTTTTGTTATTTTTTATTTTTTATTATTTTTTTCATAATCTTAGGGGGAGGTTGCACTGTTAAAGAGATAACTAAAGCATTTAATGGAGAATTCAACAAAACTGAAAATAATAGGGTGATTAGCGCTTATTGCACTAGTTGTCACAACCATAAAGAATTTGAAGCTGAGTCACATGTGCTCAAGGTTCGTCTAAAATACAAGACAAGACAATTTAGGCGTACAGTAGAGTGTAGAACTTGTCACTATATTGAGAAAACTTGGGCTAATGATCATACCGCTAGAAAAACTCGCTCCCCGCGAAGAAATTATTGAAGGTAGACCTCTAAAGAATGGTTTCCGCAGAGAATTTAAATTTATTTTTTAATAGGGGAAATTGAATTTTTCTGCTTTATGAAGAGAAAACTTAGTGCCTTGTGGTAGGAGAAAATTTTTAAAGGAGATTACCTAGGATTCAGGTCCTCGAAATTAATTCAACTAGCTGATTTTTATATGGTTGATTTTTTAGAAATAAGTAAAAACGCCCCTTTAACTAGGGGCGTTCTCGTCTTATTCTTAAGCAAATTAAAGTGAACTTTTTAAAGTTGGTGCGGGCTTAAATCCAACTGTCTTACTGGCCTTTATTTTGATTTCTGCACCTGTTTGGGGGTTCCGTCCTTTTCTTGCTTTTCTATTTCGGACGGTGAATGTGCCGAACGCTGGGTAAGAAAATCGTTTATCCTTCTTTATGGATTTTCCGATTGAAGCAAAAGTAGCGTCAATTACATCAGATACCAACCTTTTAGAAAGATCATCACCCTTACAGCTTTTAACAACTTCTGTAACTAAATCGTCCTTAGTCATTTCTCCTCCTTCAAATATATTTTGCAGCTATGTATGATAGTAAGCCTTCGTTAGTAGCTAACGTGGCCGTAATATATAGCAAAGACTCATATGATGTCAAAATAAAAATTTTATTTCATTCAAGTTTATAGCTGTTATTAGGTTCCCCCTACTTTTTTAAGTTTTGATCTATCTGTTTTAAAAGGTAAATTGAATAGTTGTGACTTCCAAGTAATAGTCAAAAAATTATAATTTCTTTTTTTAAGAAAAATATTTTTTAGTTTAACTTTAATATATATAGCCGTTGTTTTTTTTTTTATGAAGCCTTAAAATTGCCAATTATAATTATATTTTTAGAGAGGTTTTGATATGGCGTTGCTTGAAATAGCTAAACTAGGAGATCCGATTTTACGCCAGAAAGCTAAACTAGTTGACCTGAAGGCTATAAAATCAAAAGATAATGAAATGCAGGAATTGATTGATAATATGATTGAAACAATGCGTGAAGAAGATGGTGTTGGTTTGGCTGCGCCTCAGGTTTTTAAGTCCTTACGCTTGGTGGTTATTGAATGTTCGCGTAATGAACGTTATTCTGAGGCACCTAATATTCCTTTAACAATATTGATTAATCCTTCAATAAAATACTATGGTGAAGAGACTGCCTTAGGTTGGGAAGGGTGTTTAAGCCTAAAAGATTTAAGAGGTTTAGTCCCACGCTCGACAGAAATAACAGTAGAATATTTTGACCGCGAGGGAAATCTTCAAGCTATTGATGCTGAGGGTTTTATTGCAATAGTGCTTCAACATGAAATTGACCATTTGGATGGAAAGGTGTTTTTGGATCGAATGGATGACCTTAGTCAATTAGCTTATGTTGAAGAGTTTGAAAAATATATTATAAAAAAAGAAACAGCTGAATCAGAGTTGATTTAATAAGTCTGTTTTTTACTTAAAGGTTTACCATGTCAGAGTCTAGCATAACTCTCGAGGAAGATATTTTAGATCTTTATCGCTCACCAATTATTGGAGCAAGTTATAATAATACTTTTGGTGAAGAAAATATTAAGAGTTTGGTTGAGAAATTCCGTAGCCTAGACAAGGAAAAAATGCAAATTATGCAAGATTTAGTGGTTTCCTACTCCAAGTCACCAGACTTAGCAACAAGCTTTGTTTCAGTTGCTGTGCTTCATGCTTTAGAAATGCCAAAGGAGGTGGAAGAAGCCTATCTTTGGGCAAAAGGATTAGATGAAAACGAAAAATTTATTTATCATTTTGATATTGGAAAATCATTAGCTGAATACTTTACTTAGAACATCGATTGTCATCAGTCAACCTTTCTTTAACTTTACTCCCGAAAGTAAGGAATATTATCCATAGTATTCCAGGTATCATAAATAGTCCGCTCATCCATAAAGTAATCGATTGAATAGTCATTTGTAGTTCATCAATTGCGACTCCTACAATCCCATTGCTGATACCCATAATTAATGTCAATAGTGCCATAATAACTTGTCCATACCTTAGATTCCTAAAGGAATGATTTTCCTTTAGAAGGGAGAAATAGCCTATTGAGCTTTCGTTTAATCTGTTAGGGTCTAGAGTGTTCTCAGTTTAGGCAAAGTATAGAGTGGTAAATAAATTCGTATATATTGTCATACCTTATTTAACAACTCGAGTGCTAGATTGCTTCTTTATTGATAATGGATGAATTTTGTGTCTATATCGGATAATTTCTTGTTTGGAGATATATTAATATTACTTAATGGCGTATTAATTGATCATTAATGATTTCAATTTTATATTTGTATTGTGATCATTAAATTGAATTCCCACTTCAGAATATTTCCTTTTGAAGGTTTATATTATTTTTAAAGAATTCCCTTTATGGGCTAATATTTAATAATTTGTTTCAGGTGTTAATTTAAGTGAGCGCCCCTTTCTTGTTGAATCTAATAACGATATGTATAATTAAATTTTACCGAAAATATATTTGGTCTTATTAGGTAATTTAAAGCTTTATTTTATTGGAGGAATAGCAATGGAGGGCGAGCAAGAACAAACACAAGAACTGCGAGATAATAAAAAGGAAGTCCTTAGCAGACGGATTTCATTTTGGCTTTCTTTTACCTTAGCTGTTGTAATTACATGGTGGTACTACGCTTCGAATCCACCTGATTCTGCAGAAATGCAAAAAATGAGGTTATTTTTTAAGGAAAATATTATGGATGTCTCGAAGTTTATACGTCTTCCAAGAGACGAGTTGGAAGACTTCGCGGCCTCTAAAAGGCATCCATTTTACCAAACATATCTCAAATCTTCAGAGATTGAGAGAGAGAAAGTAAAAGCCTTGATACATATATCTCGTGATTATAGTCCAAACCAGTATTGGTTTAATATTATATTTTTGTGGACGATAGCATTTACCACCCTCTGGTTTTTGGGGCTAATACTTGAAGCTATTATTATTCTTGTCCGACGAGATGATACTGAAAGAAGAGAAAGGATGAAAAAAAAACCTAGATAACCATTCTAAAAAATTAGATGGTATTACTTTTTTAATTTTACTATAGAGATGTTAATAATGGATGGCAATGCTCTTCGCTTATTAATTTTTATTTCAGTTTTTATATTGATGCTGATTCTTGAGGCATTAATTCCAAGGCACCCTAAAGTAGATTCAAAGTTACGCCGACTTGGAATTCACCTTGGACTGTCGGGGGTAAATACTATTTTACTTAAATTAGTATTTGGTGCCGCAGCAGTTGGAGCTGCAAAAACTATTGAAATTAAAGGTTGGGGTTTGTTTAATAATTTAGAGTGGAACCATGGGTTGGAATTTTTTTTAACAGTGGTTTTTCTCGATTTTGCTATTTATTTTCAACATGTATTAGTGCATAAGATACCGTTCTTTTGGAGATTTCACGTTGTTCATCATTCAGATCTAGACCTTGATGCATCATCGGGTTTGAGGTTTCATCCTGTAGAGATTCTCGCATCAATGCTTTATAAAATTGGGATCATTTTTCTACTAGGCCCTGCTCCTATCGCTGTTCTAGTATTTGAAGCGGTTCTTAATGGGATGGCTCTTTTTACGCACTCAAACATAGCCTTGCCAGAAAAAGCGGATTATTTTTTCAAAAAATTAATCGTGACGCCAGATATGCATCGCATTCACCATTCTGTAGAAGTCAGAGAAACAAATTCAAATTATGGGTTTAATCTGTCAATTTGGGATCGAATTTTTGGTACCTACAAAGAGCAGGCCTTAAAGGCACAACCTGAAATTGACATAGGTATTAATGCATTTAGAAGTCCCGATGAATTAACGTTCTATAATCTTCTGATTATGCCAAAAAAGTATAGGGAACAAACGTATGTCACTTAAATATTACTTGGTTTCTGGGATTATTGTAGTTATCTTAACAATCATAATCAGTTGGTGGGAACAAAAAAAATCTTTAAAAGAAATTTTTTTTATTTTTTGCAGGGTGATAGCATTGACACTCATACTAATTTTTGCGATGGCTAGTTTGTCGGAACTTTTAGTTTACTTAGGTGTAGCTCAAGATGGTTTTATCCTCAAACAGGAAGAGCTTAAGTAACTGTTGGACTTAAATTTTTTACAGTTATATTTTTGGTTCTGTTCCAGTCTTTTTAAGGTATATTTTTTTTATGGGAGTGCTGACTCATCATTTATGTAAGAGCATAAACGAAATTTCAAGAACAATAGGATGAAATCTTGGGTATTATGTCTGGCTGCTTGGGTAGGAATTAGGAGTTGGATGTTTACCTATGGATATTATATTAACTTTTTATAAGAGCTGGCTCCTCAAGAATTAGCCGGCTAAAAGTTCAACTATGCGATAGCAGCTATTTTTAACATCAGTAGTTTCTTCTCTTTCAGGTTCATCTAGTTTGGTGTCTGTCAAAATTTCCTCAAGTAGTTGAATTGCGTCATTTAAGCCACCGGCCGTTATATCAAGCTCCGTTTCGCTTAAAGAGTATATCGAAGGGTTTTGGCGAAGTTTGTTGTAGACTTTTAAGTATTTATCCTTGTAATCCAATAGTTCTAGCCGTTTTTTTTCTTTTATATCAGCCTTAAGTTCATTGTTTATATCAGACACTGAATCGTTTAAAGCAATTTTTATGGTGTCAATGTCATTTATTGTAATAGCAGCTAATGATTTCATTTGAGACTTTCTTGTAAACTATAATTCTATTTATAAGTTAAGAAACTAGATAATAAATCTACTCAGGAGAGTATTAATTATAAAATATTGAAGAAGATAATGAAAATAATTTTTGACTTGGTCCTGAAATTTTATAGAGATCTATAGTCAGTTAGTTTCCGTTTTAGGGTTGTCTGCTAAAATTAGGTAAATAAAGTCAAACCTGAAAGCTATGATTATTTTGCTTAAAAGAGCTTGCAGGAGTTAGATGCTCCGCAAACCTCTTTTTTATTTGGTGGGCCCAGGGGGATTCGAACCTCCGACCGCCCGGTTATGAGCCGGGAGCTCTACCAACTGAGCTATAGGCCCAAGACGATTAACTTTCTATAAAGCTACGCAATTTTTTACTTCGACTAGGATGCCTTAGCTTGCGAAGGGCTTTGGCTTCTATTTGACGAATTCTTTCACGAGTAACAGAAAAATCTTGCCCAACTTCTTCTAAAGTATGTTCAGAGTCAAGCCCTATTCCAAATCTTTTGCGAAGAACTTTTTCTTCTCTTGTAGCTAAAGTTGAAAGTATTTTTTCGGTCTGATCTTTAAGGCTCTTTTTAACTACCGAATCAATGGGTGAAAGAATCTTTTTATCCTCGATAAAGTCACCAAGATGGCTATTTTCTTCTTCGCCGATAGGTGTTTCTAGTGATATGGGTTCTTTAGCAATTTTTAAAACTTTTCGAACTTTATCTATATGTAAGTCCATTTTTTTTGCGATTTCTTCAGGAGTAGGTTCGCGTCCAAGTTCTTGAACTAAGTGGCGTGAGACGCGGATGAGTTTATTAATAGTTTCGATCATATGAACTGGAATTCGAATGGTTCTAGCCTGATCAGCAATAGCACGGGTTATAGCTTGTCTTATCCACCAAGTTGCGTAGGTACTGAACTTATAACCACGTTGGTACTCAAATTTATCTACAGCTTTCATTAGGCCTATGTTTCCTTCTTGAATAAGATCAAGAAACTGTAAACCACGATTAGTGTATTTTTTAGCTATGCTGACTACCAATCGAAGGTTGGCCTCTGCTAATTCTCGTTTTGCATTTTTTTCTTTGATTCGACCACGCGCTATTGAACGGACTGTTGCAAGTAGTCGCTCCTTTGACGCCCCTGTTTGGACTTCAATTTGTTTTATTTTTCTACGTCCGGGTTGTACAGATTTTATGTGGTTTTCGTATTGCTGCTTTGTCACGGTTTTGCCGCGCGATAATTTTAGACTTTTTTGCTTACTCCAGTTGCCAGACTTCTTTTTAATATCAGCTAATGTCGTCCCCCACTCTCGTTCAAAATTGCGTTCCAATTTCCCTGCTAAGCGTAGTTCTGCCGCAACAGCATAAATTACTTCAATTATTTTATCCATTACATCGGGGTTTAATTTCATCTTGCGGATAGAATCTTCGAGAATAGTTTTTATGCCTATTTCTTTCTGCTCGCATTTCTCCCGAGCTTTTTCTGTTAATTTGGTTTTGCTTTTATTTTGGAGCTCTATTAGTTTTTTACAGTTAGTTTTGAAAAACTTTACGTGCTTGAGAAATTTCTTTGTTTCTTTGTCTGCAATTGCCTGTTTTTTCTCTTCAGGTTCCCCTATTACAGATACTTCAAATACACTAATTTCACCTTTTTTTGTTTGTTCGCCTATCTGTGTTATTTCTTTATGAGTGATAGTGCAGTCTGCGGCCGCTGAAACAACTTCGTGTTGTCCTGCTTCAATTTTTTTTGCTATTGTTACTTCACCTTCACGTGTGAGTAGAGAAATGGTTCCCATCTCTCTCAGATACATACGTACGGGATCATCAACAGACAGGTTTTCACTTTTGGCGGTGGCAGTATCTTCAGAGGGTGAGTCCTCTTTCTGGCCATGGGAGCTATTCTCAGAGACAAGCTTTTCCCCTGCCAAAGCAGAGTCTACTACATGAATTTCGTTTTCCGCGAACATATTCATTAAACCATCAATTTGCTCTGGAGCGATGAAGTTTGAAGGTAAAGCGTCGTTCAATTCTTCATAGGTCACGTAACCTTTTGCTTTTCCTTGTAAAACTAATTGACCAATTTCGTCATTTACTCGGTTGGGCTCTTCCGTAGTTGACATTGTCTAAACATCTCCGGTGGGTTTGAATAATTTTTAGTTTCTATTTTCTTGAAATTTTCACGACTGGTATTTAATTTAAAGTTATACGTAATTCTTTTAATTTGTTTTGGATTTTTTGAGAGCGTTCAGATTCCCCTGCAGCTAGCGCTTCATTTCGTTGTTTTTTAAGTTCTTCCACTTTATTATTGAGTGCCTTTTTGTTTAGTGCTTGTATACAGTCACTCAATGTTTTTTTTGGATTATCAAACGGTATTGCGGTGACACCAATCTCACTCAATAAGGTTTTTATTTTTGGATCATCTATTTGATCCAGAACCAAGTCTACTCTTAACTCAGAATTCTCAAGAAGCAACTGGTAGCAAATCTCAACAATTTGACGTAGATTAGGATCTGTAAAACGATCTATTTGCGCCTGTTCTTTTATTTTTAGGGCTAACTCCTTATCCGAAAATATTAGGTGAACTAAATAGAGCTCTGCATTTTGATTATTCGAGCGATCGCTTTTTTGATGATATTTTTCAACAAAGGTTTTGTCTTGTTTTATAGCGTTTTTTAGTTCAGTTAAAAGAGCTTTATCTTCTATCTTTGCTCGTTCTGTTAGAATTCTTATCCACTCAGTTCGTTCTATTGTGTTTTCTATTTTCATCAGAATAGGTAACACTTTATTTACCACTTCTAATTTGCCATTTGGATTCGATACACTTCCAGTTGTAATGGCATCATCAATATAAGATTCAATAAAAGGCCTAGCGTTTTCTAATTCTTCTAAAAATTTTTCTGGCCCAAATTGATGGATATAAGAATCGGGATCATGCCCTGCAGGAAGAGAGAGTACTTCTACGCTTATGCCTTGCTTCAGGAGTACCTCGAATCCTTTTTTTGTTGCTGTTTTACCAGCTGAATCGCTATCAAAAATTAATGTAGCTCGTTTAGTGTGATTTTTGAGTAAACTCACCTGTTCATGGGTCAAAGCTGTACCACAGGTAGCAACGCTGTTTCTGATACCGTTCTGATGGGCTCTCATTTGATCAAAGTAACCCTCCACTATAAGTGCTTTATTTTGTTTCCTAATTGACTCTTTTGCTCGGTTGAATCCAAATAAATGCTTTCCCTTAATGTATAAGGGGGTTTCTGGTGAATTAAGGTATTTTGGTTCAGTTTCACTTATAACTCTTCCAGCAAAAGCTATCAGGTTACCATGAATATCCTCAAGAGGGAACATTATTCGCTCTCTAAATCGATCATAAAAATTATTTTCGCTAGAGCTCTCCTTTTGTTTAATGAGCCCTGCTCGTGTTAGATCATTCTTGGAGAACCTTTCTTGGTTTTGTAAATGGTTTAGAGTGTTTTTCCACCCAGGTGGAGCCCAGCCAATATTATAGTCAGCCAGTAGTTTTTCGTCATTAAAACCTCTAGAACTTAGATAATCTCTCGCTGGTTTCCCTTCTTTGCTATTCATAAGTGAGCTAATAAAATAGTTCAGGGCTTTTTGGTTAATATTTAGGAGTAAATTCCGCTCATTCGATTTGGCGTCAATTTGGCCTGGATTGAAAACAGGTAGTTCAACTCCGCATTTTGAGGCAAGTTCCTTAATTACGGTTAGAAACGGCAAATCTTCCATTTCCATAACAAACTTAAAAATATTTCCCCCTGCACCACAACCAAAACAGTGATAAATCTGCTTTTCAGGGCTTACAATAAATGAGGGTGTTTTTTCAGAATGAAAAGGACAAAGCCCTTTGTAATTTTGCCCATTTTTCTTTAGAAGAACATTCGCCGAAATGACATCTAAAATATCATTTTGAGAACGGATTTCTTCTATTAAGTGCTCAGGGATTAAATGATTCAAGGATGTCTTCCATTAATTTTAGTTGGGCCATAACCAAAATAATATTGGACGTTAGACCGCTTTCTGGCCGGTATGGCGGGAAGTCACTTAAGACATTCGTTAACCAAATTTTTTATTTGACCATTGTCCGCACGCCCTTTGAACTCGGGGATGATGATTTTCATTACCTTGCCAAGGTCTTTTATGTCAGCGATTCCAAGATCTAAGATCACTTCCTGAATACGATTTTTTAAATCGCTCTCAGAGACCTGTTCAGGTAAATACTTCTGAAGAATTAGCATTTCTTGTTGCTCTATTTTGCTAAGATCGCTGCGCCCTCCCTTATCAAATAGGATTGCAGCTTCTTTTCTTTTTTTGACTTGAGAGAAAACTAAAGAGATTATTTCATCGTTATCAACTTTTCTACGAAGATCAATTTCTTGGTTTTTTATTTCGGAAACTAAACCACGAATGGTGTTTAATGTAAGAGTTTCTCTTGCCTTCATAGCCTCCTTCATATCAGACAGGAGAATTTCTTTTAGATTCATAATGTAGGAAACCGATCAGTCAAAACAAAAATATAGGGATTGATCCGTGTTTTGTCAATAGGAAGGGTTAATTTTTTACAGAAACAAAATAAATCCTTAAGTAATTGTTTATAAAGAATTATTTTTGTAAAAATTTTCTTTGATATCTAGCTGAAAATAAAAGGAGGAAACAGCGGAGTCCGACATTAATAAATTAAGCAGGCTTCGCGTAGAGGAGAAAAAAACTTAATATCCTCTTCCCAGGTTTTCTCTAGGTTATTGATGGATAAGTTGCCGGACTCCATAGCTTCACGTAAAATTGAATCACCATAAAGGAGGTCAATAGCCAGTCGGTCTTTAACAAATTCATAAGCTTCTGTTCTCCAAGAAAAGTCATTTGGATATAGTTTCTTGATGGAAAAAAGCACATTTATACTTGTTGCAAGGGGTTTGATTTTATTTCTTTCTGTGACGTGAAGCTGTACGCCACCGCATACTTTGCCACTCCATTTTTGAAATTGAGGTTTAAAGTACTGAGGCCGAAAAAAAAGTCCTGGAAGATTTTCTTTATTGAGTATTTTAGCTAAACGTTCTGCATTAATGAATGGCGCACCAACTTGCTCAAATGGGAGAGTTGTCCCTCTTCCCTCTGACAAAAGGGTACCTTCGACAAGGCACATTCCCGAGTATACTGTAGCGGTGGATAATGAAGGCATATTGGGTGATGGTGAAACCCAAGGAAGGCCAGTCTGATCATACCACATAGGTCGCTCCCAACCCTTCATAGGAATTACCTTCAAATCACACTTGATGCCAAAATGCTGGTTAAATAATATTGCCAGTTCTCCCACTGTCATCCCATGGCGGTTGGGGATTGGATACTGACCGACAAAAGAATGAAACGCCTTTTTAACGAGATTACCCTCAATTGCTAATCCATTAATTGGATTTGGGCGATCGCATACTATCATTCTTGTGTTTGATTGGGCACAGATCTTCATGCAATTCGCTAAAGTATAAATAAATGTGTAATAACGTGAGCCGATATCTTGGATGTCAAAAACTAAATTATCGATTCCGTTTAAAATAGTTAGAGAAGGAGTGAGTGACGAAGTATCACTACCATAAAGGCTGTAGACGGGGAGGCCTGACAGCGGATCAGTTTCATCTGCGATAAGGTCCATATCCTGATCTACCCCATAGATTCCATGCTCAGGTGCGAATAGTGCTTTTAGTTGAAATGTTTTATTGTTGGAAAATTTCCCGATAGAAAACTGCCCGCTAGGGGTTAAACTTGTTTGATTTACCACAAGACCTAATGTGCTTCCGCAGAGATATTCAGCAGGGTTTGCTAACAGTTTTTCAAGACCAAGGATGACTCGTTTCATTTAGTTGAGTTCCATTTAGTGTGATTTCCTTTTTTTTGCTAGGTCTGTGTAGATATGAAAACTAAAAAAATAAAGGCCTGATTATATCAAAATATTTTAAAGCTATGATTTTGTATTGATGAGTTTACTACGTGAAAGGAGATTACTTGTAATCGAATCATCCGGCCAAAGTTGTAATTTCTATACTTTCACTAGATTCGTTACAGGCAGCAGTTTTATTTTTGGTATTTTCTATGGTGTTAGGTTCCATAAGTTTTTTCCAATTTTCTTTTTCCCAAGAACGCGCTTCATCATATAATCGATATTCTCTTTCTTTTTTCTTGAACTGCAGGTGATGAGCTATCCACATTCCTTTTTGTCTTTTCATTGGGGCCCATTGATGACACATTTCATGATATACGGTCAGTTCCAGGACTGATATAGGGACAAAGTTTTGCTTCAAGCGAGGATGTATTCGGATAAGTTGGCTTGCTGGATCGTAAGAACCAAATCTAAAAGAGGTAAGATTCTTCTTATGCACTTTTTTCCCCCATTCTATATTTGCTTTAATTTTAGGTTTAAAATACTCGGTATTGAGCTTATCGAATATCTCTTTCAAGCATACCTTACGGTTATTAATAAGTTTTAAAGAGGATGACTGCTTGCTATTAGCCACTTTATTTTTTAAAAGAGAAAAAACTGCTTCTCTTAGTCTTTCAGGTAAGTTTTTTTCAGACAGTAGTTTTGTGAGCAATATGTTTTCTAAGGCAAGGTTAGTTTCTTTTAAAGGGGTGCCAAAGTAATCAAAATAACTTGTATTAAATATCTCTATGTCAGTGCTAATTTTTTGAAGATTAATTTTAATTTGCCCTATAAAATCAAAACCCTTCTTACGGCATCTAAAAAGTCTTGAATAGGTCGGCATGCCTTTGCTGACTTCTTGAGAGGGGCTAAATACGATACTTCCTGGCTTTATAGGATTTTTAGAAATAATAGTTGAAGACTTTCCCATAAGAAAACATCCCCCTCGTAGTAAGTAATAATTTCGATTGTGACTTTAAGAAAATATTACTTTAAGCAAGATCAGGTGTCTATAGGCAAAGTAGTTATAGTTTGAAGCCTAGAGAAAAAAATTAAAAATAGATTAAATTGCTTTCTCAATCCTTTACAACAATTATAATTTATTTTAAGCTGAGATTATTAACGTTCTACTCTTAGGTAAGCTTATGAAGAATATATTGATTGTATTCACTTTGTTTACTGTTCTTGCCTGCACAGCCACGAACAAAAAAACAATGGTCGCTTCAACTTATGATAGTAAGGCTGATATAGATTTATTTTTATCTACCGGAGAAGAGAGTGTAGAAAACCAAGTTCTTGACCGTTTAAAGTTACATAATGTCGACTCTGTTCAAATAAAACAAATTTTAAGGGCAACACTTTCAGAATCTAGCCAGAACTCTAGAGGACTCCAATCAAATCTAAAGCTTAAAATTAAGCAAAAAAAATATTCATATGCGCTTTATGTTCCGGATTTAGTTTCACCCAATATGCCAATGATTGTGATTATGCACGGCATGGGCGGTAGTGGAGCTAATACAATTCAGGCATGGATTGATCGACTTGGTGACAAGTTTGTCATTCTTTGTCCTACGTATCCTATGGGGGCATGGTGGTCGCAAAATGCAGAAAATTTTGTCCTGCAGTTGATTAATGAAATACAATCAAATTATCAGATCGACCCAAATCGAATTTTTCTTTCCGGACTTTCCAATGGAGCCATTGGTGCCTACATGTTGGGGATGTTCTACCCAGATCGGTTTGCTGGTATTATTCCCATCGCCGGTGGCATCACCAAGCGACTTATGTCTTTCCTGGTTAATCTAAATAATACTCCTTTATATATTATTCAAGGAGAGTTTGATCCCATATTTCCTATCGCACTTATTCGTCGAACCTATAAAATTTTATCTGATTTTAAGTCTCCCGTTATTTATCGAGAGCATAAAGAACGCGGGGCAGCACATGGAGGTCATTTCTTACCAGAATCAGAGGTTCCTGCATTAATTGAATGGCTTACCAAGCAAAAAAGAAATACCTCTCCAAAAGTGATACGAATAACCCGAGAAAAAAATCATATGAAACGTTTTTTTTGGGCAAGAATCAGTAAAGGCTTAAAGCTTGCCGCATTACAAATTCCCGGTCCAGAAATGGAACCTCTTAATATACAGGATGGTAAAATTGCTACGTTATTTGCCATCGATAAGGGTAATAACCGTTTTATGGTAAGAGGCAAAAATGTCATTGAGTTTGAGATTTATCTTTCATCTGATCATATTGACTTTAAAAAACCAGTGGTCGTTACTTTTCAAAGTATTCAGGATGAAGGGAATAAACTTACCCCAGGTAAAAAGTTTGTTGCATTTAACCAAAAAGTAAAAAAAGATAGTAACTTGCTTCTGCAGGGGTTTAAGGAGTCACGTGATCAAAACCTTTTGTTTGATGCGAGAATTACTATTTCAACACAAAAGAATATTGAATTCGCAGCATCACAATGACTCAGTCAGTATATTCTTTATCAGATAACAGAAACTATCTTCTAGAAAAATCGAGAGATCTTCTGGGTTGGCCTTTAATAAAAGAAACTCTGGCAGGTTATGCATGCTCTCCAGTGACATCAGAACTTTGCCGCTCGCTTGTTCCTCACTCAGATAGGAATTCTGCAAATAATGCTCTCGATACTACAGCGGAAATGGTTGAGTTTCTTGCAAGAGAAAACGCTTTCCCTATAAATTCTTTTGAAAATTTTCTCCCTATACTTGAAGAGGCTAAAGAAAGAGACTTTCTAGAGTCAGTTAAGTGTCTTTCTGTTTTAAAATTATTACGCGTCATTCGACAGGTGAGAAATTCTATAGAAAAACAAGATAGTTTTCCTTTGTTAAAATCAGTTAGCAACCCACTAGACCCGCTCCCTTCTTTATATAGAGAATTGGAGCGATGCATTGACGATGAAGGAGAAATAAAGGATAACGCTTCACCTGAACTTAAGCAGGCGGCTCGTGATGTGTCATCTGCTAAACAAAAGCTAGAATCAAAAGTTGAAAAGTTTTTTTCTAGCGATGGATACAAGGAGGCAATTCAAGACAATTATCATACTGAAAGGGAGGGCCGGCTTGTTATTCCTGTTAAATCAGACAAACGTTCACAAATAGAAGGAATTGTCCATGATAGCTCTGGAAGTGGGCAAACTTTATATATCGAGCCATCTGCTATAGTACCACTAAATAATCAACTGAAAATAAATAGACTAGCCCTTGATCGGGAAAAGAAAAAAATTTTACAGGTACTTACTAGGCAGATAATTGACTCTGGCGAGATGATTGTTTCTAGTATGGAAATTCTTGTACAGTTAGACTTTATTCATGCTCGAGCTCGACTAGCTAAGGTAATGCAGGCTAGGTTGTGTTCTATTGGACAGGGACAAAAATTACAGTTAAATAAGGCCCTTAACCCAGAACTCGTATTAAATGGACACGATGTGATCCCAAATGATATTGCTTGGGACCAATCTACTCATGTAATTATAATATCGGGCCCAAACACCGGTGGGAAAACAGTAACTCTTAAAACGGTTGGCTTGATGACCCTTATGGTTCGTGCAGGGTTATTTTTACCTGTTGATAAAGGGTCATACATTCCTTTTTACCCCGAAGTATATGCCGATATTGGGGATGAGCAAAGTCTTGAACTTAGCCTGTCTACATTCTCAGCACACATTAAAAAGATTATACATATTATGAGTCACGCTGCCTCAGGGGCACTTATTTTACTTGATGAATTGGGGATCGCTACTGATCCACAAGAAGGCGCTTCATTGGCAGAAGCTATGCTTAGAGAGCTAAATGATAAAGGGGTAACAACACTTGTTTCGACGCATTACATGCAGTTAAAATTACTTGCGCAAACACGCAGTGGATTTCTTAATGCTTGTACTGAATTTGATTCTAAGTCACAGGCGCCAACTTACCGCCTTATTTTTGGAGTTCCTGGTCATAGTGCTGCCATCGATATTGCCGAGCAGCTCGGGCTCCATGTAAGAATTACGGAACTGGCAAGAAAGATATACCAGTCTCATGACACACGGGCCGAGGAGGTGCTAAAAGATTTAACTCAGCAGCGAGTTGAATTGCTTAAAGAAAAAGAAGCTTTGCAATTGGCTACTCTGAAGTTAGAGAATTTAACTAGGCAACAGCTTGAAATTACTGAAAGCCTTCAAGAAAAAGAGAAGAAATTTATTCTGGAAAAATCAAAACGTATACAATCTTCTGTTCGTGAAGCAAAAAATCAGGTGCTTAAAATAATTAAGGAAGTTAAGGGGACTTCTGATATATCAAAACTTCATAAAGCAGAACGTAAAATTGGAATGCTGGGGCGAGTGCCATTATCAGCCTATCGAAATGATCTTTCTGAATGGAGAATTTCTCCTGAGACACTTAAGGAAGGCGATTTGGTGTTGATTGAAAATTATGGTGAAGTAGGTACTTTATTGGAAGAACCTGCAGGAAAAAAGAAAGTTAGAGTTAGTCTAGGTAAGATAGAAACGGTTATACCCATAGATAGACTAAAAGGAAACCTGAAAAAGTTACCTCCTAAAGATAAACTTTCTAAAACAATAAATGTGAACGTTCACACAGAGTCGGAGGTAGCAATAAAAACAAATTGTGATTTGCGGGGAATGAATTCTGACGAGGCACTAATTACAATGGAGGGTTTTCTGAGTCAGGCAATAGTCAGTGGAATTAAGGAAGCAACAATTATACATGGACACGGCATGGGAAAAATCAAAAGTATCGTTAGGGACTATCTTTCTTCAACGGGAATCTGTAAAAAGTTTTCTCCTGCTCCGAGGGGGAGAGGAGGTGACGGCGCAACAATAGTTGAATTTTAGATAACTTAAATTTAAGTATATTAATCGAAAACCGCGACTAAATGATCAAAACGATTTTTGGCTTTCTTAATTTTTTCTTCATTACCCAGAACACAGACATTGCCAGATTTTTCCATTTTTCTAAATAGACTGGAAAATGACTTGATTTCCTCTAAGCTTGTCGACAGTAATTCATCGCGTCTCTGTTGTTTTAACTCATATGTTTTTCCTGTTAAATATTCAACCATTGAAACCGAGCCTTTTCGGTCTGCTGTCATTGGAGGATCCAAGCGTCCTACACAACCAATTAAAATCTTTGTTAACTCTTTTTCTGAAATATCCAAATTTTCAAGATAATCTGCAATTTGATCGTAGATATCGAGTGTTTCCGTTAAGTTGGGATCTCGATAGGAAACTAATCCATAATCACCGCTATATGAATCAAAGGAGCTTTGTGAACCATAGGCTCCTCCTTGGACTCGGACTCGGTCCCATAAAAAACAAGTGCGAAGAACAGCGTTAATGACATCAAACTTTCCACTATATTGCATACCTAGTTCAAATAAATTTGCTCCTTTGCCAACAAACTGGACCGAGCTAGCTGTTAAAAAGGCTTCATTTGTTGTTCCTTTTGTAAATTTAAAATGTGCAGGAGGTTGTTTTTTATCAGATAAGTTATGAGTTAGGCTTAAAACTCTTTTTTCAATTTTTTTGTAATCATTTTCAGGGGCAGTGATATTTACTAAAATATTTTCTTTTGTAAATAAATTTTGTGCAACTCCTCTAAACTCTTCAACTACCTCATCGGGATTTTTCTCTGCTCGATTTAGTAATGTCTTTAGGAATCTATAATAGGAAATTCCTTCGATGAGTTCGTTGTATTGACCAAATAAAGACTGGTATGAATTGAGCCGAGAGAGCACATAATGATTTCCTGAAGACAGGATAGAATCTTCCATTGAAGATTTGGAGCTTTTTATTATTTCAACCAAACGCTTAGGGTTGTCAAAATTATAATCCAAAATCACCTCTTGCCATATGTCAAAGAGTTGATCCAAGTTATCCATAAGACTTTTTCCGCTAAAGAAAATATAAGATAGTATCTTTTTATGATCATTAATTGTGGTTGAGGTAAAATGCCAAGAACGAAGCCCTCCTGTATGGATGCCCAGTAATTGTGAAATTTCCATATAACTGTGATGGCGTGTGCCCATACCTAAAACTAAACTGCCAATAAGTGAAAGGTATGGAATTTTATCCATAGGTATACTGGTGGCATCGAACCCGATTTGAACATAAGCTATATTATTTGTGAATAAATTGTGAAATAAAATTTTAGGTTCAGATTCTTTTTTTAACTCCATCGGGAAACGTTCACTTTTAACTTCAATGTCTTGAATATCTAAGCTTGGTAGGGTTTCTAAGGTTTCTGGGGAATCAGGCTTGATCTGCATTGCCTGAAGTTCTTGAGTTTTTTGAACAAGATTTTTAATGTCATTTTGTGACAAAGAGGACTTTAAAGTGCGCATACTTTTTCTAACCTTTGCATCTTTCTTTTTCTCTAGATCAGGTTTAGGTTTGGCAAGCATTACGCTCTGATGATTATTATTCAAAAGATACTTATCTATTAAATTTTCAAAGTAACGGTCTTTTGATTTTCTCTTAATTTTTCCCATGAGCTTGTCATACTTTAAGTGCATAAACGGATCTGATCCGTATAACCAGGAAGCCAAAGTTTGAATGTTGTAGACAATACCTTTTGGGAAACCACCAAAATTTGACTCACGAAGTTTAAAGTCAATCGAATTGACAGCCGACTTAACCATGTCTTTTTCAATTCCATTGTCAACAAGACCTTTTAGAGTCGAGAAAATAAGTTCAAGAATTTTATCTTCATTAGTTGATTCTGCACCTTTAAGCCCAACTGCGAATGTTGTTTCGAAGCGATTGTCATCAAAACCACCGCCAATCAACTCGCTACCAAGTTCAGAGTCGAGTAATGCTTTACGTAGAGGAGATGCAGAAGTACCGAGCAATAAATAGCTTAAAATATTAAAAGCAAGGCAATGTTCATGATTGGTTGACTTGTCTATTTTAAATCCTACAACAATAAAAGTTTTCTTTTCCAGCGATTCCTCTTTTGATACGGGATAGAAAATTATTTTGCGCTTGGGTTTGCTAAACCGTCTTTGTGCACTAATTGCAGATTCAATTTGAATAGGCTCAAAATTTTTAAGATACTCATTATTAATATAATTTAAATATTCTGATGTATCTCCGTCACCATAAAAGAAAATACGACTGTTAGACGGGTGGTAATGCTTATTATGGAAATCTTTAAACTCTTTATAGGTTAAATCTGTTATTGCCTCTGGATCGCCACCTGATTCAAAACCATAAGTAGTCCCTGGGAAAAGAGAATGAGCTAAGTGCCGATCCAAAATACTTTCAGGACTCGAAAAAACCCCCTTCATCTCATTTAAAACTACCCCTTTAAAAGTAATATTTTTATCAGGAAGTTCTAGCTCGTGATGCCATCCTTCTTGCATAAAGGTCTCTTCTGTTATTTTTGGATAAAATACTGCATCAAGATAAACATCCATTAAATTGAAAAAGTCTTTCTTATTGCGGCTTGCCACTGGATACATGGTCTTATCTGGAAAGGTCATCGCATTTAAAAAGGTCTGCAAACTTCCTTTTAATAATTCAAGAAACGGCTCTTTTGCTGGATACTTACGTGACCCGCATAAGACACTATGTTCAAGAATATGAGCAACTCCTCGATCATTAGACGGTGGAGTCTTAAATGTTGCGCTAAAAACTTTATTATCATCGTTATTCTCTATGACAAGAACTTCTGCACCAGTTTTTGAGTGTGTAAACAGCAAGGCTAATGAATTCAACTCAGTAATTAATTCTCGCTGATGTAATTCAAACCCAAAATAATTTTCTCCGAAGTCAAAACTCATTATTTTCCTTTCGTATTTCTAATAATAGAAACATTTATACTGGCTATTGAAAAAATATTTTATCTATTTTGGATGGTAATTTATTACAATAGATTCATTCTAATTGGTAGCAGAAACGGCAGGTTAATAGTTCAGTTAACCTCGATATCCAAGCCAATTGGACAGTGGTCTGACCCCATTACCTCAGGGTATATATAAGCATCTTTAACCTTATCGAGTAGGTCCTCGGTAACGAAAAAATAATCAATACGCCATCCAATATTCTTTTTACGTACATTAGCTCTGTAGCTCCACCAAGTATAATGATCAGTTTCCTGACAAAACTCACGAAAAGTGTCAATGTACCCATGAGAGACGAACTTATCAAGCCAGGCCCTTTCTTCTGGAAGAAAACCTGAGTTTTTTTCATTAGGTTTTGGGTTTTTTAAATCAATTTCCTTATGAGCTGTATTGACGTCCCCGGTAACGATAAGCTTTTTACCTTGCTTACGCAAATTTTCGCAATGGACAAGGAAAGCGTCATAAAACTCCATTTTATATTTAAGCCGTTCCGGACCACTAGTGCCATTAGGAAAGTATATGTTCAAAAGATCAAAGTCTTTAAATACTAATCTTATAATTCTACCTTCTATATCAAATTTATCAATTCCCATTCCTAGGTGAATTTCTAAGGGTTTTTTCTTGCTCAAAACAGCCACACCACTGTAACCTTTTCGTTGAGCAGGATTCCAAACCGCATGATATCCATTAGGTTCTGCCATTTCTTTTGCCAGGTCATTTGGAGTTGCTTTAATTTCTTGAAGACATATTACATCAGGTGCTTCAGTTTGGAACCAATCCAAAAAACCTTTACGAACAGCAGCACGCATGCCATTAACATTCCAACTTAAAATTCTCATTATCAACTATCAAACTTAAAAAAAGAAGGTTAATTATATGCAAATAAAAAAACTTAGGGCTAGAAATATTTTCCTAAATGCCATGTTAGAACTCTGAATAAACCATAATTGTGCAATATTAGCATTATTAGTTTAAATTAAGTAAATACCTTGAAAATAATTATAAAAAAATTTATCCAATGATAAATTGATATCCTATAATTCTTATAATAATTTAAGATAAAAAATTAAGAAAAATATGGCTATACAGGAATTATTAGTAAAAAATCTAAAAGTCTCATTTTTAACTCCCGAAAAAGAGTTACTTGCTATCCGCGGAATCAGCTATGAGCTTAACCGTGATGAGACTCTGGCAGTCGTTGGTGAATCTGGTTGTGGTAAAACAGTAAGCGCACTTTCTATATTGAGACTTCTTGAAGAACCGCCTGGGAAAATTGTCAGTGGAGAAATTTTCTTTGATGGAAAAGACCTTCTTAAGATGAGCAAAAAAGAACTGCAGACTTACCGTGGTAAAGATATTGCTATGATTTTTCAAGACCCAATGACCTCTATGAATCCGGTATTGACCATAGGTGAGCAAATAATTGAAACGTTGTTACGTCACACGTCTTGCTCCCGTAAAGAAGCAATGAATAAAACATTGAAATTATTAGACCAAGTAGAAATTCCTTCTCCAAAAGAAAAATTAGATCAATACCCACATCAATTAAGTGGTGGAATGCGGCAAAGAGCAATGATCGCTATGGCCCTTTCATGTGATCCACGCATACTTATAGCTGATGAGCCAACGACAGCACTTGATGTGTTAACGCAAGGCCAAATACTTTACCTTCTAAAAAAAATAAAAAAAGAAACCAAAATGTCAATTTTACTTATCACGCATGACGTAGGAGTTGTAGCAGAAATGGCTAGACGTGTTATGGTTATGTACGCAGGTGAAATAGTCGAGTTAGGACCTGTCCGTGAGATTTTTAGCTCTCCTCGCCACCCCTATACGATAGGACTAATGAAA
>Ga0209660_1000566_pt1 | contig 21908 bp, 19 predicted proteins | sample SaaInlV_100m_DNA_2_FD_184659 | JGI IMG/M metagenome (GOLD analysis project Ga0209660, IMG submission 184659) | Marine microbial communities from expanding oxygen minimum zones in the Saanich Inlet - SI072_LV_100m_DNA (SPAdes) (version 2) | ecosystem: Environmental > Aquatic > Marine > Intertidal... | reverse complement strand
TCCATGAGCTGCTATTAAAATATTTTTATTTTGATCCAAAAGAGGTTTAATATTTTCCTTAAAATAAGGTGATACTCTATCAACTACATCTTTTAGACTTTCACCATTTGGAGGCGGTGTATCATAGGAACGTCTCCAGATATGGACTTGCTCTATACCAAATTTTTCTGCAGTTTCTAATTTATTTAAACCAACTAAATCTCCATAATCTCTTTCATTTAATTTTTCATCACGAGTTACAATTAATTTATCATTTTCCCATAAATGTTGTAAACCTGATTCTTTAAGGGCAATTTCAGCAGTCTTATTGGCTCTTTCTAAAATGCTACTGAAAACATTATCTATATATATATTATGTTTTTTTATTAACTCACCTGCTTTTTTAGCTTCAAGTTCACCTTTTTCAGTGAGAGGTACATTTTTCCAGCCAGTAAATTTATTTTCAAGATTCCACTGACTTTGACCATGCCTGAGTAAAATAAGTTTGTTCATAATATATTTATTTGTATTATTAGTTTATAAAACACTATTAACAAATAATGCAAAATAAAAAAAGAATAGAATCTGATAGTTTAGGATTAAAAAAAATTAACTCTAATAAGTTATGGGGGGCTCAAACGCAGCGCTCTTTAGAAAACTTTAAAATAGGAAAAGATAAAATACCATCTGAAATCATTGTATCTTTAGGTAAGCAAAAAAAAGCATGTGTTTTAGCTAATAACAGTCTTGGGTTAATCAATAAAAAATTAACATTAGCAATTAGTAAAGTATGTGATCAAATTATTGATTTATCTCTTATTGATGAATTTCCTTTGTCTGTATGGCAAACAGGTTCAGGCACACAAACTAACATGAATGCTAATGAAGTCATTAGTAATTGTGCCATAAAAATATTGAAAGGTAAAATTGGATCAAAATCACCAGTTCATCCAAATGATCACGTAAACTTATCACAATCGTCAAATGATACTTTTCCAACTGTCATGCATATAGCAGCTAATGAACTTACTGATGAAAAATTAATTCCTGCATTAAAAAATTTGATAAAAGAATTAAGAAAAAAAACTAAAATGTATTCTAAAATAATCAAAATTGGACGCACACATACTCAAGATGCAACACCTTTAACTGTAGGAGATGAATTTTCAGGCTATCTTCAACAAATCGAAAATAATTTTAAGAGAATACTTATATCAAAAAAAGAACTTAATTTTCTTGCCCAAGGCGGTACTGCTGTAGGAACAGGTATAAACGCACCAAAAAATTTTGATAAGATATTCTGTAAATATCTAAATAAACTAACTAAAAATAAATACAAACCTGCAAAGAATAAATTTGAAGCAATTGCAAATCATGATTCATTAGTAAATTTTTCTAACTCTTTAAATTTAATTGCTGTTTCATTACTAAAATTTTTAAATGATTTAAGATTTTTATCATCGGGCCCAAGATCTGGATTAGGAGAAATTAATATACCAGCTAATGAACCAGGCTCATCTATAATGCCTGGTAAAGTAAACCCTACACAGATTGAAGCACTTAGCATGATATGTGCACAAGTTATGGGAAATAATTTAACAGTAAGTATTTCAGGTTCCCAAGGTCATTTTGAACTAAATGCATTTAAACCTGTAATAATTTTTAATGTAATAAATTCTATCAATTTGCTAAGTGATGGAATTACCAGTTTTTGTGAAAATTGTCTAAAAGGCATTACAATAAATAAAGAAAATATTAATAAACATCTTAATAATTCACTAATGCTTGTTACAGCACTTAATAAGCTTATAGGTTATGACAATGCTGCAAGAATAGCTAAAAAAGCTTTTGTCGATAATCTAACTTTAAAAGAAGCTGCTATAAAATTAAAATTAGTTTCTGAAAAAGAATTTGATAAAATTGTTGATCCAAAAAAAATGATTTAAACTATATACTCATAATTAGATTCATCCGAAAATAATTTTCTAAGAAGCTGATTATTAAGATAATGTCCAGATTTATTACCATAAAAATAACCTATTATTGGAGATCCAGCTAAGTAAAGATCACCTATTGAGTCGAGAATTTTATGTCTAACAAACTCATCATTATATCTTAAACCATCTTTATTTAAAATTTTTCTTTCCCCTACAACAACCGCATTATCTAAAGAGCCTCCAAGAGCCAATCCATTTGATCTTAAATGCTCAACATCTTTTTCAAAACCGAAGGTTCTTGCAGCAGCTATATCTGCTTTATAGTTTCCATTAATTAATTGTAATTGACATGATTGTTTTGAAACTAACTGACTAGGAAAATCAATTTCAAAGTCTATGGAAAATTGTTTATTAGGAATTATTTTAACTGAACTATCGTTATTTTTGACTTCAATAACTTTTTTTACATTCAAAATCTTACGTTTTTTACTTTGAATTTTAATACCTGTATCTTCAATTGCATCAACAAAAGGTCTTGAGCTACCATCCATTATTGGAACCTCAGGTGCGTTAATATAAATATTTAAATTATCTATGTGTAGGCCTGATAACGCACTCATTAAATGTTCAATTGTTGAAATTTTCAAACCGCCTTTATTTGAAATTGTTGTACTTAAAACCGTTTCAGTTACATTTGACCAAACGGCATTGATCACATTATCTTTTATTTTATCAGTGCGGATAAATTTAATTCCATTATCAATTTCTGCAGGTTTAAGTTGTAGCTCAACTTGTTTTCCAGAATGAAGACCAATTCCTGCAAGAAGAATTTCATTTTTAATTGTTTGCTGGTTACTATTATTTGGATTTATATCTATCATACAAAAAAGTGCCTTTTACAGCACTTTTTTTATATTTTTTCCTAGATTCTGCAATTAACTGAGTATTACAGAATATTACAAAAACTTATGAGAAACTAATTAGCCTGCCTTCTTAAGAAAGTAGGGATGTCTAAAAGCTCTTCTTCAGTTTCCTGATTATATTCTTCATTTAATTCATCATCACTTACATTATATTCAGGCTCAATTTCTTCATCTTTATCAGTAGTTTCCAAAGTTTCAACCTCTTCAATATTACTGATATTAGTTGAAATTACTGGCTCAGCTTTTAAACTCTCTTCTTTTGTATCTTCTTCGGAGATGTTTGAAGATATATTATCAAATAAGCTTAATCTTCTAACAGATGGCTCTTCAGAGACAGTTTCTTCCTTAGAATTCTCAAAAGAATTTTCATTTTGAGCTGAGATAACTTCATTTTTATCAAGAGATTCCTCTTCGCTTGGTGTCACGTTAATATCTGTGGAATCTAGAGAGTTTGAATTTAAATTACCATCTTCTTCATTTACCCCATCATCCTGAAATATTTCCTTAATATCAGTTTCGCTATTTTCATCAGCTTCAGCAGAATACATTGTTTCTTCATTGGCAACTAAATCAGAGCTTATATCTATTTGATCATCATTTTGATCACTCAACGAATTTGTAATTTGAGAGTCATCATATTGTGTTTGATCAGATTTATAGAGTTCATTGTTAATATTTATAGGTGCAAAATTTTCAAGTGGCTTTGCATTAGTGCCAATATTAGAATCAATTCCTGTAGCAACAATGCTAACTCTTACTAAACCCTCTAATCTTTCATCACAAGTTGTTCCATAAATAATATTAGCTTCATCATCTACTTCCTCTTTAATTCGATTAGCCGCCTCATCAACTTCATAAAGAGTAATATCTTTACCACCAGTGATATTAATTATTAAACCTTTTGCTCCCTTCAGAGAAACATCATCAATTAGAGGATTTGCTATAGCGGCTTCAGCAGCTGCAACAGCCCTTCCTTCTCCAGAAGCTTCACCCGTCCCCATCATAGCTTTGCCCATTTCTGACATAACAGTTTTAATATCTGAAAAATCAAGGTTGATCATTCCTGGTTGAACCATTAAATCAGTAACACCTCTTACACCTGCATACAAAACATCATCAGCCATTTTAAAAGAATCTGAAAAAGTTGTATTCTCATTTGCAATTCTAAATAAATTTTGATTTGGAATTGTTAATAACGTATCAACATATTGTTGAAGTTCTTCAATTCCATTTTCAGCAAGCTTCATTCTCTGAGAACCTTCAAAATGGAATGGTTTTGTAACAACTCCGACTGTTAAAATACCTCTTTCTCTTGCAAGCTTTGCTATTACTGGAGCTGCTCCAGTACCTGTTCCTCCACCCATTCCAGCAGCAACGAAAAGCATATGGCTACCATCTAATTTTTCTGTAATTTCTTGTAATGCCTCTTCTGCAGCTTGTTTACCAATATCGGGTCTCATACCAGCGCCGAGCCCTCTTGTGCTTTTTAAACCCAATTGAATTTTATTAGGACAATTGGATATTTGAAGTGCCTGTGCATCAGTATTAGCTATTAAGAAATCTACTCCTTCTAAATTTGCATTAATCATATTATTCACGGCGTTTCCACCAGACCCACCTACTCCTAAAACTGTTATTTTTGGATGTAAGTTATCTCCTACATCTTGTAATGATATATTAATTGTCATTTTTAAATCTCCGCCGTTTTTCTTTTATTTTTTAACGAATCGTTGTCGAAATCGTCAATTGTTATTATCTACATGTTGTATGTATATTAAATATACTGATCAAGCCAATTAAAAAATCCCTTAAAACCTGGTTTTTTTTGTTTTTTTCCTTTTTTTTCTATAATATCGCTCGAAAATTCTTTTTGATCATACAAACAGCAACCTATAACATCAGCAAAACTAGGGTTTTGGAAAATTTTCTCTAAAACTATTTCACCTTTTGGATTTCCAATTCTTACATTGCTTGAAAATATTAGCTCTGCATATTGCGATATTCCCTCTAATTGAGAGCCCCCTCCAGTTAATACAACATTCTTGATTTGCTTCTTATGAAGATTATTCTGTTTTATCTTCTGCCATATGATTTCTAATGTCTCTTCAACTCGTGGTTTTATTATTGAGTTAATTTTTAATTTATTGATTTGATTATATTTATTTTCTTCACCCGAAATAATAGGAATCTCAATTATTTCAAATTCATCACTAGGTGAGCTGACAAGAGAACTGTATAATGTTTTTAGTCTCTCAGCGCTTTCTAGCGTAGTTGAAACTCCTCTTGCCAAATCATTAGTTATATTATGACTTCCAACTAAAAAACTATCTCCATATATAAATTTACTATTTTCAAAAATTGCAATTGATGTATTTGAGTGACCTAAATCTATACAAATTGTCCCTATTTTTTTTTCATCATCACTTAGTGTTGCAAGAGCTGAAGCTAAGGGTGATGGAACATAGGAATCAATTGATACATTTAAGCGGTCAATAATATTTTTAAAGCTTTTTAAATTTTTGTATGGAATTAATATTTTGTAAAATAAAATCTTCATTTTATCTGCATAATTACCAACAGGTGTATTAAAGACCAGATTATTATCTAAAACATAGCCATTTATAGAGTTAAAAATTTCATAATAGTTATTGTCTATATTAAAGTATTCAGAATTATTAATAGCTTTTTTTATATCTAACTCCGTTATTTGATGATCTAAATTATTTATTTCTGACTCATAATATTTTGAAACACTATCAATAGTAGATAAATTTAAATTTATAAAATTAATTTTAGTTTGTGATTGTTTCTCAGATTCTGAAATCAAAACTTTGATGTCATTTGATAATTCCTCAAAATTAGTGATAATATTTTTTTTTAAAATATTTGTTGAATAACTTTTGCAGGATAATAATTTAATTATCTTATTTTCTTTTATCTCTCCAACTACACAGGATATTTTAGAATTACCAATATTTAAGCCAACTTTAATCATCAATTTTAAAACTAATTATTGCTTTTTTATCATTTCTTAAGTCTATACTTCTAATTGAGTTAATTTCTGATTCTTTTAAACTATCTAATAATTTAATAAAATTTATAAATGATGTTTCAATGTTTTTTTCAGATAAATATAATAATAAATCATTATTTAATTTAACATTCCACCTTCTATTATTTATAAAATGAGCTTCTTTTATTTTAAATATATCAGTTAGATTAATTTTATCTATTTTATTTAAAAAATTATCAGCTTTTTTTAAAGATTGATTTCCATAAAAAACGATAAAACTTTCATTATTTTTTTTATTTAATTGATCTATGATTTTACCTTTATTAGAGAAATAAAAAAGCCTATCATTAAATGCATATAAGCCAATTGATTTGTATTCCACAATTTCAATATATATCTGATTTTTTAAATTAGTTGTTAAATTTATATTTTTAATCCATTTCAAATTATGAAGATTTTCAGAAATTATATTTAATGGTATCAGAAAAATTGATTCACCAATATATTGATTCATAATTTCAGATATTTTAACTTTATCCACTCTTTCCAAAGTATTTATTTTATAATCCTTAAAATTATAATCAAATTTATTTGAAAATATTTGAATCAGATTATGGATTCTTTCTTTATTTTTTAATTCATTATAAATAAAAAAAAATAAGCAAAAAAAGAAAAAAATCAAAATAAAATATTTTAAAACAAATCTAAAATAAAGAAAATTAAATTTTTTTTTATTATAAAATTGGCTCATTATACATTATCTATTAATTTTGAGATTATACTTTCGAATTTAATTTTTTGATAACTAGCTTGCTCTGGTAACAAAGATATTTTTGTCATACCTGGTTGAGAGTTTATTTCTAAGAAATAAATTTTATTTTGCTTACTATCTAAAATAAAGTCAACTCTTGATAAAGTTTTACACTTAAAAATTTTATGAATTTTAAGTGCTAAATTTAAACATTTTTTATAATTTTTTTTTGAAATTCTAGCAGGAATATAATGCTTTGAAAAACCTTTTGTATATTTTGCTTGATAATCATAAGTTGGATTTAAAGAAACTATTTCAGTAACTTCAAGTGGTTTTATTTTTGATTCATTTTCTAATACAGAAACAGTTAATTCTTTACCAGATATGTATTTTTCAATTATAAAATATTCATTATAATTAAAATTTCTTTTAAATTTTTGAATTTCTTTGCAAAAAAAAGTTAGATCTTTTTTCGATTTAATTACTTTTAATCCATAACTAGAGCCACTACTTACTGGCTTTAAAACAAATTTTTTAAATTTTATGCTTATTTTTTCAAGATATTTATGATCTATATCTTTAATCTTAACAAGTTTATGTGAGGGTGTTAAAATTTTATATTTTTTAATAATTTCTTTGGATTTAATTTTATTAAAACAATTAATAGAAGAGTTTTGATTTGAATGTGTAAAACTAAAACCTTTTTTTTTTAAAATTTTTTGTATTTTTCCATCTTCGCCAAATGAGCCATGTAAGGAATTAAAACATATATGTTTATTAGAAAATCTTGAAATATCTCTAACAAATGTTTTTGGATTAACAGTAAATCTTATAAAATCAATTTTTAGTTTAGTAAGTACTTTAGCAACTTCATTTGCAGTATTTATTGAAACTTTATGCTCTTCATTTAATCCACCCTGTAATATCAGTATTTTTTTCAATCTATTTACCTAAAATTTTTATTTCCCACTCAAGATTTATACTAAATTTCTCTTTTACCTTATTTACAATAGATTTGCCTAATTTTTCAATATCATGTGCAGTTGCACTGCCATCATTAATTATGAAATTAGAATGAATTAAACTTACTGATGCTCCACCAATTTTCATTCCCTTACAACCTGCTTTTTCAATAAGTTTTGCTGCAAATTCACCAGGAGGGTTTTTAAATGTACTTCCTGAAGTTTTTTTTCCTAATGGTTGAGAACTTTCCCTATTAAACTTACTGATGCTCCACCAATTTTCATTCCCTTACAACCTGCTTTTTCAATAAGTTTTGCTGCAAATTCACCAGGAGGGTTTTTAAATGTACTTCCTGAAGTTTTTTTTCCTAATGGTTGAGAGCTTTCCCTATTAAACTTTATTTGATTATTTATATTTATAATCTCTTCTGCTAATCCGTATTGAAAATTAAAATCAGCTTTCAAAACTATAGATTTATTGTTTATGGAGGAAGTTCTATAGTCTAATTTTAAATCATTTGCGTGAATATATTCTGTTTTACAAAATTCATTTATTACTAAAACTCTCTCTAAATTATCTGCAGTTTGTGATCCATAGCAACCAGCATTCATCTTTACAGCACCTCCGATTGTTCCAGGTATACCACTAAAAAACTCGAAATCTTTAATTGAATTTTTTTTAGCAAATTTTGCTAAGTTTAGATCTAAAACTCCAGCACCAACACTTAATCTATTTTTTTTTATCTTTATTTTGTTAAAATTTTTTCCTAATTTTATTATCAAGCCATTAAAGCCTGATTCTCTCACCAAAAGATTAGAGCCAGCTCCAATTATATAGTAATTTATTTGATTTGAATAAGTTAATATGGTTTTTAAGTCCTTTATACTATTTACAATTACATATGCTTTTGTTTTACCGCCTACTCTAAACCATGTAGTATTTCCCATATCAAAATCTAAAAAAATACTAGAATTAATTTTCGATTGAATTTCGTTAATTATTTCATTCATCTATTTTGATAAAATTGCTAGCCATACTACTTATAGAACCAGCACCCATAAATATAATTATATTTTTCTTTGTAGTCTCTTTATAAATAATATTATTTAAATTATTCTTACCAACATAAAATATTTTTTTATTTTTTTTCTTTAAATTGATATATAGATCATTTGATTCATAGCCATTAATCTTTGTTTCTCCAGCAGAATAAGTATCAAGCAAATACAGTTTATTTATTTTTGAAAGAATACTAATAAAATCATTAAATAAAATTTTAGTTCTTGAATATCTATGTGGCTGAAAGACAACTATTATATTTTTATTTATTTGTTTTGCTCCTTGTAATGTTGCAGCAATTTCAGTTGGATGATGTGCATAGTCATCATATATACTCGATAAGTTAACTCTACCCAAGTAAGTGAATCTTCTTTTAACGCCAATATAATTTCTCAAAGCAGTTTTGATATAATTATTTTTTACACCTGATAAAAGTCCCGCTATTATGCTTGCTGTTCCATTCAAGACATTATGTATGCCTATTGCTTTAATTTTATATGTATGAGAACCTTTTATATTATTTATTGAAATGTTAAATTTTAATTTAAATTTAGTATACTCTTTTTCAAAAGAAATTTTTTCAATAAATATATTAGCTATTTTATTTTTTTTAGAAAAAGTAATAATTTTCCTTGCACGATTATTTTTAATTATTTTTTTTAAATTTTTATCATCTTCATTAATTATAGATATTCCGTAAAAAGGAAGTTTCATTATAAACTGTTCAAAAGCATAATATAAGTTTTGTGGAGAGTTATAATAATCAAGATGCTCAATATCTAGGTTTGTTATTATAGAGATTTGATGTGGAAGTCTTAAAAATGAGCCGTCACTCTCATCAGCTTCAACCACCATCCATTCACCTTTACCAAATTTATTATTTTTTGAAAAAGAATTTATAATACCACCATTTACTATTGTAGGATCAAGCCTGCCAGATTCTAAAATATTTCCCACTAAACTTGTTGTGGTTGTTTTGCCATGTGAACCTGCAACAGCTATACATTTTTTATTTTTCATAAGTTCTCCGAGCATATCAGCTCTACTAACTATTGGGATTTTGTTTTTTTTTGCCTCTAATATTTCTGGGTTATTTTGATTTATAGCTGAAGAAAAAACTACTGCATTAACATCTTGAAGATTTTTCTTACTGTGACCAATATTAACGATAATTCCAATATCTCTTAATCTTTTTACATTCTCACCTGCCTTTTTATCACTTCCTATAATAGAGTAACCTATCTTATACATTAACTCTGCAATTCCTGACATTCCAATGCCCCCTATACCAATGAAATGTATTTTGATTTTTTTATTTTTTTTGATCATCTTTTATATTTTTCCACATCAATTCACTAGCATTACTATTTTGAAATTTATTAAAATTATCTAATAAACTGTTATTAAAGTTTTTGTCATGAATAACTTTTTTTATGAATAAAATAATTGTATCAATATTTATTTTATCTTTATTTACAATTAATGCACATTCAGCATTACTTAATATTTTTGCATTTTCATATTGATGATTATCTTTAGCATTTGCTAATGGACAAATAATTGCTGGTATTTTGAAATTTATCAAGTCATTTATGGTACCTGCACCAGATCTACATAAAGCAATATTTGTTTTGTTTAGAATTTGTTCAAAATTTTCAAAAAAATCTTTAATTTGATAATCAAAATTGCTCTTAATTAATAAATTTCTAATCTCTTCTTGTTTGATTAAAGGAGATTGAATAATAAACTGAATATTTTTTAAATTTGAAATTTTTTTTAACTCATGAATAATTTCTTTAAATATAGTTAGGATTTCAATTGACCCTTGACTACCTGCGAATACTAAAAATTTGAAATTACAATTATATTTTTTATTATCATAATTTAAATTATCATCAAATTCCTTTTGAGGTAAACCAGTAATTAAAATTTTATCAGAATATTTTTTTAAAGTTTTATAATCATTATTAAAATGCATGAATATTTTTTTTGAATATTTAATGAAAAATTTATTAGTTTGACCAACTACAGAATTTTGTTCATGTAAATATAAATTTGTTTTATAAAAAAACTTTAATAAAATAAAACATACTAATGGCATAAAGGATGCATAACTCCCAAATGATACAATAATTTTTGGTTTTAGTTTGATAAAAATTCTCAAAGATTGAAAACAACCTATAAATAACTTGAAAATTGCTTTTAATTTGAAAAAAATATTACCAGATAAATGTGAAGAGTTAATTTTATAAATATTTTGTTTATTTATCCCATTTATATATTTACTTCCTCTCTTATCTGTTAATAAATTAACTTCAATGTTCTTTCTTTCTATATATTTATAAAAATTAACTGCTGGAATAACGTGGCCACCTGTTCCACCAGTAATTATAAGGATACTATTCTTCATTATTATTTATATTTGTTAATGATAAAAGAAAACCAAATAGAATACCAGTTGCTAGCATTGATGAACCACCATAACTAACAAATGGCAAAGTCATGCCTTTAGTTGGTATCATTCCTAGTGAACTTAAAATATTTATTAGACTTTGAAGACCAAAAGAGCAAATTAAACCTGATACTGCTATAATTTTATATGGATTATTATTTTTTAGAACTTTTAACAAGGTTTTAACAACTATTAATAAAATTATAATCAATATAATAATACAAAAAACAAGACCCAACTCTTCACCAGCTACTGCAAATATAAAATCAGTATTAGCATCAGGTATTTTTTCCTTAAGATCCCCCTGTCCAGGTCCTTTTCCAAAAATTCCACCTGATTTAAACGCCATTAAACTTAAATCAATTTGATAAGTGTCTGCATTTCCTAAGAATGAATCTATTCTAATTCTAACATGATCTAAAAAAAAATAGGAAGTCACTGAAACTATCATAATTAATATTAAGCCATAAATCACAAGCATGATAGGCAAACCAGCAATAAATAATTGGCAAAAAAAAGTAGAAGAAATTAGAATTGTCATTCCTAAATCTGGTTGTAAAAGAACCAGGGCAATTAAAATAACAAAAGCAATAAAAGTAGAAGGTAAAAAATATTTTTTTTCTTTTATAGACTGAGCGATTCCCCAAGAAGATAAAATAATAAAAAAAGGTTTAATCACCTCAGATGGTTGAAAAGAAAAATTAAATATCCTTAACCATCTTTTAGCGCCCTTAATTTCGTAATCAAAAAAAAATAAAGATATTAGTAATATTATTAAGGCAATAAAACCAAATAATGCAAATCTTCTAATATTTTTATCATTTTGCTGTGAAAGAAAAACAATTATAATTAGACTAAATAAGTAAAAAACACTGTGTCGATTTATAAATAAAAAATTTTGATTTACAGAGAAAGATAAAAGAACACCTAATAAACCTAAAATTAAAATTAATAAAAAATTAAGTTTATCAATTGAATTCCAAAAATTTTTTATGAACATTTTTTTATTTTATTAAAAATTAATTGATTAAAATAACTACCTCTTTCTTCAAAATTTTTAAATTGATCAAAAGAAGTGCAAGCCGGTGCAAATATGATAGTAGATTTTTCATCATGCAAAGAAATGTCTTTCCATAATGAATTAATAACTTGATCTAAATTTTTAAATGTTTTTGAAATATTAAATAAATTAACTTGCTTACTTATTAATAACCTTGATTTACCATAAATATAAATCTGTTTTATATCATTTTTAAATTTTTTAAATTGAATAAAGCCATCTTCTTTAGCGGTTCCTCCTAAAATCAGATATATATTATTATTATTTTCTAAAGTAACTAATGAAGAACTAATATTTGTAGCTTTACTGTTATTTATTATTAATTTTTTATTTGAATCATGAACAATAGTAGATCTATAAGGCAATCCTTTAAATTTTTTTATACCATCCTTAAAAAACTTAATTGGAATTTTTAAAAATCTACAAACAATGTAGGCAGCTAAAATATTCTGTAAATTATAATTATTTGTTAAATCAAGAGAAATATTAGTTAATTTAAATTTATTATTTTTATAAAAATAACGATCTATAATATGGTCTTCTTGGTAAAAAACATTTGCATTTGGACTTTTTGTTGAAAAAGAAATTTTATTTTTAATACAATTATCATTAAATATTTTTTTGGAATATATATCGTCCAAAGAAATTAGATTTATATTATTTTTACCCATACTAAAAATATTTTTTTTAGCAGAAATATAATATTTTAAACTTTTATATCTATCAAGATGATCTTTAGAGAGATTCAGTAAAATAGAAATTTTTGGATTAAAATCTACTATGGCCTCTAACTGAAAAGAACTTAACTCGACTACATGATGTGAATATTTTTTTTTAGTTGTTAAAGAGTTACACAAAGGCTCACCAATATTTCCACCAACAAATGTATTTTTATATTTTTTTCTTAATATATCTCCAATTAATTTTGTTGTAGTTGATTTTCCATTTGTTCCTGTAATCGCTACAATTTTTTCATTTGTTAAATTTTGATAATATAAATCTAAGTCTCTTTTGATTTTTGTTTTATGAATTCCTGAAAATTTTTTGTTAGAAAAAGATAGCCCAGGAGTTACATATAAATTTTTATATTTTTTAAAGCTTGTTTTATTTATTTTAGCAAAATTTAAATTAGAAAATTTTTTATTTAGTAATTTTCTAGTTGCATCATCATCATCCCAACAATAAAATATTTTTTTTTGTTTTTTTAAGAGTTTAACAATTGATACACCACTTTTACTTAAACCATAAACATAATCAGCCATTTATCTAATCTTCAATGTTGCTAAACTTATAAGAGCAAGAACAATTGTGATGATCCAAAATCTAATTACAATTGTTGACTCAGCCCATCCTTTCTTTTCAAAATGATGATGAAGTGGTGCCATCATAAAAATCCGTTTTCCGGTTAATTTAAAACTTATAACTTGGATTACTACTGATAAAGTTTCTAAAACAAATAAACCACCTGCAATTGCTAATACTATTTCATGTTTAACCATAATTGCAATTGAACCTATGGTCGCCCCTAAGGCTAAGGATCCAGTGTCACCCATAAAAACCTTAGCAGGAGGAGCATTAAACCATAGAAAGCCAAGTGAAGATCCTATTAATGCTCCACATAGAACAGATAACTCTCCTGTACCTGCAATATAATTTATTAATAAATAATCAGAAAATATTATATTACCAGTAACATAAGCTATGAATGCAAAAGTCATTGCCACTATCATTACGGGAACTATTGCCAAACCATCTAAACCATCTGTTAAATTAACAGCATTTGCGGATCCAACAATTATAAATAAGGATATGACTAAGTAAAAATATCCAAAATTTATAATTAAATTTTTAAAAAAAGGAAATGCAATAGAAGTATCAATTTTATCATCCAAAATATATAAAATCACTAAAGAAATAATTAGAGCAAAAAATAATTGTAAGACTATCCTTGTTGTTCCTTTTAACCCACTACTAGAGTTTGATTTAATTTTTTTAAAATCATCTACAAAGCCAATAATTCCAAATATTAATAAAGATATAAGTCCTATCCATAAAAAATTATTATGTAAATCAGACCATAAAATTGAAGAAATAAGAACACTTAAAATTATTAAAACCCCTCCCATAGTGGGTGTTCCAGCCTTCTGAATAATATGAGTCTCTGGACCATCTTTTCTTATTGGCTGTCCCTCGGGCTGAACCAAGGATAGTTTATTAATTATAAATTGGCCAAAAATTAGTGAAAAAAATAACGAAGTTAGAATTGAGGCACCAACACGAAAAGTAATAAAATTAAATAAATTTAAAAAACTATATTGTGAAACAAATTCTTGAGCTATTAATTTAAACAAACCTTATCCTTTTTTGTGATTTTTTAATAATTTAATAAATTTATTTACCTCAGTTTTATTAGAACATTTAGCCATTATAATGGCATTTTTATGAACATTTTTATTTAAATAGCTCATTATACTTTGGCTACTATCTCTATATACATATTTGTTTTTTAATTCTTTAAACATACTTAGAGCTTTTTTAAAAAAGTTGCCAGATAAAATAACTTTATCAAATGCATGTCTTTCAACTTCCTTAATTATTCTAAAATGAAAATTTACTGATTTTAAACCAAGCTCATTCATATTTCCAAGAATTAAAAATTTTTTTGAACCTGATTTATTAAATAAAGAAAAATTTTTTATACTTTGTAACATTGTTTCAGGATTTGCATTATAAGAATGGTCAATTAATTTAATATTCAACCCATTAAATAGAATATTATGGATACTACCTCTACCTTCAATTAAAGGTATTTTACGAAGGTTCTTAATTATTATTTCTGTACTAATTTTATTTACAATAAAAAATGTAAGAACAAATATTAAGTTTGTTACTTTATGTTCTTCATACCTATCTAAATTAATTCTAATATTTTTTTTTAAAATTTTGATATTTAATTGATAGTGAGTTTGAATATATTTTATATTATCAATAAAACAATCAACCTTATTTTTTCCAATTGAAATAATTTTATTTAATTTTTGTTGTTTAGCTAAATTTTCTAAAATCTCTTCTTCTTTAGTATTTTTCTGTAAATAAAGAGTTTTAGCAAGAGGATTATATTTTTTACAAAAAATATCCGATTTTTCTTTTGCAATATTATTTTTAGTTTTAAATTTTTCAAGATGTGTTGAAAGAATATTACTAATAAATATCTGTGAAGGCTGTACTAATTTAGTTAAATCTCTAATTTCAAAAAAATTATTTGTACCTATTTCAAATATTGCAAAATGAGAATTAATATTCATATTCAATATTGAAATCATAACACCTAATTTATTATTATAACTTTTAATGGAAGCAGAAACGATAAATTTTTTATCTAAAAAAAACTTTAAATTTTCTTTTAAAGAAGTTTTTCCAGCACTACCTGTGATCCCAATAACTTCTCCATGGTAAAGAGATCTTTTTTTTATTGACAATTCTTCTATGAAAATAAAAGTATTTTCTACCAATAAAATTTGCTTATTAAAAGATATCTGACTAAATTTTTTATCAGTTATGACATATTTAGCTCCTACATTTAAAGCTTCATAGATAAATTCATTACCATGTATATTAGTTCCTTGTAATGCAATAAAAACATCATTTTTTTTTATATCTTTTGTATTAATTTTAATCTTATCTGATGAATTTATTAAGTATTTTTGAATTTTTTCATTAAGTGTCATAGTTATTTTATAAAACTTTTTGCTATTTTATAATCATCAAATTTGATTTTATTATTTTTGATTATTTGATATTTTTCATGCCCTTTGCCAGCTATTATTAGTATTTCATTTGTATCTATTTCTCTAATAGCTTTTTTAATCGCTAAACGTCTGTCAGATATTTCTATTCCTTTTGAACAATATTTTTTTAGAGTTTTTCTGATGTCATCTGGATTTTCATTTCTAGGATTATCATCAGTTAAATAAATTCTATTAGCATATTTTTTTGCAATAATTGCCATTTTTTTTCTCTTTTTTTTATCTCGATCCCCTCCACATCCAAAAACAATTGACGGTTTAATTTTATTATTAGTGTACGTCTTTAAAACATGAATAATGGCTTCTGGAGTATGTGCAAAATCTATTACTATTTTAGAGAATTTTTTTGCATAATTTATCTCTTCATATCTACCTGGTGCTGATTTTAGATTAGGTAATATTTTTATGATATTATTAATTTTTATATTCATAGCTATTGCGCAAGCTATTGCGCATTCTAAATTTTCTTTTTGAATACTATTTATATTTAGTTTTTTTATTTTATATTTTTTACCTAAAATATTTAAAATAGATGTAGAATTTTTATTAAAATAAATATCCTTCGAACCAAATGTAATTATTTTTACATTTTTTGATTTAAGTTTTTTTTTTAAAATATTATAATTATTTAAACGATAATTAATTACAGCTATTCCATTTTTATTTAACACTTTTGTAAAAAGTAAAAACTTACTTTTTGTATAGGAAGTAAAATTCTTATGATAATCTAAATGATCATGTGATAGATTTGTGATTGCTGCTATATCAATATTGATATTATTCAATCGCCCTTGATGAAGTCCATGACTAGAAGCTTCAGAAATTAAATAATTTTGATTTTTTTTATTTGAGTAAGCAAATTGATAAAGGTCTAAATTATTAGGAGTAGTAAGTATCGAATCTTTTATTTTTTTTAAATTTTTATAATAACCTAAAGTTCCAACTAATTTTGTTGGAATTTTATTGGTATTGCAAATTTGACCTAAATACCAAGTTGTTGATGTTTTGCCATTTGTTCCAGTTATTCCTATGGATAATTTTGGTTGAATTGGCTGCCTATACTTTAATAAATTCAAAACTTCCTTATCTACATCTTTAACAACTACTTGTGTCAAAGTAATTTTTTTTAAATAAATATTAGTTAATATAACTTCTAAATCATTTGATAACGCATCTTTTAAATAAGATTGTTTAAAATTTTTATCTTTATTTATTACAAAAAGTGCCCCACTATCAACTTTATTTGAATGGTCTGTAATTAAATTAATTTTTTTTTTAGGAAGTGTACCTTTTATATCAGCGTTTATTAAAACCTTTGGAATATCAGAGAAAAGCATAGTCCAATCTATAGAATTCTTTTATGTCTGCTTTAAGAAATTTATTGTCAATATTTGAAGGAAGATTAAGTATTTTAATCATTTCAAAGATTATTTTTTTAACTAAAGGGGCATTTACTACGGCCCCTGTCATTCTCTGTTTTGAATCATCAGGTCTTTTTGGATATTCAATTGCTGTATAAACAATATATCGTGGATTATTAATTGGAAATACTCCAATAAAAGAAGTCATATTTCTATCTTTATAGTATTTTCCTTCTGGATCTATTAATTCAGATGTCCCAGTTTTGCCTCCGATATTATACCCATCAATTTTTACTCTGGGGCCAGTAAACTCAGTTTTAACTATGACTGCATTTAATAAACTTAAAAAATACTCTGAAGAATCACTTTTAAGTAAAATATTTTTTTTTAATTTATGATTTTCTTTCAAAATAAAAGAGGGGTTTACCTCATAACCATTATTAGCTAGTGTAGCATAAGCCTTTACTAGATGAAGAGGTGTAATGGAAAAACTATGCCCAAAACCTATTCTTGCTATTGTATGATCTCCCCAATTATGTGGATTAGCATATGGCTTCTCTACTTCAGCAAGTTCAATATTTAATTTTTCAAAAAAACCTAATTTTTCAAAAAATTCTTTTTGATTATTTTTCCCTATTTTTAGAGCAATTTGAGCTGTTCCAATATTAGATGACTCTACAACTATTTTTTCAACATTATAAAATCCATCATCTTTATATCTAGTATGATCTGTTACTCCTTTAACAGACTTCCTTACATCAAAAATCATATCAGGGTCTATGATATCATAGTCATATGCATTCACTACAGTTAAGGGTTTAAAAGTTGAACCCATCTCATAATTAGATTGAGTAACTCTATTCATTAAGTTTTGTTGAGTGAAATCATTATTATTGTTAGGGTTGAAATCTGGATAACTTATAGATGATAAAACTTCTCCATTAGAGATATCTAAAACAACAGCTAACCCAGCTTTAGCTCGAAAATAATCAATTGTATCAATTAAGTTATTTCTAATTACATTTTGTAAATTGATATCAATAGATAAATTTACATCTTCTGAGTTAATTAAAGATTTATTATAAAATCTTTCAATACCCCTTTGACCTTTTTGATCAATATTAACAAAACCAACAAGATGAGAAGCAGAATTTTTGAAAGGATAAATTCTTTTAGTTTCATTAGAAAATTCCAAATAAATCTCACCTAGATTTATTACTCTTTGTTGTTCTAGAGGAGTAATATTTCTTTTTAACCAAATAAATTTATTATAACTTGACAATTTTTTTTTTAAAATTTTTCTATCAATATTTAGAATATTTTCTAATTTAATAGATAAATCATCAGCATTATTTATTAGAAAAGGTTTAGCAGATAAAGATTTAGAGTTAACTGATGCTGCTAAAATTAAACCATTTCTATCATAAATATTACCCCTAGTAAGCTTTTCATTTGTTATAATATTTGATGAGTCATCAAAGTAATTTGATATTGAAATGTTTGTTATTCTGTAAAATGCAGAAGTAAAAAAAAAAATAAAAACTAAAATTGAAAAAAAAATTCTTTTATGAAAATTTTTTAAAGAATCAGAATCAAATAAAACTGATTTATTTAATGTCATTTTATTCAGCTATTAAATTTACTAATATTAAACTATAATTATTGATATTTGAAATATCAGACAGCTTAACGATTTTTTTCTCAAGATTTTTTTCTTCATAAGAAAAATATAAACTATGTAGTTTTTTTAAATAATCAGAATTGTTATGATAAGTAAATTCAATTTTATTTATTGATAAATTTTCTTCTTGTTTTTTAATATCATTAATAATTTGATTATTGGCAAGCTCTAACTTTCTTGTTATATTTGCCATAAATATTGAGAGAAATAAAATTATAAAATTTACAAAAAGAAAAAAAATAATTTGTTTTGAATATTTCATAATTAAATTTTTTGAGCCACCCGAAGCTTAGCTGATCTGGATCTTGGATTATTACTAATCTCAAAATCCTTTGGTCTTAAAGGTTTTTTGGTGATTATCTTTAAGGTTATAGGACCAAGATCACCTAAGTCCGGGAGGTGGCGGGAGGAACGCCATCGTTTACCACTTTTGTGGTTAAAAAAATCTTTCACAATTCTATCTTCTAGACTTTGGAAAGAAACTATTATTAAAAAACCATTTGTTGAAAGTAAGTTTTCAGATTTTTCTAAAGCTTTTTTAAGTTCGTTTAATTCATCATTCACATAAACACGGAGAGCTTGGAATGTTTTAGTTGCAGGATGTGTTTTTTTACTTGAATTAGAAAATGGAATAGATTTTTTTATTATGTCTGATAACTCAATAGTACTATCTATAGATTTTTTATTTCTACTTATAATTATATTTTTAGCAATTCTTCTAGAAAACCTTTCTTCACCAAACTTAAAAAAAATATCAGCGAGTTTTTCTTCTTTAAATGAATTAATTACCTCAAATGCATTTAAGTTGGCTGATCCCATCTTCATATCCAAGGGCCCTTCTTTTTGAAAAGAAAAACCTCTTTCAGAATTATCAATTTGATTTGAACTTACACCTATATCAAAAATAATAACATCAAACTTCTCATTCTTATATTTTGAATTATTAATTAGTTCATCAATCTTGCTAAACCTTTCATTAAACAATTCTATATTTTTATGATTTTTTCTTAATTCTTTAAAATAAACTTTAGATACTGGATCTCTATCTATAGCTACTAAATTCTTAATTTTAAATTCTTCAAGAATAGATTTAGAATAACCCCCACCTCCAAAAGTTGCGTCAATTAAATTAAGTTCTCTGTCATTAGGTATAAAAGATTTCACTTCATTTAACATTACAGGAGTATGATTATTACTCATCGCTTCCTCTTAAAATTTTACCCAATGTTTTTTTATTCAGATTTAATCTAACTCTAGATTTATTCTGAAGATCAAAAGCAGTATCAGGGTTAACAATTTGAAAAAAATGACCCAAACCAATAAAAGTAACTTCAGTTTTAATATCAGCAAAATCTTTCAATTTTTCTGGCAATAAAAATCTGCCTTCCTTGTCTAAAATAGTTGGAAGCATTTCAGAAAAAATAGAAGTGGTAAAATCATCATGTTCTTCTGAAAAAAAATCTAAATTATTGATTCTACTTGCTATTTCTTTAACTCTAATTACGCTTAAACCCTCAATACTTTTATTTTTTAGAGATTTTAATAAAATAATTTCATTTTTATAATTTTTTGGAAGAGCACTTCTAAACAACGAGGGTAGAGAAACTCTTCCCTTTTTATCTATTTTATTAGTAAAAGTAGAAACAAACAATTCCATGATAAATAATGGGTTATCATGGGATTTTATGGGCGTCAATGGGATAACTCTATAAAAAACAAAATGTTTCTATTTTGTTCTCATATATTTTAAAGATGATGCATAAGCCGGGTTCTGTAAATTACAAAGTAAAGTGATGATCATTAATCTAGGATAAATGTTACCAATTATCTCAAGCAGTCTACCCGAATAACTCAGCTGGGAACTGATTGTCATTCCTATTTGACCTTGCTCCAAAAAGGGTTTGCACTGCCTTTGCTGTTACCAACAAAGCGGTGAGCTCTTACCTCGCCATTTCAACCTTACCTTTAAAGATAAAGGCGGTATATTTTCTGTTGCACTTTCCCTAAGTTCACACTCGCCAGGAGTTACCTGGTTTTTTCCCCAGTGGAGCCCGGACTTTCCTCTTGATTTCTCAAGCGATCATCGCACCATCTTTTTGAACACTTAATTATTTTATTTATTTAGTCAACATTATGTTAATAAAATGAAGTTCCACAGTACTTATTATATTTTTTTTATTCAATCGATAACGACTTGCGTAAACAAAAATTAGTTTTTGAAAAAACTCATTTTTTAATAAAGCGAGTGAAATATCGTAGCCTATATAATCCAGCATCAATAATATTTTCTTCTTATTTGAAAAAAATCTATTTTTAACAAACCATTTTTTCAATAATTTCTGATTTTGAATGATTTTTTGGGTTTTCTGAATGCAAAAAACTACTTTCTTATTCTCAAAATATTTCCAAGGAAAATTAAAGCCTGGATCAATTTTTCTGTATGGAGAAATATCAGAATGACCTAAAATATTATTTGATGGAATTTTATATTTAGTAACTAACTTATTTTTCAAAAATAATAAAGATTTAATCAAATTACCACTGTACTGTTTTTTATTTTTAATATCAGGTACATAATCCAACTCTATACCTATAGATATTGAATTTATATCTTTTTGCCCTTTCCAATATGATTGCCCAGCATGCCATGCTCTTTTTTTTTCTGAAACTAAACTATAAATTTCACCTTTTTTTGATATTAAAAAATGACTACTTACTTTGTTCTTTTTTGAGCATAGGTATTTTATTGAATTTAATTCCCCTTTAATAGCTGTGTAATGAATAATTATAAATTTTACTTCTTTAGACCTTCTTTCATTAAAGTTTGGTGATTTAAAATTATGAATTAATTTCATTCAAATTTCACTATAATCAATATATATCTATTTTAGAATGATTTTGAAATATATTTTAAATATTTTAG
>Ga0209660_1000554_pt1 | contig 22124 bp, 17 predicted proteins | sample SaaInlV_100m_DNA_2_FD_184659 | JGI IMG/M metagenome (GOLD analysis project Ga0209660, IMG submission 184659) | Marine microbial communities from expanding oxygen minimum zones in the Saanich Inlet - SI072_LV_100m_DNA (SPAdes) (version 2) | ecosystem: Environmental > Aquatic > Marine > Intertidal... | reverse complement strand
TTCTTAGAAGAAAAAATGGAAGAAAAGGAAAATGGGTTTTGCTGACTAAGTGGCAAGAAAATTTGAAAAAAAAATTACTTTTTTCCAAAAGTGTCTAAAATCACATAATATGATAGGCTCTCATTACAGAAGAACCCTGGGGAGTTTAAAATATTACTGGGTTGGAAACCAATAAAGGTCTAGCCAGCCTCCTTTTCAGAGGAAGCTGTCGAGGTCGGCCGGGAAACGCCAAGAGTATCAATCTTAAGACGACGATAAGTTGGGAGACCCGTACCAGCAGGGATTAGATTCCCCATGATGACGTTCTCTTTGAACCCTGTTAGACTGTCAGTTTTGCCAAGAGTTGATGCTTCGGTTAGAACACGTGTGGTTTCTTGAAATGATGCGGCTGATATAAAGCTTTCAGTCTCCAACGAAGCCTTAGTGATACCAAGAAGAATTGGTTCGCCCTCTGCAGGTTTACCGCCTGCCTCGGAGATTTCACTATTCGCCTCCATGAAGGCGTGCTTACTGATCTGCTCTCCCCAGAAATACTCGGAATCACCGGGGTCAGAAATCCGGACCTTGGAGAGCATGCGGGAAACAATCGCCTCGATATGTTTGTCGTTGATTGTGACTCCCTGTGCACGATAAACCTTCTGGATTTCGCGCAAAAGGTAGTCGTAGACGGCGGGAGGTCCTAGAATATCGAGAATGTCATGCGGATCAGCAGAACCCTCGGTGAGAGATTGGCCCTTATGTACCACATCGCCAATTTGAACGATGATATGCTTTCCGTGCGGAATAAGATGTTCTTCAATATCACCAGTCTCCTCATTAGTTACCAAAAGACGTTTTTTGGTGCGTACTGTACCGGATAACGAAACAATGCCATCAATCTTCGCCATTTCTGCCGCCTCCTTGGGACGACGGGCTTCAAATAGTTCAGCTACACGTGGGAGCCCTCCCGTGATGTCCTGTGTCTTGGTGGCCTGACGGGGTGTTTTGGCAAGAGATGCGCCTCTGGCAACCTTGTCCCCTTCAGCCACCGAGAGCATGGCTCCCGTTGGAATGGAATAAGTAGCCTGCAGGACATCATCTTCATCTACAATTTCAATCTGCGGATTTAGGTCTTCCTTGTGCTCCGTGACGGTATAAGCTTCTCGCCCAGTAGATTCATCAAATTCCTTACGAATTGTAACTCCAGTAATCATGTCACTAAAGCGAACCCGACCACTTTTCTCGGAAAGGATGGGAATATTATGGGGGTCCCATCGAGCAAGTATCTCACCCTTTTTGATGCGACCCTCATCTGGAACTGTCAAAACCGCTCCGGCAACAATATTATAATCCTCTACCTGGCGTTCATTATCATCAAAGATGAGTATGGAACCAGTTTTGTTGAGAACAACAAAGAGCTTCTCCGCACCATCAATTTCCACAAGTCTTAAGCCTTTATACGATACCCGCCCTCCGACGCGAATCTTGATTTCAGGTGTCCGAAAGACCTGACTGGCAATGCCCCCGATGTGAAAAGTGCGCATTGTAAGTTGCGTTCCTGGTTCCCCGATAGACTGTGCAGCAATGATGCCAATCGCGGTCCCGCGTTTTACGAGATCATTTGTAGATGGATCAATGCCGTATTCCAATGCAGTGATACCTTTTATCTGGCGACTACTGAGAGGGGAGAGGATTTTGACGCGAGCAATTCCCAGTTCCTCAACCTTCCGAGCCATCTCACTCGTTATAAGTTCTCCATTATGAATAAGGATTTCTTCAGGTTTTAGAGGATCAGGGATGTCCTCAGAACTACATCGGCCTTCAATACGATCACGAAGAGGCACAATTTCTTGGTCTCCCTCGTAGATCGCTTCCTTCCATATACCATCACGGCGAGAGTCATCACGTTCGTTAATAATACAATCCATTGCCACATCGCAAAGTTTCCGGGTAAGGTATCCTGCATCTGCGGTTTTGAGTGCAGTATCTGCCAAGCCCTTACGAGCTCCATGAGTCGAAATAAAGTATTCAAGGACAGATAGACCCTCCCGAAAAGAAGAGAGAATCGGGCGCTCAATAATTTCACCTGATGGCTTTGCCATAAGACCACGTGTACCACAAAGTTGGCGAACCTGTTGGCGGTTGCCACGAGCACCAGAATCCATCATAAGGTATACAGGATTAACCTCCTCACGTCCCTCATTGCCTAATAACCCCTTAAAAACAGCCTCGGAAATCTCGTCAGTAGCACCGGTCCAGATATCAATTATCTTATTGTAGCGCTCCCCTGGAGTAATAATGCCTTGGCGATACTGTTCCTCAACTTTATCGATTTCCTTCCTTGCTCGTTGAACTACTTGTGGCTTGTCACCGGGAATAATCATATCATCAATCCCAATGGAAATACCAGCGCCCGTAGCATGGCGGAAACCCATGTCTTTCATAAGGTCAAGAACGTGGATGGTGGCATCCTTACCACAGTGGTTAAAGGTTTGTAAAATGAGATCACCCAACTTGCCCTTGGTTGCCGGATTATTAAAAAATCCAATTTCATCTGGCCAAATGGAATTAAAAATGACCCGACCGACAGTCGTACGAATCACTTTCCCATGGGAATTGCCAAAAAAGGTTTCTTTGCCACAGTCTGGATTTAAGAAATCGATCCAATCGTGCTTTTTTAACACCCCATCAGCCTGAGCAAGAAGAACTTCATTCAAGTGGGCAATAAAAGGTATACGAGCATTCTTCTTCGGTTCGGACTTAGGCTGAAGTGTGAGGTAGTAAGAACCAAGAACGATATCCTGAGATGGAGTAAGGATGGGCTTCCCGCTGGATGGAGAGAAAATATTGTGGGTCGCCATCATCAACAGTTTGGCTTCCATGACAGCCTCAACAGAGAGCGGGACATGCACCGCCATCTGGTCTCCATCAAAATCTGCATTGTAGGCTGTGCAAACCAATGGATGAACACGAATGGCATCTCCTTCAATAAGTACAGGTTCAAAGGCTTGTATAGAAAGACGGTGAAGCGTAGGAGCACGATTAAGGAGAACAGGATGTCCCTCAGTGACTTCTTCTAGTATGTCCCACACCTCCGGGGTCTTTCGTTCAATCATTTTGCGGGCACCGCGAACTGTATGTACGAAACCAAGCTCTTTGAGACGTCGAATAATGAATGGCTCAAAAAGCGATAATGCCATCTTCTTGGGCAGTCCACACTGATGAAGTTTCAGTTCAGGCCCGATAACAATAACCGACCGACCAGAGTAATCAACGCGCTTGCCGAGAAGGTTCTGGCGGAAACGGCCCTGCTTGCCTTTAAGCATATCACTCAGTGATTTAAGGGGGCGGTTCCCTGCCCCGGTAACAGCACGCCCATGACGACCGTTATCAAGAAGCGCATCGACTGCTTCCTGAAGCATCCGTTTTTCATTATGGATGATAACGTCTGGGGTCTTCAGTTGAAGTAGATTCTTGAGCCGATTATTGCGATTGATTACACGCCTATAGAGATCGTTAAGGTCAGAGGTTGCAAAACGGCCACCCTCAAGTGGCACGAGAGGCCGAAGATCAGGAGGGATTACCGGCAAGACACGAAGTACCATTTGACTGGGGTGGGTTCCAGAATGCAGAAAGCCCTGAGCAAGCTTCATCTGTTTGGAAAGCCTTTTCTTGGTCTGCTTTGAACGAGTACTGTCAAGTTGTTCCTGCAAGTCTATAACGGTAGCATCCAGATCAATTTGCTCCAAAGATTCGAGAAGTGCATCTGCCCCCATTTTTGCAACAAAAGCATCGTCACCATATTCATCGCAGGCTTGGAGAAATTCACCCTCAGTTAATAACTGCTTATTCTCAAGAGGAGTCTTTCCGGGGTCAGTCACCATATAGTTCTCGTAATATATGACTCGTTCCAAACTCTTGGCTGTCATATCGAGCATCAAACCAAGCCGACTAGGCATACTTTTGAGAAACCAAATATGAGTACAGGCAACAGAAAGCTCAATATGACCCATGCGTTCTCTGCGAACTCGGGAAAGTGTTACTTCGACTCCACAACGGTCACAGATCACACCCATATATTTGATGCGCTTGTATTTCCCGCATGCACACTCATAATCACGGACTGGACCAAATATACGTTGGCAGAATAGACCACCTGGCTCGGGCTTGAAAGTACGATAATTAATCGTCTCTGGATTCTTGACTTCCCCGTTTGACCATTTGCGAATGGAATCGTGGTGCGCCACGACGATGTTGACGCTATCAAAGGATTGATCCTTCTCGAAGATTGCACTTTCTGTGGTTTTTTCTTCTGCGCTCATAAATTAACTGCCTCGGTTGGATAAGTGTGGGGAAATAAGTTTGAAAATCAGTGAAGGGTCTAGAAACGGTCCGATTTAACTTGGATATCCAGACAAAGGCTCTGAATTTCCTTCATTAGGACGTTAAATGACTGCGGGATACCAGCATGAAGGCTATTATCGCCCTTAACGAGAGATTCGTATATTTTTGTGCGGCCGACTACATCATCGGATTTCACTGTTAATAATTCCTGCAATGTGTAAGCCGCACCATAGGCTTCGAGAGCCCAAACTTCCATCTCACCGAATCGTTGACCTCCATACTGGGCCTTACCTCCGAGTGGTTGCTGGGTAATAAGACTATATGGACCAACGGCGCGAGCATGAATCTTATCCGCAACCAAGTGGTTCAGTTTCATCATGTAGATGTAGCCAACAACTACTTCTTGATCAAATTGTTCACCGGTCTGGCCATCGAAGAGCAGACTCTTGCCACTTTGGGGGAGTCCAGCCTCATCGAGGTAAGCCCGAACGCGTTCTTCAGAAATGCCATCAAAAACTGGTGTGGCCACATTTATTCCTAATTTCTTGCAGGCCCAACCAAGATGTGTCTCCAAAACCTGCCCCACATTCATTCGACTAGGAACACCAAGGGGATTCAGACAAATCTCAACAGGAGTGCCGTCCGGGAGGAACGGCATATCAGACTCCGGCACAATACGGGCAACAACACCTTTATTTCCGTGTCGACCGGCCATTTTATCTCCGACCTGAATCTTTCGCTTTGTGGTGATATAGACTTTGACGTTCTTAATAATACCCTGAGTCAAGTCGTCTCCTTCCTCAATACTAGCAAGCTTTCGCTCTTGATCGCCTTCAACTTCACCGAACTTCTCTTTATATACGGAAAGAATCTCCAGGATTTTATTCCGGACAGGGGAAGGCGCAATATCAATGGTTTTGTAAACCTGAGCCATGCGCCGTAAGAGTGTTTTTGTAATCTTCCGATTAGCAGGAATTATAATTTCGCCAGACTCTGAATTACTTACATCAAGAGGAATTTTTTCACCTAGTAGAATGTTTGAAAGAGCTTCTGTTAATTCCTCTCTAAGTTTATCGCTTCGATTACGGTACTCTTCGCGAATCTTTTTAGTCTGGCGCTTTTTTCCTGATGGCGAGGGGCTTTCTTTTTCGGGATCTGCTTTACTTTGTATTTTGACATCCATGACAATGCCATGACACCCGGAAGGAACAGTAAGAGAAGTATCCTTAACATCAGCCGCCTTTTCCCCGAATATGGCGCGAAGAAGCTTTTCTTCTGGAGCTAACTCGGTCTCGCTTTTCGGTGTAATTTTTCCAACGAGTACATCACCAGGCTTAACCTCTGCACCAATACGAATGACACCGTTATGACTTAGATTGGCCAAAGCCTCTTCTCCCGCGTTAGGTATATCTCGGGTGATTTCTTCTGGTCCCAATTTAGTATCGCGAGCAGTAACTTCGAACTCTACAATATGGACCGAAGAGAAAACATCCTCTTTAATGAGTCTTTCGCTGAGGAGAATTGCATCTTCAAAATTGTAACCATTCCACGGCATGAAAGCGACAAGAACGTTCTTTCCCAAGGCAAGTTCACCTTGGTCAGTTCCAGCGCCGTCAGCGAGAATATCACCAGCTTTAACCTTCTGTCCCTTCTGGACAAGGGGTTTCTGGTTAAAACATGTACCCGCGTTTGAACGCATAAACTTACGCATGTGGTAAACATATAAACCCTTCTGTGCATCGCTGTTGCGATTACGTGAAAAACGAGGGGGGAGTTCCCCATCTTCAGTCACGACAATCCAACTTGCGTCAACAGTGGCGACAATACCATCACCTTCACAGACCACAACAGTCTTGGAATCCCGAGCGACACGGCCTTCAATACCTGTACCTACAAGAGGTGACTCAGTCTTAAGAAGTGGGACGCCTTGGCGCATCATGTTAGATCCCATGAGTGCCCGGTTGGCATCATCATGTTCAAGAAATGGGATAAGACCGGCCGCAACAGATACCAATTGCTTAGGAGAGACATCCATGTAATGAATCTTTTCCGCTTCAGGCTCAATAACCTGGTCTCTATATCGACAAGTGATTTTTCCTAAAAAATTACCCTTAGAATCAGTTTCTGAATTGGCTTGAGCAATAACCTGATCTTCTTCCTGATCTGCATTCAAATAATGCACCTCATTGGTAAGCTTACCTTTCTTTACGACACGGTATGGTGTCTCAATAAAACCAAATTCATTAATTCGTGAGTAGATGCTTAAGGAATTAATAAGACCAATATTCGGTCCTTCAGGAGTTTCAATGGGGCAAATCCGGCCATAATGACTTGGATGTACGTCCCTCACCTCAAAACCTGCACGTTCGCGGTTAAGACCTCCAGGCCCCAAGGCAGAAAGCCGACGTTTATGAGTCAGTTCAGCCAGAGGGTTGATCTGGTCCATGAACTGGCTCAGTTGACTGCGAGCAAAAAAGTCACGTATTACTGTAGTCAGTGCCTTCGGGTTTATAAGCTTGGCTGGTGTCAGCGAATCTACACTCTGATCGTAGAGTGTGATGCGTTCCTTGACCACGCGCTCTGTCCTTGCTAAACCAGTTCGGCACTGGTTTGCAAGCAACTCCCCTACTGTGCGCACTCGCCGACTGCCCAAGTGATCAATATCATCAATATATCCGTCACCCCGTTTCAACTTTGCAAGATAAAGCGTTGCATGCACTATATCTTCAGTCTGGAGGGTGCGAATCTCTATATCAGTTTCAAGACCAAGCTTTTGATTTAATTTGTATCGACCGACCCGACCCAAATCGTAACGTTTGGGATCCTGAAAAAGACGTTTTAATAAGGCCTTCGCATTAGCAGCAGTTGGAGGTTCCCCTGGACGGAGATTTTTGTAGATTTCTTTTAAAGCATCATCCTCATCTCGAGTCGTATCTTTCTTTATTGATCGTATAATTGCACCATCATCGATTGAAGTGTCTATAACACGAATAGTGTCGATGTCACAGGTCTTAAACGTTCGAAGAACAGATTTGGTCAACGACTCAAATGAACGAGCGAGAACCAAACCTTTTTCGGCATTAATAATATCCTCGACCAGTACATACTGTGAAATGTTCTCCATTTGAAGGACACGGTCGACATCCACCTCTTCGATTTTGTAAAAAAGCTCCAAGATATCCTTATCATCAGGATAACCCAAAGCACGAAAGAGGGTAGAAAGCAAAAACTTGCGGCGACGGCGACGGCGGTCAAGATACACATACAATAGGTCATTTTGATCGAACTGAACCTCGGTCCATGTCCCCCGATCCGGGATGATCCGAAATGAATGAAGAATCTTACCACTGGAATGGGTCGCTTCCTCAAAGCAAATACCTGGAGAACGATGCAATTGACTGACAATTACCCGTTCAGCCCCGTTGATGATAAATGAACCACGCTCAGTAATACGTGGAATTTCCCCCATGTATATCTCTTCATCCATGCGCTCTTTTTCACCCTCTTCATTTTCTTGCTCCAATCGAAGCTTAACATAAAGAGAAATAGAGTATGTGACACCATCACGAATACATTCGGTCTCGGTGCTTTTGGTTTCACCAAGATTGTAATTCAAGTAATGCAATGTACAGCGACCATCATAGCTCTCTATCGGAAAAACCTCCCGAAAAACTGCCTCCAGACCATCATAGGTCCGCTGGCGAGAAGGCATATCCATCTGCAGAAAATTCCTAAAGGAATCAATCTGGTTCTGAATGAGATTGGGAGGTTGGATGACCTCTTTGAGTTTTCCGAAGTTCTTGCGGTCGGACATAATGTGGGGTTATCTGCGACTGTGAGTAAAGATTGTAAAGTGAGTCAGTCAGGATCGGACTTAAATGTAGGAAACGATATGCTTAGACCGTGTTCTTAAACAAGTAAAAGAATAGAGGAATTACTTGAGCTTAACCTCTGCACCAGCTTCTTCGAGCTTCTTTTTGATTTCCTCAGCATCATCCTTTGCTGCAGCTTCTTTCACAACTGCCGGAACGCCTTCAGCCATCTCCTTGGCTTCCTTTAAGCCTAAACCCGTAATGGCACGAACCTCTTTGATGATTGCTATCTTTTTATCGGAGGGGAAAGCAACAAGTTCAATATCGAACTCTGACTTTTCCTCGGCAGGTTCAGAACCCCCACCATCGGCAGGTGCAGCTGCAACAGCAGCAACAGGAGCCGCAGCGCTAACGCCCCACTTTTCTTCAAGCTCCTTTACGAGTTCGCTTATTTCCAGAACGGTCTGGCCAGAAAGCCATTCCACTACTTGATCCTTATTTATTTCGGACATGATATTTTCCAATGGATTTGGTTAGTGTTTCCTTTCAAAACTTTTAAGGGAATAACTTTTCCCCTAACCAGATTCTCGAGGTTTATTTGTTGATAGTTTAGTGAGATTAAATTAAGTATATATGCGGTCAATGAAGGGTAGAATAACTAGTTAGCAGGCTCTGGTTTCTGGGATAGTACGCTAACCAAGTCACGCTGTGATGCTTGTAAAACACCGAGAAGATTCTGGGCAGGCATATTGAGAAGACCCAAGAATTGTGCTTGTAGCAGATCCAGACTGGGAAGATCTTTCAATTTCTCAATCTTGGCCGGATCGTAAATGTCTTTGCCGACAACTCCACCCTTCCATGTGAATTTCTTATTTTCTTTTATGAATTTGGCGATAACCTTGGCAGCGCCAGAAGGGTTAGACCCGCCAACCACCAACGCAGTCGGTCCTGTAAGATAGTCCTCCGCTCCATCTATTTCCCTTTCCTTAAGGACAACGTTCAGAAGCCGGTTCTTGACAACGTGGAATTCCGCACCCTGTTCTGCAAGCTTACTTCGCAACTCTGCTGCTTCAAAAACATTCAAACCGCTAAAGTCGGTTAAAAAAAAGTAATCAGACTTATCGAGGTGATCGGATATGTCTTTGGTGAGGTATTGCTTTTCTGGCCTCATTGTAATGTAGGAAATTGTGGGTTAATTGTACAGAAAGGTTCGGCACGGTTAAAATTGAGTAAACAAGGAATTCTCCAGACGAATTCCTGGACTCATGGAGCTACTGATAGAAATGCTTTTGATTAAACGACCCTTAAATCCCTCAGGTCTTGAATTGCCTATGACATTGATTGCTGCCTGAGTGTTCTCAAGAAGTTGATCTTTGGTAAAGGAACGCTTGCCGACAATAACGGCCATGTTGGCAGTCTTGTCCATTTTGAACTCAACGCGACCTGCCTTGACCGCTTTGATGGCATCAGCCACATCATCTGTCACGGTGCCTGACTTGGGATTGGGCATTAACCCACGAGGTCCTAAGACACGTGCAATACTCCTTACCTGCTTCATGGCTTCGGGTGTAGCGACCGCCACATCAAAGTCTGTCCAACCGTCTTGTACTTTCTTGATAAGGTCAGCAAGGCCTGCGTGATCAGCACCCGCATCGATGGCTTCATCAGGCTTATCCGTAAATACGATGACGCAAACCTTTTTACCGCTACCATGAGGAAGGTTTAGCGTGCCTCGCACCATCTGCGTGCTTTGACGAGGGTCGACAAGAAGAGTGATGGACAATTCGACAGTCTCATCAAACTTGGCTGGCGGCATCTTTTCTAGAATCTCAACAGCGTTTTCCAAAGGGAAAAAACCTTTCTTGTCGCGTTGACTCGCGGCTTCATTGTATCGCTTGCTCATGGATATTTCCTTATAAATCTTTATCTAATGATGGTAAAAGAGAAGAACGCGTTTAACCTTCAACCTTGATACCCATATTTTTGGCAGTGCCAATTATCATACGAGCCGCTGCATCCAAATCGTTAGTGTTGAGGTCCTCCAATTTGACTTTAACGATCTCATCAATCTGCTTACGTGTGACAGTACCGACTTGTTCTTTACCAGGAATAGATGCCCCTTTGGCTAATCCTGCGGCTTGCTTCAGCAGAATCGGAGCGGGTGGAGACTTTGTTATAAAAGTGAAGGAACGGTCTGAGTAAACCGTTATCACCACTGGGAGAATGGTGCCTGACTTATCCTGAGTCTTGGCATTAAACTCCTTACAGAAGCCGGCAATATTAACACCCTTTGCGCCAAGCGCAGGACCTACTGGAGGAGCTGGATTAGCTGCGCCTGCAGGAAGCTGAAGCCGTATTTCACCTGTTACTTTCTTGGCCATGTTTTAATTTTGTTTTAATTTGAAAAATATGTGTTAGCGTGCGAATCAATCCTCTACCTTTTCAATCTGCCAAAACTCAAGTTCAACAGGAGTGTATCGTCCGAAAATTGATACAGATACCTTGAGTTTACCTCTTTCGGCATCTATCTCATCGATACGACCAGTGAGGTTCATAAACGGTCCATCATTAATTTTGACCTCTTCTCCCACTTCAAAATTAATCTTTGGAACTTCCTTGCCCTCTGTTTCAAGAACCTGCTTAAGAATTCGATCGATCTCGGAATCTTTTAATGGATAAGCTTTTTCCCCACCAACGAAGTTGATCACTCCCGGAGCCTCTTTAATGTAGTACCAAGGGCCTTTATGAAGTCCCCCCTCATCATCATAGAGGCTCATATTCACGAAAAGATAACCAGGATATAGTTTACGCTCCCGCGTTTTCTTTTTGCCATCTTTAATCTCCGTAACCTGCTCAGTAGGCATAAGAACCTTAAAGATGTATTCGTCCATCTCTTCCTGCTTGAGGTACTTGTCAAGGTACCTTTTTGCTTTGTTCTCGGAATTGGAAAGAGTCTGAACTGCAAACCAACGGGGACCGGAAACTGCGGAAACTGAAGACATGAAACTTAGGGATTATGGGGGTGGCGATAGAGGTATTAAACCCGCTCAGGTAATAATACGTTTGAGGAATTCAACCCACTGGTTCAAGGAAAAGTCAGCCAAAAAAACAAAGGATCCAAGAATAACCACACCAATGAGAACAACCAATGTGGACTCCCAAAGCTCCTTGCGCCCTGGCCAAGAGGATTTCTTGAGTTCAGTGATGGTTTCGGTCCATCGCTGGCGTATGGCGGTAAAAGGGTTAGTCATTTTTAGGGTTGCTTAAATTGGCGGGAGAAGAGGGGCTCGAACCCCCAACCTACGGTTTTGGAGACCGTTGCTCTACCAATTGAGCTATTCTCCCAAAATTGCATATAATATGAGAAAATATTATGCTGCAATTACGTAGAGAAGACAGCATTAAATTTCCAAGAGTTACGCGAGTAGGATGGTGATATCGATTAACAGGGATTATTCAACAACTGCTGTTATGCGTCCAGAACCGATAGTACGACCTCCTTCGCGAATGGCAAACCGTTGGCCTTCTTCCATGGCTATAGCTTTGCCAAGGACAACTTCCACAGAAAGGTTATCGCCAGGCATAACCATCTCAACTCCATCTGGGAGATTAACCACGCCAGTAACATCAGCAGTCCCGAAGAAAAACTGTGGGCGGTATCCATTAAAGAAAGGTGTATGGCGACCACCTTCATCCTTGGTTAAGACGTAAATCTCAGCCTTACCCTTTGTGTGGGGTTTAATACTACCAGGTTTTGCAATAACATGCCCACGTTGAATCGCATCTTTATCGATGCCTCGTAGCAGAATGCCAACATTATCACCAGCTTGCCCTTGCTCCAAGGTTTTACGGAACATTTCAACTCCAGTGCATATAGTTTTGAATGATTCACCCATTCCAACTATTTCAATTTCTTCATTCACTTTAACAATTCCACGTTCAATGCGTCCAGTAGCAACAGTACCACGTCCAGTAATAGTGAATACATCCTCGACAGACATCATAAATGGCTTGTCAATGTCACGAACGGGCTCCGCAACATCATTATCTACAGCATCAAGAAGCTTACCGATGGCCTCAAGACCTTCCGGCTTATTTTCAAGTGCGGCGGTTGCCGAACCATGTATGATGGAGATGTTATCCCCATCATAATCATATTTAGATAAGAGGTCACGTACTTCCATCTCAACAAGCTCAATTAGTTCCTCATCATCAACAAGGTCAACTTTGTTAAGCCAAACGACAATATTGGGGACATTAACCTGCCGCGCTAGTAGGATGTGCTCCCGAGTCTGCGGCATTGGACCGTCTGCAGCTGAAACAACAAGTATTGCGCCATCCATTTGAGCGGCGCCCGTGATCATGTTTTTAACAAAGTCAGCGTGACCAGGGCAATCAACGTGAGCATAATGACGATTATCTGACTCATATTCAACGTGAGCTACGGCAATAGTTACCGTTTTCGTCTCGTCTCGGACTGTACCGCCCTTGGCGATATCCGAATAGCTCTTCACTTCAGCCAATCCCTTACCTGCTTGTACACTGAGGATAGCTGCTGTTGTTGTTGTCTTGCCGTGGTCAATATGACCGATTGTACCCACGTTAACGTGAGGTTTGGTTCGTTCGAATGTTGCCTTAGACATTGGAGTGGTTAGTGAGTTATAATTTGTTGAGGAATTTTGGAGCCCAGAAGCGGATTTGAACCGCCGACCTCGTCCTTACCAAGGACGCGCTCTGCCAACTGAGCTATCTGGGCCTTTCTTCCCTCATATTTTTCCCATTAATAGGGGGGTCATTAGAAAGAAGAAGGGGAGAAGGTGGGAATTTTCTTCAACCCGTCAACCCCAATTTAGAAAAAAATACTCATGATTGATTGAAAACAAATAAATTATGGACCCACGACGATTCGGTAATTACCTGTTGGAAGCTCCATTTTCATGATAAGATTTCGGACAAGGACACCAAGTTCTTTATCCAACTTTTCAAGACCTGTAGTGTTGGCGGTAAATGGTGCTGCGTCCATACCCATCGATCCAACTGCGCCGTAGAAAACCAATGGCGACCACAAATGCTCTTCATCCAGGCCGAGGGGACTCATCACTGTACGCTCCCATTTTCTCCCATTTCCCAAATATGTGAACTCTATGTGACAATTAAGTGGAAGCAGGGCGTTAGATTCATTAATGTACTCTTGCCCCAAACCTTGAAAACCAAAAGCATATTCGCGACGAATAGGAAGTTTTTCAACCCCTGAGACAAAAATACCAATAAGTTGCTTCTTGGAGACACCAAGCAAGTCCGAATTGAGTTTGATTTCTGGAGAATATTGCGGAAATGTAGACTGAATCATTGGGTTATACTGAGCAACCGGAACTTCCAAAGTCCCTGCGGCATTCCATGGACCCGGCACAAACATTGGAGCTGAATCGAGAAGGGCAGTTGCTTCCTTTATGAAGCTGGAGTCCGTATCGGAATCATCCGGATAGAATGAAACAAATGATTCAGTTACAGACGGATTCCATTGAGAAAAATCCGAAAAGCCATAAAATGTCTTTAGGGCAGCAAAGAAACACGAAACGGCGAGAACAACCATCACCAAAGATAAAAAAAAGGGAACGGCTAAAAATTTCTTCCGTGAAGAGAGTTTCATTCTCGATCCCCTGCGATATGCACCCGGCCAATCCCCGCCCTGTGCGCAATCCCGCAAATATGAAAGAATGTCTGCATGCTGGTCGCCTTGTCTAGCTTTACAAGCAGGGCAGAAGTTACAGGGCCATGTTTCTTCGCAAAGGCTTCCAACTCATAGGCAAACCGGATATCCTCCAAGGCAAAAATTCGCCCATCAAAAAGTACCTTGGCATCGCCTCCTCCGCGAAGAACGGTTAGCACTCCCATCGCAGGCAGACCCTGAGTGACTCTTTCATGACTTCGAGGAAGGTCCATGCTAAGCCCAGGAGATAATATTAAACTAGAGGAAAAAATTAAAAATAAAACGCAAATCCCACACAGATCAATAATGGCCAAAAAAGGAAATGCCGGCTTGGATGATTTTCGATATCTGTTAAGGCCAAATGGTCGGGTGAGGGTTTCGGGGCCAACACTGAAGAGTAGGCCATGTCCAGATTCATTCATGTCGGGGATCCCTTCTCAAAAGCATCTGAACCTGGCCTCAATTCGTTTTGACAGGTTAAGAATTGGAGAATTTCCTGCCCCACAAGCTCCATGTCAAGGATGACAGCACTTACTCGACCATTGATAAAATGATGCCCCACAAGCGCAAGTGCAGCAACGGCTATACCCAAAATAGTTGATACCAAAGCCTGTCGGACATCTCCGGCAAAAACTGCACTATTAACATAAGGGCCTGTCACTTGCAGTCGCTGAAAAGCGTTCAAGGCCGATATGCCTGTTCCAAGCAACCCAAGAAAAGGAGCCAGATTGGCCACCAGAATGATTCCTCCTGTTCTTCTCTCCAAGAGAGGTATCTCCGAAAGTGCTGCCGTCTGGATTCCATGCCGGATGGATTCTTGTCCCTCATCGTGATGTAACAATCCAGCCCGGACAACACTGGTTATTGGACCGGGGCTTTCCTCGCATAAAGTCAGCGCCTCAACCAATCTTCCTTTCGAGACCAGTGCCTTAACACCTGCAAGAAATTTGCCTTTGTCAATATATGCACGATGAAGATACAGAAAACGCTCAAATGCCAGAATCAGTCCAACAAGAGCAAGCAAAACTAGTGGCCAAAGAAGGAGGCCAGCATTACTGGTTAAGGCTTGGACAACTTTAAACATTTTAAACGATAATGTAACTGGTAGAGCAAAAACTAAATACCCAAGTTATTAATGCGGGAATTGGCAAGACTTCGGCCTGGAAGGTTATTTTCCTCGATAAGTCCATAAACAATGCGAGCTTCATCCGGAACATCTCCCGCCTCTAATAATGCTCCTAGTTCTAGAATAGCACGAGACATCCAGTAACGGCCCTGCGCACCCAGCGGTTTACCTGCTAGCCTTTGATTTAGAAGAAAACGGTCAAGAACCGATCCAAGGACATCTTGCGCCTGTGAAAAGTTTTTCCTCTGGCGATGAACAAAAGATAATTTATATCCAGCCTCAATGGCCACACTAGGCTGGAGGCCTGGCTGTATAAACAGCCTCTCGAACAAATTAGCTGCCACTTCAAAACGGGCTCCATCATCACCTGCCTGAGCCAATTGGCAGTCCGCATTAGCCAATAGGGCTAAATGAATCTCATTATGGTCAGGGAAGCGATTGATCAAATTACTATAAATTTGCTGGGCATTCCCAAATTGGTTCAATTTGCGAAACAAATGACCTTGGCGTAAACGAGCATAATAGATCAACTCGTGATTTGGGTACTGCTTTGTTAATCGTTCAAGAAGATTTAACGCTTCCTTAAAAAAAAATTCAGATCCTCGTTTCTCCGCAAACTGGGCGGCCTCCACAAGAGCAATGGGAGCCAAGAGGTTCTCAGGAAAATCATCAGCGAGCTTGAGACTCAACTGCTGGGCTTTCACAAGATCATCTGTCTGAGCATGATAGGCAGCCTCAAGCAGGTATGACCTTTGCGCGAAGTTGGTCTCTGGATGCTCTTCGCGTAGTTTTTTTAAATATGGAACTGACTCCTTATATTTTTTTTGAGCCAGAAGAGATTGTACCTTTAATAGTATGGTAGCGGCCAGAAGACTTTCCAATTCCATTGGCTGGAGTTGTTTAATTGAAGGAGCTTCCAGAGCCTCGAATAAATTGTCTGCATGTCCCGCTGCTTCTGAAGGACGGCCCACTTCCAAAGCAAGTTGCGCTTCAAGCCAACGAAGTCGCAAAATTAGGTTAGCAGGCAGAACCCCTGCAGTACGGCTATCATTCTTGATAATACTTCTGACCCTCGAAAAAGCCTCCTCAATCCTTCCATTGGCCTTTAAGCGGGTAATCAGGTTCCATTCCGCCCTCCAGCGGTATTCGGCAACGCCATTGTGATTGGTACTCATACGGTCAAGAGCCATCGTAGCATCGTCAAGGTCACCATCATGAAGTAAGGAAATCACATGCTGAAAAGCCAAGAGGCTTGTATCAATTTCAGTTGATGCCTCTTTGATTGAAGTGCCATAAAGATCTGCTGCAATTCTAAAATCTCCCGCAAGAAAATGACAGTCAGCAAGAAAAACACCCAGTGAAAACCGCTCTTGGGCAGATACCGCTTTATCTTGTAGACGAGAGAGAAATGAAGCTGCAGTTCGATACTGTGGCGGTTGGCTCGATATCGCAACATTCGCAAGCAGGCGGAGAGCATCCGGGGCGTGCTCCGCTTTAGGAAACCCATCCAAGTAGGCATCTGCCGCCTCGCGGGCACGCTCGATCTGCTTCTGATGGAAAGCTGCCTGAGCCAACAGCAAAAGTAACTCTCCCTTCAAAGGATGCTCAGCTTCTGCGTGTAGAATGCTTTCCAGAAAAATGATCCACTCCTGCTCCGCGTCAACGTCATCCGGCCAATAACCAAGAAGTAAATGAAGTCCGAGTAACATAGGCGAACGCTCCCCTCCCCCACGCAGCAACTGCTTGAGTGCAAGCAACCCGCGACCACTCTCCTTTCCCGATAATGAGCCAATCAACAACAAAAGTTGATCTCGGTCTTGACCTTCGACCCCGGAAAGAAGAGCCAAATGAGCCTCAAGAATATTCAAGGCATTAGCATGCTGACCAAGTTTGTGTAAGGCCAAGGCATACTCTTGAACAAATTGGAAGCCTGCCCGCTGCCCCTTAAATTCTTCTGTCTTTTGCTTTAAATCTTCTACCATTTCCTCCCTTACAGGGCCAGATAATATCCGTCGCTGATAAAGAGCTAATTCCATTTGTGCTCTCTGGGCGGGAAACACAGCAAGTTCCACAGCCTTCTTTAAGAACTCAAAACCTACATCATGCTCCCCAGATTGCCATTTTAGCAATCCTTGCAAATAAAACAGCCAGCAATGATCATTCTTTGGCAACGCCTCAATTCGAACCGCTTCTAAATGGGCCGTAGCAGTATTACTTCGCCCAAGTGCGAGATCAAGCAACGCCCGGCGCAAAACCCAGACTGATTGATCCGTATCCCGCTGGCCTGCCATCACCTTTTCCGCCTCTTCAAATCTGCCTGTTGCCAACAAGGCAGTAACGCATTTTAGCCGAAGCCCCTCCACACGATGATCCTCCTCTGGCAACTCCTTGAGGACTTGAGCAATTATACGAGCGGCAACACTTGGCAAACCTGTTTGAAGAGCAGTGACTCCAGTAGATATTTGTTGTTTAACGCGAGCACGATTCAATATGATATCCTCTGAAGTCTTCTGCGACAATGGAATCTCCGCATTGACTATCAAGCAAAAGGACGAAATCAACCCCCAAACTGACAAAGACAACCTGTTATGCTTCATCGTCAAATCCTACGTAAAAGACGCGAAAGCACCTTCCCTGGCCCTAATTCAATAAAGTCCATTTCTCCCTGCCCGCGAAGATATTGTATACTTTCCACCCACCGCACCGAACTATGAATTTGGGCAGCAAGAAGATCTCGAGCACGTATGGCATCATAAGGACGCGCATCTAAATTTGCAATTACAGGAAAAGCCGGTTCCATAAATTCTATATTCTCAATGTAGGAACGAAACTCCTGCGCTGCAGTCGTCATATAACGAGAATGAAACGCTCCACTAACTTTCAAGGGAATATATCGCTTGGCCCCAGCATTTATAAATGCAGCCTCAGCAGCCATCACATCTGCACTTAATCCTGACACGATGATCTGCTCGGGGGCATTTAGATTCGCAATATCAATACTTGCAAGACTCTCATCTTCGAGCAAACAAGAAACGATGTCGTAATTCAATCCAATCACCGCAGCCATCCCGCCGCCTGACTCTTGATGCATGAGCGCTCCTCTTTTATGAACCATTTTAACGCCTGAAGCAAAATCAATGCATCCCGATGCATATAACGCAGCATATTCGCCAACCGAATGACCCGCTGCAAAATCCATTTTGCCTCCAGAATCTTCTTTCCATTGCTCGAACATGAGGCATGAAACGATAAAAAGTGCAGGTTGAGTGTAACAAGTCTGATTTAACCGAGTGCCATCATCTTGGCATAATTCAGCTATCGAATAACCGAGTATGTCATCAGCCTCAGAGACTAAATCACTGAATCTAGCAAAAAAATCATTACCCATATTGGGCTCTTGTGAGCCCTGTCCTGGAAATAGAAGTGTTGTCATCAATTTACCATGCTTGTAAACAGCGGAAACAATTTCCAGACCTTTCTTAAAATACAGCAAACAGAAAAGTCATCCATCTAAAAGACATTTCCAAATTTACATGCCTCGAGGTCAATGAATATCCTTTATAGTTTTCGAACCCGCGGAGTTGGGGCTGAGTCGGTACACATATCAGGGATTGCCAATGCCTTGGAAAGCCTTGGAAATACAATAGACTTTGAAAGCCCAACAGGCGTCGACCCTCGACAAAAGATAGGAATAAACCCTTATAATAATTCAAAAAAGGATTCTCGTATCCACACATTTGCAAGTAAACTCCCAGGACCTCTTTTCGAACTTGCAGAACTCGCATATAATCTTCGAGCCCGACGAAGAATCAACAGACGTCTAACAGAAAAAAATTACGGCCTGATATACGAGAGACATGCTTTTTTCCTACATAGCACTAGCCAAATCGCAAAGAAAAGAGGCATCCCATATGTAGTGGAGGTGAATGAGTTAGTTGGAGACGAACGAGTTCGGCAACAACCCTTTCTCTTGGGGTTATGCAAATGGTGTGACAAGCAAATCTTCCAGAATGCCACCAAGGTAGTCACAGTCTCCCCTCACCTCAAAAGAAAAATTACCCAACAATACAGAATTCCAGATGAAAGGATACTTGTTCACCCCAACGCAGTCGAATCCAGTCTTCTCGACGAAAATCCAGATCCTGAACCTATCAAACAAAGATTCAACCTACGCGGCAAGCTCCCTATTGGTTTTGTCGGTTGGTTCGTAGAATGGCATCGACTTGACATCCTACTGGAAGCCTTTGCAACGTTATGCAAGCAAGATTTGGATTCATCACCCATCCTGCTCCTCATTGGAGATGGCCCTCTTAAACCTGCGCTAAATATGCAGGCCAGAAAACTCGGTATTGCTGATAATATAAGCTTTACCGGTACTATTCCACACGAAGAAATTCCTGCCATCCTCAAAGCACTGGATATCGCAGTTATTCCTCACAGTAATCAATATCGTTCCCCTATTAAACTCTTCGAATACATGGCCCAAGCATGTGCGATAACGGCCCCGGCAAGTGAACCCATCAAAGAGATCATAAAAGATGGGGCGAATGGCCTACTATTCCATCCCCTCGCGACGAACCAACTTGGAGAGAATCTCATCCGTCTAGCCAAAAGTCCTAAACTCCGAGAAAAACTAGGACAAGCAGCACGTCAGTCAGTCGAAACTAATTATACTTGGAAACATAATGCACAGGATCTCCTCAATAACTTATCAAAAGAAACTCCCTAAAATCTTGCAATCTCTATCAAGTACGCCACCTTTTACTCCATAATTGCCCGGATGGCGGAATTGGTAGACGCTGCGGACTTAAAATCCGCTGACCGAAAGGTCGTGGGGGTTCAAGTCCCCCTCCGGGCACCAAGCCAGATATTCTAGCAATTTAAGCTAGTTCCGACTAGCCAAACGGAGCAAGCCTTGGATTTCGCGGTTCTCAAGGCTGAAGTCGTGAGCGGCAAGAATGGAACCGTCTTCCACTTGCAAGACACGAACATTTACATGGGTATATTTCCCATATCGCGTGGTTGTATATGTGCCAACAACTGCGGCACTAATATCATGTTGAGGACCGATCTGGTCCTTAAGATTACGAGAAAGGAGGAACTCACCTGGATTGCCCCCGCTACTAAGTGCAGACTGAACATAGATTTCGTCTTTACGGAGCTTGATATCCAAGATTTTCAACCCGTGCTGAGCGAGGCGGGATGCTATCTGCTCGCCACTGATACGACCAAATGAACTGGATTCCTCAAGGTTATTAATATTTGTAAACGAAGCGACTATAAACCCATCGCTCACCTGAAGATTTTTAAGCTGATCAATAAGTTTGTCGGCAGCTTCATAATTCTTGGAAATAAGGTAGTCGCTTTCATCGTAGTTGACGGGAGTGGCAACGCGCTGAGTCGAAGTCTGGCACCCCGCAAAGGTTCCTGCGATGAAGGCAAGCAGGAATGGGAATTTATATATTCTCTTTTTCATTGATGACTCGATAGTTTTGGGTTCCCAAGCTCTTGGGCTTCTCTATTTTTTTCTCCAGATAAAAATGAGATTCATTTCTATTGATGTAAGCGATTTGCGATAGGACAAAAACATCTTCTTCAGTGTTGGAAAGTGCAGTGAATACAAGAATTTCCTCCGCCTCGCGGCCCGCAGTATTGCCGGATGTACCTGTAAGAATAACTCCAAAGTCTTCAACCACCCTCGCAGCACCGCCGACCTCTTCTTTTTCGTGGCGAACATTCTGTACATTAAATGTAAGGGTTAACTCATTATCTGGATTATTGGTTACAGGAATACCTCTATCATGAAATGCGGATAGAACGAATTTATAAAATGCAATGGCGAAAGGAGTCTCATATTCAGACTTTTGGACATATAATTTCTGTCCTTCCTGAAAGATATCATCTTCCTGCACAAGTTCATCAGCAAGCTGGACTGCCATTTCCTGCCAGTGGAGTAGAGCCTCGACCTTGGGTTGAGTCTCCTTGTCTGAAGGCCCCATAGTGATGCGAGGCATATTTGAAAGGCAACCAGCAAACAGGAACGCAGATAGGGCGAGAAGAATATTCAGTTTATTGATCATGGCATAAAATGTGAGGACTTATTGAATCCCTTGTAAAGTAAGTCGGCAAAAGCAGGCAAGGCTTTAGTCAGAAATCAGGGGCATTAACTACCCATAAATTTTGAAGGGCGATTAGTTCTCCTCCCACGCCTCGGTCAGGCTGTTCCAAAAATAACGAGGATTGGAAGAGGATAGATAGAAATAGTACCAAATAGACTCCTCCTGAACATAGATGTAAGGGAACGTCGTCCGACTCGTCCAAAACCAGCCCTTTACTTGGTCGTAAATCCATAGACTGCTAGTATCTTCGCCGACAACATAAATCCAACCAAATCCAGGGTGAAAAAGCCAATTTGCATCTTGGGGATAAGTAGGCCCAAACCAAGTGGATGCATAGTATCCGGAATCCATTTCTATAACATCGTTTTCCTTTATGATCACTGGCACATTCCACACAACCTCAATAGAACGTTTTAAAGAAGCGGTATTTCCTGCCGCATCAGTCGCAGTATACGTCACGATATAAGTCCCCTCTTTGGATGTGTCCAGAATGCTGGTATCAACACTGATTGCCAGTGTACCATCGTTGGCATCTATCGCAGATGCACCAGGATCGGTAAATGCGGAGTTTATTTCAAGCTGGATTGTATTCGAACCATTGAGCGTTAACTCTGGGGCTACTGTATCCACAACCGTAACAGTACGCTCAATAGATGATGTATTACCTGCAGAATCAGTAATACGAATAGAGACTTTATAACTTCCTACCTTGTCTGAATCAACAGCATTGGTCATTAAGATATTACTGGTGAGGTCACCATCAACTATGTCAGAAGCTGTAGCCCCTGAATCCGTGTAGGTAGTGCCCACTTCATGCGTAAGACTTATTTCTCCTAACAAAGAGAGAGATGGTGGAGTGGTATCGACAACAGTAACTGTGCGGGTGATTGTGTTGGCAGCGTTCCCCGCAGTATCATTTACATCAAAAGAGACAGTGTAGGATTCTGGCTTATTCTGGTCAACGGCATCAGTTACTCTAATTTTGTCAGTCAACTCGCCGTCTAGAGTATCAACAGCTGTCGCACCAGCATCTT
>Ga0209660_1000552_pt1 | contig 22146 bp, 15 predicted proteins | sample SaaInlV_100m_DNA_2_FD_184659 | JGI IMG/M metagenome (GOLD analysis project Ga0209660, IMG submission 184659) | Marine microbial communities from expanding oxygen minimum zones in the Saanich Inlet - SI072_LV_100m_DNA (SPAdes) (version 2) | ecosystem: Environmental > Aquatic > Marine > Intertidal... | reverse complement strand
GACCGGACTCCACATTCTCACCGACCGCGTAGGCCGTTTCCGTCTCACCATAAGCGCCAACGACCTGCGCAATCACGGCCGGTGGCGACGCTGGGTTCAGCAGAATTGAACTCACAGCGATCAGCACGGCCAAACCGGCTGCGATCGTCAGTCCCATGCCGAACTTGCGCCGCGCCACGGTTAGAAACGAGACGACGGACGCAGGTTCTTCCACCACCACAAACCGTTGTTGCAACGACGCGTGAATATTTACAGCGTTGAGATAGTGGTCGCGTGCCTGTTCGTCGCGGAGCAGGCGTTCCTCCAGTGCGAGCAACTCCTCTTCGGTTGCCGTGTCGTTCAGGGACTTGTCAGTCCAATCCTGCAATTCGTCGTCGATCATTGCGCCGCCTCCTCCAGTCCCAGCCGGCGTTCTACGCATTTCTGGAGACCTGCCCGCACCCGGTTCAGTCGCTTGTAAATCTTGTTGGCCGTCTCGCCCGCCTGTTCGGCGAAAGAGCGGATCGTTGACCCACTGGCATAACATCCCTCCACGATTCCCCGCACTTCAGCGGGCAGATTCTCGATGCAGAAATCGAGCGCCCGCCGGCGAGCATCCAGATCGTCGGCCCGTTCCTCGCCCCGTTCCGCCAGCATTTCCAACAGCTTTTCACCGAAGACATGGCGATCCCGCTTGATCTTCGTTAGATGATTGAGAGCCTCATTCTTCGCGATCTGAAACGCCCACGCCCGAAAGTTTGTCCCAGGTGTGTATTTATTGAAAGAGCGCCACATCGTCATGCTTGCCCGCTGCACCACATCTTCGGAATCCGCCGTGTGTCGAACCATTGTCAGCACAAACGAAAAGAGAGCCGCTTCATGTCGCACGTAAAGCGATACAAATTCTTCGTGACGAGGCGAATCTTGTGGTGTCGGATATGTCATGGGAGTTTCTTCACAGACTAAGTTGCTCTGGCCAAAAAATTAGCCTTTTTTTTCGGTTTTATTTGATGGCGGTCAACGGAGCATCCGTGGATTCAAGACTGACAGGCACGGCCAAGGCGAACAGTCCTATCATGAGAAACAATTTCCGGAAGGTTCAACCTTCAAAAACGGGGATCCTTCCTTTTTATGGCTAACTATTGTATTGGATGCCATGACGACGGGAGAGCCAGGGAAAAACTTTGGTGGAACAGATTGGTCCTCTAAAGCCCTCGGTGATGAAGAAGCTGGCGCCAAAACCATATTTCTGGAGCAGGGGCTATACTATTTCTGTTTCCCCGAGATCATAATCTCTACTTTGTGGTTTAAGATTTTCCCGTTGAACTTGTTCGGGACCTTGTATTTTCCAACCGGATCCTTGAAATCTTCGCCGAGGTACATCCCTATTTCGGGCTGGCCCAGGAACAGACCGGGTGATTCGCTGCTGGCCACCTCCCTGCCGTTTACCGAAAGGGAGATTTTCTTGTCATTGAGGGCGGCGGATACGGTGAAGCGTCCCTTGATCGGTTTCTTGGCAATCAGCTCAGTCAGTTCACCCTTGTTGCGGATGCAGAAGGCGAGTCTTCCCCTGATGAAGTACAAGGCATACCCGAATTGCACGCCGCCATGCGAGATCACGACGCCTTTCGGTTTTGCGTGTTCCACCTCGGCGGTAATGGTGAATGGGCGTCCCTTGATCTGTGGTGGATTGGGCAGGGCTTCAGCGTTAGATGCATTGCTGTTCTTGGGGTATACCATAGCCCGCTTGGCCCAGGCGTTCCACTGTTCGGCGAGTTCCTTCACCTTTTCGGGATGAGATGCCGCGAGGTTCCTGGTCTCGGTGCGATCCTTCTCGATGTCGTAGAGTTCCCAGCGGGAAGGCACGACCCCGCTGGCGGCGGATACTCCACGACCGACCAGCTTCCACTTGCCATCGCGGGCGAAGGCATTGTTCTCGTGTTCCACGAAGATCGGACCTTCGCGGTCCAACGGCTTGGCCGCGAAGGCGGGTCGGAGCGATATGCCATCGATGGGCAGGATGGTGTTGTCCTTGTGGGTCTTGGGGTAGTCGGCTCCCGCCACGTCCAGGATGGTGGGCATGACGTCGATCAACTGGGCCGGCTGGCGGTACCATTCCTTGCGCGGCTGGATACCTTTGGGCCAATGCATAAAGAAGGGTGTGGCGGCTCCACCCTCGTGGACGAAGTGTTTGTAGAGGCGGAAGGGCGTGTTACTGGCGTTGGCCCAGGCCTCGCCGTAGCTGTTGGAGTGTTCCTGGTTACGCTTCTCGACGTCGTAAAAGTTCCCGCGTCCAAACATGCCGCCTTCCTGGCAACCGCCATTGTCGGCTAGAAAGAAGATGAGCGTATTGTCGAAGGTCTTCGACTTTTTGAGGTGGGTCACGAGTTTTCCAACGTTTTGGTCCACCCGGTCGATCATCGCGGCGTAGACCGCCATCTTAAGATCCATTTCGTCCTGCTTCTTTTCGTCCAGCGAATCCCATTCAGGAATGCCCGGGGTACGGGGCGAGAGGTCCCAGTTCGCACTGATCAGTCCGGATGCAATCTGACGCTTGAGGCGTTGCTGCCTGAGCTTGTCCCAGCCGATCTTGTATTTTCCGCGGTATTTGGCTATGTCGTCCTCGAACGCCTGCAAAGGCCAGTGTGGGGCGGTATACGCAAGATAAAGAAAGGAAGGTCTTTTCTTGCCCGCCTGCTCCTCCTTGAGGAAGCGTATTGCATAGTCGGTGAAGGCGTCGGTGGTGTAGAAGGCCTCGTCCGTGGTACTCTTCGGGTTGGCCAGTTGCTCGTTGCCAAAGGTCATGTCGCGTGGACTGACCGGATGAAAGAAACGGGTGGCTCCCGATATGCAGCCAAAGTATTTCTCAAAGCCCCGCTGCAGCGGCCAGCGGTCCCTGGCATTGTTGCCCAAGTGCCACTTGCCCGCCATGAGGGTGGCGTAGTCATGTCCCTTGAGTGCCTCGGCAATGGTGACGCACTGGCGGTTAAGGTATCCCTGGTAGGCGGGGGGCCTGCCTTTTCCACGATTGCTGTTTGGGGGTTGGGTCATATGGCCGATGCCTGTCTCGTGTGGGTGAAGGCCTGTCATCAGGGTTGCCCGGGTGGGGCAGCACCTTCCGCTGTTATAGAACTGGGAGAAGCGCACGCCTCCCTTGGCAAGGGCGTCGAGGTTCGGGGTGTCGATTTCGCCGCCATGGTAACCGAGGTCGGAAAACCCCATGTCGTCCACCATGATGAGGATGACGTTGGGGCGCTCGGCTGCCTGCAAAGAGAAAATTAGACTCAAATTAACTAGGAAAATTCCTGAAAGATTTTTCATGGCAGTGTTATTTCTTGTTTGCTGTCAGGGTCAAGACTGGGGAGGATTGTGTAATAAAACATTGAATGAAATTTGGCTGGATTGCATTTTATAGCCTCATTAAAAGCAAAACTTTTTAGGGGTACTTCCTTTAGCGACCTTATGAAAATCATTCAACCAGTTGAAAGTAATTTCATTTCTACAGACATTCTGGATTATGATCACCCGGTGGTTAAATCTGTCGTTGATAGGATTGAGATCGTCAGTGATTGCCGTAAGACCGTGCAAAACGCCCACCAACTGATTGCAGGTTTAATCAACCCAATACACACCGTAGATGAACACCAGAAAGTTTCTGCTACCATTCAAAAGGGCAGGGGGTCGTGTAGTCAGAGAATGGCGTGTCTTGAAGCATGTTCAAGAGCCCTTGGTACAGGGACCCGGGCGCGCGCATTATGGATATCCGGTAGTTTTTGGGCCCCAAGATTTACAATCATGAAAATCTTCATTCCCAGTAAGGTTTTGCTGATTTGGCCACAATTTCACATCGAGAATGATTGGATTGATTTTGATGAACTTTATGAGGGAGTGACTGATGAAACACAATCCGGCACTAGGAGGTTTGCGAATAGCGATGAGACTATATTTGATGCCATATCCCATACGCATGTTGATCTGCTGGGGAAGTCATCGGCATCCGATTGTGATAGTTGTAAATCAATAAGTGATTTAACAGAGTATTTAATCGAGGATGCGGGTTTCCATGATTCACGTGATCAACTTCTATCAAGTCTTGGCTCTTTTCAGTCCAGTTTTAGGGGAAGGATGTTCGAGTTGCTTTACGGTAATCGTAAAAGCTATTGACCGAGCAAAAAAGGAGGCCAACCCATGAACACCTGGATGACCGGATGAGTCCGGATGCTGTTGGATGCCGGTGCCGATGTTGATGGTGGTTAATGACTACAAGAAGCTTGTGGAAGCCGGGGCAGACCTGGAAATACAAGGGTGCCGGGGGGCACCGCGCTGGAGGTCGCCCGTCCCAATAAACTGGAGAAAATTATATAGCTCCTGTCAAAACAGCCGGCAGCGAAGAGTGAAACGGGTTCTACGCCTCAATGATTTTGGCGCCGTCCACGGCCTGCGTTATGAAGGGGTTAACTTCATGCTTGAAGTGCTTGCGGAAGGCAGACTGAAGATGTTGCTTCAATTCTTCTGCGGCATCCCTTCGGACCAGGCTGATGGTTGACCCACCAAATCCCCCGCCGGTCATGCGAGAACCGAATAGGCCTCTTTCGGGGCCGAAGTCATAGGCGGCCTCCACGAGGATGTCCAGTTCATCGCAACTGACATTGAAGTCATTGCGTAGGGATTGGTGACTGGCCAGCATCAGCTTCCCGATTGTTGCGGTATCTGATGACTCCAGTGCCTTGTTGAATTGCCGGACCCTCTCGATCTCGCTAACGGCATGCCGTGCCCGGCGGAATAGTTGATCGCCCAGTCGGTCGCGTCCGGATTCAACCAGGGCGAGGTCGGCATCACGAAGAGAATCCACTCCGAGGATGTCGCTTGCCTTTTCACAATCCTCGCGTCGTTTCCGGTATTCACCATCACCGAGGGAATGCTTGACCCGTGTGTCGGTTACGAGAATGGCCATGTCATCCGGTATGGGCACCAACTGCATATAGAGGTCCCGGCAATCAATTTGAAGGGCATGACCGGCCTTTCCCGCACCAACTGCCAGTTGATCCATGATTCCACATGGAACTCCGGCGAAATCGTGCTCAGCCTGCTGGCATAACCTTGCTCGATTGACAGGGGTCATTTCTTCCCCTGTCAGGGCCTCCATACACAGGGCGGTTGCGGTTTCAAGGGCAGCGCTGCTGCTGAGACCGGCACCCGTGGGTAGATCAGAGGTGATGACTGCGTCAAAAGTCGGTAACCGGGTGCCCCTGTCACGTAAAAGTGCCAGTACTCCGATGATATAGTTTAACCAGGAGTCGGGTCGTGGTTCAAGTTTGTCCATTGAAATCTCAACGGGTTCTCCGCCGGACAATGCGGACCAAACTCGACAGGTATGACCATTACCGGGGGACACGGCCATATGGACATGACGATCAATTGCCACCGGCATGACCAATCCATCCAGGTAATCAACGTGCTCGCCAATCAGGTTGATTCTCCCGGGTGACTGGATAACTGCTACGGGAGGCCGTCCATAAACCGACTCAAACGCTTGCTGTGGGGAATTAAATTTCAAGGTGTTCCTTGTGTTTTCTCAATTGGGAAGGTTACTGCTGGCAAAAGGCCGACTTTAATTTAGGCTTTCTAGGCAGGAGCAACCTGTTTGGTCAAGGGGGGTTTTAGTTCACCATCAACCCGAAGGCGGATGGATAAGTTAATTATTTCTCTTTTTGTTTATCGAGAACAACTTGATTTATCGCTAATCCTCGATCCACAGTTGAACATTTGCTTGTCTTGCATCCTGGTCGAATGACTTGAATTTGAACATTGGATATGGTCACTTCATCTTAAAGGGCATCTATTCATTCTTGTTTGAATAAGAGTATTATGAGATTTCGAAATTTCAGTTCCCTGGCATTACATTTTTTCACGATTGCCTGCTTCCTTGTTGGTTGTGACCAAGGTGCGCAACCCGATCCTTCGCCAGTCCCGGGTGTTCCCCAAACACCTCTTGTTTCCGGGACACAAAAGCCAAAAAGGGTGGCGGGTGTATCACCAATCGCCAAGGCGGCGCGAAGCCAGATAGGGAAAACGATCAGCTATGACCCCTCATATGTCGGGTTGAAATATCCCGGGGGAGACGTTCCTATTGAAACGGGAGTCTGTACGGATGTCGTTATACGAGCTTTGCGTGACGGATACAAGATGGACCTACAGAAACTCGTTCACGAAGATATGAAAATTGGGTTTTCCGCCTATCCAGACATCTGGGGGCTCAAGAAGCCGGATCGCAACATTGATCATCGTCGCGTACCCAACCTCAAGATCTATTTTAAACGCCGCGGTTTTTCCCTGGCCGTGACAAGGAAAGTGAAGGACTATCTACCAGGAGACTTCGTTACATGTACAGTGGGTCGAAACCTGGCGCATGTCATGGTCGTAAGCGACAGGAAGACGTTCGGTGGCGTTCCTTTAGTAATTCACAATATCGGTAGTGGTGTCAGGGAGGAGGATCGACTGTTTAAGTTCCCTATTACAGGACACTACCGAATCAAGGAATGAACTTGAACCGGGTGAACACTGCACATTGACGCCATAAGCGAAATTACGATTAACAATGCCCCGGAAAATTCCCTACTTTGCAAAGACCTGCTTGAGGAATTCCGCGCTACTGATTTCAGGCTTCTCGTGCTCTCTCACTTGCAAGTGACAGGCGATGCCGACCTTCTCGCACTTCTCCTTCAGTAGGCGACCGAACCCGGCGTGATGAATACCATCGCCCTTGATGACCGGGACGGGAGCAGGTTTTCCGTAATTGAGAAACACGGGAGGGTCGTCCTTGGTGACGTGGGTGAGTGGAGAGCACTCCAGCGAGAGGGCCTTGTACTTGTCCCAGTTCTTCATCAGGTGCTCGTGGCTTTCCGCACCCACGGTCTTCCAAATCATTGGGTGTTTGATAGCGGCCAAGCCGATCTTCTTTTCCAGAAGAAAGGGATCGAGGGTGGTTTGTCCTCCCATGGCTACCGCTCCGCAAACGCGTGAGGATTGTCGAAGAACGGGATCCTTGCTCTTGGGGTCGGCCATATCGTCATGATAGGCGAGCCATAAACTGGATGCGGCTCCGGCGGAACCTCCGGTCACTGCGATGCGCTCGGGGTCGAAGTTCCATTCCTTGGCCTTGGTGCGTAGGAACTGAATGGCCCGGGCGGCATCATGAACGGCGGCGGGGAGTAATTCGACGCCGGCCAACCGGTAGTCAATCGATGCATAACTGTATCCATTCTTTAATTGGTTTGGAGAAGTAGTTTCGTTCTTCTTGCCACCGAGCCAACCGCCTCCATGGATATGGACGAGGAGAGGCGTAGGTTCATTTGAATCGATCTTCCAGAAGTTGAGCTTCATATCCTTGTGCAACCCGTAAGAAACATGCTTATGAGTCGGCTCAATTTTCTGGGCAACCAGCGGAATGGTAATGAGAAGGAAGGGGAGGATGATGGGATTGGCTTTCATTGTTATTTCTTTTCTTGTTCGAGACTTTGCTTGAGCTGAGCTAGCTTATCGTCCTTTTCATAAAGATAGTCCTGCTGGGCCCTGTAGGCGCCGCCCCGAGCCTCGACCAGTTTCTTGTAATCGGGATTGTCCTTGAGGGTCTGGCGGGTCTGGCTCCGTTTTTCTGTGATTTCCTCGTTGGAGACGAAGAGCTGGGGATAATCAGTCTCGAGTTTCTTTTGAGCATCTTCGGCGGCTGTGACGAGTTTCTTGTAGTCGGCGTCGCCTTGGTGTTTTTTGCGGGCTTGTTCCAAGGCCGCCTTTTTGCGCGTATCCGGTTCATTCTCGAGGGTAGGTTCTTTCTCCAGTAGAAATTGGTCCATTGCCCGGTTGGCCCGGAAGGTGGCGAATAGGGTTTCTTTGTAGACGGGGTCTTCCTGGTGAAGTTTCTTGCGCAATTTCTGGATTTTCTTCTGAAAAGCCTTGTGGGAACTGAAGGCCTCTGGGAAACGTTCGACCTTTTCGGCATCAAGACGCTCTATTTCCCCGACCAGCTTGCGGTAGGCAGAATCGTCCATGTGGAAGCGGGCGTGCAGGTTCCTCTTGCGAATGTCATGTTCGTCGCGAACTGATTTTTTTACGGGGAACCGGTTCTTGGACTTTTGGATATGGGCCAGATTCGACTCCCGGTCGCGATGTCGTCCCGCACCAAATACCTGGAGGTTGTCGAAAGATGCCCCAGCTTGGTCAACCTGTATGGCGAAGTAGGTGCGCTCCTGATCGATGATCGGGTGTTTGGCATAAACCAGATGCTCGTGGTTGAGGTGGGCGACGACTTGGTCACCGATGAACTCGATCGTCATGACGTACCATTTGCCGGGCTTGAAATCGTAGGCGCATTCGCTGTGTCGCATTGAAAACCAAGGCCCACGGTCGTCCTGTGCGGTCTGGATGAAGAAGTGGTCCCGGCGAATGTGGACGACCGTGTTGTAGTGGCCGGATGCACCGGTAACTAGGCGCATGTCCTTGGCCTCGTCGAAGCGGAACTCGAAGCGGATCACGGCATCCTTGAAGTTGGGCTCCTTATAAAAAAGTCGCTTGTTCTGGCCGGCAAACTGGTTTCGTCGGAGAACACCATTCTCCACCTGCCATTCCTTTTGGAAAAACCAGTTTTCACTGACCTGACCTTCCGAGAAATGCTCACCGAAATGAAGGTTGCGCGGGGACGCAAGCAATGGCCGGGAGGGAATACGGGCACCGGTCCGTTCACGCCAGTCGATCAATTTGTGATGGAGCTCTTCCACTCGCTTGGGGTCCGAGGAGGCCAGGTCTTTCTTCTCTGAAGGATCCTTGCCCAAGTCGAATAGCTCAAACTTGTCCGATCTTGCCGGGTCGAAGTACTCGATCAATTTCCAGTCTCCCTCGCGTATGGCACCGGCTGAGACGCCGCCCAGGAAATGCGGCTTGTCCAATGGATAGTGCCAATGAAGCGCCTTGCGCTTGGGAGCGGCCTTTGGGTTTTTCCATGTGGCAAGCGTAGAAACCCCGTCCAAGACTTGCGCCGGATCGGGCTTGATCCCCGCTGCTTCGAGGAGGGTGGGGTAGAAGTCGTGGTTGACGACTGGTTGGGTGCAAATCTTGTCTTCGGGAACCTTGCCTCCCGGCCAGCGCACAATCAGCGGCACGCGAATACCGCCTTCGTAAAGCTGGCTCTTTCCTCCTCGCAAAGGAGCGTTGGAAGTGACCTTTCTTTCGCCTCCATTATCACTGGAGAAAATGAATATGGTATTTTCAGCGAGCCCCAACTCCTCTAGTTTTTTGGCCAGCAATCCGATTCCGTCGTCAATGCTTTCCAACATGGCGGCGAGATGAGGGTTATGATGACTGGCCCAGTGGTTGCCGGCGTCACCTTTCAGCCCGGCATCCTGACACAGGTAGCACCTGTCACGCTCACTGGGTCCCGGTGGGTGTTTCTTGCGATACTTGTCGACCATATCGGGACGGCCGTTGAGAATGGAGTGCGGAGCGTAGTGGCTCAGGTAAAGAAAGAAGGGTTTGCCCTTGTTGCGTTCTACAAAATCAACCGCCTCCAAATTCAACCGGTCGGTCAGGTATTCATTCTTTCCCATTCGGTTTTCAGCCAAGTCGAGCCAACGGATGGACTGCGTGCGAAAGACATAGGGCCAAAAGTTTGCTCCATTGCCAACGCCCTTAACTTCGCTCCCGACATTCCAGTCGAATCCATGGGCTGTGGGACGAATTTCGAACTTGGCCTCCTGGTATTTGTAGCCGGTGAGATGCCACTTGCCCACCATGCCGGTTGAATAGCCGTTGCGTCGCAAGATTTTAGGCAGGGTGACATGACTTACGGGGAGGGCGTTGGAGGAGTTGGGACGAAGGTAGTCCAGGATGCCAACTCTGGCGGGGTGTTGACCGGTCAAGAGGGCCGCCCTGTATGGCGAGCACACGGGAGCGGAGGCATAGGCATGGGTAAAGCGAAGACCCTGCTTGGCCAGTTTGTCGAGGTGGGGGGTCTCGTTAAAAGAGTTTCCGTAGCACCCGAGTTCAGCCCATCCCAAGTCGTCGGCGAGAACAAAGATGAAGTTCGGTTGACGGTCTTTGGAAAAGGCCAACAGTCCAAGATTACAAAGAGCGAGCAGGCACAGGATGGATTTCATAATCATTCAAGAACAACGGATAGGGAAGCCTTGGAGCTTGTGCCAGAGGATTTAAAAGCAATGGAATGGGGCCGGGAGGCTTTGGTTTTTGAAAGATTGCTATTCGAAGAAACGATCTTTTTTTCTTCAGACCACAGTTCGAGTCTCACTTTTAATGGGCAATTCTCAACGGTGATACCCTTTCTTTGTTCGCCATTCTTTATTTGTCGCTCCACCCTGATCTTCGTCCTTTTACTTTTTTTTAGGATGGGAATCTCAAATTCCATCCAATCCCACGCGGAGGGCATGGCTTCTTGCACGCTTAGGGTTTGTTCGGGTAGTGAATAGGAGATGCCGGCCAAACCTTCGAGGAAAAGAAGGATTTTACCAGCGTTGAAATTGGAATATTGATCACCGAACAAGGTCAAGTCCCTGCGGTAGGCTTCCGGAGCCACGGGAATCCCCCATTTTTCATGATAATTATAGTTGGCGAGATGATTTAGGGTTAACTCCGAAGCAACCTTTGCAAACCCTTGCCTGAACATGCCGTCCAACGTGAAGTACGCGGTGTCAGGTGTATAGCCAAAGTCAAGATCGGCTTGGGATTTAAAGACCCTCATAGATTGCTTGGCCATAGCCAAGGGAAAGAAAGCCCCGTAAAATCCATCTTCACGGTTCAGGGCCCAGGTGTTGATCATCTTTTTGGCATATTCCCGGGGGAAATATTTTGAACGCATGGTCCAAAATGTATTGGTCATCAACATACCACTCCTGGGGCCCATGAAAAAGTTCTTGTGCCCATTGGTTTCCCACCTTTGGTCAAACATCAAGCGGACGTGTTTCGGGTCTCTTCTGACGAGTTTATTCCAGTGTGAAAGGTCTTCCCTGTAGCCAAGTAAAGCGGCCATTTTCTCAAGTGTATCCGCCACTTCGAACTCATTCATGGCGAACCCCCCCAGACGTTTCCCAAAAACCTTCCTGAAATATCCTTCGTAACATTTTCGCAAGAAACCCAGATCACCCGAGTGTTGATAGATTTGCCAGGCCCCGAGGACGTGCTCGGATAATTCACCTCCGTAGGCTCCCGAGTGCCAGGTGGTGCCCTTATTGTCCGAGAGCATGATCAGTCCATTGGGTGTCTCACGGTATCGACCGTTTTCTACCAGGTGTTTCCATGTCAGGACGTTGCCATATGCGAAGCGTTCCTTGTTCCTTGCCCATGCACCGACCTTGATCTGAAAACAAGCATCGTAACGATGAATTCCGAGGAAATTATTTACTGCCGTCTGGGTGTGGTTTTCCATTTCCCATCCCTTTTGAACGTCAATATAATACATCAGGTAAAGCGACCAAAGATAATAATAGATCTCTTCGAATTTTGGATCGCTACACCGGAATTGAGGAATCTCCTCATTTAGTTTGCGATTCATTTCCGCGGTTTTCGCAGTGAGCATCTGCTGGTCTATGGAAATGATTTCCCTGGCTGCTTGTCGGGCTTTTCCCTGATCATCATTCATTGCCCAGGAAATGGTCGTGCCTTTTGAGTCGCAGGGAATCTCGAAAAGATATATGCGCTCACCTTTCTTTCCTTTATCAAATTTTACGCTTTTGGAAAAATCCTTGGAGCAGGAAAGAGCCGTGGTCATACCCTCGTATACACAGGGCCCGATCCGTTCTGGACCATCCGGGTCGGGTCGGGAGTGTATCGTTCCGCCTTCGCTAATCAGGATGGTGTTTCCCGCGGGGTCGTATCGGATTTCTGAAGTTGACGAGATGCTGTCTCGAACCAAGAGGCTTCGACCTTCAAAACGCAGGATAACTGGTTTGCTCGAGGTGATAATGGATGCTGCGGCATCGTTTGCCCCAATAAATTTCTCTTCCCTGATTCGAAGATCACCGATCTCGTATTCGCATATCATTTTGTCCGGTCGCCAAAACATTCGGGTGGGTGCGGGATGTTGATGGACCTTTCCGTCTATTATTACGCTTCCGTATAGGACACGGGTATCCTTGTAGAACTCCCAACCCTTATAGTCATTCCCGATCCCCGTATGTTCATTTCCCTCCAGTTTGCTCTCAAGCAAACCTATACCACGGCTTCGCAGATCATGATAAAAGGGGTGGGTCAGCCCGATGGTCTCATCTTCCACAAGATTCCAACTGGCATGGAATCCTCCAACGTAGTAACTGAGATTACCGGCTAGGAAGCCGTGCTTCCTACCTTGAATCGATTGTTCAAGAAATTTGCAGTAGTTCTTCTCGGTTATTGCTTGCGAGAACGAAAAGTGAGCCACCAATAACCCAGCAAAAACAATTCTTAGTGACATTTTATTTTTACCACGCACTCAAATCAGCGTTTCCCATTAATTTTTAGATTACTCACAAACTAAGTTGCTCTAGTCAAAAAATTAGCCGTTTTTTGGTTTTTTTGATAGTGCTCAACGGAACATGCGTTGATTTCAAACTGACAGACACGGCTAAGCCTACGAGAAATAATTTCTCACAAAGGTGTCTTTAAATTGGTTTGCCGTAGATTTGTATTTCGTGAATGGACCAAAATAGTCCGCTTACACTTCCTGTTTGTGTGATCTTGAGGTATTTTGCCTCAGTTGTCGGGAAAATTATATCTGTTATGGGATGCTTGCCCGAACCTTTCGCCAATGGGATGGACCATTTTTTCCCATCCATTGAAGATTGTACCTCGTATCCCCGGGGATAGTCCCTTGTTGAACCCTTGGAGTCCAAAAGGATACGGTTCACCTTGGATGCCTTTTGTAATTCGACCTGTATCCACATGCCGGGCACTTGGGAAGTTCCTGTGTCGTAGCGACTTTTCGGGTTTCCGTCCACACAACCATTCAGTTTGTCTGCTCCATGACTTGCGGTCAGTTTCCATTGTTTGCGGTTGGTGAGGAGCGGAGGTTCCAGTTTCTCCAGTTCAAGGGCTGTCCATGGAAGCTTGCGATCCCCGGATTGCTTGCGGATTGCAGCGACAAATTCTTTTGAGATAGCCCCTCCATTGTTTCCGAAACTGTTGCGAATGTATGTGGCGGCAGCAGCGATCCATTCATCGTCATTGGCGGCCAGTGGAAGCATTTGCCCGGGGTATTTCTTTCCGTCAAGTTCACCCTGTAATCCATGCAGGATTGTTCGAACGAGACTGCCACCCGATCCCAGGACCCGGGATGACCCGGGAAGTGGTGGTCCCAGTGTGACACCCGGTTGTCCGGCCATGGGCGTTCCTTTTCCATCACCACCATGGCATGCGAAGCAGAGCTGCTTGTAAATAACGCCTCCTTTTTCCATCTGTGCACCGAAGTGGGCGTCGAGCTTTCTTTGTCCAGCCAATCTTGCGCGCTCCTGTGCCATCTTTACCCTGTTTCCGGCAATACTCTTGAGGATGGGTTTGTCATTGTGGATTTCGATCAGTGTATCCTGTACACCTGCCAGGGTATCGGAGTCCTTTGCCCCACTGTAGGCAATGGAGTTGATGACCTGCAGGGCCACATCGGCATGGCTCTCTTTCTTCAGTGCCTCAAAGCTGGAGATGACTCTCTTATCTCCATCAAATAGAAGAGGTTCACTGACACGGACGGCTGCCATTCGGACGCGATGGTCGGCATCCTTTAATTTTTCTACGACAACCTCCGGTTTCACCGCATCCAGTCCTTCGAGTGTCCAGAGGGCGTGAACCCGTCCCAATGGGGACTCACCCTTTCGTGCAAGTTGCTCCAAGGCAGGTATAATGGACTTTCCATCCTCGCGGAGGATGATCAGTTTTTGAGCGGTGTCTCGCCACCACCCGTTGGGGTGGGAGAGATGAGCCACGAGTTCAGCTGTTGATTGCTTAAGCATGCGTGGTTGTGGCCCCGGCTTATGGTCCTTGTGCACGAGGCGATAGATTCGGCCCTTACCAACGTTTTTATCGATTCCCCACTTGTCGATGACGCCTCGAAGATAGCTTCCCCTACGCGTCCAGTTTCCCTGCTGGATAATGCCCCGGTGCATATCAATAAAAAACATGGTGCCATCAGGTGCGGTCTCTGCTCCAAGTGGACGAAAGTTGATATCCTTGGAGCGAATAAACTCAGACCCGGGTGTCGCGTTGCTCAGGATGGTTTTTCCATTCTTTCGGTCAACCTTGGCTCTACGAATAAGCCTTCCAACAGGCTCTGGAATAAAAAGATTTCCATAAAGCTCTGCCGGCAACCGGTCGCCCCGGTAAATACCTTGACCGGCGCATCCCGTAAAGGCATTGAGGCCACCGTTGGCACCTACTCTTCGTCTGCCTCCCTGGACATCTGGGACAGCCGCGATGGGGAAAACAGCGCGGAAGTTGCCCTCGGTCTGTCCGGATACATCAAACATTCCGTAGATTGGAGGCTGCTGAAAAAAGAATGCCGGGTTCTCGCCGCCACCGGTGGAGTAGTAGAGTCGCCCGTCATCGTCCTGCGTGAGGCCCCATTGTCCACCCCCTCGTGGCAGGCGCTCGGTCTTGAAAACGCCATTGGTGTAGCGGTATCGGACATTTTGGTAGGTGATGTAAATCCAGTTATCAAGACCCCATATCAGTCCGCTTGGCTGATGTTCCATGTTGCCACCACGACGACCACCCTCAAAGACCTTCGTCTTTTGGTCGGCAACACCATCCCCGTCTGAATCACTATAGTTCCATAGGTCAAGGGTATTGGTTATACCGACCATTACCCGGTCATCAAGTGGGAGAACCATCCTTGGTAGAAGAAGCTTGTCAATAAACACCGTACTTTTGTCGTAGATTCCATCACCATTTGTATCCTCGTGACGGGAAATTCGGCTGAGCGGTTCCTGTTCACCTGTTGCATCCGCCGTTTGCATGTAGGTTCGCATTTCAACCACGTACAGCACTCCGTTACCATCCCATGCCATGGCCACTGGTTCCTCGACTTGAGGTTCACTCAGGACAAGTTCCAGTGAATAACCATCAGGTAATTCAATAGATTTATGGGAATCCTCTACAGAGAGAAATCCGCGTTGGTATACATCATCACCGGGAGCGGCAAATGCCTTAACCGAGAATAACAGGCACAGGAGGAATTTGTAGAACTTCACGATTAATAAATAACCCGTAGATTTAGTTTTCGATTAAAAATGTTCCAAATTCTTTCAATGGAGGAAACAGGGTCTTGCCGGTGCGAAGGGGTGGTGCCTCTGTCACTTGGTACTGTTTGCGGAGACTTGCCAATTGCTCCTTTAATTTATCCATGACCTTTTTGTGACCATCACTAAAGTGCAGTGAACGCATTTCATGAGGGTCCTTCTTTAGGTCAAACAACTCCCATTCCTGGAGATCGTAATAGTGAATCAATTTATAACGTTCTGTGCGGACTCCGTCATGTCGCCGAACTGCGTGATACTCAGGATAGCAATAATAATGGTAGTAGACTGCATCCCTCCAGTTTTTTGGTGACCTTCCTTCAAGTATTGGTTTCAGGCTAAGACCCTGCATGTCATTTGGAATCCCTATCCCTGCGATATCTAGAAATGTTTGTGCAAAATCAAGGTTTGAGACCATTTCCATTGAAACAGAACCGGGTTTGATCACGCCCGGCCATCGAGCCAGCAGCGGAGTCCTCATTGACTCTTCATACATGAATCGCTTGTCGAACCAACCATGTTCTCCAAGAAAGAAACCTTGATCAGATGAATAGATGACCACTGTGTTTTTATCAAGGCCTGTTTCAGTCATGTGATCAAGCAAGCGACCGATGGAATCATCCATTGCCCGAATACAGGCCAGGTAATCCGCCATGTAGCGTTGATATTTCCATCGCACGAGTTCGTCCCCTCGTGGCTTGGCCTTCAGTAGCTTTTTGCGAATCTTTACAAAGTGCTCAAGCCAGGTCTTCTGTTGCCCCGGAGTCATGTGGTCCATGCGGTATGGGACCATCTTGTTGTCCACCGCAAGGTCCATGGAAAGGCGCAGGGTCATGTCCTGCATGTGGGCGGCAGACCGCCTTCCCTGATAGTCGTCTAGCATATTGTCAGGTTCCGGATATATTTTTTCACTGTACTCCTTGAGGTATTTGATCGGTGGTAACCAAAAGCGATGTGGTGCCTTGTGTTGTACCATCAGCATGAAGGGTTTGTCCTTGTTTCTGCCTGTGTTCAACCAGTCGATGGATTTCTCTGTCACCACATCAGTCACGTAGGACCCAACCTTCCCGGGTTCCTTGCCTTCGGGCGTTCGAAATTCCGGTTTATAGTAGGTCCCCTGACCGGGAAGTACGTTCCAGTGGTCAAATCCCTGGGGATCTGAACCCAGATGCCATTTCCCTATGACTGCTGTCTGATAACCGCTTTTCTGGAGGAGCTTTGGAAATGTCTGCTGATCTCCATTGAAGACATGATGATTCTCAAGGAATCCATTCAGATGTGAATGCTTGCCGGTTTGTATTACCGCACGACAAGGACCACATAGTGCATTGGTGACAAAGCAATTATCAAAACGAATACCTTCCCGACCGATACGATCGATATTTGGTGTTGGTGCTACGTCTTGTAGGCGACTACCATATGCGGATACTGCATTTGCCGCATGATCATCTGAGAAGATAAAAATGATATTGGGTCGCTTCGCGGCAAGGAGTCCTACCGGTGCCAATATTAAAAACAGAAGGTTTCTTTGGAGCATGGTGATTGTTTTAGAGTTCAGTGATTCGGATGTTCTTTAATTTTATCTGTGTATTTTCGTTGGCATGCAACTGTACGCCGAGACTACCGCGATTACTGCGGTTATTTGTTATGGAAGACATTTTGTATCCATTTAGAGAAACGGTTATATCCTGACCGATTGCCTTAATGGTCATCTTGTTCCATTTTCCCGGCTTGAAAGCCTTTTTGATCAGGGCCTTATCGGGTTTGGACAGCCATTCAACTGCTACATCGTAGAGACCTCCGGCATTCGAGCCCTCGCTATCGATTTCCGCGTGGTAACCCTTCAACCCCAAGGGGTTTTCGGCAGGTGCCAAGCGGAAATAGACCCCACTGTTTCCATTGATGGATTTGTATTCAAGATTGAGATGGAAGTCGTCAAATTCACGTTCAGATATCAACAGGCAATGCTTGTTTACCGCCGCATCCTTCGTGCCAAAAATCACGCCATTTTCCACTGTCCACTCACCGCCGTTCAGTGTTTTCCATCCATCCAGATTGTTTTGGCGTATCAGGGAACTATTGGTGACGCACCCACTCAAGATGGCGACAAAGAGAATTATGGGTGTAAATTGACCGGTTCGCATGATTTTGAGAATTGGATCAAAGATGGCAAACCAAGCTTTTTCGACAAGCGTGAAAAGAATGGTACGGGGAACAAGCCCGGTTATTATTGTGAAATGGGGATACAAAAAAGGCGGACAATACAGTCCGCCTTTTTTCACTATCCGGTTTTCACCGATTTTTTGAAATTATTCCTTACAGCAACCGGGGGAACCTTTGTTCTTATCACACTTTTCGCATTTTTCAGCGTCAGCCTTGCAGCAGTTTTCAGTACCCTTTTCGTCACCACAATTGCCACAAATTGCTGCATCGGCATCAGAGCTGCAGGACGTTGCAAAAATGAGGGCTATGGATGTTAGAGAGATTAGTAATATTTTTTTCATAGTATTCGAATATCTTTTTAATGGGGCTGGATTGTCAAGGCTGCTTCTTTTCGATCTTGGTGGCATCCTGTACTTGTTTTGAGGTCCTGTTGTAGGAGAGCCATGCTTGATTGGTGTCGTTGATCAGGTAGTCTCCACGGGACGCGGCGGTCTGGAAGGAATATATGGCGAGCTTTTGCCGTTCCTGTCCTTCCGATTTTTCAGTGACACGGATTTGGAAGGGGTGGTGGCCTGTGGGAGTATTGATATCTGACTGCATCTTAAACGTGGCATCCTTGGCATCAGCGGGAATATCTAATCCTTCCATCTGCAGTCCCTCAGGCAATCCCACGATTTCTGCATAAAGTGGAGTCTTATGCCCGTTTGTGCGATTTAGCTGTATCTTGATTTCAAGAGTCTTTTCCTCCTTCAGGATGTGAATATCCTTGGCCAAGGTTGGGGAAAAGTCAGGTTCTGGGGTTTCCAACACGAGTCGATAACGGAATGCCTTGCCGCTTCGACCATATCTCTCCGCGACTTCCACTCCATAGGGTTCCTTAGACCCGACTTTAAGCAGGTATGATGGATCGCGGCTGGTCTTATTGTCATCAATTTCTTTTATCAATTTGCCTGATGAGTCATACAAATACATTACTGGATCAGTGGGGTAATGGAGCTGGTGGGCCTCGATACGAATTTGCACCTGTGAACCCTTGTCTGCCTTGAACTTGAACTCATTCTTCTCTCCTGGTTTAGAGAAATGGCCGGCACAAGTGACTGGGACTGCCAATTCGGAGGGTGTCTTACAATCCTCGTGATTGACTGCCATTTCAGGCATACTTGGCAGTCCTAGGATCAGTTCTAGTCTGTAAACAGCATCTGAGGTCCCCGTGAAACTAATATCGGCACTTGCTTTTGACTTGATTGCAAATACCTGTAGCGTGTGTTGTCCCGACTCGTCAGCCTTGTATATAAGATGTGGGTCAAGATTGTGGGTGTCACTGGCAATTGCCGTTTCATAACCGTCTGGTCCATGGATATGCAGGAAAGGGTCAATCGGGGAACGCAGGCTATAGCCATCGAGCTTTGCTGAGAGGACCTGGCCTTTCTTGAGCTGTATATGGTAGAAGTCCATATCCCCCTTTTTTTCAAGACGTCCATTGATCAGTGTCGGGATTTTTTTGATTTTCTGTGCATTGGAGATTTGATTGTTTGGCTCTGTTTCAAGGGTTTCTTTTTGCTTTGAGATGACAAATGTGAATGCGGTGGAAACTTGTTTTTTATCTAGGATACGTATTAGGATTGGCCCTGTTTTGGCTTCCTTGGAAATGGTGGCTTTGAAGTATCCTTTTTTTTCAAGTGCCTCCAGCTTGAGCCCCTTATGCGCTGACCATAATTGGGCTGGCCACTCATCATGCTTTCCTGTCGCAATGATTTCCACCGATGTTCCTACTTGGCCACCTGCAGGATGTAATACTGCCCAACACTGGTTGCCAGACAATAATTGTATCCCGTAGAGCAGGCAGAACAAGCCCGCTTTTACCTTACTTGTCCTCAAGTGAAGAGCTCCTTTATTAATTTCCCATTGCTAACGAGTTGTACCGGGCGTCCGGACTGATCCTGGAGGACTTGTTCGTGGTTAATCCCCATCTTTGCGTAGAGACTGGCAGCAAAGTCTTCAGGAGAATATACATTATCGTTTGCATAGTAACCTTTGACATCTGTTGCCCCGACGAGTTGCCCTCCCGGGATTCCGGCTCCAGCCATCATGACGGACATGGCGAAGGACCAATGATCACGTCCACCTCGTTCATTGATTTTAGGCGTGCGACCAAATTCACCGAGGCAGATGACCAGTGTGTTTTTTATGGAGCCACGTTCATGCAGGTCTTCCACTAGGGCAGCGAGACCTTGGTCTAGTTTGGGAAGGGCCTTATCCTTTAGATCCGGGAAAATATTGGTGTGATGGTCCCATCCTCCATAGTAGACCGTAACAAAGGGTACGCCGACCTCGGTCATACGTCGGGCCAATAACATTCTTTGCCCGAAATCATTTCGCCCATATTTATCCCGCGTTTGGTCTGGTTCCTTGGAAATATCGAAGGCATCCTGGGCTGGCTTCGAGTAAACAAGTTCATGGCTTTGGCGGTAAAATTCATCCAGACTGACGGCTGGGTCGTTTGCTGCATTATCCCTGATACGTTCCAGATTGTCCAGGTTCTCGCGGAGTTTTCGTCGGTTCTCGGCACGCTCGTCCGCTATCACTTCGGGGATACTGACATCCCGAACCTTGAAGGATTTATTATTTGGGTCTTCAGAAATTACGAATGGTGCAAAGGGTGCCCCCAAAAAGTTTGGTCCACCGGATCGCGACATCTTTGGGAGGCTTACATAGCCGGGTAGTCCATTGCGAAGGTCGCGATCCTTTGAGATTACTGACCCAAACGATGGATGAAAAGTTACATTGGCCCCGCAACCTACGGGCACAGGCGTGGGCCGTCCGGTCATCAAGTAGTGGTTGCCCGCCCCATGGTTGTTTTGCTTGTGTGCGATGGAGCGAACAACTGTATATTTGTCAAAAGCCTTCGCAAGATGGGGTATGTGCTCCGAGAAGTGAACACCGGGAACAGATGTGGCCACGGTGTCAAATTCGCCCCGGATGCCATCAGGAGCCTCGGGCTTGGGATCAAAGGTTTCGTAGTGACTGGGTCCTCCATCGAGCCAGACGAGGATACATCTTGTGTCATTTACTTGTTTGCCGGCAGCTTTCGCTTCGGCCCTGAGGCGGAGCATATCGGGGATGGTAAGTCCTCCAATCGCACCAAGGCCCGTCTGGATGAAATCGCGTCGATGTGTATGTTGTTGGACCTGCATTTTTTAATGATTTAAAACAAATTCTGCCGAGTTTATCAAGGCCCACACAATATCCTCGGTGGCGGATCTTCGGTTTGCACCATCTTGGGTGAAAGCTTCTGATGCCGTCTTTAGCTCTTCATTTGTTGGGAAACGTGAATAGGCTGCGAGGTACAAATTATTAATGATTTGTTGAGTCTCTTTTTTACTTTCAATCAGGTCCGAGGCGCGGCTGCCTTTTCTCGCTATGCGGTCTATGAGCCTTCTACTGTTGGCCAAGTGAAGAGTTTGTATGATTGTTGGAGCAGGATCACGTTCGCATGGGCATTCAGCGCTGATGTCCGGTCGACCAAAGGTGTCAAGGAATGTTGAGGGCATGGAGGTATTCCAGGCATGCATTGCACGGGAATTTTCAGGAAGTCCCTGATAGTCTTCAGGAAGTCCGATTACCTGGTTAAAGGCATCAGCCATTACCTCGGCGGACAGGCGACGGCGGATTGAGCGGGAGAAATTGCGATGATCTGCTACGTTTGTGTTGTTGGGAATGCTGGATGTCTGGTACGTTCGTGAGTGGAGGATACGGCGCATGAGGTGCTTAAGGTCATATCCATGGGAGATAAAGTCCTTGGCAAGCCAGTCCAGTAGTGGGCCGTTGGAGGGGGGGTTGGATGCACGAAAATCATCCACGGGATCCACGATGCCGACCCCGAATATTTCACCCCAGATGCGGTTGACAATTGCCTTGGCAAAGAAGGGGTTTTCAGGGTGGGTCATCCAGTCAACGAGCGCCATGCGCGGATCGGATCCTTCAGGGATTTCAAGTTGTGGCCCGTCCGGTGGCTTTGGAGGCATGACTTCCCCTGTTACGGGATGCTTGACGGTGCCACCCGGTTGGAACCACCAGTATTCGGGTTCCCCTGAAATTGGGGCGGAGATTCCCTGTCCCTTGCGCTTCATTGACCCAAAGAAGGCTGCAAGCTGGTAGTAGTCATCCTGCCCCCACTTTTCGTTTGGATGATGGTGGCATTGCGCACATTCAAGACGTATCCCAAGGAACATCCGACTAACAAAGGCACCGGCTGAAGCGGGTTCACGTTTGTCACGGAAGAGGGCGACCGGTCCGGATTGGTGGGAACTTCCGGAGACAGTGAGCAATTCGCGGACGAATTGGTCCCATGGTGTGTTTGCACGGAGTTGCCGGCGAACCCATCGGTCGAGGAGGTAGACCGGTTTGACGCCGACCCGTTTCGTGTTTGGACGGAGGAGATCGCCGAGTCTTGTTGCCCAGTAGTCAGCCCAATCAGGGTCATCGAGAAGTTGATCAATAAACTTTTGGCGCTTGTCGGGTGACTTGTCGGCCAGGAAATCGCGGGTGGTCTTGACGGATGGGAGCTTGCCCGTTGTGTCCAGTGATGCACGGCGCAGGAACTCATTGTCCGGGCATTTATCGGATATCAGGATACCCAGTTTCCTGTGGCGGGCGTAATTTAGGCGGTCGATCTCATTTTGAACAGGGAGTGCGGCGTAAGTGGATTCCGGAAGAATGGTTTCGCTGGGAATCGTGACTC